>Ga0209834_10000881_pt1 | contig 17676 bp, 15 predicted proteins | sample Mar14236cmmetaG_FD_184134 | JGI IMG/M metagenome (GOLD analysis project Ga0209834, IMG submission 184134) | Marine hydrothermal vent microbial communities from Guaymas Basin, Gulf of California to study Microbial Dark Matter (Phase II) - Marker... ...
ATCCATAGCGATGCCATCACATATTCCAATTGTAGAGAAAACGAACGGTACTCCCCCCATCATCCTTACACCAGATTTTACAGCCTCCACCACTTTTCCAAGATGTACATGTCCCGGAATTATCTCATTCTCTGAACTGACAATCCCAATGAATGGTCTTTCTATTTCACGATCGGTAATACCAATAGCTTTTAAAAGAGATCTGTGGGGAGTTCTTTCGATTCCTTTTTTAGCTACGTCACTCCTCATCAACATTTCTCTCCTTTATCCAAGGCATCATTTTTCTTAATTCCTTTCCTACTTTTTCAATCAAATGTTCGGATTCTTTTCTACGCATCGTGTAAAAGTAAGGTCGCCCCGCTAAATTTTCAGTTATCCAATCCTTTGCAAATTTGCCTGTTTGTATATCCTTCAACATCTGTCTCATATTTTCTCTAACTTCTTTAGTTATTATTTTTTCGTGGCTTATGTAATCACCATACTCTGCTGTGTTGCTTATGGAATACCTCATATAACTCATACCACCTTCATAGATCAAATCCACTATTAATTTCAACTCATTCAAGCACTCAAAATACGCTATCTCAGGTTGATAACCAGCTTCAACGAGTGTTTCAAATCCAGCTTTTATCAATGCAGTGACCCCACCACATAAGACTGCTTGTTCTCCAAAGAGATCCGTTTCTGTTTCTTCTTTAAAGGTCGTTTCAATAACGCCTGCGCGTGTGACACCGATTCCTTTCGCATATGCAAGTGCCAAATCTTTGGCTCTACCAGTGTAATTTTGATGAACAGCAATAAGTGCGGGAACCCCTCTACCTTCGACAAATTCCCTCCTGACTATATGTCCAGGGCTTTTGGGAGCTATCATAGTTACATCGATATCTTTTGGAGGGATGATTCTAAAATAATGAATATTGAATCCATGAGCAAACATCAACATTTTTCCTGTGGTTAAATTAGGCTCTATTTCTTTTTTGTAAAGATCGGGCTGTACCTCATCCGGAACGAGTAACATTATTACATCAGCCTCTTGAGAAGCTTCAGAAATCGTCTTCACTGTCAATCCTTGTTGCTGAGCCTTTGACCGACTTTTACTTCCTTCCCTCAAACCAACCACAACATCCATTCCACTATCCTTCAAATTCAATGCATGTGCATGACCTTGACTCCCAAATCCTATCACAGCTATTTTTTTGTTCTTTAAGAGGTCCAAATTCGCGTCTTTATCATAGTAAATGGAAACCATCTTAAGCACCCCCCATCTTTATTGAATTCTGTTAACTAAGAGTATTGATATGAAAAAACTTATTGCTTGTTAGGATAAGATTCCTCGTCACTATCGTTCCTCGGAATGACAAAAACAAGAGAAATATCCTCAGAACGACAAAACAAGAAAAATGTCATCCCAAATGAATGTGATGTATTGTGTCATCCCAACATTCTCCTTTACGTCATTCCGAACACTCTTCTCTTTGTCATCCCGAACGTATGTGATGTATTGTGTCATCCCGAACGCATGTAAGGGATCTTATTTCCGCTTACTATTACTCCTTATACTTTTCAAAGACTTCAATAATATTCATCTGCTATTTCTGATTTATCGTATATCATCATAACTACTAGTTAACACTATCATAATATCTGTGTGATGCAGATCATTATTAATGCTTATCCATAATGCTTATTACAATCATTATACACCTTTTCTCTCATCGTTTTCCCCAACCTATCTTCTCTATTAAAAGTTTATAAAATTTCTTTTCATCAACTGATAGAAGTTTTGCATTCTTCTCTGTATATCTTATCTTTATAACCTCGTTTGGTGAAAGTTTTGTTTTTTTCATTCCATCAACGGCAAGAAACGCGGAGTTTTCTTCTCTATTTATTGATACCTCTGCCACTTCATCGCTACTTATCACTATGGGCCTTGCCGTCATTACATGTGGAGATATAAAAGAAATTTCAAAAACCTTTTTCAATTTTGAGCTTATCACAGCTCCGCCATTTGAAAGATTATAGGCTGTAGAACCAAGTTGGCTTGAAATGACAAGACCATCTGCTGGTATCTCGCCAAGATCACAAGAATCCACCTTCAAAGACACGTCGAGTATTTTGGTATCATTTTTTGCAATCACGATATCGTTTATACCACAAAACTTCCAATTGCCGCTTTCATCGTAAACTTCAAATATTGGAAACTCCACAAAATTGTAATTCCCTTCTTTGATCTTTGAGAGAACCATTTTTAAATCTTTAGGATGGTAATAAGTTAGGAAACCAAGACGTCCAAAGTTTATACCCAAAATAGGTTTTTCAAAATTAACGGAATGAAATGCCTTCAAAACTGTTCCATCGCCGCCAAAAGCTATTAAAAGATCTATTTTCTCTTTAAAACATTCATTCGAGGAGATTGTTATATCATAAGAAAAGGCAATTTCGAATCCCATATCTTCTATGATTTTTCTCGTGTAATCCGCTATTTTCATATATTCGCTTTTGAAAGGGTTGAAGCAGATGCCTATTCTATTTATCACCAAATGTTTCCCTCTTTTCCTCAGGATGATTCTAAACTCAAGCTGTTGTATATCCTCATCGCTTTATCGAATCCTTCGTTAACGATACACTTCACAGCATCTACGGAGATTTTCAGGATTTTTTTCAAGGTCTCGTGTTCCGCCTTTTCAAATTTGCTAAGTACGTAATCAGTCAAAGATATATTCGAAGGTTTTGGACCTATACCGACTCTCAATCTGCTAAAATTCTGAGTTCCCAAACTATTGATTATTGATCTGACTCCATTGTGTCCACCACTTGATCCATTGGTTCTTATTCTGATTTTTCCAAGAGGAAGTGCAACATCATCATATATTACTATCAGTTCTGTCACTTTTAACTCCAAAAAGCTTAAAACCTCAGGTAACACGATTCCACTGAGATTCATAAAAGTTAAAGGCTTCAAAAAAAACAAAGCGGTTTTGTCAAAATAAACTTTTCCCAGTTCATAATTATCTTCTTTTTTTATGTAATCAAAGGAATACGCTTTCAACATTTCATCTAAAACCATAAAACCCACGTTATGTCTTGTGAAAGCATAACGTGGGCCTGGATTACCTAATCCGATGAGTAACTTTATCAGAGTTATTCTTCCTCCTCTTCTTTACCCTTGCTAATTACTTCGGGTTCCTCTGCTTCTTCCTCAGTTACCTCTTCTACGACCTCTTCAGATACACGTGGTGGTATAATCGTCAATACAACTTCTTCAGGATCAAGTAATGGTTTTATACCTTCTGGAAATTGAATATCCTTTATTCTCAAAGATTCACCAAGATCGACATTTGTTGTATCTACCTCTATTGTTTCTACGAGCTTATCAGGTAACGCTTCTACAGGTAATTCATGATGAATTATATCCTCCAAACCACCTTTTTCGACACCTTTAGGTTTTCCAACGAAATGTAATGGTATACGAATATGCATAGTGTGACCTTTTGCAGGCTCATAAAAATCAATATGGATTACAGAGTCATTTACTTTGTGTCTTTGGATATCTTTTATAAACACGTTCTTTTGAATCACACCATCATCAGATTTTATAAGCAGTTTAATCCGAGTTGTTTCGCTAGCTCTGCTAACTAAGGAATCTACATTAGTTTTTTCAATATTAATCATTATTGGTTCGATTTCAGGACCATACACTATTCCCGGTACAAGATTACTTCTTCTGATTTTTTTTACATTACTACTTCCTTTTTTTTCACGCACTAAAGCTTTAAGTTCAATAGTATGAACCATATATATCCCTCCTGTATATATTTTATTTATCTGAATAATATGCTTACAGATAAATTCTTCACAATCCTTACAATCGCTTCACCGAAGAGTTTGGCTATACTTAGAACTTCAAATTTTTCCGATGGTAATTCCTCCTCCTTATGAATGGTATCGGTTATGTAAACTTTACTTATCGGTGATTCCATTATATTCCTCACCGCATTTTCCGAAAATACCGCATGGGTAGCACATGCAATAATCTTCTTAGCTCCCATTTCTTTTATTTTCTCAGAGGATTTCCTCAGAGAGTTAGCAGTATCGATTATATCATCAAATAAGATAGCAGTTTTGTCCTTAACATCCCCAATTATGTTTAAAATCTCAGCTTGATTATCTGCTGGGCGCCTTTTGTCCATTATAGCGAGTGGTACCCCTAACTTTTCAGCTAATCTCCTTGCGCGTTTCACACCTCCAACATCAGGTGAAACAACAACAACTTCATTCAAGTCTATATCATCACTGTTTTTAAATTTTTCAATGAATACTGGAAAACTCTGTAGATTATCAACGGGTATATCAAAGAACCCTTGAATTTGTTCACTATGTAAATCCATGGTGATAACTCTCGTTGCACCAGCCGTTGTAAGTAGATTAGCAACCAATTTAGCGCTTATCGGATCCCTTCCCTTAGCCTTTCGATCTTGCCTTGCATAACCATAATATGGAATAACGACCGCTATGGAACCTGCTGATGCTCTCTTAAAAGCATCTATCATTATTAAAAGCTCCATGAGATTTTCATTAACAGGCTTGCAAGTTGATTGAACAATGAACACATCATAACCTCTCACCGTTTCACCAATTCTTAAATTGACTTCACCATCAGCAAATCTTCCAAGTTCTATCTTTCCTAATTCGACACCCATATACTCTGCGATTTTGCTCGCGAGAGATATATTCGAACTTCCAGAAAAGATTTTAAATTCACTTTTCTTAGGCATCCTTATTTTTGGGTTTTAAACCCTGCACCTCCTTTTCCTTTTTTTCTCTCCACCTCTTTGCCCAACCTTTTTTATTCACTTGTCGCGCTCTTCCTAAACCAAGAGAATCATTGGGAACATCTTCGGTTATTACTGAACCTGCACCAATAATGGCTCCTTCACCTACCATTACAGGCGCTACAAGAGCAGAATTACTACCAATGAATACCCTTTTGCCAATTTTTGTCTTATGCTTCATGAAACCATCATAATTGCATGTTATAGTTCCAGCACCGATATTTGTACCTTCTCCAACCTCAGAATCACCAATGTAACTGAGATGGCCTGCTTTAACATCTTGCTCTATAATAGAGTTTTTCACTTCCACAAAGTTTCCTATTTTAACATTTTCCTTTATCGTTGTTTTTGGTCTTAGTCGTGCAAATGGACCTATAGAGGTGTTAGAAAATATCCAAGCTCCTTCACAATTTGATTGGACTATTTTAACATTGTTTTCTATCGTGCAATCTTTGATTATTGTGAATGGTCCTATTTCACAACCGCGACCTATTTTTGTGTTTCCATAGATGATGGTTGAGGGTTGAATAATCGTATCCATCTCAATCACAACCTCTGGATCGATAAAAGTACTTTCTGGATCAACTATGGTAACACCATTTAACATATGTTCTTCGTTTACCCTTAGCCTCAATAATCTCTCAACTTTTGAAAGTTGCATTCTATCGTTTATTCCAAGAATTTCATTGGGATCCTCAGTCAAAAATGTTCCTACATTTTTTCCGGAATCCAAGAAGATTTTGACGATATCTGTTAGGTAATATTCCCCCTGTTTATTGTCATTTTTTAGGTATTTCAGGCTGTTTATGAGATCAGAAGCTTTAAAAACACAAATACCTGAGTTTACTTCCTTGATTTTTTTTATTTCTTCATCTGCGTCGGTTTCTTCAATAATGGATATAATTTTCCCAGAATCGTTCCTGACTATTCTTCCATAACCCCGTGGATTACTGAGAAACGTTGTTAATATCGTCATACTGTTATTTTCCATACGGTGTTTCTCAATCATTTCTTTTAATGTTTCAACCTTCACGTTTGGTACATCACCATATAAGATTAGAACATCACCATCGAATTTTAAAAAATCTTTAGCACACATAACCGCATGTCCCGTACCAAGGAGCTCAGATTGTATGAATACGTTTATATCTTCATCAAGAATTCTTCTCACTTCTTCGGCTTTATGCCCTAATACCACCGCTATACTTTCCGGATTCAATTTCTTTGCCGTATTTACAACCCAAGAAATCATGGGTTTATTTAAAAGTTTATGCAAGACTTTTGGTATATTGGATTTCATTCTCTTTCCTTTACCAGCTGCTAATATGAGAATTCTAAGCATCGAATCACCTCAACCTGTTTCATTTACCAATAAGCCTTGAAGGACTAATTCAGAATTTTTCAATACTGGATTGTTCAATAACGAATTCAACAATGCTATTTTTCTCTTTATTTCTTCGATCTTCTCCGGATTTTTCTCCATTAAAAGTTGTCTTTCGAGTTCACTTTTGAGTTTCTCTAATTTTACTTCTTGAGATTCATTCAAGCTTTGTTGACTATACAATAGATTTCCATTAAATACATTATCTTTCTTTTTTTCATCAGGTATTAGCATTCTGGCTTCCGTTCTTCCCGCTACAGCGGCTAAAAACATACCCCGTTTTTGCATATCCAAGGAAATCTTACTGTATATAACCACTCCACCTTTTCTAAGAGCCTCGTTCTTGAAAGCTATTAAATTCGAGAGTTCCTGTGTCAGAACTCGAATAATACTTCTACTGGCTGGTGCACTATAAGCCAGTCCAGGTTCTCCGGGGTCTAATTTATAACCAAGGATCGGATTCAAATCATGGTAATGATCCGATGAGATCATTTTTCCTTTTCCCCCTGAGCCATTATATATTTCAAAGCTCTTTTAATCAAAGTGCTCGTATTCAGAGGCTCTTTGGAGCTTTCAATTACCATTCTCACCGCGTTGTTAGCTACATTATTAGAATATCCCAAATTTCTTAATGCTTCAACTGCTTCAGAAAAATTACTTGTGTTAACTATTCTTGTGTTAACTATTTCAGAGAAATCATGATCTATTTTACCTTTCAATTCTATTATTAGCCGTTCTGCAACTTTTTTACCTATCCCTGGCAATTTTGAAAGACTTTCCACATCTTCATTGACTATCATTGAAATCAAAATTTTAGGTTCCACCGATGAGAGTATTTTCATCGCTATCTTTGGACCGATTTTTGAGACACTCCTTAGGGCTTCGAAAAGTTCACATTGTTCAGAACTTTCAAAACCATAGAGATCGAAAGAGAAATTGTTGGGATTGAATATCAATGAGGTATAAATTCTGATACTTTTTCCATCAGCTCTTAGTTTTTTCAAGAACGAAGAACCTAATTTTACAAAAAAGCCGATACCTGAAACATTCAATATTGCTCCATTTTCTTTTATTCCTTCGACTTTACCTTCCAAAAACTTTATCAACCTTTACACTCCCTGAATCAACTTTTCAAGATAATTTCTTAGATAACCAACAAGGTATAAAGAACCAGTCACGATCAATATTTTGCTGTAATCCAGATTATCAATCGCATTTTTTAGAGCATTTATAGGAGATTCTATATATGTCACCTGTTTCTTTATTGAGCTCAAATACTTGAAAATTTCCTTGATATTCGAAGTTCTATTGCTCAAAGGTTTGGTGAGAATAATCTCAGCAAAAGTATCCTTCACTGTTTCAATCATCTTTTTGTAATCCTTATCATCTAAAATACCAACGATCGCTACTTTTGGCTTGTTTGGGAAATATCTGTTCAATGATTCTCTAAGTTTTTCAAAACCTGATGGATTATGTGCTCCATCGAGAATAATTTTTTTACCTTTGAATTCCATCACTTCAAATCTTCCCGGCCAGTTAGTACTTTCAAGAGCTTCTCTAATCTCTTTCTCTGAGATTGTTAAATTGAGATCCTTTTCTATTAATTCGAAAGCCGCCAAAGCAACAGAACAATTTAAAAACTGGTGTTCTCCATTCATAGTTAACCGCAGATCAGTGAGTTTTCTCTTTATTCCAGTGTAATCAAAATGGTTATTACTTAAAGTTAACACTGGATTATCATATTTAAAATCACGATTATATATATAAATCTCGGAACCTTTTTCCATGGCTTCTTCTTCAATTATCTTCAAAGCATTCGATTTAGTTTCACCGATTACAACCTTTGAGCCCCTTTTTATTATACCCGCTTTTTCATAAGCTATTCTCTCAATGTTATTCCCCAATATTTTGGTATGATCGAGATCCACGCTGGTTATGATACTTACAACCGGATTCTCAATGACATTCGTTGCATCGAATCTTCCTCCCAATCCTACTTCTAAAACTACAAAATCAGCTTTCATATCTTTGAAATATTTGAATGCCATTACAGTAGTCAACTCGAAAAAGGTAGACATATATTCTGGACCTTTTTCATCTAATTTTTTCACAATAGGTAATACATTTTTAACAAAATCTCTCACATAATCCTTATCGATTCTTCTGCCATCAAAAACTATTCTCTCTCTAAAAGTTGTAAGGTGTGGTGATGTGTATAATCCTATTTTCAAGTTTGGGATCTTCCTCAAAAGATTGTAGAGAAAATTACTAGTACTTCCTTTACCATTGGTACCAGTTATATGGGCAATATAACAACTTTCATGAGGGTTACCAAAGTATTTTAAAAGTTCCTTCACCCTCTTGAGACCAGGTCTAATTTTTGAGAAATTTCTATCTGTATATAAATAATTCAAGGCTTCAAGATAATTCATCTCAGGCTTTTAAATCTTCCAGTAATTTTTTTATTCGGCTGATTTTAGTTGATATATCTTGATACAGCTGTTTTTTCTCTTCTACAATGTCTCCAGGTGCATTTTTCAAAAAGTTCTCATTTTTCAATTTTTTCTCAATCTTTTCTTTTTCTTTTTCGAGCTTATTCAAACGATTTTTTAATCTATCTTTCTCCGCTTCGAAATCAATATCACCTGGAATATCAACATAAACCTCAAGGGTTTCATCTATATGAGCGGTGATAGCCTTTAAAGGCTTTTTTTCCGCAAGGTTTATTTCATTCACATTCGCAAGATTAATGATATAATTCATTTCTTCTTCTGAAAGCTTTGTGTTTTTTAGTATAAGAAAAATATTGAGCTTTTTCGTTTGTGGTATATCCATATCGGCTTTGGCATTTCTCACTCCTCTGATTATATTGATGAGTTTTGTGAACTTCTCCTCCTCATCAACATATATATCACCTTCCGACTTTGGCCACATGGATACACTTATTGATTCACCGTTTATGGGAAGTTTTTGCCATATTTCTTCAGTCACAAACGGCATAAAGGGATGTAAAAGTCTCAACGATTTATCCAAAGTTTCTACGAGTAATTTCTTGACAATTCCTCTTTCACTCTCATCGTTGGAATTCAATCTTGGTTTTGAAGCTTCTATATACCAATCACAAAAAGTTCCCCAGAAAAATTCATATATTTCCTTGGCAGCAAGATTGAATTCATAGTTTTCCAAAGCTTCTGTAACTTCTTTAACGGTTCTATTCAATTTCGATAATAACCATTTGTCCACGAGTTTCAAGTTCGAAGATCCTTGATTTTCATGTTCAAATCCATCATCAATGTTCATCAACACAAACCGAGAAGCATTCCAAATTTTGTTTATAAATCTCTTATAAACGTCGAAATATTTTTCATCTACTTTTATATCTTTTCCCTGAGCAGCCAAAATTGCTAAGGTAAACCGTAAAGAATCTGCACCGTATTTTTCGATGATCTCAAGTGGATCTATTCCATTACCTAAAGATTTTGACATTTTTCTACCATATTTGTCTCTAACGAGTTGATGTATGTAAACATGCTTGAATGGTATTTCTTCCATGAACTCGATTCCTTGGATTATCATTTTTGCCACCCAGAAAAAGATGATATCGAATCCCGTTACAAGAACATCAGTTGGATAATATCTTTTGAGATCCTCTGTTTTCTCCGGCCAACCCAAAGTTGAAAAAGGCCAAAGAGCGGATGAAAACCATGTGTCCAAAACATCATCGTCTTGTTTCAGGTTCGAAGAACCACATTTCTCACATTTTTGTGGAACTTTCTCTGAAACATTTATATGTCCACAATCCTCACAGTACCAAACTGGTATTCTATGACCCCACCAAAGTTGTCGAGATATACACCAATCCCTTATTTCATACATCCAGCTGAGATAAAAATTCTTCCATTTACCAGGGAAAAATTGTATATCACCATTTTCAACAGCTTCAATTGCAGGTTGAGCAAGTGGCTTCATTTTAACAAACCACTGATCTGATAACAAGGGTTCTACAACTGTTCCACATCTATAACACTTACCTACGGAGTGTTTGTAATCTTCCACCTTAGACAAATAACCAAGTTTTTCGAGATCTTCAACGATCTTTTTTCGAGCTTTGAATCTATCTAATCCTTCATATTTTCCAGCATTTTTATTCATTACACCATCTTTGTTTATCACTTCTACGAATTCTAATTTGTGGGTTTTACCGATTATATAATCATTTGGATCATGCGCTGGTGTTATCTTAACAGCTCCTGTTCCAAAAGATGGATCCACATATTTGTCGGCTATTATTTTCAATTTTCTATCAACTATGGGTAATATTACGAACTTACCAACAAATTCTTTGTATCTCTCATCGTTTGGATGAACCGCAACCGCCGTATCACCTAACATCGTTTCTGGCCTGACAGTTGCTATTTCTATGTATCCATTGCCATCTTCAAAGGGATATTTGATATAATAAAGTTTGGCATTCTCTTCCTCGTACTCCACTTCTTCATTTGAAAGCACACTGTTACATCTTGGGCACCAATTTACTATGTATTTTCCTTTGTATATCAATCCTTTTTTGTGCAACTCAACAAAAACTTTTCTAACAGCTTTACTGAGGTTATCATCCAAAGTGAATCTCTCACGAGTCCAATCACAAGAAGCTCCCAATGCTCTTATTTGCTTGGCTATTTCCTTTCTATAAGTATTGGCCCAATTCCAGACGATCTCAAGGAATTTTTCTCTTCCAAGGTCTTCCTTCTTTTTTCCTTGCTTCGCTAATTCCTTTTCCACCACGTTTTGAGTCGCTATTCCTGCATGGTCTTCACCGGGAAGCCAGAGTACATCGAACCCTTTCATACGTTTATAACGAACAATGATATCTTGTATCGTTATATTCAACGCATGTCCAAGATGTATTTTTCCAGTGATATTTGGCGGAGGAATAACGATAGAAAATTTATCCCCTTCACCTTTGGGGGTGAAATATCCCTTATCTTCCCAATATTTATACCATTTAGTTTCCAATCCTCTGTGATCATATCTTGAACTGAGTGTTTCCAAAATGCTCCCTCCCAGAACCAAAGTGTTTATTCACATCTTTTCAGGCTTACTTATTCCAAGTATATCAAAAACCCTTGAAAGGATTATTTCCATACCTTTGCACAAGTTGAGCCTCGCGTTGCTCAATTCTTTGTTTTCAATATCGAGGATGATGTTATCCGTATAGTAATTATGAAATTTAGCTACAAGTTTTTCAGCATAGTTGGTCAGTTTATTCGGCGCTAAATCCCTCAAAGTATCTTCAAGAATTTCATCAAAAAGATCAAGATCTCTAATCAAAAGCTTTTCTTGTGGTATTGTGCATAAAAACTCCAAGTTTTCTTCTTCTTTATATGTTATTCCCTTTTCCACAGCTTTTCTGAACAAACTCCTTATTCTTGCATAGGCATATTGAACATAATAAACCGGATTTTCGTTGCTTTTCGAAACTGCTAAATCCATGTCGAAGATCATATGTGTATTGGGATCTATCATAGCGAAAAAGTATCGCGTCGCATCAACACCAACGGAATCAATTAATTCATCTAAAGTAACAAACTCTCCTTTTCTGGTGGACATCTTAACTTCTTTTCCTTCTTTCTTTAGAGTTACGAATTGGTGCAAAATAACATTGAAAAAATCATCTGGAATTCCAAGGGCTTTCATAGCAGCTTTCATTCTTGGAATGTGCCCATGATGATCCGCGCCCCAAATATCGTAAACCCTGTCGAATTTTCTCTTGAATTTATTGTAATGGTATGCAATGTCTGTCATAAAATAAGTTGGGATACCGTTCGATCTTATAAGGACTTTATCATCTTCATCGACAAATTCAGACACCTTGAACCATAAAGCTCCATCCTTTTCATAAACCAAATTTTTAGATTTCAGCAGGTTTATGACCTCATCCACCGTCCCATCTTCCAATAGAGATTTCTCATTGAAATAAACATCAAATTGTACCCCTAATCTTCGCAAAGTAGATTTTATGATTTTGAACATAGAATCTTTGGCCATTTCTTTGAATATTTCTTTTATTTCCTCATTCCATTTTCCAACATAGTCCCTTTTAAATTTACTCGCAAGTCCTTTTGCCAATTCTTTCAGATAATCTCCATGATAACCATCTTCGGGAATATCCAAATTTTTTTCAAAGAATTGATTATATCTAACCCAAAGCGATTGAGCTAAAAGATCCATTTGCCTTCCCGCATCGTTAAAGTAATATTCTGTTGTAACCTCATAACCCTCTTCCTTAAAAACTTTACTCAGCACATCACCTATTATTGCTTGCCTTCCATGTCCCACAGTGAGTGGTCCAGTAGGATTTGCACTAACAAACTCCAATTGCACTTTTTTTCCAAGTGGCTTTTTCCTTCCATATTCCTTTTTTAACCGTAAAATGTTTTTTAACGATTCGATATAAACATCTTTTTTTAGACTGAAATTTATAAAACCAGGACCAGCAATTTCAATATTTTCAAATAGATCATCTTTCTCATTCAGATTATGCACGATCTTTTTTGCTATCTCCAGTGGCTTGATCTTTAAAGGTCTTGCAAGTAACATGGCTATATTCGTAGAGAATTCACCAAACCTTTCGTCAGGTATTTCAACTTTGAAGCCTTTAAAATCGAAATCTTTTATTTCATTTTCCCACAGCGCATTCACGATATCTCTAACTTCTTTTTCTATTTTTCTCTTTAACATATATATACCCCGCCTTTTTGTTTTTCCTGATTGATTTTAACATAAAACTTTTATTTCTCTGGAATACTCAAAATTCATCTGCTATTTATACCTTAAAGCAAGCCACTAAGTGCCCTTTTTTCACTTCTCTCAATTTTGGAAAAGTTTTGTCACATTCCGGCGTTCTCAATGGACAACGCGGTGCGAAAAAACAACCTGGTGGAGGATTCAAAAGACTCGGGATATCACCCTCTATCAACTTCAATTTTTTTCTATTTCTTGGATTGGGATTTGGAATGGAACTCATCAGAAGTTTTGTGTAAGGATGAAGAGGTTCTTTGAATAATTCACTGGTTGGTGCCACTTCCACTAATTTTCCCATGTACATGACCATTATTTTATCAGACAAAAACCTTACAACACTTAGATCATGCGATATTAGAAGGTATGTGAATGAATATTCTTTTCTAAGATTTCTCAAAAGGTTTAGTATCTGTGCCTGAACTGATACATCAAGAGCACTTGTAGGTTCATCAAGAACCACAAATCGTGGTTTCAAAATCAGAGCTCTGGCTATGGCTATCCTTTGACGTTGGCCTCCTGAAAACTCGTGGGGATATCTTGTTAAATGTTCGGATTTCAGTCCCACATCTTGAAGGGCCTTTAATGCTATTTGTTTCTTTTCCTCAGAGGTTTTCGCTATTTTAAAGATTTCCAAAGGTCTCTTCAAGATATCATAAACCGTCATTCTAGGATTCAGGGAAGAAAAAGGATCTTGAAAAACCATTTGTAATTCTCTTCTCAACTGTTTTAGTTTATTGCCTTTTAGGATAGAAATATCCTTACCCGCGAATATAATTTTTCCTGCGGTTGGTTCCATCAATCTGACAAGTATTCTACCGGTAGTAGTCTTCCCACACCCTGATTCGCCAACTAAACCAACCGCTTCGCCTTCATTTATCGTGAACGAAACATCATTCACCGCTTTTATCTTTGCCTTTTTCGCCCAAAATCCTTTTATCACATCGAATTCCTTTAGTAAATTCTTTACCTCGATTATAGGATTATTATACTGGTTCATCTCTTGCCACCTCCCAATGGATTGTGACATGCAACAAAGTGTCCATCAGTTAATTCTACCAACTTTGGCGGCTTTTTTTCGCATATATCAAGCTTTCTTGAACATCTTGGATGGAACCTACATCCAGATGGTGGATGTATCAAATTTGGAACAACCCCTGGAATCACATTCAAGCTCTCAACATCTTTATCTAATGGTGGTATTGCTTTAAGCAGTCCCTCTGTATATGGATGAAGCGGATTTTCAAAAACATTGTATATTGATGAAAATTCTACTATGTTTCCTGCATACATGACTGCTACTGAATCACATATTTCAGATACTATGCCAAAATTGTGAGTTATCATTATAACACTCAAGCCAAGCTTTTCTCTCATTTCCAGTATCAATGCAAGAATCTGTGCCTGTATTGTAACATCCAATGCCGTGGTTGGCTCATCCGCTATCAAAAGCTCTGGTTCACACGACAGAGCTAATGCAATCATGACACGTTGTCTCATACCACCTGAAAGTTCATGTGGATATTTTTTCATCACAAGACTGGGATCTGGAATTTTAACAAGTTCAAGAGCTCTTATGGCTTTTTCTGCAGCTTGTTTTTTTGAAATCTTCTCGTGATATGAGATTACATCAGTCATTTGTTCTTCAACGGTAAAGACAGGATTCAAGGCTGTCATTGGTTCTTGAAATATCATTGAGATTTTTTCGCCTCTTATATCCAACATCTCATTCTCACTTTTTTTTAACAGGTCTTCCCCTTCAAACAACACTTTTCCCTCCAAAATCATTCCCGGTGGTTGTGGCAAAAGGCGAGTTATGGTATAAGCAGTTACAGATTTCCCCGATCCGGTTTCACCAATCACTCCCAATATTTCAGAGCGCTTTAGAGAAAAACTAACATCTTCAAGTGCCTTCACTATTCCTTCTTCTGTATCAAAATATACTTTGAGATTTTGAACTTCCAAAATTTTTCCATTTTTTTTCATGTTACCATCACCTATCCTTTAATCTTGGGTTCAGAGCATCATTTAAGCCATCGCCAAAAAAGTTGAATCCCATCACAGTTATGAATATCGCTAATCCCGGGAAAATCCCCATATGAGGTGCAACTCTGAGATATGTTCTTGCAACGCTCAGATCTGTACCCCATTCGGGTGTGGGTGGTTGGATCCCAAGACCTAAAAATCCCAAACCTGATATAACGAGTATTGCTGTTGCCATTCTCATGGTACCTTGAACTATTATGGGAGAAATACAATTGGGAAGTATGTATCTAAACAATATACTTATATCATTTTCACCCATCAATCTTGCTGCATCAACATATTCATTGTTTTTTTCGGAAATCACACTTCCACGAGTTATTCTTGCGAACTGGGGTAATGAGTATATAGTCAATGCCAGAATCAAGTTCAACTTTCCAGGTCCAAGAATTGCAACTATAGCAATTGCAAGCAATATGTCGGGAAACGATAGCAACATATCAAATATTCTCATTATTATCTCATCGATGATTCCTCCAAAATATCCTGCTATTGCGCCAAGCATGATACCCAGCATACCGGAAAGCAATACCGCAGTGAATGATATACTCAGTGAAATCCTTGCACCCCATATAACGCGGCTGAGAATATCTCTACCATAGAGATCCACTCCAAAAGGATGTTTTAAACTGGGGCCCTCTAAACTATTATAAAGATCTTGGGCATTGGGATCGTAAGGTGAGATAATAGGTGCCAATATTCCAATTATCACTATGGCGATAACTATGAAAGCTCCTAAAGTTGCCATTTTGTTCTTTCTCATTCTTCTCCAAACGACCCAAAAACTTTCTTGTTTCTTAGGCAAATCAATCACCCCAACTTATCTTCTTCTTATTCTTGGATCTAAGACGGCATACAATAGATCCACTCCAAGATTCACAAGGACAAAGACCACTGCTATCAAAAGTATTCCAGCCTGTACAACTGGATAATCCCTGTTGAATATGGAATCAACGATGAGCCTACCGAGCCCAGGCCATCCAAAAACACTTTCGGTAAGGACAGCACCACCTAACATATAGCCAAATTGTAGTCCTACCACTGTGACAACTGGGATCAAGGCATTTTTCAAAGCATACTTTACTATGACTTTCCCCTTCGGTAATCCAGTTGATAGAGCCGTTCGTATGTAATCCTGATTTAAAACTTGAAGCATACTGGCACGTGTCATACGTGCAACTATCGCTGCAGAGGCTACCCCCAATGTAATCCCAGGTAGAATTATATGTTGAAATCCTCCTTTTCCTCCCGGTGGGAGTATGTTCAGGTAAAGAGAGAAAACCAACATGAGAAGGATACCAAGCCAGAAAATAGGCATCGATATTCCAAACAATGAAAATCCCATAACCAAATTGTCTATCCAAGTATTTCTTTTAACGGCTGCTATTATTCCAAAAGTTATACCGATGATTGAAGATACAAAGATACTAAACAGTGAAAGCTGGAAGGTATTGACGAATCGTGGTATTATTTCTTTTATAACGGCGTCTTGGGTATTTATCGATTTCAGGTTTCCATTGAACAACCCAGTAATAAAACTTATGTACTGAACATAAAGAGGAGCGTCGAGATTGAATTCCTTCCTTATAACCTCTACATCTTCTGGTGCCGCTCCTATACCTGCTATTATCCTTGCGGGATCACCTGGTATCAAATGGAGAAGCAAAAAACTCAAAACCGAAACGCCAAATAGAATTGGTATCACCAACAACAACCTTCTTATCAAAAGGTTTTTCATCCATTTAACCTCCATCTTTCAAATTATCAAAATGGGGGGACATGTCCCCCCATTTGGCCTGTTTTATAAAGTAATTGCAATCTTACTTATTTAAAGTATGCGTATTTGACTATTACAACACCTATTGGAAGTACCTTAACGTTTTCAAGTTTGGAAGTTTTTGCAACCAGCTGGTCTTGAACGTAGATTGGTGCCCATGGTGCATCTTCCATCAAAACTTGTTGGAGTTCTTTCAGTATTTCCTTTCGTTTTTCAGGATCTGTTTCATGCATTTGTTTGACTATCAGTTCATCTGCTTTTGGACTATTATAGCCTGTATGGTTATCACCATTAGGTACTATATTCTCAGAGTAAAATATAGGCCTTACAACCCAATCCGCATCAGCAGTTGACGGACTCCAACCAACTATGAACATTCCCCACTTTGCTTCTTTGGGATCCGTGTATATTTCATCTAAGAATGTTCCCCATTCGAGTGTGACAACCTTTGCATTTATTCCAACCGTGGCAAGTTGGCCCTGTACTGCGACACCAACATCGTGGTATGTTGGTGCAACGTAAAGAGTTGTTTCAAAGCCATTGGGATATCCAGCTTCCTTGAGTAACTCTTTGGCTTTTTCCGGATCATATGGATACAAACCTGTTGAGTAATAACCATTGACGAGAGGTGCGATCACTGAGTCTGCGGGTTTTGCGTATCCTCTGAATAAAGCCTTACAGATAGCATCTTTGTTTATTGTATAAGCAACTGCCTGTCTTACTCTTTTGTCATTGAATGGAGGTTTAGTTGTATTCATCGCTACAAATCTAACTGTTAAGCTTGGCCAGATGATCACGTCGATATTCTTCGATTTTTGAAGTCTCGGAACATGAATTGGTGG
>Ga0209834_10000884_pt1 | contig 17643 bp, 13 predicted proteins | sample Mar14236cmmetaG_FD_184134 | JGI IMG/M metagenome (GOLD analysis project Ga0209834, IMG submission 184134) | Marine hydrothermal vent microbial communities from Guaymas Basin, Gulf of California to study Microbial Dark Matter (Phase II) - Marker... ...
AGGCGGCACAGATAATGGAAAAAAACAAATTCGATCTGACCATTATCGACGGGCCTCCCGGGATCGGTTGCCCGGTGATTGCCTCGGTGACAGGGGCCGGGTACGTTATGATTGTCACCGAGCCATCCATATCGGCCTTCCATGATATGGAACGGCTGTTACAACTGACGCGGCATTTTAATATCCCAACCGGGATATGCATCAACAAGTTCGATATCAATACGGACATGACCGCTAGAATCGAGAAATTTGCCGGAGATACCGGAATCGAGATACTTGGGAAAATAGCCTATGATCCCGGGTTCACCAGGGCGCAGGTGCAGGGGATGCCGATGATCGAGTATGCCGATACCGCCGTTACCGGTCAGATAAAACAACTCTGGGAAAAATTGCAGAATAATTTAATGTCTGCCGGCAAAAAGGCCGCCGGCAGAAAAGAAACAGTAATAAAGTTGAATTAAACAGGTATGGAGATTAGCGCATGAGGATCGCAATACCAACAGCGGACGGTGTCCTTTGTCCGCATTTCGGACACTGCCAGGAATTTGTCCTGATCGATGTGGATACGGAAACCAAGAAAATAACGGAAGTGTCAAAAGTCCTTCCGCCGCCGCATGAACCGGGGGTTCTGCCGCAATGGCTTGCCCAGCTTGGATGCAATATGATCATCGCCGGTGGCATGGGCGGACGGGCTATCGGCCTGTTTCAGAGTAAAGGAATAAATGTGATATGCGGCGCGCAGGCGCAAAGACCCGAGGATGTTGTTCTGGGCTATCTTGAGGGGCGGTTGGTGACCGGCGCCAATATGTGCGGCGAGCCCGGTTTCAGCGCCGGCGGTTACACCGAGTGCAGCGGCCGCAAGTACAAGCAATAAAGGGCAACCGCGCTTTTGTACCTCCGAAAGCCGGTTTGGGGTGATTCCACCGTTTATTTATCTTTTCGGTGGGTGTTGTTCGCAAAGGGGGACGGTATTTATACCGCCCCCCGATTTATTTGCTAGGCCGTTGCCTAAAACACCAGCTGGAACTGCGAGCGGATATGGATTTCGTCCTCGGAAACGTCCGATATATTTTCTTCGCGATTCAATACAAAATCATTTTGCCATTTTAGATGATGTCGGATCAGCATATATGAAACACCGGCTGTAAATTCCTGAATGTTTTTCAAATCTCCGGCATTGGCATATTGCTTTGAGATTTCGGCAAGTAACGTTTCGGTGTACGGCGAAGGATACAGTTGATAATCTGAAGAGGCGCGGTCGATTATATCCTGTGCCCTTGTACGGGCATCGGCGCTCAAGAAATCCTCTATATCTATTTTTGTATAACGAGCCGACAGGTCTATTTTATCTGTCACCCGGCCTTTCAACTCCAGCAAATAACCGGTCACGCCGAGTTTGGTAATCGACGGATCATGCATATCGACAAAACCGAAATAACCAAGCCCGTTTACGGTAAAACGATTGTAGGTCACCAGAATCTCCGGAGCCAGTCTTATCGAAAAATCCTGGTAATCGGTCGGATCAATATCCCAGGCGGCGCTTAATGCGCCTCCCGCGTCAAATTTACCGCCCTCAGGTTTGTACCGGTACGATAATTTTCCAATCAGCTCCGGGTGGAATTTCATTTTTGAGGTTTTTTCGGAAAGATCGGATGGATTCGAAATTTTTTCGCCGTAGATGACCGGAATGCCGACCGCATGCGATGCCCGAGCGTTGACGCCGGTGAAAACACCGAACGTATATCCCCGGCCGTAAACATTGCGGTATCCATTATGTACCGCGAAACCCATCTGCCGCTCGGCCCCGAAATATCTGGTAGCGATCGACCAGTCGGCCAGGGTCAAATTCTGAAACGAACCGAGGCGGTACTCGGTAAACGGCACCTTGAATTGCCCGAACCGGAATTGCATGCAGTAGCAATAGGCATAGTTGACATAGATATCGAGCAGTTCATTCGAGTTGGGGGCAAAACTCAATTGTGTCTTGTAGGTCAGTTCGGGCGAGGCCAGAAAGCCGCTCAAACTGAGACGGATCCGCCGCGCCTCCATGGTCAGTTTGTCCTCGGCGTCGTCGCTTGTATATAAATCGGCTCGCAACTGGGCCGCGAACTGAACCTGCAAGCTGGCCGTGCTGTCCTTGTTGGCAAGCTCGAACGGCCCAATAGCCGACGCCGGAAAAGCAGTGGGACAGAAAGCCAAAATAAATAATACAATCAACGGACAGATATATAATAGCCTTAACATCATACTAACACTCCCATGTTACATCTTTACTGTAGGAATATATCGGCAATTATCTGATTTGAAAATAAAAAATAACTGATGGTTAAATATTGGGTGTCCGGTTTCACAGTAATGCGGGTGAAATCTGATCGCCGACCGGCCGAATCCGACTGTGGCTATTTTAGTATCAAATTATTATATTGGCGTATTATTTTGGAAGGCGAAAATTCGAGGTAATAAATGCTCAGACCTGTAGTAAAATTTCTCGAGACTGAACTGATAGAACGGATCATCGCCGAGGCGCGTGATGTCCTGTGCAAACTCGGTGTGACCGTTCACAACGACGATCTGCTGTCCCTGCTGGCCGACCACGGCGCCGATGTGGACAAAAACAACAGGCACGTCAAATTCACCGAAGATATAATCGACCGGGCGATAAAAAGCGCTCCGTCGGGATTCAGGCTCTATGATGCCCTGGGCGAACAGCGGTGCGACCTGTCCGGCGATAATGTCCATTTCACGCCCGGATCGGCGGCGATATATTTTCTCGATGCCGATCAGCATGATACGCGCAAAGCGACTGCCGCCGATTATGTAAAATATTCCATCCTGGTCAGCCGGATGGAATATATCGCGTCGCAGAGTACCGCCATGGTACCATCGGATGTACCGGGAAAAATATCCGACAGTATGCGCCTTTATCTCAGCCTGATGATGTGCGAGAAACCGGTGGTAACCGGCGCTTTTACAATTGAGTCATTCGAGGTCATGAAGGATCTCCAGGTGGCGGTTCGGGGCTCCGTTGATGAACTGCGTAAAAAACCGCTGACCATTTTCTCCTGTTGCCCAACCTCGCCCCTGAAATGGTCCGATGTCACCTCCCAGAACCTGGTCGATTGTGCCAGCTATGGCATCCCGGTGGAATATGTGGCGATGCCGCTGGCCGGATTTATTGCGCCGGTGACACTGGTCGGGACCCTGATCCAGCATACTGCCGAGACACTATCCGGCCTGGTTCTCACCCAGTTAAGTTATCCCGGCGCGCCGGTGCTGTACGGCGGTTCGCCGGCGATTTTCGATATTCGCTATGAGACACCGCCAATGGGTGCAATCGAGACGGAAATGATCGACTGCGCTTACAGCGAGATCGGTAAATATCTCGGCCTGCCGACACAGGCGTATATCGGCCTGTCCGATGCCAAGCATCTCGATGCCCAGGCCGGGCTGGAAACATCGATGGGCGCGACCCTGGCGGCGCTGTCGGGAATCAACAGTATCTCCGGACCGGGGATGATTGATTATGAAAATTGTTTCAGCCTCGAAAAACTGGTGATCGATAACGAAATCTGCGGAATGATATTCCGTATGCTTCGCGGTATCGAGCCGAAAGAAGATTTCCCGTCACGGCCCCGATTCGAAGAACTGCTCAAAGAAGGGCATCTGTTGATTTCGGATCATTCCCGTAAGTACCTCCGGAGCGAACACCATTTCCCCGGGCCGGTTATCGAACGGGCCAACCGGGCGCGCTGGCGAGAAGAGGGATCTAAGACGCTGATCGAAAAGGCCAAAGCCGAAGTGAAAAAACATATCGATGAGTATGAACCGTCGGGTCTGCCCGATGATATCAAGCAGGAGATGACACGGATAATGCAAAAGGAAGCGGCCAAATTCGGAATGGATCGTTTCCCGGTCTTTCAATCATGAAGAAAATACTTGAATTTGATATTGAGGACCTGATACCCGCCCCGGAAAATGTTCTCCGAAGCCAGGGAATACCGCCCGGTGCCGAAATCCCCGAAAAGATTTCGGAACTGGCCGATCTGGCTCTGGAGCTTTTTGCCGAACTGTGCGAACCGGCCGGCCTTATCGGGGATTTATCCGTTTCGCAATTTCGGGAAATTTACAGCGGTGAGGGCCGAAATGAGATCCTGACACCGGTAGCAAAAATTTTTCCGCTGGCCGATCATCTGGCGCTGTTTGCCATGACTGTCGGAGAACCGGTCGGTGAACGTATAGCCGAACTGTTCGATACCAACGAATTTGCGCTGGCATCGATGCTCGATACGACCGCTTCCGAGGCCACCGAGCTGGCCGGGATATATTCCGAGCAGGCTTATCTCGAAGATTTGATAACCGCCGGAGATGTCTCGCCGGAAAGCTTTATTATGCGGTACAGTCCGGGCTACTGCGGCTGGCATATCAGCGGGCAAAGGAAACTGTTCGAGTACCTTGAACCGGAAAATATCGGTATCAGCCTGACCAACAGTTACATGATGCGGCCTTTAAAATCGATTTCAGGGGTGATGCTTGTCGGCCCGGCGAATATACATAAATTTGACATTACCTATCCCTTTTGCGATCAGTGTATCGATAAGGGATGCCGGGCAAGAATCAGGGCCATGGGAAATTAGATACCCTGCAGGATCAGGAGAGACAATTGGATTTATTAAAAAATATTGCAGACAGTCTTCAGCGAGGTGATGATAAAAAAACAGCCGAGCTGACCAGCCGGGCAATCGATGAAAGCCTTTCACCTAAAACCATACTCGATGACGGGCTGATCGCCGGAATGACAGTGATCGGAAGAAAATTCAAGGCGCATGAAATATTCCTGCCCGATGTCCTGCTGGCCGCGAAAGCCATGTACGCCGGACTCGATCTGCTGAAGCCTTTGCTTCTCAAGGAAAAAGTTCCGACCGTAGGGAAAGTTGTCATCGGGACGGTGCAGGGGGATATGCATGATATCGGCAAAAACCTGGTCGGTATCATGCTTAAAGGGGCCGGTTTCGAGATTATCGACCTGGGCCATAATGTCCCGCCCGAGAAATTTATCGATACCGCCCTGGAAAGCGAGGCCTCCGTTATCGGCATGTCGGCGCTTCTTACAACCACCATGCCGAACATGAAAAAGGTCATAGATATTTTAAAAGAACGCGGCCTCAACGATAAAATAAAAACGATTATAGGCGGTGCCCCGGTTTCCGATGACTTCGCCGCTGAGATCGGCGCCGATGCGTACGCCTTTGATGGAATCAACTCAATCGATAAAATAAAGAAATTATTGGGGCTCGATTAAAATGAAAAAAATTCTGGAAAGAATACGGGAAGGAGAAATACTTATCGGCGACGGCGCTATGGGGACGATGCTGTTCGAACGGGGGGTCGATATCAGCTACTGCCCCGAACGGATCAACCTGACCAATCCGGAGATGCTCGAGGAAATTGCCGCCTTGTATCTCAAGGCCGGAGCCGATCTGCTGGAAACCAACACATTCGGGACCTCCCCGCTTAAACTGGCGTTGTACGGTCTCGAGGATAAAACCGAAGAAATAATCAGCAATGCCGTAACAGCGGCCAAAAACGTCGCCAAGCGAAGCGCCTACGTTTCCGGGTCGGTTGGCCCCTGCGGTAAAATTCTGAAACCGTACGGTGACACCGACAGTAAAACAATCCGCGAGGGATTCGAACGGCAGATAAATACGCTGGTTGAGGCCGGGGTGCATGTGATCTGCATCGAGACAATGACCGATTTGGCCGAGGCCCGGCTGGCGGTCGAAGCTTCCAAAACGGTTGCACCGGAAATACCGGTTATTGCCACCATGACTTTCGATCCCACCCCCCGCGGCTATTATACTATCATGGGTGTCGATATCAAGAGCGCCGCGGCCGGGCTTGAGGAAGCCGGCGCCGATATTATCGGTTCCAACTGCGGCAACGGTATAGAGAGAATGATCGAAATCGCCCGGGCCTTCCGGATGTGCACTAAAATGCCCTTGATCATTCAGTCCAATGCCGGACTCCCGAGAATGGAAAAGGGCCGCGCCGTCTACCCGGAATCTCCGGAATTCATGGCCGATTGTGCGCGGGCGCTGATCCCTGCCGATATTTCGATAATCGGCGGCTGTTGCGGGACCACCCCGGCTCATATAAAAGCCCTCGGTAAAATGATCGAACGTGAACAGTCGTAACGAGTTGACCTCGGATATTGACATTCGGGCCAAAATAATATTCATTAGACCGCAAAGATAAAGCGGTATATATTGGGGAATGTTTTTTGAATAATTTCCGAATGGAATTTGATATAACAGGGAGATCGATAGAGTGAAAATAGACAGTGTTGCCATACTCGATTGCGGCGCGCAATATACCAAAGTCATCGACCGGCGGGTGCGCGAACTGGCTGTCCGCTCCGAGGTTTTTCCACTGCAGATCGAAGCCGGGAAACTCAAGGAATTCGACGGGATAATCCTGTCGGGCGGTCCGAAATCGGTTTGGGACAGCGACCAGCTGGAATACGACGCCGAAATTTTTTCACTCCGACTGCCGGTTCTGGGTATCTGCTATGGTATGCACGTCATCAATAAACATTTCGGCGGTATCGTCTCTCCCGGTGTCAAAAATGAGTATGGCGAGACCGATATCGATGTCGATTCCGGATGTCCGCTTTTCGATGGCCTGGAAAAAAGCCAGCGGGTCCTGATGAGCCATGGCGATTCGATCGAAAAACTGGCCGATGGTTTTGATATTTGCGCCACATCGGAAAATGTCTGCGCCGCCATGTATAATAAAAAGAAAAAAGTTTACGGCGTGCAGTTTCACCCCGAAGTCGATCTGACCGTCAACGGCGTAGTCATGCTTCGCAATTTCCTCTACAAAGTCTGCGGCCTGGCCGGCAATTATATTCTCGAGGACAGGATTGAAACCTCGATTAGAGAAATTAAGGAACAGGTCGGTGACGGTAAAGTGCTGGTGCTGATCAGCGGCGGGGTCGATTCGGCGGTCAGCGCCGCCCTTCTGACCAAGGCGCTCGATCCCGACAATATTTATGCCATCCATGTCGATCACGGCCTGATGCGTAAAGACGAAAGCGATATTATCTGCGAACAGCTCAAACATCTCGGGTTGAAACATCTGATAAGGGAAGATGCCGAGCAAAAGTTTTTTAATTCGGTGGTGACGATCGACGGCAGGGAGATCGGCCCCCTGACAACCATTACCGATCCCGAAGAAAAGCGTAATCTTATCGGCGAAGTTTTCGTCAGGGTCATACAGGATGTCTCGACCCGGCTTCGCCTCGATCCCGAAAAGACTTACTGGGCGCAGGGAACCCTGCGGCCCGATCTGATCGAGAGCGGCAATCCCGATGTCAGCGCCACGGCGCATAAGATAAAGACACATCATAATGATGTCGAGATGATCCGTCTGGCACGGGCGAAAGGAATGGTGGTCGAAACCAACTGGGACTGGCACAAGGATGAGGTTCGCCGCGTGGCTCGGAAACTGGGAATTGCCGAAAATATCGCCTCGCGCCAGCCGTTCCCCGGACCGGGACTGGCTATCAGATCGATATGTTACGATGGCCGCGGAAGTGTCGATCTGGATGTGATCGAGGAATTCAATAAAGTCCTTGGCGAAATGAAAAGTGATTATGTCGGCAATGTCCTGCCGATCAAATCGGTCGGGGTTCAGGGGGATCTGCGAAGCTACCGGCATTTGAGCTTGCTCTGGGGAAAGGGCGTCGATCTGGATTGGGATCATGTCTATAAACTGGGCAATACCATTCCCAATAAAGTCAAAGGTATCAACCGGGTCGCCTATGTCCTCAATAAGACCGCCATCGACCGGCAGATAAACTGCTCCGAGTTTTATCTGGATCATGAGTCCGTGGCCCTGCTTCAGGAACTCGATCATGTCGTTACCGAAAAACTGAACAAACCGCCGATGAGCCAGGTTCTGGCAGTGCTGGTGCCGATTGGCATCGAAAACAAATTCTCGATCGCCATAAGGACGTTTATCACTAATGATTATATGACTGGACGGCCCGCCACTATCGGGCAGGATGTCTCAAAGGAATGTATCGCTGAACTGGTCGATGAACTCGAAAATAAATTCGATCAGATAGATTTGATTCTCTATGATGTCACCAGCAAGCCTCCGGCAACAGTAGAGTGGCAATAGCGTGACCTTGTGAAATAAAGGTACAAGCCTGTCCTGCAATAATATAACCAATTTTGTTATAAATTATTGAAAGACAGACTATTGACAATATCTCACCATAACCATATATTCTCCCAAAATAGCTCAATCATGTATTATGTCCCTGATGTGTGGTTGAACCGTCAAGGGCCGTACATGTTGCTCAACAGGGAATAACCGGACTGTGATAATTAGCTATTCACCACTTGTGTCCGTGATGCCCGGTTCGAATCCAAAGAAAATTACCGGGCCTTACCAGCCTTTTTTATACAGCCTGAAATTATTTTTTAATATTGCCGTGCATTTGCTTTTGCACATTAATGGGAGCAAGAATGACAGAGCATGACAAGGATAAAAAAAGAGGGGGCGAAAAAAACCGTTCCGCTGATTCACCACATCAGGACCACTTCAAAAATATACTCGGTAAAATAGATAAGAAGCGTGTGTTTTTTATAGTATTGGGATTGGCCCTCTTCCTCTTGATGTACCTTCTTCCGCCCTTCTCCGATGCTGTCGATCCGGCCGGGGAACATTTTTCGTTAACCCGTGAGGGTAAAGCGGCCCTGGGACTGTTTCTGCTGGCGGCCGTCTGGTGGGTTTTCGAGGTTATCCCCATCGGTGTCACCAGTATTGCTATCGGCGTTGTCCAGGCCCTCTTCCTGATCCGCCCGACTCGTGTTGCCTTCACCGACTTCCTTGATCCGTCGGTGTGGTTTATTGTCGGTTCGGTTGTGATCGGTATGGCCTTTGCCCGAACCGGCCTGACCAAACGAATGGCTTACAGGATGCTTCTGATGGTGGGCGAAAAAACATCCATGATATACCTTGGTGCTTTTGTCATGACCGCCATGCTGACATTGATCATGGCCCATACAGCCGTGGCGGCGGCCGTTTTCCCGCTCCTGATGGCGATCTATTCACTGTACAGCGAAGACACCAAACCAACCAAATTCGGCAAGGGTCTGTTTATCGGGATGGCCTTCGTCGCCGGCGCCGGTTCGATTATCACTCTTCTCGGCGCCGCCCGCGGAGCCGTCGCGATCGGCTTTTTCAAAGATATTGTCGGGCGCGAAATAGCCTTTTTCGAATTATCGACATACATGTTGCCGGTAGGTGTCGTCATGACCTTTATATTATGGGCGTTGATGATGATAATGTTCAAGCCGGAGCAAAAAACCATCCCCGGCCTTCGCAACCGGGTCGAATCGCTTAATAAAACCCTTGGGTCGATCTCGCGGACCGAAATCCTGACACTGATTATTGTCTTTTCGACCATCGCCGTCATGAGCCTGCGTTCATTTGTGCCCGCTTTTTCCGGTTTGAATAAAAGCGCCGTGATCCTGGCGGCGACAATACTGTTTTTTATCTTCAAAATTTTGACGATCGAGGATCTCGAGGAGATACCCTGGAACATCGTCCTTCTCTTCGGCGGCGCCATGAGTATCGGTTTCTGTCTCTGGCAGACCGGTGCGGCCAGCTGGCTGGCCATTATCTGGCTGGGAATACTCCAAAATGCGACCTGGTTTATATTTGTCATGGGTATCGCGCTCTTTGTCCTTCTCATGACCAACCTTATCATGAATGTCGCCGCTATCGCCATCTCCCTCCCTGTGGCGCTGGTGATTGCACCGTATCTGGGCGTGGCCCCCGAAGTTGTGCTGTTTGCATCGCTGACCGTGGCCGGTATGCCGTTTCTGCTTCTGGTCGGAGCGGCCCCCAATGCTATTGCGTATGAAAGTAAACAGTTCACCAGCGGGCAGTTCTTTGTTGCCGGTATCCCGGCCAGTATTGCCCTGATGGTTGTGCTGGGCGTCTTTGTCTGGCTGATATGGCCGATGATGGGCATGCCGGTGACTGTCGCCGGATAATCCACGGACTTCGAATATAAAAAAATCAAGGGCGTTCGCCAAAGCGAACGCCCTTTTTGTATGAGGTGGTGAAATTATTGCGGGCAAATCGGGGGAGGACCGCCTTTATACAGGTACTGTATGATATATGAAATATCGAGAACGTTGACGGAACCGTTTCCGCTGGGATCGCCCGCCTCGAGCGGTTCCGGGGCCGCGCCGCCCTTATACAGGTAATTAACAATAAAGGTCACATCCAGGATATTGATCCCGCCACTGCCGTCGGCGTCACCACAAACGTAAGACAGGCAATTGAACGATAGCACCTCGACATCATCGATATTCCAGCCGGGGTAACGCATATCATAATCGGTCGGACCCATCGTCCACCGGACATAAACATTTTCCTCGCCGTCGGCCACATCCGAAATATCATATTCCATTTCCATCCAGAAGTTATCGGCGATTGTCGAACCGTTTTCCCAGACATCAATCCAGTCGGTACCGTTATTGCTCACCCGGACATAAACATGATCGAAATTCGGGCATTCGACACCGAGCCATCTCCAGAACCTGAGATGAACGTTGTTCAGATTACTGCAGTCGATCGCCGGGCTGGTCAGGTGCATCTCGCCCAGGGCGTTTTCATAATCACCGTTAAGATTGTAACCGTAAACATTGGGGCCGCTGCACCCCTCGGTCGGATCGGGAACACCGTAAGTCGGGTCGTCGCCTCCCTGGCCGGTCGGGATACCGCGCGCCCACAGCCCGCCCGATACCGTCCAGCCCTTATCCGTCTCGAAATCATCCTCAAAGGCCACAATGGTCTCCTCCGACACGATGGCAATATGCGGATTCGACGGGTCGGGATCATAAATCGTGCCGCTCGATACCTCATCGACACTGATATAATACTCGATTATATCGTCGCAATTGAGGGCGGGCAATACCGCCTCATAACTGTTGGCCGATTTCTCGGTCATGGAGGTGGATTGAACATCCCCGCCGTTGATTCGATAATGAAGCTGGCCGCTTCCCGCAACCGCCGCTCCCAGGCCCGATGGTATCACCTCGATATCAAAGAGGGCCGTTTGACCTTTGGGCAGGACTCGCGGACAGCCGCCGGGATAATTGAAGGCCAGCGCGTTGACCGTCTTGAACGGCACCGTCGGGTCGCCGAACAATGTGAGCTGGTACGTGCACCAGCGCATGCAGCTTTCATCGATACGGTAAATATTGTCTTCTTTGGAATCCTGATTGGCCCGGCCCATCTCAGGCGTCGCTTCGGCCGGATTGTAAACGGCGTCCCAGAACTCGCGGTTGAATCGCTGTGACGGACCGTCGGTGTGCCAGTCGCCCCATCCGTAACGCGCATTCATTACCACCGCAAAGGCGCCCTGGTCGTCTTTGATGGTGGCGTATTCCGCCCAGCATTCGGCGCCGTCGAAATTACCGGCATAACATCCCTGAGAATAAATGAAACAATAATCGTAATTACTGAAATAATTAAGGGCATCAGTGCTGGATAATTTCAATGCCCAGCTTGTATTACAGTGGCCGTAATGATTGATGATATGTGTTCCATCGTTGACCGCGCCGTACAGCTCCGAGGCAGGCCAATCGTTGCCCGGATAGGTCAGGTCATACAGCTTTTCGAGATTATATGCCTTCGACGGGATTCCGTAGGTCGTATATCCATGGGCATCCGAAAAATCAATCAGCTCATCGCTGGAATAGCCACCGTATTCCCCCAGGCCGCCGAACGTAAGGTGCTCACCGACCATGAGAACATTGTTCAGATAGGGATCATCGCATGTCAGATAAGCCATGGTTTTGATCACGAAGTTGTATGCTTCCGGAGCCGAACCCACCGAAGCGCGCCCGACATAAACCTCGGCCACAAGATCGACATCGCCGCCGCCCTCACCGTCGGTCGGTTCGCCCCACCTGTCGTCGCCGTCATAGTTGTATGTCCCGTCCAGACAGCCGTAGTACAGATCACCCGGCATATCCGTATCGAAATATTCACTGCCCTCCCATGCGTCCACATAAAGATCTATCGCCGGAAATATATCGTCATCGCCGCCGATCAGGACATATTCAATACCGTCGGTCAGGTACCGGTTCCTTATATAATCACGTAGAGATTCCGGATCGTTGCTTCCTATGTCATCGGTGGTGACCATGTCGGTCAAAATACCGGTTGTATCATGGTAATCCTTGAGGGGCTGGAAAAAAGTGGTCAGGGTCGGGTCGACTATCATCAGCAGATCATAGACCGCATCACCGCCCATCTTGGCCGCGGATGAATATGATGCAACCGTCTCGGCGTTATCGATTTTTCTCAAAACCTCGATTTCATCCCGCGGAAGCCCCCTGAAAAGCGGCGCCGATTTGCCGCCCTCGGCCGTATTGACCACCACCGTCAATTTGGGATAATAATAAAGCTCTCCGGCATCCGGTATATACTCGGTCGGCTTGAGCTTAAGCACTAAGATCTCGTATCCCCGAAATTTCTGTGTCCCCATATTATCATACCGGGTTGCCGGAAATGGCTGTCCCGAACTGTAGATTGCTTCATCCGGCTTTGGCGGAACAAGTGTTCCCGGGTTGGCGGATAGGGGAAACGGCGTCCCGACCGGCTCAATCCGGTAACCGTCGCCGATCAGTATCTTATCCTCGGCGATAATCTGAATGCTGGAAACACCGGCCCCGTACGGAATTAATATTTGTGCACCGCGGGCCGGAAGTGCCGGCTGTCCGGCAAGACCCGAGTTTGGCGCCCCCGTTAAAATGATCCTGTCATAAGTTGTATTGTCGATGACCGTTGTCGTCATCTGCGGATATTCGAATGAATATTCTACGGTTACCTGACCGGCCTGGATCGGTATTGCCGGCAGTACCACAAAAATCAGTAACATCGTATATATCAAACCGATCTTTTGATCGGCTGACGCATACCATGATAGTCTGGACATCAATAGCTCCTTTCATAACCGACGGGGAACGGCGTGAAACAGGCAGGAAAGTGAGGATACCTCACGATTCCCCAAAAAGATTAAACTGAAATTTTCACATTTCGCTAATGCCTAAATATAATAGAAAATGCGATTTCGTCCACAATATTCTTTAATATTCTTCTTATCGGCAAAGTCTGGCAGTTAAACATTTTCCCGGGATACGATGCGGTTCTTACCGAAATTCAGTTGAAAAAATATTCATTCAGGCTGTGGCCCGATTGATGTTCATATAAATAGCTGTTGTCTCATACGCAAATTGGCGTCCGCACGAATGGGGCTATAATTTCCATAACCCCGGCCATGTTCAGACATATTCCGGCGACCGCAGTCGTATATCCGTCATTTTAAGATAACACGGGAAGAGTCCCGCTTGGGTTTCGATATGCAAATATTGAAATTGATGCGATAAATTTATGTCTCCAATATGATTGGAGGATTTTTCCCGTATTGCGCAATTTTGATATCAATCTGAACATTTGCAATAATTTGTCGAAAATCAAAACAAAAAAAACATTTGAAATTTTAATAAAAGACGATTTTGACGGTAAAGTCCAAATTATTTATGACGATAATTATAAAAAAGTATAGATATAAACAATTGGTTATTGATTAACTATAATTAATGGCGAGTTGATTATGACGGCTAATAGGGGCATTTACTTAGACACCAGGGTTATCTCACCAGTATTACCGTTATACCGCCGGAAATAATTTGAAGGCGAGGGGCCTCGCAACAAGAGATGTTATAAAACATCTGATTGTGCCAATACATTTTCCTGGACGTAATCGCGTGTCATGCGTGATTAGCCGGGAAAATGGTGCAGTAATGTTCGCAGGAGGAAATTGAAGATGAACAGCAATGATGTAACTCTGCAGGGCATGGGGGGAGAAGGTGCGAAAAAGGCGATAATTGGTGATTGTAAATCTTTTGCGATGCATTTCTTCGATAAGCTGAACCAGATCGCCTTCTGGATGGATCTCGATGAAAATTTTGTTTGTGTCAATGATACGACCTGTAAGGCCTTGGGATATTCCAGAGAAGAATTACAGGCCATGACGCTGTGTGATATTATCCCCGGACATGAGAAAAATATGTGGAAGGAACGGTGGGAAGAGGCTCGACAGCACGGATCTTACAGGGGTGAATTTTCTCTTCTCACTCGAAGCGGCGATATCTTTAGGGCTGATATTTCATTTATATACTTTGAATCGGGTGAAAAACAGCGCATGATCGGCCTGGTGAAAAAGCTGGATTGCGCCGATGAACTGGACGGCGAGCTGGAGCAAAGCGGAAATCTGTATAGAAATTTCGTTGACAACCTGCACCTGGGTATAATTGTTACGACTCCCGAAATGGAAATCATCTCGGTCAATCAGTGGGTGAAGAATCGATTCCCGGAAATCGATGTCTCGCGTAGACCGAAATGCTATAATGTTTTTCATGGATCCCCTGATGCGAGGATCTGCAATTGTTGCCCTCTGATCATCAGTCTGAATGACGGGAAACCGCATGAATCGTATTTTGATAGAATGATCGGGAATGAGCATATTGCTTTCCGGGTTGTTTCTTCGACGGTCAAGGACCGCCGGGGCCGGGTAATTGCCGCGATTATTACAATGGAGGATATCACCGATCGCAAACAGGCCGAGAAAGAACGGAGGATGCTTGAACAACAGGTCCTCCAGGCAAGGCACCTCGAGGCAATTGGCTCACTGGCCGCCGGCATTGCCCACGAAATAAATACTCCAATCCAGTTTGTAGGCGATAACACCCGTTTTCTTTCAGAATCGTTTGAGTCCATTCGGAAACTGCTGACCGGTTGCGATATGCTTTGGGGGAAAGCGGTGAAGGGTGAGGACTCCCGGGCACTGGACGAAGAAAGGACGCGCCTGAAGAAAGAGACGGATATTGATTATATCATGGATGAAATCCCCGGCGCTCTGGAGCAAACCCTTGACGGTGTCAATAGGGTTGCCAAAATAGTCCGAAGTATGAAGGATTTCGCGCACCAGGGAACTGATGAAAAATCTATGAGTGATATCAACCAGATGCTGGAAAGCACCCTGACAATTGCCCGAAATGAGTTAAAATATGTCGCCGATGTGATCACCGAACTGGATCCCGAACTGCCGCAGATCGAATGTTATCGAAGCGACCTTAATCAGGTTTTCCTGAATATTCTTGTCAACGCCGCTCATGCTATCGAAAGCGCTATCGGCAAAGATTCCAACGGCAAGGGGACGATAACAGTATCAACCGCGCATACCGAAGATAAAGTCATCATAAAAATAAAAGATACCGGCATTGGAATCCCCGGGGAAATACAGGATAGAATCTTTGATCCGTTTTTTACAACCAAGGAAGTGGGGAAGGGCACCGGACAGGGATTGGCAATTGCCCGCTCCATTATCATGGATAAACATAATGGGAAAATCGAATTCGAAACCGAAACGGGCCGGGGTACGACCTTTATCATTAAACTGCCTGTAAAGTTATCCAATACAAAAAGAGTGCAGAATAAATTTAGATTAGAGATAAATAAATGATTTTGACATCAAGCGCGACAAAATGGGAAATTTTCGAAATCCCGGGAGACTTGTATCATGAATAAAAGGAAAATCCTTTTCGTCGATGATGATTCGGGCGTCCTGTCCGGTCTCAAACGTATGCTCCACAAGATGAAGGATGAATGGGATATGAAATTTGTCTCCGGTGGTCAAGAGGCTCTTGATTGTCTGGCCAGGGAAACATACGATGTTATCATCAGCGATATGAAAATGCCCAAGATGACAGGAGCACAGTTACTGAAAAAAGTGAGCGAGAAGTATCCAAATACCGTCCGTTTTATCCTATCCGGCCACTCGGACAAAGAACTGATTCTTCAATCGGTCGGCTATGCCCATCGATATCTGGCAAAACCGTGCGATCCCGATAAACTACGCCAGCTTCTGGCCACCTCCCTCGGCATTCGCGAAATGCTGACAAGCAGGGAATTGCATGCTCGTATCAGTAAAATCAAATCGTTGCCGAGCCCACCGGAAATTTATAATAAGGTTATCAGCGAGGTACAATCTCCCAATGCCAATCTCAATCGAATTGCGGATCTGATCAGTCAGGATGTCGGTATGACTGCCAAGGTTCTGCAGATGGTCAATTCAGCCTTTTTCTCACTGCCGACCCATGTCGACAATTTGCGCCGGGCGGTCAGTCTACTGGGTCTGAATACAATCCAGGGGTTGCTTCTGACCGCCGGGATATTCAGCTGTTTTGAAAATACCGAGATAATGGGCATATCCGTTAATATTATTTATACTCACAGCATGTCGGTCGGCGCCAACGCTACCGCCATCGCCAAACAGCTTGGAATGTCGCAGAATTCTGTGGAAGACGCCCAGATGGCCGGTATGTTGCATGATATCGGCAAGCTGATCCTGATGGAATACTTCCGTGAAGAAACCAAACAGGTTATCAAGCTGGCGGTTGAAAATAAGATGCCCCTTTACTTTGCCGAAAAAGAAATCCTGGGGGTCAGCCATGCCAAAATAGGCGCCCATCTTCTGTCGCTCTGGGGATTGCCGGATTCGATTATTGAAGCGATTATTTTCCATCACTCGCCGTCAAAAGCCGGTGATATTAGTATTAATGTCCTTACCGCCGTACATATTGCCAACGCCCTTACGCCGGAATTTCATGAAACCGGCAGACTGCTGAAATCCTCAACTATTGATCCGGACTATATTCAAGCCCTGGGCCTGTCGAACCGACTTGAAAGTTTCAATGATATTTGTAATTCAAACCTGGAAATAGAGAAGGTATGACCATGTCCCAATTGTACAGTGATAAAGTCTTAATAGTCGATGATGATACCAATTTATTGGCCGCGATTCGCCGCCAATTTCGTGGTACATTTAATATCACCACAGCTGAAGGCGGCCGGGAGGGATTAAATATCCTCAAGGAAGACAACTCCTTTTCCGTAGTTATATCCGATATGAAGATGCCGGAGATGAACGGCATCCAGTTTCTCACCATCGCGGGACAATTGGCCCCGGATACGGTTCGTGTTATGCTGACCGGAAATGCCGACCTCCAGACCGCCATGCATGCGGTCAATGAGGGCAATATTTTCCGTTTTCTGATAAAACCATGCCATAAAGATACTATGGAGTGGGCCATTGAAGCCGCCATCAAACAACATCGTCTCATTGTCTCCGAACGTGAATTGCTCGAAAAAACTCTGAAAAGCAGTGTCCAGGTTTTGACCGATATTCTTGCCATGGTCAATCCGGCGGCTTTCAGTCATACCTCGCGTATTAGAAACTATGTTCGACAAATTGCCGAGCGGCTCGGTCTTGAGAACATCTGGCAGTTGGAACTGGCCGCCATGCTTTCCCAGGTTGGATGTATCACGGTTCCGGCCGATACTCTGGCGAAATTCGAGGCCGGTGCAGAATTGACTCCCTCGGAAAAAAATATGATCTGCGAACATCCGCAGATTGGGAAAAAACTCCTGGAGCAAATTCCGCGGCTCGAAAAGGTGGCCGCCATTATTGCCGCGCAACAGAATCCTTATGAC
>Ga0209834_10000885_pt1 | contig 17639 bp, 13 predicted proteins | sample Mar14236cmmetaG_FD_184134 | JGI IMG/M metagenome (GOLD analysis project Ga0209834, IMG submission 184134) | Marine hydrothermal vent microbial communities from Guaymas Basin, Gulf of California to study Microbial Dark Matter (Phase II) - Marker... ...
ATGCGATTACAATATACCATAACCTGGCCTCGCTTTCACTATTTAACTTACTGTTTTTATTAAAAAAGATGTATTTTTCATCAAGAAATATCTAATGATGTCAACAAGTTAAACAAAAACGGATTTTTGGCTGTCCTATTGAAATCATTGGTTTTTTGTTGAACATTTGCGCATCATAAATTGATTCCGGATTTACCTCACCCCAAAAAAGCGGGAAACTTCAGTCCTTAAAATATCCGCTATAATAACCAAGAAGCCAGTGTTAGTGAGGGCATCCGGCCATTTTCCGGCCTCTCAATGGCCAATTCGGCCAATTAATCAGAGGATGGATTGTCAAATTTTTTCACCCCACAGTTACCCTAAGACAACCATTCACCTCCACCGATACCTCACATTCAGATGGCACAAACAATGTACATCCGTCATCTTCTATCACCACTGGTCCTTGGGCGAAAAAAGATCGCCAAAGATCTTCTCTCCGGTAAATAGGTACCAAAGCAGACCCAGAGGACAACAAAACGGTTCTTTGAGTAACAGGCGGCAAGGGGGACACGTTTTTAACTCCCGGCAAGAAAATTTCCTCTCTTGGCACAATTGCTGAAAGTCTCACATTTACAACTTCTACAGTATGATCGATTTCCATAGTGTATCCGTAGCGGTTGCCAAAGACTTGGCGAAATCTTTCGGCCATGTCAGCATTTTTGTCATAAGAAATGGTGAGATAAAAGGTTTGTCCTTTATAACGCAGATCAAGAAAAGGCCTGAACACTGTGTCTCTGATATTCAGCCCCTGACGCTTGAATGATTTCAGTGCCTTTTCTTTAAAACGGTCTAAAACACGATTTACGACCTGTCTGGTTTCGGAATGCCATTCGGCGGAAAGGGTTTTCCCAAAATCAAGCCGCACAGAGGAAAGCAAAATCCCCAGGGCTGAAAACATGCCGGCCAGAGGGGGAACAAGGACTTCTTTTATACCAAGCTCTTTCGCAAGTTCGGCTGCATGAAGGGGCCCCGCACCGCCAAATGCAAGAAGGGTGGAGTCTCTCAGGTCAATGCCCTTTCCCTCAGTAGCCCTTCGAATACCTCGCAACATATTGGACAGGATTTTTGTACGAAAACAGGAGACAAATCGCCACGGCCTCTGCGCCGGATTCCATAACATGATACGCCAGCGCAAAAGCATCGTTTAAAGACAAGGGCAATATAACTGTGCCATCAGGGGCAAGACGCTCGGCAGCTTCAAAGCATAGGTTGCGATTTGTCAATGGGGTTGTTCGAGAGCAATCAAAATCATAGAGCCTTGGCCTCCTCTGCCTTGCAATTGAAAGAAGGTCTTTGAACCCCTTGGTAGTGATAAAGGCAACTTTTGCGCCCTTTCTTTCTAATAGAGCGTTAGTGGCCACGGTACTGCCATGTGAAAAGTATGAAAAATCCGCAAGGTCCCTGATAATTTCAGTGACAGCCCGGTCAGGACTTTCGTTTGTGGAAAGGACCTTCCATCCCCGGATTTGGTTGCCGTCAAGCGTAACTACATCCGTGAAAGTGCCTCCAATGTCCGTGGCTACTCGCATTTCATTAACTAAATCCTATTATCTTTCCCCCCTGATAGACGCAAAAAGCCGCAACCCAAGCAAGTGATGTGGTGTATATAATGCTGAATAAAGTCCATTTATAGGAATTGGTCTCCTGTTTGATAGTTGCAACCGTTGCAATGCATGGCAGATATAGAAGGACAAAGACCATCATCGCCAAAGCCGAAAGCGGCGTCATGTCAGAGGATAACAGCGCGTTCTTAAGAGTACCCGTTCCATCATCTCCAGCAAGATAAAGTATTCCCATTGTACTTACTACGATTTCCTTGGCGACAAAACCTGTAAGGAGGGCTACGCTACCGCGCCAGTCTATACCTAAAGGAGCAAACACGGGGGCAAGAATCTTCCCGATATGACCCATATAGGACTTTTCAATCTCTTCTGCTTTCCGCGCTGTTTCAAGCTCTGCTATAGCATCATCCCGTTCATTCTCTATATTTTGCCGGTCAAGTCCATCGGCAGCCATAATCTGAGTATTATATAAAGATCTGACATTATTGATTTCAGCAATATAATCGCGGGAATATTGGATATTTCTTGGGAATGCAGAGAGTGCCCATATAACAACAGACCCTATAAGTATCACACCGCCCATCTTTTTGAGAAACATTTTGCTACGGTCCCACATATGAATTATCAGGCTCTTTACCATTGGCACCCTATAAGGAGGCAATTCCATGACAAACGGTGCATCGGCACCCATCAGAAGACTGGAACGAAACAGACGACCTGTTAAGATGGCAAGTATAATCCCAGCAAAATAAATGCAAAAAATAACATTGCCGGCTTTAGCACTAAAGAAAATACCTGTAAGTACGATATAAATCGGCAGTTTGGCCGAACATGACATAAATGGTGTAATAAGTATGGTAAGAATGCGATCCTTTTCGCTTTCAAGGGTACGGGTGGCCATAATGGCCGGTACACTGCAACCGAATCCCATAAGCATGGGTATAAAAGATTTACCATGAAGCCCGATAAGATGCATTATTCTATCCATAAGAAATGCAGCTCTTGACATATAGCCTGTGTCTTCAAAGAGAGCTATGCAAAAGAAAAGTATCAGGATATTGGGCAAAAAGACTATAACACTTCCTACACCTGCAATTACCCCGTTTATAAAGAGATCTTTAAACAGGCTATCCGGAAGAATAAGGTCTAATGATATTGAAAACCAGCCAACACTGTTTTCTAACCATTCCATTGGATAGGCACCAAGTGAAAAGGTTAACTGAAACATTGCCCAAATAAAGAAAATAAAGATCGGAAACCCGATGAACCGGTTCGTCAGGACCAGATCTATGTTTCGAGATATGTCGATACGCTGTTTTGTGACGGTTGCAAGAACTTCCTTTATTATCCCGGCAATAAATCCATACCGCTCATCTGTCATTATGATTTCAGGATCATCATTAAAGCGGTCCGCAAGCAATTCGCGGTGTAATTGAACTTGCTGAATAAATTTCTTGCCTTGATCTCCCATTTTTTGGAGAACCCGTTCTCTAACGATTTTATCATTTTCAAGGAGTTTTATTATTGTCCATCTTGTTTTATAAGGAAGTGATATTTCAGTATTTTTTTCAATAAAGCCCCGGAGTTCTGAAATTGAATTTTCAATATCCTTGTTATATTTGACTTTACGCTTTCCGCTGGTATCTATATCTGACTCGGCCAGTTCTATGGCCTTTTTCAGAAGTTCGTCTATTCCCTCGTTTTTATTGCCGATTGTAAAGACTATAGGCAGGTCGAGAAGTTCGGACAGCTTTTTTGCATCGACTTTAATTCCGCGTGCACGGGCAACATCAGCCATGTTCAGGGCAAACAAAACCTTGCAATCAATTTCCCTTAGCTGTGTTGCCAGATAAAGGCTTCGTTCCAGGTTGGAGGCATCAATAATATCGATTACAACATCAGGACGGGCATCAAGGACAAAATCCCGTGCGACAATCTCTTCTACGGAAAAGGGCGTTAAACTGTAAGTTCCTGGAAGGTCGATAATTTTGAGCTCATATCCATGTCTATTTACAATACCTTCCTTTTTTTCAACTGTCACACCAGGCCAATTTCCGACCTTCTGCCTGGTTCCGGTAATATTGTTGAATATTGTTGTCTTACCTGAATTAGGATTACCGGCCAGGGCTATTGTTAGACTCTTTTTAGACATTAAGCCATTATTCCTATTTTACATCTCTGACGGTTATTTGTGCAGCTTCTTCAACCCTGAGCGATAAATGATAGCCCTTAACAATCAATTCGAGAGGATCTTGCAATGGTGCGTATTTTTCTACGTAAATCTCCGAACCCTTTAGAATACCCATTTCAAGTATCCTCCTGCGCAATGCACCATTTCCACCCACACGGCTTATAACTCCGGCTTGACCTTCCTTCATTTCGCTTAACAACATAAACAAAATTCCCCTTAAATCTTCCTTGGCTCAACCAATACTTTCTGTGCCATTCCACGCCCTATGACATATCGCCTGCAATCTACGACAATAACCATTTGTCCCTTACTGGGACTGGTAATGACCTCTAACTCGTCTCCAACTCTGAGACCCATAGTCAATAAACGCACGCGCGCGCCGGCGCCCCCAATAAAATCCTTGATTATGAATTTTTCTCCTTGCTTGGCCATAACAAGAGACATGGGATGTATGCGCGTTTTAAGACAATTGGAGCATAAGCCGTAGATTTCCGTTTTGTGCTGAAGCATATGAAATCCATGTGTCGAAGCAATCTGTATCTGGAGATTTTCAAGTCGTTGGTCCTGAAATTCAATTATATTCTTGCATTTTGTGCATATCATATGGTCATGATGTTTTCCGAGATGCCTGTGTTCATAGCACACCGGCCTATTTTCAAACTGAATTTTTTTTGCAAAACCAAAGCCGCACATGAACTTAAGCGTATCCCTTACAAAAGAGGACTCTAATTGATACCCGTTTTCATTAAGAAGTTCAAGCAGTTCACTGACCGTAACATGACGGTCGGTTTGCAGAAAAATTTCAAAGATCTTGAATCTTTCTTCAAAATTATCAATATTTTCCTGTTTGAAGAGTTTTTTAAATTGTTCTTTTTCTTTGATATAATTATTACAATTTTGTTTCATGAAGAACCCTTGTCTAAAAATTTGTTAAAATATTTATGGTATAAAGAAAGTAACAAAGGCAAATCCTTTAAAGATCGCTATCAAAGCCGCGACAAAGGGAACAATCAGGGCAAAATCAGGATCCACGGGAATATCCCTCATATCTATATTATTAATGTATATTTTTTGCATTAAAAGACTTGAGATAATAATTGCCAGTACGCAAAATGCAAGATTGGAAAATTTTGAGCAGAATCACTTTTTCCAGTACAATCATTCTTAATATGTCGATGTTTCTATATTTAATCAAAAAGATTTTTACTCTTGGGTCTACCTTTTTGGGCATAACCCTCATATCTTTCATGGTAATGCACTTGGCCCCGGGTGAACCAATGAGCCTGCAGACCGACTTCAATCCCAAGATGACCCCGGAGATGAGAGAGCGTCTGAGGGCCCAGTATGGCCTGGACCGTCCTCTGCACATACAGTACCTTCAATGGCTCAAGGGCTTGGCCGTGCTGGATCTCGGCCTGTCCTTTTCTCCGGACAGGAGACCTGTTTGGGACAAAATCAAGGAACGGCTGCCGGTTACGCTGCTGATAAATATCTTGGCCATAGGATTGATACTTGTAATTGCCGTCCCTCTTGGTGTGGCTGCGGCCGTGCATCATAACAGCATTTTTGACCAGATTACTACAGTACTTGTCTTCGTGGCCTATGCGGCCCCCGCGTTTTGGGTAGCCCTACTGCTCATGCTCTATTTTGGAATATACCTAGGGTGGCTGCCTATCTCCGGACTCCATAGCCTTATGGGATATACACAAATGTCCGGCTGGGAAAAGCTGCTGGATTGGTGCCGTCATCTGATACTGCCTGTGCTGGTATCTGCTCTGGGCGGACTCGCAGGGCTGTCTCGCTATACCAGGTCCTCAATGCTTGAGGTTTTGAGACAGGATTATATTACTACGGCAAGGGCCAAGGGCCTGCCGGAAAAAAAGGTTATATATAAACATGCTTTGAGAAACGCCCTTTTACCTATAATAACCATCCTGGGCCTCTCTATTCCCGGTCTTATCGGCGGCAGTGTAATCTTTGAATCCATTTTTGCGATACCTGGAGTAGGTCAGCTCATGTGGACCGGTGTTATGGCCAGAGACTATCCTCTGCTCATGGGTAATCTTGTCATAGTATCAGTATTGACATTACTAGGAAACCAGTTGGCCGATATTGGCTATGCCCTGGCAGACCCGAGAATTCGTGCAGGCGTTAAGACAAAGGATTAAAGGATTAAAGAGATTACATAGTCCGGTCTATTTTTATTACTTTATATTATTATGAAAGCAGCCAATCACCAAATCACCTGGTTGGGTCAGCTGGGAAACAACCCTTTGGCGGTTGCGGGGCTTTTAATAGTCGGCCTTCTCTGTATCGTCGCCCTTTCCGCTCCATGGCTTGCCCCGTATGACCCACATGCAATAGACACCTGGCATATTCTGGAATCACCTTCAAGGGCACATCTGCTTGGTACGGACCTGCTTGGAAGGGACTGCCTTTCAAGGCTTATTTATGGGGCAAGGATATCTCTGCTGGTAGGGATTGTGGCCGTTGGGATTGCAACGGTCATCGGCACTATTCTCGGCTCCCTTGCCGGATTCTATGGCACATGGATAGATGGGCTGATAATGCGTTTAGTGGACATAATACTCTGCTTTCCAACTATCTTTCTCGTAATGGCTGTTATTGCCTTTCTTGAGCCATCAATTTTAAACATCATGGTCGTGATAGGTCTCACAAGCTGGATGGGAGTAGCCCGGCTTGTAAGGGCCGAATTTTTGAGTCTCAAGCAGCGCGATTTCGTAATGGCTGCCAGAATATCAGGCGCCTCTAATGCAAGAATAGCTTTTTCACACATTTTACCAAATGCAGTTGCCCCTATTCTTGTGGCAACCACGCTCGGCGTAGGTGGAGCAATTCTCACTGAAAGTGCCCTTAGTTTTCTTGGAATCGGTGTACAACCCCCTACCCCGAGCTGGGGGAACATGCTCACTGAAGGCAAGGACAATCTGGAGATAGCTTGGTGGCTTTCGATGTTCCCCGGTCTGGCAATCCTCGTGACCGTACTCGGCTATAACCTTTTGGGAGAGGGACTGAGAGACGCCTTGGATCCAAGGATAAGGGACTCGGAAGGAAAATCCTGATCCATTACGAAGAGCTGACTTTATGACTCTAAAATCAAAAATTACGCTGATCCTGCTTTGTTTTTTATGCTTTATGGCCTTGTGAATTTTGGTATTCAGCGTTTCATTATTTTCCCGAGCTTTTTGTCTCTTGAACGTGAAGAAGCCATAAAAAATGTGAAGCGTTCCGCAGAAGCAATTCAAGGCGAGATTCATCACCTTGACATACTTTGTCACGATTGGGCGGCATGGGATGATACCTACGAATTCATCAAATCCCGATCCGATAATTATTTTAAGTCCAACCTTAGTTTAACTTCATTTACAGGAAGTAAAATCAATACCATCTATTTTGTTGATGCCAAAGGCAAGATCATTTGGGGTGAAAGCCATGAACTGGAAACCGGGAAAATTATCCACTTGACCGAATTTCCAGAAGATTCATTCCCGCCAGATCACCCATTGATTTCTTATGAATCGGAGAACAAACCGTTGGCAGACATTAAGGTTACCGGCATTTATATGACCGAGAAGGGCCCCATGCTGATTTCCTCTCGACCCATATTAACCAGTAACATTGAAGGGCCTGTACGGGGATCTGTAATTTTTGGACGATTCCTCAATGAGAAGATTATCAAAACACTTGTAAATCAAACAAAAGTCAACTTTCAGACTTTCCCTGTTATGCATGGGTCCTTACCTGAACCCGTAAAAGACATCTCTGACCGGATAACAGATGAATCTCGATATCTGGTTGAAGTCAGCAATCATGACAATGTTGATTCATACACAACGTTGACTGATATTAAAGGAGACCCGGCTTTTCTGATAAAGTCGAAAACCTCAAAAGAAATTTCTAATAAACTTCTTCATTCCGTTGAAATGATTCAAAAGAAGTTAAATTAGGTGAGCAGAGCTGAACTGACAGGAAATCGCTTCCAGGTATTGAGGAGCGGGTTGATGAGTGAACGCTGAATCGTGGGCCCAAAATCTCCTCGTAAAAGAAGTAGTCCATCCGCTTGAGCCTTTGCTGCGGCCAGGAAGGCTGCCCGCCGTTGGTTTTTTTAGAAACGCCTGGTGTAATGGGGGCGGTTCTATTGACAGTTATTTTATGCAAAATTTATAAAAATACGCATTTTTAAAAAAAGAACTAATAATTTATCGCACAAAATAAAGTTATAAAATTTTTCCTGATAATAAATAGTTGCAGGTTTATTGTTCCTTTGAAATTGAAATCTGTTTCAATTGATTTGTGGTATGAATTCTTCTATAATGCCTGTGAACGGGTAGCGACGGGAATTTGAAAAAACTGGCACAATGGTCGTGGAGACTGGATATTCCCGATTTTCATTTTTTGTACTCCGTCACCTACGCCTCGCCAGTCGACATACTTCTTGCTCCTGTCTTTATTGGTATCTGTCAGTATCGCCAGACACCGCCTTATGCCCGTAATCCGCAACAAATTGTATGTCCTGGTTCATCAGGACAAGGGGTTTATCTAAGCAGAAGCAAGGTGGAACAGCATGAATCGTTTTTTTGTGATCCTAGCGGGTATATGGATTCTTTTATCGACTGTCCCTGTTTACGCGCAAACTCCGGTCTACAAGATCGGCATCCTGATGTGGCATGAATCGCCCCATGATGAATCAGCCCTGAAAGGATTTGAGACAGGCATCAACTTGTCAGGCATTTCTCACAAGCTTGATCTCAAGCGCGCCTACGGCGATGAAGACCAGGCACGATTTTTTCTCCGGAACTGGGTAAAGAACAAGGTCGATCTGATTTTCACGATCGGCACCAAGGGGACCCTTTGGGCCATGGAGGAGACAAAGGATATTCCCATTGTCTTTTCCGCGGTCACCAATCCGGTTGCCAGCGGCATTGCCGACAGTTGGCAGTCTTCAGGGCGGAATGTCACCGGAAGCAGCAACTGGATCGAGTGCAGGCATAAATTGAACATCTTCAAAGAGGCTGTTCCCGGCTTGCAAAGACTCGGTGTCGTGTACCTGCCCGACAATCCCGTTTCCATGGCAGAAGTGGTCTGCGCCCGGGAGTGTTCTTCCGGAGAGGGAATTGAGCTGATTGAGGCATCCATTCAAAAGGCCGGCGAGATCGGCAAGGCGGTGGAAGAACTCATCGCCAGGGGAATCGATGCCCTCTGGATCCCGATCGAGGAGGTGATCTATAAAAATCTGTCCCGGGTGGGGCAGGTAACCCATCCTGCCAGGCTGCCGGTGGTTTCCAGCACACTTGAGGCACTGGAGGAGGTATCCAGGGGCGATCCGGTGGCCATGGTTTCCGTCACGGTCGATTATGAATCCCTCGGCAGGCTCTGCGTGCCCGCGGCAATAGAGATCCTGACCAAAAAGAAAGAACCCGGAAAGATTCCAGTCATGACCTCCGACCGCTATTATCTGACCATCAATATTAACGCGGCTGAAATCATCCGTCATCAGATATCCCCTGTTTTTCTTTCCAGGGCCGACAAGGTACTGCGCGGATTTGCGGGACAGAAAATAGTGGTCGGAGGGACCGGCGACAATCAGGAAGTGCTGAGGGAAATCGCCCGTGTCCTGGAAGAACGGCTGGGCGGAGGAGATATCATGGTACCCGAAAGCATCGGCTCGGGCGGAGGGATCAGGGCGGTGGCGGCCGGTGAGATCGATCTGGGCAGAGTTGCCCGCCCCCTTACGGAAAGTGAGGGAAAACTGGGACTCAAGTATAAACGCTTTGCAAGATGTCCGGTGGTCTTTGTCGTTCATCCCAGCATCAATTACATTGACAACATAACCTCCGAGCAGATTGTCGGGATCTACTCCGGCAAAATAACCGATTGGGGTCCGTTCGGGGCAGACGGTAAAATCTATGCGGTGGACAGGGAACCGGGAGACTCCTGCCTGCTCGTCCTGAACAAGATAATCCCTGGCTTCAGAAACATTACAGAGCCCAGGGTTAAAACTATTTATAATACTCCCGAGGCCGTGGCCACCATCATGCAGCACCGTAAAACCATCGGGTATCTGCCCATCTCCATGACTGTCGGTACCAATCTGCGCATCCTCAAGGTTGACGGGGTATATCCTTCTGCCGAGAATGTCCTGAACGGCAGATACAACCTTGTCCTGCCTTTTGCCCTTGTTTATCGGGACGGCCTGTCAGGTCTCGCCAAGAGGTTTGTCGATTTTCTTGATAGCGAGGAAGGAAAGCAGATCATAAGATCCTACGGCCTGGTGCCGGAGTAGGGAAAACTTTCCCTGAAGGGCTTGCAAGTCACAGGATATGACCCTGTTCAGATCGATCAAGACGAAAATCCTGGCCTCCCACATAGGGTTGGTTCTCCTCGTCTGCGGTCTGCTTGGAATTTCCAGCTACATGCTCATGGTCAAATCCCTCAAGAAAACCCAGGAGAAGTATCTGGAAAATATTGCCCGTAATCAGGCGGAAAAACTGGAAAACCTCATTCAGCACATGGAAGAGAGATTCCGGTCCATTGCCACGGCTGACGCAATAGAGGCCTATTCCATGGAATATCATGAACCGGTGCTCATCCAGCATTTCAACAGTTTCATTGACGAATTTCCCATCCTGGCCTATGTCCGGCAGGACGGTCTGGAAGAGATGAAGCTGGTAAAAGGCCGCGAGAGACCGGAGCAGCTGGCCGACATCAGCCATAGCTTCATCTATGAAGAGGCCACATGGGAACCGAACAAGGTCATTTTCCATTTTCCGGCTTCGGGCAGGGGGCACCCGGAGATGGTAGCCCAGTTCGCTTATTTCCGCCAGAACTACTTCGGTGAATTCGTGGGCTTGATAGTCGGGGAGATCCCTCTGGCGTCTTTTCTCAGGAACATCGGAGAGTTTATTTTCGACGAGACCGGTTTCATGATTCTGATGGACGGCAAGGGGACTATTCTGTCCCATCCTGCGCAGGAAAACATTATGCAGCCGTTGCTGGGCAATGATCCTCGATCGAACGAAGTGGTCAGCAGGGCCAGGGAGATGAAATCGGGGTTCAGCCGCGCCACGCTCCTGGGCATTGAAGGCTTTGTTGCCTATTTCCCTGTTGCCGGCCGCAACCTGACGATCATGGCGACTCTGCCCTATCATTCATTCATGGCACCGGCGTATACGATGCGAAACATGGTGCTGGCCATTACCCTGTCGGTTCTCCTTGCTACCGTTATTCTTTCCCTCTTGCTTTCCAGGGGGATAACCATGCCGATTCTGAAACTCAGTCATGCCACCTCGCGCCTGGCCAAGGGAGATCTGCAGCATACCGTCGATGTTCGGTCGAAGGATGAAATCGGAGTCTTGGCGGCATCTTTCAACAGCATGACCAGGGACCTGCATGAGGCCATTATTTCACGTGACAAGGAAATTCAGGAACGAATCCGGACAGAGGAGGAAAGAAGAAAACTTGAAGTGCGGATCCAGCGGGCGCAGAAAATGGAGCTGCTTGGAACCCTTGCCGGCAGGGTGGCCCACGACCTGAACAATATCCTAGGCGGCATCATCGGCTATCCCGATTTGCTGCTGTTGAGCCTTCCCGAAGAAAGCAAGATGAGGAAGCCGTTGCTGGCCATCAAGCAAAGCGGAGAAAAGGCCTCCATCATCGTTCAGGACCTTTTGACCATGGCCAGGCGAGCAGTCGTTACCAGTAAAACACTGAATTTTAATACCATCGTAGAGGAGTATTTGAAAAGTCCGGAGCATTTGAACCTGCTTCAGAACCATGCGGAAATCACATTTGATGTTCAGCTTGGACTGAAACTTCTCAATATTTCCGGCTCTCCCATCCATCTGTCGAAAATGGTGATGAATCTTGTTTATAATGCCGCCGAGGCCCTGTCCGGGGAAGGGACCATCAGGATCACTACCGGAAACATCTATGTTGATAAGCCCTTTCAGGGTTATGATAATGTGCAGGAAGGGGAGTACGTCACCTTTACCGTCACGGATACGGGCGTGGGTATTGCCGAAGAGGACCTGGGAAAGATCTTTGAGCCCTTCTATACCAAAAAAGTTATGGGCAAAAGCGGAACCGGACTGGGTATGTCGGTTGTCTGGGGCACGGTGAAAGACCATAACGGCTATATCAACGTTCAGAGCCATCTGGGAGAGGGAACGAGCATTACGGTCTATCTGCCGGTAACGAGACAACAGATAGAGGTGGATGAAAATAAAGTATCGATCACGGATTACCAGGGCAACGGGGAGTCGATTCTGGTGGTCGACGATGTCGCGGAACAGCGGGAAATAGCCTACCAGATGCTGACGCAACTGGGGTACAAGGTTGCCACGGTTGCCAGTGGTGAAGAGGCGGTTGCCTTTTTCCAAGAGAACAAGGCTGATCTGCTGATTCTGGACATGATTATGAATCCTGGCATTGACGGCCTGGAAACCTACAAACGGATTCTGCAGCTCCAGCCGAAACAAAAGGCGATCATCGTCAGCGGTTTTTTCGAAACAAAACGGGTGGACGAAGCGGAAAAAATGGGGATAGGGTCCTATGTCCTGAAGCCCTATGACCTGGAAAAGATTGCCCTGGGAGTCAAGACCGAACTGTCCCGCCTGAAATAACCAGGGATGACAGGAAATGGCTTCCGGGGATTGAGGAGCAGGTTGACCAGCGAACGCTGAATTGTGGACCCAAAATTTCCTCAGACTCCCTTTCTGCAATTCCTGATTTCCACACTTCACAAGTGGCTGGGTATAGGTTTTAATATAGTTTATTGCGGGAGAGTGTTATAACTATCCAACATAGCATACATAATTCATTCCGATATCAGATTCTTTCTTCTCTTTGCACGTAACAGCCATACCAGAAAAATGCTGAATTCGTACAAGAGCAGTAATGGTCCGGCCATTAATACCTGGTTGATGACATCAGGTGTCGGGGTAAGAATTGCCGCTACGAGAAATACTATAAGAATAGCATACTTTCGGTATTTTCTGAGTATATGGGCGTCCAGAAGACCTATCAGGCCCAGAAATACTATGAAAACCGGTAGCTCAAAGGCGACTCCAAAGCCCAGTAAAAGGCGGATAGTCAGTGTGAAGTATTCACTTACATTTGGCAATAGGCGAAGGCTTTCACCTGAATAACCGGCAAGAAATTTGAAAGCGGTTGGAAATACCACTATATATCCAAAGATTGCGCCCCCGACGAACAGGAATGACGAACATACGACAAAAGGCAAGGTCCAGCGTTTTTCGTGCTCATATAACCCTGGGGCCACAAATGCCCATATCTGATAAAGAATGACAGGACTCCCTACAAAGATCCCGCATGTAAGCGCCAGCTTGAGATAGGTGAAAAAGGCCTCGGGATATGATGTAAAGATCAGGCTCGTTCCCGACGGCAGAACCGCTTCAAGTGGCTTTGACAGCATGGCGAAAATTGGCTCGATAAAAACATAGCAAATGCCGAATCCTATACACACTGCAACAAAACAAATGATCAGACGCCGGCGTAATTCAATAAGGTGCTCTGCAAGACCTGTTTTTTCTTGGACGGCAAAAAGAAGACAATAAGCAGGTAGTATTGTTTCTTTGTTAAAATTCATGGAACCAGTCATTTTTACTGAGTATTGTAACCCCATCAGCCTCTACAAGCACCATATTCTCAAGACGAACTCCCCCCTGATCCGGGAGATATATCCCGGGCTCAACAGTGACAACCATGCCTGGTCTTAACTTTTTCCGTGATCGTTGTGAGAGAATGGGCGCCTCATGGACCGCAAGCCCTACTCCGTGCCCCAGAGAATGGACGAACTTTGGGCCGTAGCCGGCATCCATGATCACATCTCTGGCCACCCTGTCCACCTGCCTGCCCGTTAGTCCGGCCCTGATGGCCTTCTGGGCGGCAATCTGGGCATTGCGAACTATAGCATATATTTCTCCGAAGGGCGATTTAGGTTCACCTAGAAAAACAGTCCTTGTCATATCCGAACAATATCCCCCCAGCTTGGCACCCATATCTATAAGTATAGGCTCTCCCTCTGCAATCGGCCTATCCGTGGGAACAGCATGCGGCAGTGCGGCATTGGGTCCGGACGCCACAATGGGTGAAAAGGAGGGCCCTTCTGCGTATTGCCATAGGCCTTCGAGGATACGCCAGGCAATCTCCCTTTCGGTCATACCGGGAACAATGTCTTTCAATATACCTCCCAGAACTTTCTCCGCTGCCAAGATGGCCTTTTTAAGGGACTCGATCTCTGAAGACGATTTAATCGATCGCATAGTCTCGATCCGGCCCCCAAGTGGAACTAACTTGATTTCAGGCAGGGCCTTTTTAATTGAATCCAAACGCTGACAAGACAAATAATCAGGTTCGTAGGCGAGGTTATGTGCATCGCAACCCAGCATAAGATTTTTCAACGAACGGGCCATTCCGCGCCTGTATATGACCAGGTCCCAGTCAGGTGCCTCATCCCTTGCCTGGACTTCATAACGTCCATCTGTAAGCAAAGCTGCCTCTTTGCGAAGGATTAAAAGCGCACCTGCTGATTCGGATATACCAACGTCCTCTGCTGTAAACCCGCTCAGATAACGACGGTTCTCAGAACACGTTACAAGAAGAGCGTCCAGACCGCGTCCGGCCAGAATAGCGCGCACACGCTTCATACGTTTTGAATAGTGAGATTTCATTTTTCCCCTTTTTAAACGTAGCTATATTCACTGTAGATTTGGGACCGAATTTTCGTCCAGTGGATCTGACTCGGCCTCAATTTCCTGCCAGTCGCTATAGCCATCCCCGTCTGTATCCGTAATCAGCGGGTCTGTACCATAGGCCTCTTCTTCACCATCCTTGAGCCCGTCCCCGTCTGTGTCAGGATTGGTCGGGTCTGTGCCCACGGATGCTTCCTCTTCATCTGTAAGACCGTCATGGTCACGGTCGTTGTTCTGGGCCGGGTCTGAGAAAAAGCTCTCACTGCCATCGTTTTTCACAGCAGTCACCGCATAGGTCATAACAGGGGTTGAGAAATCAGAGCTCCACTGGTCAAAGGAATCATAGGATGTCGTCCCTGCCGCCACGGTGGCAACATTGGCAAAATATGGATCCAGTTCAGCCACAGAATAGATATTGTATCCGGCTACGCCCTCTTCGCCGGCTGCATTCCAGGACAAACGGGTATACTCGGTCGCACCTGAAGTATAAGGGTCAGCCTTGAACCCTGTGGGCACCTCTGCCGGAGGGATAACAGTGATCCGAGGCGTGGCTGAGGGCCTAACGGACACAGTTAAAGTAAGCGGCGTGCCTGAACAGAATCCCCGGAATTTCAGGATTTCCGTGGTGTTGTCGTCTTTATAGCCGACATCCAGGTGAAAATCCCTATGCGCCTCTCCAAAAACAGTTAGGTTATAGGTTTCAGCAACAGGTCCATCAATACCTATCTCGCCGCCTTCCACCCCGAAAATAACCCTTGAGCCCTGAATATCTTCCAGGGGACTGCCGGAAGCAGGATCGGCACCGGCTCGATTTCCCTGGGGATCGGTTATGCAAATACGCAGGGCTCCAGTTACAGAAAATGACAGCGTAGGCAAGGCTGAATGATCATTACTTGGTTCTGGCAGCATTGCCCTTATCACAGATTGCGCCCAGCCACATCCTGTACCTCCTGAGAGGAAGGTATATATTTCTTCCACATAATCTTTGATAAGCTCAGCATGACTTTCCTGTGAATCATCCGCAACCAGGTCCGCCCATCCTTCATCATGTGGCCAGACCGCGCTGGCATAAGAAACAGTACCGTCTCCGTTTCCCCTCACCAATTCTTCGTTCCTCGGCCACTTGGGCCGGCCGTCCTTATAGGTATAATCATCCGTCCGAGGCTCATTTACCTTGATTTTTTCTATGGTACTCTCAGGTCTATTACCAACAAATAATCCCACTCGTACGGTATCGTCAGCCCCGTCAATACTCATTCGTTCAATATCCGGATCAGTATTCAGCTCTTTTAGATCTGCGTTATTACCGTCAATTATGGCACCCCGATCATTGCTTCCGTCGGTCAGAAAATCTTGAACATTCATCAACTCCAGCAGGGAAGGCCCCCTGTCGTGGATAAATTCGCGGATCGCCTTGTGCCTTACATTGGGCCAGCCCTTCTTAAGATATGTTTCTTCCCACAAATTCTGGATAGTGTTCGAGTATATATTTAAAATTCCCCAATCTGTGAGATCATCTGCAAGCTTTGGATCTCCGCCCTCCCATATGTAGTAAGTGTTAGATGAACCAAGATTAGGCGTGCCCACCATTACGAGCTTGTCAACATCATTTCTGCCGGCGTATTCGTCACCTTGAATATACGCACGTGCAACGAGCCCTCCCATATTGTAAGCTACAATATGGACCTTGCCTGTACTAGAGACTCTAAGAGCCTCATTTATTCCGGGAATAAGATAATACTTGCAGGCCTTGGAAATCTTCAGACGCCAGTCCCAGGGACACTCAAAAACATTGAAACCTGAATCTGTCAAATATGCCTTAAGACATTTCCAACCCTTGAACTTGGGCGCATGAATCTGGAGATTTGCAGCAGGAGAATCCTGTGGCAGTTTCGGATAAGGACTGTACTTGCCGATACCTGACCCAGGTATTCCCGGAACCAATATGACGGGAGTGCCGAATGTACCTCCATTCAACGGCAGAACAATATCTGGAAAGGTATTGCAAAGGTTGCCGCTAACCGTCACCCTCTTTTTATTGTCGACCCCGTTCTTTTCCACCCTGAGTTCGTATAAATCACATGCAAGGCCGGTAAAACCGAATTTTCCAAGGGTATCCGTGAAAACGCCTGCTGCTGCCTCCCGACCATCCAGATCGTAAAGTGTAACCTCTGCCTGCCATACCGGATCATCTCGCAAGTCAATAACATTGCCCCATATTGAACCCTGACAGGCACTGCCACCTGTCACGTCAAAGAAATCGCTATAGCCGCAGGCTCCGTATCCATTGCAACTTAAGCGTACAGTGCCCTGGTTAAACAAAGATACCGATGCCGCTGCCTGGCCTTTGACCAGGGAAACGCTGATTGGACTGACGCTTCCCGCATTGCTCGCTAATGATACTTCGCCGTTGAAACTGCGGATCAGCACCCCGTCGGAATCCATCGCAGAAATCGTCACCTCAAAAGGAGTGCCGATGGTCTGGGGAGATGAAATAGGAGAGAATGAAAAATGATCCAGATGACCGGAGGCTGTGTTGTCACCGATTTTCACGATGAAGGCATCCCTGACGGTAAAGTAATTTGACCAGCAGCCATTATTAACCGTCACATAGGCGTTTCCCAAACCATCCACGGCTACGCCAGAGCCGGCATCATCATTCTTCCCGAGGTAGGTGGAATAGACCGCCTGGCTTCCGTCCGCGCTGAGCTTGAATATAAAGGCATCCAAGTAGCCTGAGAAATCTGGATAAAGGGCGTTCACCGTTGGAAAATCGGAAGACGAAGTCCCGCCCGTCACATAGGCGTTGCCCAAACCATCCACGGCTATGCCTGAGCCAGCAGCACCAGAGCTTCCCCCGAGGTAGGTGGAATAGACCGCCTGGCTTCCGTCCGCGCTGAGCTTGAATATAAAGGCATCATCGCGGCCTGAGAAATCTGGATAAAGGGCGTTCACCGTTGGAAAATCGGAAGACTCGGTGGACCCCGTCACATAGGCGTTGCACGAACCATCCACGGCTATGTCAACGCCCCAATCATTATCGTTCCCTCCGAGGTAGGTGGAATAGACCGCCTGGCTTCCGTCCGCGCTGAGCTTGAATATAAAGGCATC
>Ga0209834_10000891_pt1 | contig 17581 bp, 12 predicted proteins | sample Mar14236cmmetaG_FD_184134 | JGI IMG/M metagenome (GOLD analysis project Ga0209834, IMG submission 184134) | Marine hydrothermal vent microbial communities from Guaymas Basin, Gulf of California to study Microbial Dark Matter (Phase II) - Marker... ...
TTCACAATCTCCAGGTCACGCTCTACCTGGAAACCGGTCAGATCAGAGAATTCCTGCCGATCCCACTAGGATTTGTTTTTGTCTGTCAGCAAGCCGCCTTCCGGAGGATCGAGATTGAATCGCTGCACAACGCTGTGCAGCCGGTTCTTCGACATCGTGATCTGCTTGGTGAGCCTCCAGCGAAAGGAGATCAGCGAGCGCAGTTCCCGCACGTGCATTGGCGGTACCCAGACTTCAGGGACAATATCGGCGATCAACAGAGTGATCAGCCGGTTGATGTCTTCCTTGTCGGTCTTTACCCGGACCTCAGCGATCTGGCGTACTTTCCGGGCATGGGCAACCAGGGTTCTGCTGACCAGAGGAGCCACGATATCATAGATGTCCCAGACGCTGCCTGTGGTCTCTATCACCACCGCGTCTCCCGGCTGAAAGTTCTTTTCTACCCAGTCCCGGAAGCGAGACACCTGAACTTTGCGAGGCCGCAGGGTCCATTCCTGATATCGGTTCTGGTCGCTGACCATCAGGTAGTGCTTGTGGATATCGATGCCAATGTAGCGTTGGATTGGAATTGATTTGGGGTGTGGGTTCATGATAAACTCCTTATACGGTAGAGTTGGATGGGGCGTGGATTTTTCCGAAGGACATCCAGAGGATGATGGTCAAGAGGTTCAGCTGCCGATACGGGTTTGCGCATTCATCCCAGACTTGAAGTCCGCTGGGCGGCCAGGTAACCCCGCGGGTTCACTCAGGTGAAAGCTGTGAGTGTCCCATAGGCACAATCGGCTGACCCAGACGCCCGAGCCCCAGGCTTGCGTCCCCAGCTCAGTGCGGGGGAGTTCATCCGTTAGGCTACCGATAAGAGATGGAACAATTGTTTGAAGGTCTTGAAAACATGTTGTAACAACTGATTTTATTCGTTTAGGAAAAGACTCGATGGGGAAACTTCATTATCTTAAGCTGCTAGGTTTTTGGGCAGGCTTTTTGATTCTGCATTACGCTTATGATTTTTTTCCTATCCTTCCGTTGAAGTTAGTAAGCGGCATCAATGAATCCTTCTTCCAGCACATTAAAATTGTCTTTTTCACTTATTTGATCGTGAACCTAGTAGAATTTCTCACTCGACGCAAAGTCCTTGAGAATAGGGAAAGTTACATCTTAACACGCCTATTTTCAACGACGATATTACCCTGGTTTGTATTTATAATATGGTTCATGGCTCCCGCCTACTACGGTCCTATAGGTAATGTAGCTGTTGAAATACTTTACGCGAATATCGCTTTATTACTTTCTGGATTTTGCACGCTTGTCATCGAACAAACCATGGATGGTATCCCGTATCATAACTTATCCAAGGTTGTGATAATCGCACTCTTTGTTATCTCTATGTCGCTCTACATTATCTTTACCTTCAAACTTCCTTGGGCTGATGTATTTGCAGACCCAACCGCAATGATTGAGGTTATCACTATATGAGGAATCCATATTAGATAATGAGTGGCGCAAAGCAGCATAACCCCGCTCCCATTCGACTTCCCTCAGGAGGGACCACCTGACAGCCGGTTTGGTTCGCTTCGCGAACGACCAGGGACAGGAGACCGAGGACCGGGGTAATGAGACCGGGAAAAAACCCAGCTGCAGGTGAGCTCATTCGTTAGGCGGATATATACATGAAAAAGCGTTTGTATGTTCTTTTAGGAATTATCGCAGCTATATCATTTGCTATTGGAGTATTTATTTTTGTTTTTAATGATCAGTTTATATACAAGCGCTCCTTGGAGGGTCAATGGAAGCTGGCCAGAGTTTTGGTGGATGGAAAACGAGCACCAGGTATTGATCAGGAATCGGATATTGATATTGTTTATTATTGGAACGAACAATCTGTGATCTTTCAACCCGAATCAATACACGGATATGATGGATGCAATAATTATCGTGGCGATTTAAAGTTGGGGCCAAAAGGCAGGCTTGATATTTCTAGAATCGAATCCTCTTTAAAAGGCTGTCCAGAAGGATATCAGAAGATTTCTGATTATTCCAGGGTTTTAGTTACGAAGTATGATAGCTCTCAATTTATTCAAGATCTACTGTTTGTTGATCGTGTAGAAATACGAAATAACAATCTAGTTCTTATTGATGATGGCCCACCGATCAAGGAATTGTTTTTTGAAAGAGAAGATTGATTAAAGATATCGCCTACCGATGAATAACAGTGTCAAGGACCTCCATCTCTACTACATTCTAGTAATCACCGCTCCACCCGACCCTTCGACTGTCCCTCGGCTGCGCTCGGGGTCCGCTTGGGGTTTGCTCGGGGCGGGTGCCCTAAAGGACCCTTCGCAAAGCTTGCCCGTGAGATTTATAAAGACTTGATTTTAGTTGCGCAGTAATTGATATATGAAGATAACCGATCTGCTATGGATCCTCGTCTACCCGGCATACCAACTGATAGGTACTCTTCGTCATGAAACCAGCCATGCGCTGGTGGCATGGCTGGAGGGAGCCAGGATTACCGAATTCGTATTCTGGCCAACACGGGGATACTGGGGCTACGTGAACTGGGAGGGACCTGTAACGTCGGCAACTATCGGAGCACCGTACGTTTGCGATTTAATAACTTTCGGATTCTTCTTTGTGTTGTGTATGGCGGCTCGTTTCGAGCGGCGCTGGATCTGGCTGAATGCCGTAATTGTGGGGATGATCTCACCGCTGGTAAACTCAGCCTATAACTACTGGGGTGGCTTACGTGGACCGAACGATGTAGGGAGGCTGCTTGAAAGCTTCCCGCCGCTATTTGTCCACACCTACTTTTGGTTCACGATGGGTTTATACTTGGTCGGGCTGGCACTTGTGTTCAAGATGTCTCGAACAGCGAGAGTTCAAGCAGGTCAGGGCTGGTGAGCTCAGCCGTCAGGTTCAAAGACTTTTTACGGTCCGTTTTTGAGGGTGAGCAACTGGGGGAAATCTTGTGCCCACCTTTATACAAGACCTGCAACTTTGTCATGATTTCTATTTCGAGTGTGTTGCTCCGCTGATGGCAAGACATTTTCCCGGAATCTGTTATTCAGCAGCGCGAATGGGCACGGTTCCGATGTTCTGGGTTTTGATGACCCCGATTCACCGACCATGTAAGATATGGTATTATATACATCATGGTTATATTTACATAGCATATACAATCGCAAATGAGCATTAATGAAAGAGACAAATTCTGTAAAATAACTGTACTGGTATAATCCAAAGGAATTTGGTGGTACGAACAACTCTATAACTTGCGTAGCACCTCATTAGCTATTCTATGCTCCGTTTCATCACCCGGCGAGTTGCCTTTATCCTGATTGTTTGCATCGCGATCATCTTTATCGCCTATCTCGGCATGGGCATGATCCGCAATTCGGAAGTGGCGAACCCCAGCTACGACCTGGTGGCCCAGACCAAGCTTGCCTGGCAGCGTTCGCGGGTCTATATCTCATCCTTGGTGGAGGGGGAAATCAGTTTTAAAATTTCTCAACCAGGGCTGAGCGGAATAGATACAGGCAGGGGGAATGCTTTCTTCAACAGCATGGTTTTGCTGGCCATCGCCCTGGGAGGATCTGTCTTGATCGGATTACCCCTGGGTGCGTTTGCTGCCCTGACCAGGCACAAAAGACTGGTTACACCTCTGCTAATTCTGGTTCTGATCGGCATATCCACCCCTGTTTTCTTTTCTGGTTTCCTGCTCCAACAAATAGAGATTCTCTATCTATTCTTTTTTGGGCACAGCCTGGTAAGCGTGGCAGGTTTTGGGTGGGATATTGACCATATGCTTTTGCCAATTCTCGTGCTGGCTGCACGCCCGATTGCCTACCTGGCCCGGCATTCTTTTCTCGCTCTCGACCGTGTTATGGAAGAGAACTATATTCAGACAGCCTATGCAAAAGGGCTTGGTCAGAGATATACGGTTATCGTTCACGCCTTGCGCAACCTTGCTATCCCCATCTTAACTGCCATAGGCGTCTCTCTGCGTTTTTCCCTGGGAAGTTTGCCCGTTGTGGAGTTTCTCTTTTTATGGCCCGGTATGGGTTTACGGTTATTACAGGCCATCAACAACCGCGAAGCAGCCGTGGTTGTCACCTTGACCTTATTGATAGGATTGACCATCCTGGGGATCAATCTTATTCTGGATATCACCTACCGGTTTATTGACCCCCGCATACGGGATAACGAACTATGAATAAGTTCACCCGGTTTGTACTCCACCTGTGGGGCAAACGTCCGGCTCCACCCCCTGATGGGGAAAATTCCTTTCCTACCCGAACACGACCCCGTCTGCGGGGAGTGCTGACCAATTTCCCGCTGATGTTTGGGGGAATGATCGTTTTGGGTTTGTTTTTAAGTGTGCTATTTGGCCCTGTTTTTGCCCCTACAAATCCTTATATCACCGGACAAGTTGCCGGTTCCTATTATGATGCTGAAAAGGGTGAATGGCTCAGCCACCCTTTGTCTCCCTCCCAGGAACACCCCCTGGGGACAGATCAATGGGGAAACGATATCCTCAGCTTCTTGTTATATGGCGCCCGCAACACATTGGTTGCCTGCGCTTTTGTAACCATGGTGCGGGTCATCCTGGGGGTGGTGCTGGGCGCGATCGCCGGTTGGAATGAAGGCACCCTTTCAGATAAATTGATCACAGGAACGATCGGCGCCATATCCGCTGTGCCCTTATTAATCAGCAGCATGATCCTGGTTTACGCCCTGGATATCCGCCGCGGCTTGCCCGTATTCATCGCAGCCCTATCCGCGCTGGGATGGACCGAGATCGCCCAATATATCCGCAGCGAGTTTTTGGTTCTAAAGAGGATGCCTTTTATTGAAAGCGCTCGTGCGGTCGGGGCAGAGGAAATTTCGATTGCTGTCCGCCACGTGATCCCCAACATCTTGCCCCAAATACTGATCCTGCTCTTTTTAGAAATGGGTGCGGTGTTGATGCTTCTGGGCGAGTTAAGTTTCCTGGGAATATTTATAGGGGGCGGCAGCCATATCGCTATGGGAGACGAGATCATGGGGGCAATAGTCAAGCTGGCCGAAGTGCCCGAATGGGGGGCGATGCTGGCGGGGGGATACCGCTGGCTGAGAGCAAAACCCTTCATTGTGGCTTTCCCGGCTTTGGCTTTTTTCATCTCTGTCACCGGCCTGAATTTGTTTGGTGAAGGCTTACGGCGGTTGCTGACAACTTATCGTGTCAGCACGAATTTTTTGCTGAAAAAGCGCATGATCCTGGTCGTCATCCTGCTGTCATTTGCCACAGTTTTTATCATTAATAATACAGGGCCAGCCCCCTGGTTTGGCAGAATTGCCAGTAATTTCGATGGCCAATCTGCTTACGGGTATAATGAAAAACTTGCCAGCATGGATGGCCGCGGTGTTGGCCAGATCGGCCTCGAAAACGCAGCGGTTCTGATTGAAGAGAAATTTGCAGAATATGATTTTCTTCCCGGCTGGAAGCATAGCAGTTATATCTACCCGCTGACAACGCAGATCGTCCAACTTGAGGCGCAGCCAGTATTAGAGGTTTTAGACGGAAATGGGGATCTGGTTCAGGCTTTCCAGCACCAAGTTGATTTCGGGTTTCGGATCGAGGGCCATGGGGGCAGCGGGGATGTTGCTTTGCCGCTCACTTTTGTAGGATTCGATGCAGCCAGGCTTGCAAATTCCTGGGAATCCTATCAAGGATTGGATTTGCGCGACCAGATCGTGCTCCTGGTTGAAGGAAATGCCCCGGCTGATTTCGCGACGGAAGCGCTCCTTCGGGGCGCCCGCGGGATACTCTGGGTAACTGATGAAAATCCCGGGAATATCCGTTCTGAAATTCAGCTGGCTGACCCGGAAACCTATTATTTGAGCAAACCGAACATCCCCATCTTCAAGATCAGCCCTGAAGCGGCAGGGGTGATCCTGGAGGGTGCCGAAATGAGCCTGGGGGATCTAATTGTCGCAGATAAGACCGCAAATCAAGCCAACGCTGGATGGTATTCGCTCCCTCTCCCTGTGGGGGTGCATATGTCCCTGTCACTCAGCGATCCCCTAACGATAGAGATCCCTTGTGTTATGGGGTTCTTGCAGGGTTCTGACACAAAGATTGCCAAAGAGCTGGTGGTTGTGGCCGTAAATTACGATGGCCTGGGAAAAGACCCTGATGGGACGATCTTCCCGGGAGCCAATCACAATGCCTCTGGTATCAGCACGCTCCTGGAAGTGATCCGCCTCTGGCAGGAACAAGGGATTGATACCCGGCGATCCGTGTTAGTGATTGCCTGGGGGGGCGGATTATTAGATGATCCCGGATTCACGGCTTTCCTGGGTGATCCTACTTCTTATCGACATCTTCCTGCGCAAAGGCGTCTCAACCCTGCGGTGGTCATCCAATTTTCAGGCCTTGGCGCAGGAGAGGATACGCTTCTGCTGCATCCTGATTCCAGCGAACGCCTTGGTCAATATCTGGAAGAAAAAGCCCTTGATCTTGGAGTGCCGCTCGCGCGCGATGATTCTATCTCAATACCAAGTGACTTCTTCACCCGGCAACCAGATGCCGATTGGGTCTACTTTACCTGGGCAGGGTCGACGGTGCCAATAGAGGAAGATGTGTTCGAAAATATCCAAATGGAGAAGTTAGAGAACGCAGGAGAAATACTCTCTTACCTGCTGATCAAACTCAGTCGTCAGAGTTATCTTAATTGAAATAATGATCACCCCTATCGGCATCATTATGGCTTATTCGCTATGAACTTCAAAGGGTCTTCTCCTTCAATGGTTTTTCTATGGCGTGTCACCGCGGCGGTGGCAGTACTCCTGCTAATTATCACCGTGATGCTGGTGGTGAAAGTCCAAACGAACTCCTCTGCTAGCTTCACTGGCGACATTAACAATCAAAGCACCACCGTCTACCTGCGTAACACTCCAACTGAAACGGCAATTGCCAAAACACCCAAAGCAGGTGATACCCAGGTGCCAGATGAGACTGAGGCTGCAGATACTGCCCCCACAGCTACAGCCGCTGCGGTTGTAGAACCGACCAGCACACCTGTGCCCACCCAGGATGAAGGAGACACAGACATCGTTACTGAGTATCCGGTCCCAGACTCATACACATTACACAGCGGGGAATTCATTTTCTGTCTGGCTCGCCGTTTTAACATCCTTCCGGAAGACCTCATGGATTACAACGGCTACGAGTACGGCACATTGCTCTTCCCGGGAAATATCATACTGATGCCCCCGAACGGCCGGGCCTTTCTTGGTAACAGAGCGCTCCAGTACCACCCTGCCGATTACACGGTAATTGATGGGGACACATTGTATTCCATCGCCTGCTTGTATGGAGACGTGGATCCCCGGTCGATCGCAGCGGCCAATGACCTGGATATAGACCAGGTGTTGACCCCCGGGACTGTGCTCCAGATCCCCTGATCGATAACTATCACCTAAACCAAAAACAAGCAGCCTGAGCAAACCATGAACATACCCAATCGCCAAACCCCGACTCAATTGCACGAGCGCATCGAATTTGTGGATATCCTGCGCGGTTTTGCTCTAATAGGCGTTTTAGTGATGAATATGAGCGCTTACAGCGGTCATTCATTCACGATTGCCCAAATCGCGGGCGGCATTGATAAGTTTACGGTAATCCTGATGCAATTCCTCTTGCAGGCGAAGTTCTATTCCCTGTTCTCACTCCTGTTCGGTTGGGGAATGGCAACCCAGCTGGAACGCGCCCAAGCCCGCGGGTCCCGATTCCTTCCGTATTATGTACGCCGGACCTTCATTCTCCTGATAATTGGATCAATCCATGCTTTCCTGATCTGGAATGGAGATATCCTGGTTACATATGCTTTGCTCGCTTTTCTGCTGCTTCTTTTCCGCAACCGCAGTCCTAAAACGATCCTGCTCTTTTCTGCTGCCTGTCTCTTACTTTCGATTGTCATGGTCCTGCCAGGTGAAACCATGGATCTGGTGCGATCCTGGTACGACCAACATATCAGTTTCCATCCCCAAAATGCACCCTCATTCCAGATTTACGCCACCGGCAGTTACGGGGAAGTTTTACAACTCCGGGTAGATCAGTTTCTTTCCATGCTCGCAAACTTCCTGTATTGGTTCGGCAATATTTTCAGCATGTTTCTGCTGGGTTTGTACGTCGGGAAGCGGGGAATTTTCAAGAACGTTCGTGAGCATCTACCTCTGATCCGGAAGGTTATGTGGGTGGGATTGATCCTGGGGCTAGTTTTCAACGGAATCGTTCTGAAATCAAATCTTCAGCCATCCTGGCTGCCGCAAGCGTACCAACGTTTAGCCACATCTGGCGCCCGAACGATTGGTGCACCAGCGCTGATGCTGTTTTATGTTTGCGCTATCATCACCCTGCTGCGGAAAGAATCCTGGAAATCCCACCTCATCCAGCTGGCGCCGGTAGGCAGAATGGCTTTGTCCAATTACCTGATGCAGTCCGTGTTGTGTACGCTGATCTTTTACGGTTACGGTTTGGGATTGTATGGCGAAATCAGCCCAACTGTGGGCTTGATCCTGTCATTCTTCATTTACCTGGGCCAGATGCGCTTCAGCGCCTATTGGCTGGATCGCTACCAGTTTGGTCCGGTGGAATGGGCCTGGCGCTCGCTTGCATATGGCAAACGCCAACCCCTTCATCGAGGTCAAACTCACGCTGATCTGCGGCCATCCCTTTTTGGAAAGATATTTACTGAACTCAAGAAGATTCCCCCAAAACTTGCTTTAGTCGGTGTCTGGGTGATCCTGCTCGGGTGGGCAGCAGGATTGGTTCTCTGGAATCGTCAATTGATTTCCCAGGGGTTCTATGACCCCTTCACTATCATTGTCAGAGTCACACCAACACCGGAAGGGGGCGGGGTCCAGGGGCCAGGAGCGCAGGGAGAACAAACCAGCATATCCACCCCGGTTGTAAAGGCTGTCAGCTATAACCCTGGACCGATTGCGGCATCAGGAGATATGGTTTCGCTGGCAACCACAGTGGATGTCAATGCGGCATTCAGACATATTGAGGCGCTTGCTGACCGGGTTTACGAAGGACGGTATGCCGGCACCTCAGGCGGGTTTGCGGCCGGGGACTATATCGCCGAAAAGTTCGCCGCGTATGGATTGCAGCCTGCCGGGGATGATGGGACTTTTTTTCAAAACTTCCCCATCTACATCAACCAGCTCAGTGATATTCCCACCTTAATGGTTGAAACCGATGGCGGCCTTCGCCAGAAGGCTGCCCTGTATCAAGACTTTTCGCCTATCACCAGCCGTTATGTTGGCGATGGAGAGGGACATGGACCAATCTTCTGGGCAGATCAATGCGCTCCTGATACGCTGCAACAAAATGATCTGGTAGGGAAAGTGGTTTTTTGCCAGGGCATTGTCACTACGGACGACATTCTACAAACAGGACGTTTGGTCCTGGAATATGGAGGGTCAGGCCTGCTGCTCCTCACGGATCCCGAAACGCGTCCTCCAGATTTTGGCAGTCGATACCTCCTGCCCTGGGTCCCGGAAACGATTCCCGCCTTCCGGGTATACCCGGACATTGTCGATGAAATTTTATCAGGCACTGGTTACGATCTGGATGACCTGCTTGCTTCACTTCCCCCCACGCAGTTGGAAACCAGCGCGACCCTGGAGCTTGAAACCCTGGGGGAATCTGCCTGTCCAGCAACTGGCTGCCTGGCCCGCAATGTACTGGGGGTGATTCCTGGCCGCGACCCTGCCCATGCTCATGAGGTGATCCTGATAGGTGGGCATTATGACCATATGGGCTCTGCTCCCGATGGCACGATCTGGTACGGAGCAGACGATAATGCCTCCGGTATCGCCGTCTTGCTGGAAATTGCTCGCAGCTGGCAGGAGCAGGGATATGTCCCAAGGCGAACTGTCGTCTTTGCCGCCTGGGATGCCGAGGAGCTCGGTCTCTTAGGCTCCAGCCACTATGTGGGCAACCCAAGGTACCCCCTTGAGGATACGATAGCCATGATCCAGTTGGACATGGTGGGGGCTGGCGCCGAAAACCTTACCATCAGCGGGGATGAGGATTTCAAGTCTCAGATCCTCTCAACCGCTGAGATGCTGGGATTGGATGCTGAAGGATCGGATATGGGAAGGAGCGATCATATACCTTTCCGGGAGGCAGGCGTGCCAGCCAGTTTGCTCATCTGGTGGGATGAAACTACCGCAGATCACCTTCACCGCCCGAATGACACGCCTGCAGTGATCAAACCGGAAAAATTAGAGGCCGTCGCCCATCTCACCAACCTTTCTCTGTTAAATCTAGCCGAAAGCGAACCCGCGATTCTCGCCATGCTTGATCAACGGGAACTTGCTTCAGAGATCGGGGATCGGACAGCTTATCTGGCAACCTCTCAGATAGATCAGAAAGCCAGCGATACAATCTGGTTTGATGATCTGCAAACGCTTAATCCCATCATGGTTGATTTAGAGGCGATCGATTTACAAATATTAGGCGATAACGCCAGCGCGCAGATCCAAATCCAGGTGGAATATGCTGGTTCAGCCAGCGGAGATGCAGAAAATAGATCCACTGTGAGAACCGCAAACCTGGATGTGGGTTTTGAGCGGGGGAAAGATGGGTGGTTGTGGGCAGGTCCTCATCTGGCGGTAGCGCCTGGAGATGCAGCCATCCCCGGTTTCCGGGTATTGTATCCTCCCGAAGAGGAACTGCTGCCTGGTATAGGAACCTCGGCTTTGGAGAAATATGCTGCTGTTGCTGGAAAGCTGGGACTGCCGACAGAGATCGATGCTGCCTTGTACCTCATGCCCAGCACAGAAGCGCTGAGGACAAGCGTTGCCATTTCTCTCCCTCAGGATCTCAATTCCTGGGTCGCTCCTGGAGAGATCCACCTTGTTTACGATCCCGGAATCGATTCAAGCGAATTATTTACTACGGCACTGACTCAACTCGCCCTTGCCAACGCTGGGATTCCCCAGGATGCTGCTCCCTGGTTATGGCAAGGACTCCCTTTGTCCCTGCAAGCCGAGGCAGATCCTCAAGGCATTCAGTCCGCCTTATTGCCCGATCTCACGGCCGCGCTTGATATCTATCCTTCTTCCGTAACCGCCTCATTTGCCACCGGGGAGTCATCCAGCTCCACAGTCGAATTACAGGAGCCAACGGCTAACCAATTCTCAGCTACTTCCTGGGCAGCAACCGATGCCCTGATACGTGAATATGGTTGGTCAGGGTTGGGGAGGGTTATCAGCAAGCTTGGCGAATCCTGTCAAGCGAGCGGCTGCTTGACTGAGCAGGATGTGGAAGCTGCCTACCTAACTGCACTCCAAAAAAGCAGTCAGGAATTTGAAACTTCCTGGCGGAATCAGTGGAAAACGCGCCTGGGAGCAGTTCAAAGCGATCTGGATACCTTGCTGAAAACCCGGATGGAATCAGCCCTGACAGGAGATCTGGACTCGTTTCTCTATACTGTCGATCCAGCAGTACCCAATTTGCGTGCAGCAGAAGGTAGCTGGGTATCTCATTTGATCGATAAATCACCTGAAGAACTCTCGATTTATGGTCAACCGCTGACAATCTATGAGGATGGGCGGATATTGGCATCCATCAATCTGGATGTCCATCACAGTGGACATACTACTCACTTATCCTATCCGGTGCTGGTCAATCTGACCCGAACCGATCCGGCATGGATGGGGACACCCTTTGAAACACTTTATGGCAACAGCGTGGCTGTCCGCTATCCGGCGGGAGGGGAATCTTTGGCCCAAGCCGTTCTGGAAGAAGCCGAGACTGAATTTACAGAAATTGCTGCTGCGCTTGAAATCTCTCCAACCCAAAGATTGATCCTGGAACTATTCGATGATCCAGATAGTTTCCGCGCCTCTATCTTTTTCTCTTATCCACAGATTGAATGGGGCGCTGCTTGGACGGCTGAAGGAGAAAACATCAAGCTATACCTGGATACCGCAGATTCCAAAGGAGCGTACCAATCTGAACTTGCCTCTCAAATCACTCGCTGGCTGTTGGTCCAATCTGGTATTGACTCTGAATGGCTTCTCAAAGGGGTCAGCAGCTTGATCACCCGTCCTTTCGATGGTGGAAGAACATATCAGGAAGCAGGCGCTACTTATCCTCAAGTTCTGACGATGTTAGAGGATAAAACACTTCCGAAATTATCCTCTTTATCACAAGATTACCTGTTAAGTCAGGCGGAATTTAACATGGCTCGCACGCTGGCTTTGGATTCGGTGCGCTATCTGGTCGAAACTTATGGCTGGACTCAGTTGATTAACATTTTGCATTCTTATGATGATTCGGGGGGTCTCGATGATGCTGTGCAAGGGTCCCTGGGAATCTCGTTGAGTGATTTCGAGAGGGCCTGGCAAGAGTCCTTATCGCAGGGTCATGTGGCAGCGGAGTGGTCTGAAATTGCTGAAGCTTTTGATGGCGATTCTGCGCTCTCGCACATCAATCATTTAACGAGCCCTGAAATGAGTGGGCGCCAGGCAGGCACTCCAGGAGATAGGGCTGCCCGGAACTATATCGCGGAACAGTTCGCCGCTTTTGGGTTACTTCCAGGAGGTAATCAAGAAGGAACATCCTACTTCCAAGAGTTTGATATCACAACGACGATCCTGACTGCAGCCCCTACCCTAGAACTCACCGGAACTGAAAGCCTGGAATTACTATTCAGGGAAGATTTTTCTCCGATCAGGTCCATATCCGCGGAAACAAGTCAGGGTAGTGGGGAGCTGGTGTGGGTGGAGGATTATAACGCCCTGGAATTCGGGGATGTGCTCGCGGATACCATCCTGGTGCGCCCCAACACAACCGAGATCGATCTTGAGATCGAGCAGGCGGTACGCTATGGCGCTGTTGGGATAATTTTCCTTGGTGATGCGCACGGCGATGAGGTTTTCGCAAAGCAGCCAGAAATCTTCGCCTATCCCCCTGAATCTCCAATCCCGGTTTTTGGACTTACTCGATCTGGAACCAGAAAACTACTGGAAACCGCCGGTTACACAAACCAGAGCTTTTCCATGATACCACCTGTCTCCCAGCTGGATATCTACGGGGATATGGAGTTCAGGCTGCCAGCCGCTGAAACAACCCCGACAGCAAATGTCTTAGGTTTTTTGCCTGGTTCAGACCCCTTCCTGAAAGGAGAAATCATCATCATTGGAGCCCATTATGACCACGTTGGGCATGATCCCTGGAATAGTTTACAGTTTTCTGGAAGCAACGATGATGCCAGTGGGATCAGCGGGTTGCTCGAGATCGCCCGGATTTGGCACCAGCATGACTACCATCCCAAGCGGAGCGTGCTTTTCGCGGCCTGGGGGGCCCAAGAACTTGGGCAGGCGGGATCCAGTTACTACGTTGAAAATCCAATTTACTCTCTGGGGAACACAGTTGGGTTGATCCAGATGGATGGAATAGCAGGGGGAGATGGTTTCTACCCTGGCGTCCAGGGTGAATGGGAGACCGACGGGCAACTGCTGTTCAGGGTCAAAACAGAAGACAAAGTGGTCATTACCCCACAAATCACGCCGAGTGATCACTTCTCTTTTCATGATTATCCCATTCCAACACTGCTAGTATCCTGGCGGCTGGCAAATGAAGACAATTTACCTGACGATCTTACCAATCAGGTAAGGCCTGAAAAATTAGAGGTCTGTGGGAAAATGGTGATCCAGATATTGATGGGAGCTGCCAGGTAACCCCGGACCAGGGCCATTTTTATCGGCTGCTGAGCGATTACCTCACAAAATCCGAACCTTGGCTACGTCTACAGGTATCTGTTCGTGGTCCGAATCCCCATTTTCAGTAAACTTGACCCCGCAATTTCTATGTTTCCAGCTGCGACCAGTCAGGGTGTATACGAATCTGACCAGGTGCCATGGAGTAGATTTTCACATTCCCCTACAGGATCGATGGCTGGAGGGACCACGTACGGAACCCACTCAACAAACATGTCGTGACCCATATCGACATCGCAGATACCTAAGGCCTGATGCCCCTGATAATTTCTGGGACATTTGTCCAGGGATTTTTCATCAATCTTCGCGCATTGCTGGCTCGCACTCCCATAATGATTTTCACAAGCGTCTTTGGCGCCGCTGATACAACTGAACCGGAATTCAAGTTCTGCGGTATCAGCGCCAGCGCTGGCATGGCTGTCGATTGGGGTCGGGGTTTGAGAAGAGCAGCCAACCAGCAAGGTTGGAAGTAGAACCAGGATGATCACTATAGGTAGCTTGCGTAGGATGAACATATACCCTCCTCTGTATAAGTTTACCCAGGACGATGTTATCGGGGCTATTTTATCGGATGATTTAATAATAAGCAAGAATCATAGTACGGATATCCCTTATACAAGTTTATCAAATTTCACAGTATCACCGAAACTGTTAATAATATTCCGATCCAGTTCGAATCCAATCCCACCTCAAGGGATTGAACTCGAACTAATTGTTTGTGTGGATTTGTTATGGTGCAAATAAATTAAAATAATATTCCTCACATACCTATATACTTATAAGTCGCCATAATTTACATCCTAATCCGCGCCCCACCTGACTACCAGTTCGGTTTGGCAACCGAACGACCGGGAAAAAGAGAGCGAGTACCGTGGTGAAGAGATCGGGAAAAACTGGCAACAGGTGGGTCATCCGTTAGCAACCTAGCTTTCATTATGTTCCTCTACTGCAGTCTACTGATCTACAATCAGATTGAGGGGGTTTCCAGCCTGTCCAGTGGGGAAATAGCGTCCGTTACGTCCAGGATTTAGGGGAAAAAGGGCCTGTTTCGTCCATTATTTCCTTAGTTTCCAACCTATTTGCACTGAAACAGCAAAAAAACACCTCTTTTACCATGAAAATTCGGAGTTCAACTCCGAGATTTCATGGTAAAATTATGTTGCATGAACGGGAAAGAGGTGAAAGTATGCCGAGGAAAAAGCGATCAGACGAGGAACTGAATCAGGCCAGTGAACATCTATATTATGAGTATTGGATGTTCGTTACGCTTGCGAATGTTCAATCTACTGGAGCATTCGGGAAGGGCGCAATAAATAATGCCCTATTAGAAGCATTCACAATTCATACAAGATCCATTCTTGATTTTCTTTATAGAGATGAATCAAGAGATGATGATGTCTTAGCTATCGACTTTTTTGACACTCCCGATGAATGGATATCAATAAGACCAGAGAAATCATCAACTCTTCAATCCATACACAAAAGGGTAGGCAAAGAAGTTGCTCATCTTACGTATACGCGACAAGAAATTTCACCTGAAGATAAAAATTGGCCGTTCCTTGAGATTGCCAATGATGTGGAAGCAGTCTTTTCTGAGTTCCTGAACTTAGTTCCCAAAGACAGACTAGGTCCCAATTGGACCGAGAAAATGAGATAAGGAATTTCTCTAATGATCAAGAGACCTTTTTACCTCAACTGCTTAAGAGAAACATTCACTAGGGCTCCGATTGCTGCCCTGCTTGGCCCGCGCCAGTGCGGGAAAACAACTTTGGCTCGGATGCTGATGGAATTTCATAAAGCTACATACTTTGATTTGGAATCTGTTCCTGATCAAAGACGTTTAGAAAACCCGGAGCTTGTATTGGGAGACCTGGAAGGTTTAGTAGTCCTTGATGAGATTCAGCTCAACCCAAAGCTATTCTCTGTTCTCCGTGTGCTGGTAGACAGACCAGAAAACAAAGCGGATTTCTTGATCCTAGGCAACGCGTCCCCGGATATTATCAAGAACGTTTCTGAGACATTGGCGGGAAGGGTTGAGTTTCTCGTACTGAGTGGCTTTGATCTAACAGAGATAGGGATGGATAAATGGGAAGACCTCTGGCTTCGCGGGGGTTTCCCAAGATCCTTCCTAGCGGCATCTGTTTCTGACAGCCAGGCCTGGAGAGAGGGTTTTATTCAAACCTTCCTTGAACGAGATATCCCCCAACTAGGCATCAATATCCCAGCTGCTGCCATGCGCCGGTTCTGGACTATGCTGGCTCACTATCACGGACAAACCTGGAACGCTTCCGAGATTAGCAGATCTATGGGTTTGTCTGATAAGACCGTTCGTTCCTATCTGGATATCCTCACTGGCACGTACATGATTCGACAGCTGCAGCCCTGGCACACAAATCTTGGAAAGCGCCAAGTGAAATCACCCAAAGTTTATTTCCGTGACAGTGGACTATTGCACAGCCTCCTGGAAATTACCGACAGCCACAATCTACTTGGCCACCCAAAGGCAGGTGCCTCATGGGAGGGATTTGTGATTGAGCAAGTGCTTCAGATTGTACTGCCAAACCAGGCTTATTTCTGGGCAACACATAATGGCGCAGAAATTGATCTACTTTTCACTAAAGATAGCAAGAATTATGGAATTGAGGTCAAATTCAATGAGGCCCCCAAGATCACTAAATCAATGCACACATCTCTCTCTGAACTTAGACTGGAACATCTCTGGGTGATCTATCCTGGGAAGAAAGCCTATCCAGCCCACGAGAAGATCACTGTTTTGCCAATCAGTCAAATAACCGAATTGCCATACGCCAGACATTAGATCGATTTCCTGGGCATTCCCCCTCAGATGCTGCAAATTTCTTGACATTTGCCCTCTGAAAAGATACAATCTTCCTGCTTTACCAAGCTCAGGCCCGCTAGCTCAATTGGCAGAGCAACTGACTCTTAATCAGTAGGTTCAAGGTTCGATTCCTTGGCGGGTCACAAAAAAACCGCTCCTGCGAGCGGTTTTTATTCTTGTCATTGAACTTAAAAAAGACCGTAGCTCAAGGCGACCACAACTCCGAAGACCAGATGCCCCAGCAGGCCGCCGATAAACGCCATCCCCCCACCCTGTTTGGTCATCCATAACCCTGGTGCTTCCACATCGCCATTCTTAATGCCAGCATGCACCATCGGGACCAGCGCAAACATCACTCCCACGATCAGCCAGTGACCAACACCGAACAGCAGGCCGCTCAGCCAGCCGCTGCTGCCAACCCCTACAGACCACAGGAAGGAGTAGATCAGGGCAAAGACAACCCCCATCATCAGATGCAATGCCCATCCCAGCGCCTGATTGGGCTTGCCAAACATGGTGCTGAGCATGCCAACGATGTCCATCCTGGGCATTCCCATCCGGGGGGCAACAGCCATCACTATGCTGATTGCCATTGTTCCTACGATACCTGAAATCACTGCGCCAACTATATTCATTTCTCCTCTCTTCTCCTAATCTTGCGGATAAAAAAATATTATTCCGGCACCTCTCTGACTTTCCCAACTGCAGAAACCTTACCTGTCTGGAAGTCCATCTCCATCCACGATCGTCCTCAGCCAGACGATCAAACCCTGAAACAAATTCGGAATTCCAGGCGGACATAACGACCAATGGTTACCAGGACCGGCGCCATCAGCTCAGCCCACAGCGCCCTGGCAGCTGTAAGCGGGGTCGATTTGTATTTATCTTCCCGTGGGAATTCAATCCAACCCTGACCTGAATGGGTAATATTTGACCAAGAGGCTGTCCGGCTATCATCCTGAAGAC
>Ga0209834_10000895_pt1 | contig 17517 bp, 19 predicted proteins | sample Mar14236cmmetaG_FD_184134 | JGI IMG/M metagenome (GOLD analysis project Ga0209834, IMG submission 184134) | Marine hydrothermal vent microbial communities from Guaymas Basin, Gulf of California to study Microbial Dark Matter (Phase II) - Marker... ...
GGCCAAGCCCTGGCCATAGGGGTTGTTTACATAGAGAATCGCAGCGGTCTTGTTGTAGGTGGCCGCAAACTTACCGGCAACCACTCCCTGAAGGGCATCAGAAGGGCAGGTCCTAAATAGAAAATCCTTTCCCTGGTCAGCAGGCAAAACCGTGAGCAGTGGTGATGTGGAAGCAGGTGAGATCATAATGACACCCCTGGGACATGTAACGGACTCCGCTACAGGAACCGTTACACCACTGGCAAGGGCGCCAATGATGGCAACCACCTTGTCCACTTCTACAAGCTTCTTTGCAGCATTGGTGGCAGGGATGGCCGAGGTTTCGCTGTCTTCATGCACCAGCTTCACCTCAAAGCCTGCCGCAGCCATTTGCTTGGCTGCCAACACCACACCGTTCTGGATATTGGGCCCGAATTCCTTCAAGGGTCCGGTATGCGACAGAAGGGTACCCACCTTTATCTCCTGCGCCAGGGTACCAGAGACAAAGGCAACACAAAAGAGCAACACGGTCAGCACAACAGCTAACTTCTTCATAACTACCTCCTTTCTAAAGTGTTAACCACTCCCCTATTCTCCCAACGAAGATCACATATAGTGTGAAAAGAAGCGGATGTCAAGATTCCATTTTGTACTTACAAGAAACCCGTATTTATGGTATGAAGGCAAAGGTTATGTTTCGGCATGAAACAGTACATGTGCTTTTTCATTGACAGGTGCGGTAATGTGGTTAAATTATAGCATACTGGTATATAATGGTATTTCTCTATACTGCTACGGGGCAATAATATGAAACTCTCCACAAGAAGCCGCTACGGCACGAGGCTAATGGTCCAGTTGGCAAAGCATTACGGCAAGGGCCCCTTGCAAATAGGTGACATATCCAAGAATGAAGGTATTTCCGTAAAATATCTTGAGCAACTGATTATTCCTCTCAAAAAGGCCAAACTCATTACCAGCCAGCGAGGTCCCAAGGGAGGCCATAGCCTCGCAAAGCCTCCCCGTGAGATAACAATAGGGGAAATCGTGAGGGCAGTGGAGGGTCACGCGGAACTGGCCGATTGTGTGAAGACCCCCCAGGTATGTGAGCGATCCCCTTCATGCCCAACCAGAAATGTATGGGAATCTGCCACAAAGGCTATGTATAAAGAGCTGGACAAGATAACACTCTGGCACATGATTAAGGGCCCTCAAAAACCTAAACTCAGCTCGGGCAATTCTACCCAAAATTCCCTGTGAGTTATTTCTTCTTTTCAGCTCTTTATCCACCATTACCCTCATAGCCTATTCCACGCGCCGAAGTAATTATGAAAAATGATTAGCCATTGAGACTTAGCTGATGCATAACAGAGCATCGAAGTCCAAGCTTTCTTTCTGAACAGCAATTTTAGGATGGAAAAATAGGGCTTCATCCTGTATGAGTTGGCATAGCGAGCGGTGAGCAGTTGTATAAATTTGTTTCTTATTGGGAGTTCAAGATATGGGTCAGGTAAGCGAGATGCGCTGGATTAAAACGCACTGTGGCCGTATGGACCACGGTGGCTGCGGGCTCTTGGTCGGCATCAAAGATGGCAAAATTCTAAGGATAAAGGGTGATCCAGAGGGATTCCTTAATAGAGGTTATGCCTGTCCCAAGGGGATTCAATCAGCCGACAAATTGAACACTCCCCACAGGCTTACCCAACCTCTCAAGAGGGTTGGATCAAGGGGAGAGGGCAAGTGGCAGAGGATTTCATGGGATGAAGCTATTCATCTGATTTCGAAAAATCTCACTGAAACTAAAGACCGATACGGGGCCAAGGCTGTGGCCTTTTGCCAGGGAATGCCAAAAGGGCTCGAGCATTTCGTGCTCATTCGGCTTGCGAACATATTTGGCTCGCCCAATGTGGTTGCTTCGCAGGATGTATGCCATGCCCCCCGAGAGATAAGCGGTATGCATACCTGCGGGTTCTACCCTGTGGCCGATTTTCATCACAAAAGTAAGCTTATTGTTCTTTGGGGAAGCAACATCACTGATACAAACGAGGAAGGGGAAATCTGTAGTCTTCTGCTAAAGCAGGTAAGGAATGGCGCCAGGCTCATTGTTGTGGACCCCCGCAGGACACCACTGGCTGAAAAGGCCGACCTGTGGCTTCAACTGAGGCCCGGAACAGATCATGGCTTGGCTCTTGCAATCCTCAATGTCATAATTAATGAGGACCTCTATGACAAAGATTTTGTTAATAAGTGGACTCATGGATTTTCAGATCTGGCAGAGCATGTCAGCAGGTTCCCACCCGAATCAATGACTGAAGTCACTTGGATCGAGACAGACAAAATACGGTCTGCAGCGCGCATGATTGCCCAAATGAACCCGGTCTCCATACAATGGGGAAATCCTATTGAGCAAACAGTTAATGCATTTCATGCCTGCCGGGCCCTCGTCTGCATCATGGCCATTACTGCAAACCTGGATGTACCCGGAGGTAATGTTCATGCCCCTGAGCCCAATATCATGGGCCTAGGCAAATTTGTAAGGGCGGACCTGATCCCGGATAAAAGAAAAGAGATGATTCACGCATATCATGGGACCATCCCTAGGCTTATGACCGTGCCTCCCGCATTTTTCAGGGAAGCTGTCCTCAGTGAAAGCCCATATCCCGTTAAAGCTGCATACATACAATGTGCTAATCCAATGCTTTCCTATGCAGATGCTCGGATGACGTTTGAGGCGCTCATGAAACTCGACTTTTTGACAGTATCGGACATCGTGATGACACCGACGGCCTCTTTAGCCGATATTGTCCTTCCTGCTGCCACTCAGTTCGAATTTAATGACATAGGCCACTATGGTCTCGGACATGGAATTATTCTGGCGAGGCCTAAAATTGTTGAACCTCCCGAGCAGTGCTGGCCCGATATAAAAATCCTCAATGAATTGGGCAAGGCAATGACCGACCCCACCCTTTGGTTTGAGGATTACGAAGAAATGCTGAATCTTGTCTTGAAGCCGAGCGGCCTAAGATACAAGGAGTTTGTGGAAAAGGGTTATCTTAAGGGCCAGGACAATTTTCAGAAATACCTTGAAGCAGGATTCAAGACTCCTACAGGGAAGGTGGAACTCAAACTGAGCAGGGCCGAAGAATTGGGCCTACCAGCCTTGCCGGATTTTGAAGGGCCTCCTGAACAAACGGATGATGACTACCCACTGGTGCTGACAAGTGCCAAGAGCCCCAACTATCTGCATTCGTCCTACAGGTGGGTTGAATCCTTGCGCAAACGCGAGCCCGACCCCATTGTGCTCATTCATCCGCTCACTGCAGATGAATGCGGAATAAAGAACGGATCTCCTGTAAAGGTGGAAACCAGGTGGGGAAGCATTGTTCAAAAGGCCAAACTGACATCAACACCACATCCCAAGGTAGTGTTTGTGTCCCATGGTTGGTGGACCTTTGATAAAAACCGCTATGATTGGAAAAGGTCTAATGACAACATGCTAACCACAGCAAGCCGCGTGGGAAAGGAGTTTGGTACCCCTAACCTGAAGGGAATTGCTTGCAGGGTTAGTCCTGTTTGACTCTCGGCCGGGTGGATGAAAACGGCTAAACCAATTGTAATCGAGCAAAAAACATACTTGAATTTGGTAACAGACATGCATTAATATACAAGTAGGTTCGGGGCGTGGCGCAGTCTGGTAGCGCACCTGCTTTGGGAGCAGGGTGTCGGAGGTTCAAATCCTCTCGCCCCGACCATTCAGTTGAAGGTTCGGGCCGATCGTGATAACCGTATACGTGCTCAAAGGAGAGAGAGGTAAGCGTTACGTTGGTATTACAAACGATTTGAGCCGGCGCCTTAGAGAACATAAATCGAAAAAGTCCAAGGCTGGCCAACTGTTGGGCAATTTTACAGTATTGTATACTGAAAAGTGTGCTGACTATAAATCTGCCAGGCTAAGAGAAAAGTTCCTTAAATCTGGCAGTGGCAGGAAGTGGTTAAACCAGTTCGATAGGGGCTCGGAGCCCGCCAGAGGCGGGTAAAGCAAGCCACCAAGGAGGCTTGTGCGCCGCAGGCGTGCTTGTGCGCCGCAGGCGCATTCAAATCCTCCGCCACAACACTGGCGGATAAATCTCGCCCCGACCAATAAAATCAATAAGTTAGAATAGTTGGTGACTGATTGAGATTGATTTTGGGGACCGTATTGGAGACTACTTATCTATTCTTTCTTTCGCTTCTTTGATCCTGCCTCTTCATCGTCGCTGAAGGCGTCCTTAAGTAGTTTGGACTGTCTGTTGAAGGCCTCTCTTGGGTTCTCAGGATTTTTCATAAGCGATATTTCCTGTGTTATGAGGCGAGCAATGTTCAGGATGTGTGCTTCACGCTTTTTGGACTCTCTTTTGTATAGCGGGTGATCTCTATTTATGTAGATAATAGTCCCCTCGGTCATGCACTCAGGGCCGTCTTCCCCTAAGTGGTCCAAACAACATGTGACTCCCATGTCACCGAATCTTAGCCTTCTCACCACAGCATTTGGAGTGGCAATTCTAAGGGAAGGCCTTTCTTCTTTCCTAGGTTCTATCTTTTCAGGCTCCGATGATCCATCTGGTTGCGTGTCCATTTCGTCATCTGCTAGTTCTATATCTTCTATATTAGGTTCCTCAGACTCTTCCTTCGGCCTAGGACTCTCTACCCCGGCTTCTCCCTCCCCTTCTTCTCTTTGTTCTGCAAAGGGAACCACTCCAAATGGAGAGAATTCTGGGTTTCTAATAAGGGCACGGTGTATCCGCTCCAATGCCTCTTTTAGCGCCCGACTCACCCGGCGATTTTCTCTTGCTGAAGCCAGTTTCTCATAGGCCTTTTTTACCTCTGCCATAGTCTTTTCCATGACCTTGACGAAGGCTTTGTATTCAGGGGAATCTTCAATGAATCCGGATCGGTCACTGGTAAGGGGAAGAAAATCCACGTTGATCTCTCCCCTAATCCTTGTAGCAGCCTTTCCCCATGAAGCCATATCAAACAGTTCACGTTTGACAGTAACCCCTTTTACCTTTATTTCAATACCCATATCATCTTTGGATGCCTTTGATGCAGGTAGTATGACTATTTCTCCGTGCACGATCCCAAACTCTGTGCCCTCCATAACAGGTATCCGATTACCGGTATATATTCGAGGCATGACTCGAAAGCCATTAACATAAACAGCAAAGTCCTTTGCTCGTATAGGCACACCCTCCACTATTTTTTCGATTACGTCTTCAGGCTTGAACGACTTTTGCAGATTTATCAGCTTAACGGTGGTTCCATCCCCTCGCTTGCGGTCGGGTTGAAGGTGGGTAAGGGGTATTCGCCAAGATCTTTTTTGCTTCATCCATTTTTCTTTGTCAAAAACCACCTTGGCAGCAAACTCTCCCTTTTGACTCATGAGTTCAAAACGGGAAGCAGCTGATAGGCTAGCAAACTTGCCGATGCCAAATTGTCCAATACGCCGGCGGCCAAAGCGGGGTGAGACGGGATTTTGAAGCTTTGCGTCAGACCCCACATTGAAGTATTGTTTGAGCCCTTCGAGGTCCATGCCCTCACCGTTGTCAGCAACAGTGATTTCATTAGAAGTCACAGTCACCTCCACGCGAGTGGCGTCGGCATCGTATGCATTATTTACAAGCTCCCGTATGAGCTCAATGCTCTGCTCATACAACCTCTCTCCGATAGCAATGATGTGGCTCTTGTCCACGGTTACAGGGAGATACTCACGTCCGCTTCCCATTGGTCCACCCACCTTTTCCCAGGTCCTTCCTTTGTATTTGGCCAAAAAAGAGCAAATTTTCTGTATAAGTCACCCTATCAGGTTAACGGTATTCGGTCAAATTTCTAAGGGTCTTGTCTCTGGCAATCTCAGATTTGACGCCCGATAGACCAAAGATCTATTATGAAAATGTAGCGTTGATCACCGCAGAGGTGGTATTGAAGGTCACAGGGTGTGCAGCGTGATATCCTTAAATCTGGTGAAGCACGATCTTCGCTTAGTAAATCCCTAATCCCATACTCTTTGCAAAGTGTCACGATTTGAGCATCAAAAACGAGATTACCCCGCGCATCTGCTTTCATCACAATGTCATTCAAAAAGGCCCAGAAGTTTTGCCCTGGTCTTAGAAGAACCAAGCTCGGGCTTTTCAACAAATTATTGAGTACTTCAAGTGCATCTCGAAGGTCTGAAGGAGGATAGAATAACCTAGGATGGGTAACGATACGCAGAAACTCTGTCAGGCAAAAAACAGGAGGCGACCATGGCTCCCAGCCTTCAGCCAATTCTTTGATCTTTTTCAGTGCCTTTTTATGGAGTGGGAATTCTTCCCCGTGAGCATATATAAACATATTGGTATCAACGGCGATCACACCCGCCCTTCCATTTTTTCGTAAAGAGAATCCCGATCAGATATATCAACCCCGGGCACCCTTTTACCTTTAAATCTTTCCCATGTCAGGTGAAATGGACGATCAGGCTGGCTTGATTCGAGCAGAGTTTTGCGAAGTGCGGATTCGATCACTGCTTTAAGAGTGGTTTTCTTATCAACAGCATACTTTTTGGCCAACGCCAGAAGTTTGTCATCTATGTCTACCGTAGTTCTCATACATAAAAACATATCAATGATGCATAAATATGTTAAGGCCAATTTCGACTGCGATAGTGAAGCTAAAATAAAGAGGAGATTGTGCCCATGTCACAATCCCCTCACCTAATATCCTATTGAACTGGTGCCGAAGGCGGGACTTGAACCCGCACGGGCGGTTGCCCACTACCCCCTCAAGATAGCGTGTCTACCAAATTCCACCACTTCGGCACGTTTCTAATTAGACCCTTGGTTAGATTGCGAAGCCGGCTTTTCGGGTGCCTTTTCTGCAGCCGCCGGCACTTGTTTCTGCTTTACCCCCTCCATTACCGAACTGACGTGTCCTCGGCCGATATACAAGGTGAGGCCAAGGGAAGTCATCATGAATACAATGGCCATGATAGTAGTAACCTTGTGAAGCAAAGTAGTCGCGGTGCTCGTGCCAAATACGGCCTGACTAGAGCCACCGAATGCAGCCCCCATATCAGCGCCTTTACCCTTTTGAATTAGCACAATAAAGATTAGGGCAACGCTCACAAAAATATGAATAATTAATAGAATTGGTTTCAATTTATGTTCTCCCTACGGTGCTCGCTACCTATTCCTGAACTGTTTATTTTATCTAAAAAAATACATTTTGCAATCAAAAAAGATACTGGCTGCCGCCTAGGCCTCGTGCCGTATTATTCCCAAGAAGGTTTCAGCCTTGAGGCTTGCTCCGCCAACCAATGCTCCATCAATATCCGGCTGGGCCATTAGGGATGAAATATTGTCCGGTTTCACGCTTCCCCCGTACAATATGCGGAGACCCAGGGCCTGTTCGTCCCCGAATTTCTGCTCAATCCAGCCCCTCACAAACTCATGGGCCTCTTGGGCTTGCTCGGGACTAGCAGTTTTGCCGGTTCCTATTGCCCACACTGGCTCGTAGGCAAGGATAAGTCCCTTGGGGAGTGCTCCCTGTGTAATAAAGCTTGCAAGACAGCCGCCTAGTTGCCCTCTCAATATATCAAATGTTTTGCCCGCCTCTCTTTGCTCAAGGGTTTCTCCTATACAAAGAATTGGTGTGAGCCCGACCTCGAAGGCCTTTTTGACCTTCTTGTCAATCATTTCATCAGTTTCATGGAAAATGAGTCGGCGCTCCGAATGGCCTAGAATCACGTGAGTGCAGCCCACTTCTAACAGCATCCTCCCCGATATTTCCCCTGTAAAGGCACCCGCGTCTTCCCAGTGCATATTCTGGGCACCAAGCATAATAGGGGAATCCTTTACAACTTCTCTCACCGCTGTAAGCGTGGTGAAAGGCGGAGCAACCAATACCTCGGGGTTATTGGTTCCCTTCAGTTCATCCCGCAGTGTACTAACCAGGGCTACGGCCTCTGTGATTGACAGATTCATTTTCCAGTTCCCTGCGATCAGAGCTATCCTCTGTGTCATCCTAGCTTACCTTTCGTCTGCCAAAAATTGCTATTCACTTTCAGCCATGTGAATGGCCAAATCCACCATCCTATTAGAATACCCGAACTCGTTATCATACCATGCAAGGACCTTCACCATATCACCAATAACCATGGTGGACAGGGCATCTACTGTGGAAGAGACCGCTGTGCCATTGAAATCACTCGAGACCAACGGCTCCTCGCAATAGGCCAGGATACCCTTTAAATAGGTCTCGGACGCTTCCTTTAGGGCATTGTTCACCTCATCTACCGTTGCCTCCCTGTCCAGTTGTGCCACTAGATCCACTACAGAAACATTGGGTGTGGGAACCCTTATCGCCATACCGCTGAGCTTCCCTTCCAGTTGCGGAAGCACCAAGGAAACAGCCTTAGCAGCCCCGGTAGTAGTTGGGATCATGGAAAGGGCAGCGGCTCTGGCACGCCTGAGGTCCCGATGCGGAAAATCCAGAAGCCTTTGATCCCCTGTATATGCGTGGGTTGTAGTCATCAATCCCTTCTTTATTCCGAAACGATCCAGCAGGACCTTGCAAACGGGCGCGAGGCAGTTAGTGGTACAGGATGCATTGGAAACCACGTGATGACGCTGGGGATCATAGTCATTATGGTTTACACCCATAACAATGGTAATATCGGGGCCTTTTGCCGGAGCCGATATGATTACCTTTTTGGCTCCTGCTTCCAGGTGTTCGGCAGCCTTGTCCCTTTCTCGAAACAGCCCTGTACATTCCATAACTATATCAACGCCAAGATCATCCCAGGGAAGCCTTCCCGGATCTCTTTCGGAGAAAATCTGAATTTCTTTGCCACCAACTACCAATGAATTTTCAGTAGAGGACACTTCTTGTCCCAATCGGCCATGCACAGAATCATATTTTAATAAATGCGCCAGTGTTGCAGGATCAGTTAGGTCATTTATAGCTACAAATTCGATCTTTTCTTTATCGAGTCCTGCTCGAAATGTCATTCGGCCAATCCTACCAAACCCGTTTACGGCAACCTTAATCGCCATGGAGCACCTCCTTTCAGTACCTTAGTCAACTTGATATCGATGGTTCAGCTTCTATTTTACACCAATCTATACCAACCCAACGCCTCAATGATTAGCCCAAAGAATTCAACTTGTTGGCTTCTGTCGCCCAAGAAACAAAATCTTTCAATTGAACGGAAAGCCTATCAGATTTCACGGACATCACGATAGCATCTTCCCCTGTATCCGTATAATACCTCTTACGCCTCCCTATTTCCTCAAAACCTGCCTTTTGGTAAAGATTACGGGCAGCAAGATTGGATGGCCGGACTTCCAGCCAAATCTTTTCAACCCCTTCTGAAGACGCAATTGCCTTCATCCTTTCTAAAAGCATACTTCCTAGACCACGCCTTCGCCACTCGGGATGAACGGCGACATTCAACAAATGAACCTCCCCGGCAAACATCCAGAAACAAATGTATGCAAGTAAATGCTCACCCTGCTTTAAAGCCCAAACGTGTGAGACGGGATTTCGCGTTTCCTCTAAGAACGCCTTTTGAGTCCAAGGAGAAGGAAAAGAGGCCTCCTCTATGGCCAGAATCTGGTCACGGTATAATGAAAAGGCTTCTTCGGTAATCCTTATGAAAGAAATCATTCCTCCTTCAACAAGTTACTTGCGAGAGCTATACTCCTTCTCCCAGCATCCTGCGCCCTGCGACCCAATTCAGCCAAGCTCAACTGGCCTCTGTCCTGGGCCACAGCTATGACCATTGGAAGGTTCACGCCTGTGAGCACCTCCACTCTATCGTCCTGGAGGAAAGAAAGGCTCAGATTTGAAGGAGTGCCACCGAACATGTCGGTTAGGATCAAGACGCCCTTGCCCTTGTCTAGTGTCTTGAGTTTGTTTGAGATGTCTTCAAGCAGCTCTTCACTCTTGTCCGTACTCGAAATACATACACTATCCGCATTGTCAAGTTTACCTAGAATCAGTTTTGCAGCATTTAGCAGCTCTCGACCTAGATCGCAATGGGAGATGATCAATAGTCCTACCATAGCTAGTCCTTACAACTCTTCATCGCTTTGCACGATAGTGTTGTAAATCTCGTCCCTATCCCTGGCCTCCAAAAGTTTCTTGCGAAACTCACTGTTTTTCAGTAACTTGGCAATCTTTGCCAAAACCTTGAGGTGAGCACCGGCCGAATTTTCAGGTGCCACCAACAAGAAAAAAAGATGTACAGGCCTGGTATCCATTGAATCAAAGTCTACGCCCGATTTGCTTCTTCCGAAAGACATCAGGGGCTTGCTTATTCCATTAAGCTTCCCATGAGGGATAGCCACTCCATTTCCAATCCCGGTGCTTCCCAGTTTTTCCCTTTCCTCCAGCACTTGAACGAGGCCATCTTTGTTCACTGATGGTTCTACCGTGCTAATTACCTCGGCAAGTTCCATCAGCACGTCTTTCTTATTACGCGCCCTTAGCTCGGGTATTATGCTATCAGGTGTAATAATATCTGAAAGTTTCATATATCCACTTTACGCCAACCTAAGCAGGCTCAATGAGGCCTAGGTTGCCGTCTTTTCTCCTGTATAAGACATTTATTTCGTTGCTCTTGGCATTGCGAAATACCAAGAATTCCTGGGCGCTGAACCCTAGCTGCATGGCAGCCTCCTCTGGATCCATAGGTTTTGCCTCCAATTTTTCAACTTCAATGACAGGTTCTTCCTCAAGGATCGAGGTCCCTTCTGTCTCGCCCTCAGAAACAAGCTCTTCCTCCCGGACACCTTCTGTGCGGCGGTCACGAATCTTAGACAGGTGTCTTTTGAGCTGTTTTTCCACCTTATCCATCACTTGGTCTATGGCAGAATACATATCACCTGTCTCTTCCACTGCCTTTATCCTCGTTCCATTCACGGTAAGAGTAATATCGGCCTGGTGACGGAATTTCTCTACAGTCAATACAATATGTGCTTCACCAGGATAATCCAAGTATTTGTCTAGCTTGGCAATTTTTTCCTCCGCATAGGCCTTAAGGCTTTCGATTGGCTCAGTGTGGCGGAATGTCACATTGATATCCATATTATTACCTCCAGTCTGTTCATTTGCCTTTACACCAGCAAGGCATTAAAAAGGTTTTCGGCGTTTTCGTGAAGGAAGGATTCGCATGGACTCTCGATACTTTGCCACAGTACGCCTAGCCACCCTAATGTTAAGCTTTCTAAGTATATCAGCTATTTCCTGATCACTGTAAGGTTTTTCTTTGTTTTCCATCTTGATAATATTACGGATATGCTCTTTCACGCTTTCAGAGGCCACTGAATCACCATCTATACTACTAATGGCACTGTTAAAAAAAAACTTCAATTCAAAAAGTCCCTGGGGCGTGTACACATATTTATTTGTAGTAACTCTGCTGATGGTGGATTCGTGCATCTGAATATCCTCTGCCACCTCCCTTAGCACAAGAGGCTTTAAGTGCGTGATCCCCTTGTCAAAAAAATCCCGCTGAAATCTTACTATGCTCTCAGTCACCTTGTATATTGTTCTGTGCCTTTGATGGATACTCTTTATCAACCAAGCAGCAGACTTCAATTTCTCCTGGATATAGCTTTTGACGTTATCAGGAAGGGAGTCTTTGCGGCTCAGTACATCTTTATAATAGGCGTTTATTCTCAGCTTGGGCAGGCCGTCTTCGTTGAGCACTATCTCGTATTCATCTCCTACTTTGAATACATAGATGTCAGGGCTCACATAAATAGTTTCTTCATCCGAATAACTACGCCCTGGTTTTGGCTCAAACTCCCGAATTATGGACACCGCTGTGATCACCTCATCCATGGAAACGCCTAATTTTTTGGCTATATTTTCATATTTCTTGTCTTCCAAATCCTTGAGGTGATCCATTAGTATTCTTTCTACCAGTGTCCCTTGAAGCCCCTGAAATCTAGCCTGGATTAGGAGGCACTCCCTTGTATCGCGGGCCCCTACCCCTACCGGGTCAAAAGTCTGGATGAGCTTCAGGGTCTCTCTCACCTTCTCTACGGGGTAGCCCGTATTGTTGGCAAGCTCTTCCACCGTAATGTCGAGGTAACCGTCATCGGTAATGTTACCAATGACATGAAGCCCAATTTCTTTCTGGGCCTCATCAAAATTGCTCATATTCAATTGCCACATTAAGTGAGAGTGAAGGTTGGTCTTGGTGGAGGTGATATTCTCAAATTGAGGGACCTCACGGTCTTCATAAGGGGTCTCTGCCCAACCCGTATTATATTCTGATACGTAGGCCTCCCAATCAAATTCCTCCTGCGGCGGGGTCTCCACATCAACTTCCGAAAGCGGACTCGATTCCTCTTCCAGGTCCAACTTTTCCTCATCCGGAGAAACCTCTTCTTCGGTTTCTACAACACCTTGTTCCTCCAGCACAGGGTTTGTTTCCATTTCCTGGTAGATGGTCTCAAGGAGTTCCAACCTGCTCAACTGCAGCAACTTGATCGCCTGCTGAAGCTGAGGCGTCATAATAAGCTGCTGACTGAGGTTCAATGATTGTTTCAGTTCTAGTGCCATTGCAGGAAGACGCATTCCTTATATTTTACAGGTTGAAATCCTCTCCGAGATAAACCCCCCTGGCTACCTCGCTGTTTACGATTTTCTCAGGTGGCCCTGAAACAAGAATTTTCCCTTGGTGAATGATGTAAGCGCGATCGCAGACGTTTAGGGTTTCCCTTACATTGTGGTCACTAATAATAATGCCCAGCCCCCTATCTTTCAACTCCTTAATAATCTGTTGCAGATCCGCCACAGCCAAAGGGTCTATACCAGCAAAGGGTTCATCCAGTAACATGAATCTAGGATCTGTAGCCAGCGCCCGGGTAATTTCAAGTCGCCTTCTCTCACCGCCGGACAAGTTGCCTGCCTTTTGTTTGCGGAGATGCTCAATATTTAAATCTGCAAGAACCTGGTGTGCCCTTTCCATCCTTTCCCCGGCAGGAATACCCCTCGCCTCTAGGACAGCTAGAATATTGTCTTCAACGGAAAGCTTCCTAAAAACCGAAGGTTCCTGGGCTAGATATGTCAGGCCTTTTCTGGCCCTTAGGTACATGGGCTGATCAGTAATATCCTGGCCATCCAGCATAACCCTTCCGCCATTGGGCTGAGTCAACCCTACCATCATATAAAAAGTGGTGGTCTTACCGGCACCATTTGGCCCCAATAGTCCCACCACCTCTTTCCTATTCAGAAAAATAGTGATCCCATCTACCACTCGCCTTCCATCATAGGCCTTTATCAAGTTTTCCGCAGCGAAGGTATCCTGATCTCTCATGAACCTATTTGGTCCCTTTCTTTGGATATATCACTGCCTTTACCCTTTTTTCCTGTGCACTCTCCACAATGCTTCGATTTTCTCTCAAAAAAATGGTTATCTTGTCACCCTGAACAAAGTCTTCACCCTGCTTCACCATTGGGTCTCCAGTCAATACTATCTTATCCTCCCCCTCGTAATACTCCGCATGGCGCGAAATGGCCTCGCCTCCAGCCTTCCGCCTGATCTTAACATTCCCGTCAGCCACTATCTTTGTGATCTTGGAACCTATTGCATTGGCGGTTCTAGCTGACTCGGAGCTCTGGTAGTATATGAACATTTTTTCGCAGTCTATTGTAAATTCATCTCTTTTAGCATTAACCCGACCCGAGAAAATGACTATTTTCTTGCTATCATCCACAACAAGAGAATCAGACTTTATTACCATAGGCTGCGGACTCCCAGCCTGGGCGATCTGATCTTTCTGGTTTTTCTCGGCAAGGCTATCAGAGGGGAGGCACGCTAGCCATAAGAAGCAAAACAAGAAAAGGGGAATTCCTATTATAGGTTTCATGAAGTAAGCAACTCCTTGGTCAACGTTGTGGTAACATTTGACTTGATCTTCAAAATCTCCTTCTTCAAATCCACAAAAAGGCCCTTTCCTGTTAGAGAGAAGAACGGCCCTGATATTTCCACTTTGTCCTCCGTTGTTATTAGGCCTTTTTTCTCATCAAATACCAAGTGCTCTGATCTTGCATTGTAGCCATCGTCTGAATGAATCTGTAAGCTTCCCCGCAGATCAAGCTTTCCTGTTACCCTTGAATATTCGCCAGTGCGTCCCCTCAGGTAGACTTTGGGTCTGCCCTTTGGCTCCACCACGAGGCTGAATTGCCGGAAGGTCACAATGTTGTTGTCCTGTGACAGATTAACTTCCTCTGCATCCAGCTTCCAGTTGAGATCCTTGTGTATATCTCCCTGGCTATAATGTACTTGCCTGAGTCTTACCCCGTCTTTTAGCAAAATTTTCTCAACAGACGCTTGATCGGGTAACCGTTTGAGCCCCCTGATTATGCAAAAAGAGACTACAACACAAATTACCCCGAGAAACACCAGGAGCAAATGATTTCTAAAAAATCGTTTCATTTGTGAAAATTATATCAGGGTGGAAAACACCATGTAAAGCTAATTCCACTATGCTCGAATGGCCAAAATCCACTCTGAAAGCTCTCTCACTGCCCCTCGTCCGCCTTTATTCTTTGTAATAATATCGGCCTGCTCTCTCACCTCTTTTACGGCATTGGCAACCGCTACCTTAAGGCCAGCTTCCTCAAACATTCCGAGGTCAGGCAGGTCATCACCCACAGCGCAAACTTCCTCCCTTTTCAACCCCCTCTTCAGCCTTAAATCCCTTGCAAGGATCTTCTTGTCTGATACGCCTTGGTACACCTCGGTGATTCCCAGCTCCTTGGCCCTCCCTTTCACGGCATCGGAGCTTCTCCCTGTAACCCATGCCACATCTATGCCTTCTGCCATTAATCTTTTCAACCCCAGGCCATCTTTTACATCAAAACACTTGACTGTCTCCCCCTCTGGACCAATCCACAAACGCCCGTCTGTCAAAACGCCATCAACGTCCAACAGAACCAGCCTTATCGCCTTGGCCTTCTGTTGCAAAGCACTGCCTTGATCAACATACTTTTGGCCAGGCATTTACTAATACCTCCTTACAACTTTATGGATCGACCTTAAAGTGGCCAGTAACGGCTTTACTTCATCAAGAGCTAAAGAATTGGGTCCATCACATAGGGCTGAGTCTGGATAAGGGTGTATTTCCATGAAAATCCCATCCGCCCCGGCCGCAACAGCAGCCCTAGCAAGCACGGGAGCAAATTCCCGTTGGCCACCGGAGCTGATCAGGGCCTGGCCAGGGAGTTGGACACTATGGGTGGCATCAAATACCACTGGAAACCCGAGCCTTCCCATAATTTCCATTGACCGCATATCCACGACTAAATTGTTATATCCAAAGGTAGTTCCTCTTTCAGTAAGCAGAACCTTGTGGTTGCCGGCTGAAGTAACCTTTTCCACCACCTGGGCCATTTCCATTGGCGAAAGAAATTGACCTTTTTTAATGTTAATGGGCAAGCCGCTCCTGGCAGCCTCGACAAGAAGGTCGGTCTGACGGCACAAAAAAGCAGGAATTTGGATGACATCCAGAATCTCTGCCGCCTTGGCTACCTGAGAAGGCAAATGAACATCAGACAATATAGGCAAACCCACTTCTTCTTTTATCATTTTTAAGATTTCCAGGCCCTCTTCCATGCCCGGTCCTCTATAAGAACTTAGTGATGTCCTGTTCGCCTTGTCATAGGAACTCTTGAAAATGACAGGAATACCTAGCTCTGATGAGAGGGCCTTGAGAAAACGGGCAACCTCAAAGCTTATTTCCCGGCTCTCCACTACACAGGGGCCCGCGATTACAAAAAACGGCCCACCCCTTGAAACCGTCACATTTCCAATCTGAAACACCTTGCCCATAATTATCTCTCCTAACCCAAAGAAAATTTTCCTTAACCCTTGCGCCCATGACTTTGACCCTTCCCTTAAGCACATCAATCTGGGCTTTGGCTACAAAGCCAGGAGGGTCGCCCACGCCTTGTGATGCCCGTCATAGGTTCCTTATGAGCTGCTATAGAAACCTGCTATAGAAACCTCACCCAAAAGTCAAGATCGCCTTTTAACACACTATTCACTAACAATGGCTTCAAGTTTTTCTTGCCTCATAAGCCATACCTCATTATGATACCACAATTACGCGAGAGCGGAGGAACAGGGGAACATGGCTAAGAAAAAAGCTATCAAAACCATTGAAGAGATCAACGAGAGAATCAAGAAGGGGACTGTGGTCGTTGTCACTGCTGAGGAGATGACCAAGATTGTAAAAAGCAAGGGACCAGAAAAGGCTGCAAAAGAGATTGACGTGGTCACCACTGGCACCTTTTCCCCCATGTGTTCTTCCGGCGCTTTCATAAATTTTGGACACGCCAAGCCAGGAATAAAGGCCACCAAGGTGTGGCTGAACGGTGTCCCCGCTTACGCTGGCCTGGCAGCAGTGGATATTTATATAGGAGCTACTGAACCTACAGAAGATGATCCCTTAAACCGGGTTCATCCTGGACAATTCAAGTATGGCGGGGGCCATGTAATCCATGACCTGATAGCGGGCAAGAAGGTGTACTTGAAGGCTACGGCCTATGGAACAGACTGTTATCCCAATAAGGAAGTAAAAAAACGAATAAGGTTATCTAATCTCCCTTATGCGGTACTCCTGAATCCAAGAAATGCTTACCAGAATTATAACTGCGCAATAAACCTGTCTGACAAGACCATATACACTTACATGGGGGTGCTCAAGCCCCATGCTGGAAACGCAAATTATGCTACTTCGGGCCAATTGAGCCCCTTGCTAAATGATCCTTATTATCTCACACTAGGCCTGGGCACGAGGATATTCCTTGGCGGTGCCAAGGGTTACATAATTGGCCCAGGGACGCAGCATAACCCCAACGCAAAAAGGGGAAAGAACGGGGTCCCGCTGCAGCCTGCAGGCACCCTTATGGTAATGGGAAATCTGAAGGAAATGGACCCCAAATTTGTTGTGGGTGTTAGCATTTTGGGATACGGCTGTTCATTGGCCGTTGGCATAGGAGTTCCAATCCCCATACTCAATGAAGATATGGCCCGATTTACTGGAGTCTCCGACGATGAAATTTTCACCAATATAATAGATTATGGAAATGACTATCCCAGGGGCGAGGCCAGGAGTTTGGGCACTGTAAGCTATGCCGAGCTAAAAAGTGGTACCATTAAGTTCAACGGTCAGGAAGTTCCCACGGTGCCGCTTACTTCCTACAAGAGATCTCGCGAGATAGCCGAATTGCTGAAAGGGTGGATAGAAAAGGGTGAATTTCTTTTGACAAACCCTGTGGAGACTTTACCAACTGTTCCATTTTAAGCAAAGTGTAATAGCTCAATAAAGAGGGGCAAGAGGGTTTTTCGGACGCGACTGTCGGGAGGGCGCCAAAAACTTCCCCCTTTGAAAAAGGGGGATTGAGGCCTGCCCTGGCGCGACGGGGGTTGCATTTATAAAAGAGTGCCATTGATACTACCAATGTGCGTGTTATGCAACACCTCGTTTCAGCCAGGTCTGGGCC
>Ga0209834_10000896_pt1 | contig 17508 bp, 12 predicted proteins | sample Mar14236cmmetaG_FD_184134 | JGI IMG/M metagenome (GOLD analysis project Ga0209834, IMG submission 184134) | Marine hydrothermal vent microbial communities from Guaymas Basin, Gulf of California to study Microbial Dark Matter (Phase II) - Marker... ...
AGTTAAAACTTTGATTTTGGACCTCAGAGACAACCCCGGAGGACTTTTATCCCAGGCAGTTGAGGTTGCCGATGAGTTTCTTTCTTCTGGAACCATTGTTTCTATAAGAGGAAGGGACCCTGCAGAAAGCAATATTTATTCGGCTCATCCCGGAGGAGAAGGGATAGAATTTCCCCTTGTAGTGCTTATAAATGAGGCAAGTGCAAGTGCCTCTGAAATAGTAGCAGGCGCAATAAAGGACCACAAAAGAGGGATCCTTGTTGGAACAAAAACTTTCGGTAAAGGAACAGTCCAGAATGCCATACCACTTGAAAACGGCGGAGCTTTGTGGCTGACCACGGCAAAATATTATACTCCTTCGGGAATTTGTATAGAGGGTCAGGGAATAAAGCCAGATATTGAAATAAGGCCTTTCACTCCTACCTCTGAGGAGAAAAAAATTATGGAGGAGGCTAAAAATTCCGAAGAGGTGAAGGAATTTCTTGAGTTAAATCCTGAATGGGAAGGAAAAGACCTTAAACCCCTTTTAAATAAACTGGAGAAAAAGGGGATAAAAATAAGCAAAGAACTTCTGGAGAGAGTTCTCAGAGAAAAAGATAAAAATAAAGAAAACGATGTTTTTAATGATAACCAGCTTGTTCAGGCTATAAACCTTTTAAAATCCTTACCGGTGCTGGAACAAAAAAAGCTGGAAGAGAAGGAAACTGTTTCTTTTTAATAAATAATGGGCAGGAAAGTAATAAATTACATATTAACAGGACTTGGGATTATAATATTTGCTCTTTCTCTGACAGTCTATTATCAATACAGGGAACTATGGATCGCAAGGAATTTCTCTGATGTGGATGCTGCATTTCAAACACAAATTAAAAGTCTTGGGCTTTTTGAAGTGGAAAAAGAGGTAAAAAGAAAGGGTTTTCCTTTTCCTCAGATAAGAGCAGAAGTCAAAGTAAAAGTTCCTTTGAGCTTTTCCCTTGATGATCTTCTGAAAGGAGTAAAGGAAAGATTTTCTCCGCCGGAATTTGAAGTTATAAGACTTGAGGAAGAAAATGGAAGGGAATTTTATAAAATCCACCTTGACATTGGGAAAAACAAAACTTTAACCCACAGGATTACTTTCTGGTTGAAGAAAGCAAAAATTGCTCTTCTGATAGATGACTTTGGCTATACAGACAACGGCAAATTGATAAAAATCTTTTTTGAAGAGATAAACGTTCCCTTCACAATTTCAATAATTCCCGGGACACCTTTTGTAAGAGAAGTAGCAGAAAAAGCTCACAGGAAAGGAAAACAGATACTTGTTCATCTTCCCATGCAACCTGCGGGAGAATTTAAAAATAGCTACAGATGGATAATTCTTAAAGGAATGTCAAAGGAAAAGATAAGAAAGACAGTTAAAGAGGCTGTTGAATCTATCCCTTATGCTGAGGGGTTGAACAATCACATGGGCTCACTTGCCACCACAAAAAAGGAAATAATGGAACCTTTACTTCAGGTTTTGAAAGAAAAAAAGATGTTCTTTGTGGACAGTAGAACTTCTCCTTTTTCTGTGGGTTACTCTCTGGCAAGAAAGATGGGAGTAAAGTCAACTTTTAATTGTGTCTTCCTTGATAACAAAAAAGAGGAAACCTACATTGAAGGTCAGTTTAAAAAACTTATCCTGGAAGCTACAGAAAAAGGATGGGCAGTAGGTCTTGCCCATTCTGATATAAGAACTGCCTTTGCTTTAAAAAAGATCATTGAAAAGTGTGATAGGCGAAAGATAGAATTTGTACTTTGTTCTGAAGTATTAAAATAAGGAGGGTACAATGAAATACTTTGCAGCAATAGTTGCAGGCCTTGTAACCTTGTTAGGATTTTCTTCCTTTTGTCCGGCGCAAACAGACGTAAACCTCATTGATACACCAACTGCCAGCGTGCTAAACAAAAACAGCTACAACCTCAACTTCCGGTTTTACCAAGAGGGAGGAGTCCTTGTTCAGGGAACGGCTGGACTAACTGAAAAACTTACCGTAGGTGCATCTTATGGAGGAGTAGGAATCGTGGGGACAGGACCTATAAAAAGCAATCCAGAACCTGCCTTCTCTCTTAAGTATAAACTGGGAGAGGAAGGGGGAAACCTGCCCTTTGCTCTTTCTGTAGGATTTGATGGACAGGGATATGGAAAATATTACAAGGAAGGGGAGAAAATAAAATGGGAAGGGTACGAGGTTACACTTAAAGAAAGCTTCTATCAGATAAACTCCAAAGGTTTTTATCTTGCCCTCACAAAGAATTTAAAAGATATGAACTTACTTGTTACAGGAGGAATAAACCATTCTCTGGAGGAAAACCCGGGTAAAGTCGGTATATCCTTTTTCACGGGAGCAAAATTTGAAGTCACTCCGAAGCTTATTTTTGCACTGGAGTACAACAACGGCTTCCACAAGGAGGTAAAACCAGAGGATGTTTTTAAAGAATCTGTCAGTGTAAAAAAACCTTTTCGCAAAGCAGGAGGAGAAATTAACCTGGGAATAAAGGTTCGCTACTCACCATCTCTTATTTTGGAGATTGATTTCAAGGACCTTTCAGGTCGTTATACAGATAATGGCAACAGGACATTCCAAATTATCTATTCAGGAGAGTTTTAACTTATGGAGGAAAAAAACACAAGATACATACTTAATTTTGAAAAACCCCTGATTGAGCTGGAAAACAAAATCCAAGAGCTTAAAAATTTAACTGAAAAGGAAGGAATTGATCTGAAGGAAGAAATTGAAAGTCTAAAAGAACGCTTAAAAAGTCTTGAAGAGAAAACTTTTACAAATCTTACTCCCTGGCAAAGAGTTCAACTTGCAAGGCATCCTGCAAGACCAAAAACACTTACTCTTGTTGAATCAATATTTGATGAATGGCTTGAACTACACGGAGATAGGCTTTGTTCTGATGATCAGGCCATAGTAGCAGGTTTTGGAAAGATAGAAAATCATAAAGTCGCCTGGATGGGGCATCAGAAAGGAGAGTCTATAAAGGAAAATCTAACTCGTAATTTTGGTATGGCACATCCGGAAGGATACAGAAAGGCAAAGAGAATTATGACCCTTGCTGAAAAATTTCATCTCCCAATTATAAGTTTCATAGATACACCCGGGGCATACCCTGGAATAGAAGCAGAGGAGAGGGGTCAGGCTGAAGCAATAGCATCAAATCTTGAGAAAATGTCCCAGCTTAAAACACCTATCCTTGTAATCATTATTGGAGAAGGAGGAAGTGGAGGAGCTCTTGGAATAGGTGTAGGAGATAAAGTCTTAATGCTTGAAAATGCCATATATTCGGTAATTTCACCAGAGGGATGTGCGGCAATTTTGTGGAAGGATCAGAGCAAGGTGGAGGAGGCAGCCTCTGCTTTAAAATTAACAGCCAAGGATCTTTTAAAACTTAAAATAATAGATGGTATAATTCCTGAGCCTCGAGGAGGAGCTCACAGAAACGTGGAAGAAACAGCAAACAACATAAAAAGAGCTATTTTAAGAGAAATAGAATCTTTAAAATCACTACCTCTTGAAGAACTGCTTCTTCGCAGAAAAAATAAATACAGGTCGATGGGAAAACTAAGGAGTGACGAAAATGCCAAGTGAATACAGAGCAGAGCAGATAAAAGTTTTAAAAGACCTTGAGGCCGTAAGAAGAAGGCCGGGGATGTATATAGGTAGCACCGGCCCCCGTGGACTTCACCATCTTGTAAATGAAGTTGTTGATAATTCCATTGATGAGGTTCTGGCAGGTTACTGTAAAAATATCAGGGTAATCATTCACCCCGGCAATCGCATAACTGTAATTGATGACGGGAGAGGAATACCTGTTGATGAGCATCCTATATACAAAAAATCAGCTCTTGAGCTTGTAATGACCACACTTCATGCAGGAGGCAAATTTGATGATAAAATCTACAGAGTCGCAGGAGGACTGCACGGGGTAGGAGTCTCCGTGGTAAATGCGCTATCATCTTTTCTGGAAGCAAAAGTCTACAGAAATGGAAAAATATGGAGACAAACTTATTCAAGAGGTAAACCCACATCCCCTGTGAAAGTTGTGGGAGAAGTGGAGAAAGAAAAAACAGGAACTGAAATCACCTTTGCACCTGACCCTGAGATTTTTGAGTCAACAGAATTTGATTATGAAAGAATTTGCCGAAGACTGAGAGAACTTGCCTTCCTTAACAAGGGAGTAAGTATAGAAATTGAAGATAAGAGAACAGGCAAAAAAGACAGGTTCAAATACGAAGGAGGTATAATAGAATTTGTTAAATATCTCAATCAAACAAGGGAGGTCTTTTTCCCGGAGCCAATTTACATAGAAGGGGAAAAAGATAGAATCTATGTGGAGGTGGCAATTCAATACAATCAGAGTTTTATCCAGGATATATTTGCCTTTGTCAACGATATCAATACAGAGGAGGGAGGAACACATCTCTCTGGGTTCAAAGCCGCCCTTACAAGAGCAATAAACGACTATGCAAGAAAAATAGAAAACAAGGAATTAAACATTTCAGGTGAGGATACAAGGGAGGGACTTACCGCGATAATCAACATAAAAATGCCCAATCCTCAATTTGAAGGGCAAACCAAAACAAGACTTGGCAACAGTGAGGTAAGGGGAATTGTTGATTCTATTGTTTATGAGGGGCTGTCCCAGCACTTTGAAGAAAACCCCTCCATAGCAAAGCTGATCCTCCAAAAGTGTATTTCAGCTTCAAGGGCTCGTATTGCTGCACAAAGGGCAAGAGAACTTACCCGTAAAAGAGAAAGTTTAGGTGGTGGAGCCCTGCCGGGAAAACTTGCAGCCTGCTCTGAAAATAACCCTGAGAAAAACGAGCTTTACATAGTAGAGGGAGAGTCAGCAGGTGGTTCAGCAAAACAAGGCAGAGACAGAAGATTCCAGGCTATCCTGCCAATAAAAGGTAAGATAATTAATGTTGAAAAATCACACCCTGTAAAGGTGTTAAACAACGAAGAGGTAAAATCTATTATTGCAGCAATTGGAACAGGTATAAAGGAGGAATTTGATATATCAAAATTAAGATACAACAAAATTATTTTAATGAGTGATGCAGATGTTGATGGGGCTCACATAAGGACCCTGCTTCTCACTTTCTTTTACAGGTATATGCAGGAACTTATCAGAAGAGGACACATCTACATTGCTCAACCACCCCTTTATAAAGTGACAAATAAAAACAAAGAATACTTCCTTTACAGTGACGAAGAGTTCAATAAATTAAGAGAGGAGCTAAAGGGAGAGAAAATAGAGGTTCAAAGATATAAGGGGCTTGGAGAAATGAACCCGGACCAGCTCTGGCAAGCAACCATGAACCCTGAAACAAGAACATTATATAAAGTTTCAATTGAAGATGCCGTGGAGGCAGATGAGCTTTTCTCCATGCTTATGGGAGAAGAAGTAGAGCCCCGTAGAAAATTCATTGAGGAGCATGCCGCCGAAGTTAGCGAGCTTGATGTATAAAAAATTATAAATTCCAACAAGGGGGGAAAATGGCTGTAGAGGAAAGAAATGAGCTTGTTTTTTTAGAAGAAGAAATGAAAAAATCCTACCTGAGTTACGCCATGAGCGTAATTGTGGGTAGGGCTCTTCCTGATGCAAGAGATGGGTTAAAACCTGTCCAGAGGAGAATACTTTATGCTATGCGGGAACTTGGACTTCTTCCCAACCGACCTTACCGTAAATCTGCTCGTCTTGTGGGAGAGGTGCTGGGAAAGTACCATCCTCACGGAGATATGGCTGTTTATGATGCACTTGTTAGAATGGCGCAGGACTTTTCTTTAAGACATCCTCTGGTAGATGGACAGGGAAATTTTGGTTCAATAGATGGCGATCCTCCTGCAGCCATGAGATACACAGAGGTAAGACTTGCCCCCATAAGTGAGGAGCTTCTAAATGACCTGGACAAAGACACAGTGGACTTTACACCTAATTTTGATAACTCTTTAAAGGAACCTGTGGTTTTACCCGCTGCCTTTCCCAATCTCCTTGTAAATGGGGCATCAGGAATAGCAGTGGGAATGGCAACAAATATCCCTCCCCACAACTTAGGGGAAATAATAGATGCCTGCATAGCTATGATAGAAAATCCTCAAATAACCCTGGAGGAACTCCTCAATTTTGTCAAAGGACCAGATTTTCCCACAGGAGGGATTATACTTCAAAGCGAGGGCATAAAAAAAGCCTATGAGGAAGGAAAAGGCAAAATAATCGTCAGAGGAAAAGCTCGTATAGAAAGAGAAGGAGGAAGGGAAAGAATAATTATAGAGGAGATACCCTATCAGGTTATAAAAACCAACTTAATTGAAAAGATAGCCGAACTTGCACAAAGTGAAAAGATAAAAGGAATAAAAAGTATAAGAGATGAGTCAGATAAAAGAGGAATAAGAGTAGTTATAGAAGTCTCCCGTGCCTTCACTTCAGAGATAATTCTCAATCAGCTTTACAAACACACCCCCCTGCAGGTAACCTTTGGAATAATACTTCTTGCTCTTGTAGACGGGAAACCTCAACAGCTGAGTTTGACTCAGGCTATAAGATACTACCTTGATCATCGCCGTAATGTGGTTATACGCCGAACAAAATATCTACTGGACAAAGAAGAAAAGAAGGCTCACATTTTAGAAGGTTTTAAAAAAGCTTTAAATAGACTTGATGAGGTGGTTAAGACCATAAGAGAATCTTCAAATCCTGAAGAAGCAGAGAAAAATCTAATAGAGAGATTTGACCTGACCAAAACTCAGGCAAATTCCATTTTAAATATGAGACTGCAAAGGCTTACAAGTATAGAAAGGGATAAGATAGAAAAAGATTACACTCAGGCAGTAGAAAATATAAAAGAATTCAGAGCTATTCTCAAAAGTGACGAAAGGATATGGGGTATAATTAAGGAAGAACTGGGAAGAATAAAGGAAAAATACGCAACTCCTCGCAAAACCTTAATAGAAGAAGAAACAACAGCACAGGAGCTACTTAACTTCAAACCAGAGGACCTCATTGAAAAAGAAGATGTCGTAATAACCATTACTTCCAATGGATACATAAAATATACACCTCTTAGAGCTTACAAAAGGCAAAAAAGAGGAGGAAAAGGAGCAAGCGGGATTTCACTCAGGAGAGGAGATGCTGCTGAAAATATTCTCCTGTGTAACACCCACTCCACACTTCTTTTCTTCACAAGTTCTGGCAAAGTTCATTCCATAAAAGCATACGAAATACCCCAGAAAGGAAGGGGAGAGAAAGGAAGGTCTATTATGAACTTTATACCTCTCGAGAAAGAAGAAAATATAAGTGCTGTAATACCTGTTGAAAGCTTTGCATCACATAACTTCCTTTTTATGGTAACAAAGAAAGGAATAGTGAAAAAAACCCTTATAAAAGAATACTCTCATATAAAAAGAGGAGGTATAATTGCGATAAAAATACACACAGAAGATGAACTTATGAAAGTTTTGATAACCTCAGGAAATGATGATATTATCCTGTGTACAAAAAGGGGAATGGCTATAAGATTTTCGGAAAAGGATGTCCGCCCCATGGGTAGGGTATCGGCAGGAGTTAAAGGGATAAATCTTTCCAGAGGTGATGAGGTAGTAGATGCCTGTATAGTTGATGAAAATGCTGATCTTCTCACCATAACAACAAAAGGTTACGGCAAAAGGACTCCCTTTTCAAGTTATAGAAAAATAAAAAGAGGTGGCAAGGGGATAAAAAATATAAAACTTGCGTCTGAAAGAGGAGAGGTAGTTGCTACAAAAAAAGTGAGCAAAGATGATGAAGTAATAATAATAACCCAAAAAGGAAAGAGCATAAGGCTGTGGGCAAAGAACATCCGCCAGACAAACAGAGTTGCTGCAGGATGCAGAATAATAAAATTAGATGAGGATGATAGGGTAATTGCTCTAACATGAAAAAAATAGCTTTTTTATATCCCGGTCAGGGTTCTCAAAAAGTAGGTATGGGTAAAGATTTCAAAGAACTTTATCCTCCTGCAGAGGAGATATTTGATAAAGCACAAAAGATAGTGGAGTTTGATGTGGAAAAAATATGCACGCAGGGCCCAGAGGGAGAACTCATAAAAACATCCAATCTTCAACCTGCTCTTGTTACGATAAGCTGGATCCTAACAAAATTTATAAAGGAAAAAGGAATCTTACCCAGTGCAGCTGCAGGACACAGTCTCGGGGAGTACAGCGCCCTTCTTGCAGCAGAAGTTCTTGATTTTCCTGCCGTTCTTAAAATAGTCAAGGAAAGGGCACATCTTATGGAGGAGGTCGGGAAAAAAGAAAAAGGAACAATGGCTGCGGTAATTGGTCTTTCCACAGAAAAAATACTTGAAGTTTGCAACAAAATGGAAGGAGTTTACGCTGTTAACTTTAACTGTCCGGGACAGGTGGTTATCTCAGGATACAGGGAAAAGCTAAAAGAAGCAGAGGAAAAACTCAAAAAAGAGGGAGCAAAAAAGGTTATTTTTCTTCCTGTGTCAGGTGCATTTCACTCTCCTCTTATGAAGGAGGCAGCAGAAAGATTCTCATCTTTTCTCGATAAATTTGATTTTAAAGACCCAATCTGTCCTGTGGTGACAAATACAACAGGCGAGTACGCAACATCCGGTAAAAAAATAAAGGATAATCTAAAACTTCAGATGGATCATCCTGTTTTATGGGAAAAAAGCATGAAAACTTTACTGCAGGATGGTTATCATCTTTTTCTGGAAATTGGACCCGGGAATGTCCTGCAGGGGCTTATGAGGAGAATAAAGAAAAAGGCAAATATAAAAGGGGTTGAGAGTATAAAACAGGCTCTTGACCTCGTAACTACTCTCAACCCCTGAAGAATTTATACTTTCTTTGAGTAAACTTCAATAAATCTTTTCAGGGAGCGATCGTAGGTTCTCTCTACATCATTGGGAAAAAAACAAGCAGGAAGTTCTCCCATCTGCCAGTGATACCTCAAACATTCACAACACCTTCCTTTTCTTGAACAGGGCTCGTAGGTGCAGTTGCATTTTTCAAGATTCTCTTTAAGATTGGGACAATCTGCCATCTAATCCCTCCTTTAAAGTATTTAAAAAAACCCTGACAACTCCAGGATCAAATTGCTTCCCTGCCTGAGATTTTAACTCCTCTACCGCCTGCTTACGGGTAAGTCTCTTTCTGTAAGGTCTTTCTGAAAGCATTGCTCTGAAGGCACAGACCACAAAAACTATTCTTGACTCAATGGGTATATCTTCTCCGGAGATTCCATTAGGATAGCCTTTTCCATCCCACCTCTCATGAACTGACCTCACAGGAGCAGCAAGATCGTCAAGTCCTCTCATCTTGCTTAGAAACTGCACACTGTAGAGAGGATGCTGCTTAACAATCTCCCACTCCTTATCCGTAAGAGAGCCTGGCTTATTAAGGATATATTCAGGCACAGCTAAATTTCCTATGTCATGCAATAAAGCTACCATTTCAGTTTTTCTCGCTCTTTCTTCATCAAGACCCATCTTTCTTGCAAGCGAGACTGCTTCCTGAGAGAGGAGCTTTGAATGAGAAGAAACATAGCTATTTTTCTCGTCTGCAACCTCAGCAAGTGCATATATAACCTCAGGTATAATTTCTCGAGAAGAAAACTTTTTTTCTTGAATAGATTCCCAATTCCCCCATGTAATAATCTTTTCTTCAGGACAATGTTTGGCAAAAATTGCACTTATATCTGCCTTTACCATAATATCCTCAAGGGAGTTTGCATCATCAGGATAACAAACAACACCTATGCTAAGAGAAGGCAAAAATTCTCCCCTTGTGGTTTGTGCTTTAATCTCAGCGAGTATCCTTTTTGCAACTTCCCTTGCCCCTGAATGATCTGTTGAAGGTAAAAGAACTGCAAATTCATCTCCTCCGTATCTGCAAACAAGATCCTCTTTTCTCAAACATGAGCCTATAAGATGAGATAATCTGCAAAGAACCCTATCCCCTTCGCTATAGCCCAAGGTCCTGTTAATAGCTTTGAAATCGTCAATATCGCAAAAAAGAAGACACACCTTCTCTCCCTTTCTTTCCGCCCTTGAAATCTCCTCTCTTAGCCTTGCAATAAAATACCCTCGTGCAAAAAGACCTGTTAACCCATCTCTTATAGATTTCTCCCTTAAATTGTGGATAAATCTAATTTTCTCCAGCAAAAAAGTTACATCCTCTCCCAATTTAAAAAGAAGCTCTCTTGAGGGGCTAAAATGTTCCTTTTTACTACAAAGAACAGAGAAGCCAAGTGGCTTTTTCCCGGAAAAAAAGCTAAAATACACTATAGAAGGGAATCCCAGTTTTTCTTTGTCTAAAACAATTTTTTCTTTCTCTGTGAAATCTTTCTCTACAGAAGCTAAAAGCTGTAAAGATTTTTCCTCAGGAAAATTATAACCTGCTGTGAATTTAAAATTTCCATCTTCTGCGAGAAGAAAAACACAGCAAGCCTCAGCTCCTGTTATGCCTGCAAGATGTTTGCAAACAAGCTCAAAAAATTCCCTCTCTTCCCCTATAATAAAAAGAGCTTCCACTAATTCCCTTTTTATTAATGTAAAGTCTTTCTCTTCCATCTATCACACTACCAAAGGGAATTGAAAGGAAAGAGTTACATAGCCAAAAAAAACTAAAGTCACAACTCAGAAAAAATCCCCTCCCGCAAGACCACAGGCAAGAAGTAAGAAGTCCTCTTTTATTTTACAACTCCCTACAATTTTGTCAAAAACACCAAATTACCAATTAGATTAGAGTTTAACCTGCTTCACGCATTACCTTGACATAATTTCTCCTGATTTTTATACTGAGCTTAAAGCAAAAAAGAAAAGTTAAAAACCAATGAAAGTTGAATTTTTTCTTCTGGATGCAGACTACCTGAAAGGAAAAGACAAAAGCTTTGTAAGAATATTTGGAAAAACAGAGAAGAAAGAGAAAATAGCCTGCTTATTTCCTTATGATCCATATTTCTATGTCCTTCCTCAGGACATAGAAAAAGCTGAAGAAGAAATTAAAGCTCTTTTAGAGAAAGAAAACGTAAAAAAAATAGAAAGGGTAAAAAGGGACCTTGAAGGAGAAGTAAAAGAATTTCTGAAGATAATCTGCAAATTCCCCCAGGATACTCAAAAAATAAGGGATAAAATAAAGCAACTGGAGAAAAAAAGAGGGGGAAGTGGCTCAGTGAAGGAAGAATATGAATACAGCATTAACTTCTATCGCCGCTTTTTGCTTGATAAAAATATAGAGGGAAGCTGCTGGGTTGAAGTGGAAGGAGAAAGGATAAAATCAGACCTGCAGGTTGATTTGGTTTTAATGGGAAAAAGTATAAGAACACTGAAAAAAATAAAACCCCCATCTTTAAAACTTTTATCATTTGACATAGAGACCTACGAGGAAAGAGGCAGAAAAAGTATAATAATGCTCTCTTTCTGGGGAGAGCAGCTTAAAAAAGTTATAACCTATCAAAAAGGAAATTTTCAACCCTGGGTGGAGATTGTCAAAGATGAGAAGGAACTTCTTGAAAGATTTGTGGAGATTATAAATCAATATGATCCTGATTTCATTTTTTCTTTTAATGGTGATTCCTTTGACTTTCCCGTAATTCAGGAAAGAGCAGCTGAGAAGAAGGTAAAACTTTATCTTTCTCGAGATAAAAAAGAGGTGAAATTCACTAAAAGAGCAAGAGTTTCCTCTGCTCAAATTAAAGGTCGCATCCACATTGATCTTTTTAACTTCATAAGCAATATTCTCTCACCTAACCTCCAGACAGAGGTTTTAAGTCTTGATGCAGTGTCAGGTGAGCTTCTGGGAGACAAGAAGATAGAAATGGACTACCAGGAACTTCTTGAAGCCTGGTATAAAAAGAAAGACCTTGCAAAACTTACAGAATACAGCTTAAAAGACTCCGAACTCACCTTTAAACTTGCCCATCTTCTTTTACCTCAAATCTTAGAGATGTCAAAAACAATTGGACAACTTCCCTTTGACACCTCAAGAATGACCTATGGACAGCTTGTTGAATGGTATCTAACAAGGAAGGCTGTCCAGATGAATAAAATAATTCCCAACCAACCAAAATGGGAAGAAATTAAAAAAAGAAGAGCTTTCACCTACACAGGGGGATTTGTTAAAGAACCTGTAGGAGGGCTGCATGAAAATATTGCTGTGCTTGACTTCAGATCTCTTTACCCCAGCGTGATTGCCACATTTAACATTTCTCCTGAAACTTTAAACTGCTCCTGCTGTAAAGAGAAAGGCTATAAGGTTCCAGAAGAAAATTACTGGTTTTGCAAAGAAAAAAAGGGATTTGTCTCAAAGGTAATTGAAGATTTGATAAAAGACAGAATTAAGATTAAACAGGAAATGGAGAAAATAAAAAAAGATAGCTCAGAATACATAATGCTGGATAAAAGACAGCTTTCACTGAAAATAGTAGCCAACGCAGCTTATGGAATGTTTGCCTTTGCAGGTGCAAAGTGGTATTGCAGGGAGTGCGCTGAAAGCTGTACCGCCTTTGGAAGATTTTTTATTAAACAGACAATAGAGGAGGCAGAGAAAAAAGGCTTTTCTGTATTATACGCCGATACAGATTCTTGCTTTTTAAAAAAGAATGTTTCCGAAGAGAGGCTGAAAGAGGAGGTAGATGAATTTTTAAAATATATCAATGAAAAACTTCCCGGAATTATGGAACTTGAATTTCAGGGAACCTACAAAAGAGGGATCTTTATACCTCGAGGAAAAGCACCAGGCACAGCTAAGAAAAGATATGCTTTAATTGACGAAAGTGGCAATTTGCTTATAAGGGGACTTGAAAGTGTCAGAAGAGACTGGTGCAGTATAGCCAAAAAGCTACAACGGGAGGTTTTAACCTATGTGTTAAGGGATAAAAAAGTAGATGAGGCTGCAGATTATGTGAGAGAAGTGGTGAAAAAAATGAGAAAAAAACAAATTCCTCTTAAAGAGCTTGTAATTTACGAACAACTCACAAAGCCCCTCTTAGAATATAAACAAATAAGTCCCCATGTTGCCGCAGCTAAAAAAATGGTAAAAAGAGGAAGGGAGGTAAGTCAGGGCATGCTCATCATGTTTGCTATAGCCCGTGGGGAAGGAACAATCTCTGAAAGAGCAGAACCTATAGAAGATGTAAGTATAGAAGACATTGATGAAAACTACTATATAGAAAATCAAATTATTCCTGCGGCACTGCGTATTCTCCAGGTACTTGGTGTTACAAAAGAAAGACTTCTGGGGGAAAGTTTATTTTAATTTATATATCTTTGAAGCAGAGGCAGTGCTTTTTTATAAAGCTTTCTTGTCTCATCTTCTATTTCCTCATCGTGGCGCAGAATTTTTTCCTCATAGTAATATATGCTGAGCACCTCGTGCAACAGGGTAAGCTCTCTTTCTTCTCTGGAAAGCTCTGAATGAATGTAGATAGTTTTCTCATCAAACCTCACAAATCCTCCTATTTTTCTCTCTCTATAAGGAGCAAACTCCTCTCTGTTAAAGTCAGCGTAAACCACTCTGTAATTTGACATAACATGGTCAAAAACGGAGGCTATCTTTCTTAAGTCCATCTTTGTCTTTCCTTTTAAAATTTTTAAAAGAGAAAAAGGGAAGAGAAAAAAGTAAAAGATAATATGACAGAACAAGCCATAAGGAAGGTTTTTCTGTCTTAAGAGATAAAAAAGAAGCAATACGGGGTGCAAAGGAAAAAGAGAAAAGGTTAATTGTCAAAAGAAGCAGTTTTAACAAAAGGTAAGTGGTGTTGAAGAAAATCTGAGCTACATCAAAGACAAAAAAGGAAAGAAGAATTGAGAAAAATCCCAGAGAAACAACAAAACTTGCACAGGGAACCACTACTAAATTAGCTAAAACTCCCATCAAAGGAAGCTGCTTAAAATAAAAGGAGAAAAGAGGAAAAAGAGAAAGCTGTGCTCCCAAGGAAATACAGAAAGGTTTTTTTAAAAAATTCGGCAAAGATGAAAACTTCTCCTCAAGATAGGGAACAATTAAAACAATTCCTCCTGTGGCAAGGAAGGAAAGCTGGAAACTCACTGTAAAAAGAGAAAGAGGATTTGCAATTAAACTGAAAAAGGCAGCAAGAAAAAGGATAAAAACAAGAGGAACTTCTCTATCCATAAGGCAACAGAAAATTGCTATTGTTGCCATTAAACTTGCTCTAACAATAGGTGGACGCAGTCCACTCATAAGAGCATAAAAAAATACAAAGGGAAGAGCAATGCATAAGGCAGTTTTTTTAGAAAAGCCAATCATACAGCCTGCAAAAAATATCATAAAAAGCAAAAGACCCACATGAAGACCGGACACAACAAGAACATGAGCAACTCCTGTGGCTCTAAAAAGATTGAGTATATAAGGAGGAAGTTCCTCTTTTTCTCCCAACATCATACCTTTTAATACAGCCGAATAAGGATAAGAAAGACCTCTCTCAATTATTTTTTTCATCCACTCTGCAAAAAGAAAAGCGTATCTTAAAAGGAAAAAAGGCTTCCCCTTTTCAATAACATACACTTTGCCTGTGTTAACCTCAGACCATACTCCCTGGTAGGAAAGATAATTTCGCCAGTTAAATTCATTCCTCTTTTCAGATGCTCTGGGAAGAAAAAGTCTACCTTTAACAAGAACAATATCTTCCCGGTTAAAGTTCACATAGGGATAAAAACTTGTAACCCACACCTTGCCCTTCACCTGCCTCCACTCTGATTTAAAGGTGGGAGAAAAATTTTCTTTTTCTATCTTCATCTTCTCTGCTTTTAGGATAAAAGCCACCCTTTTCTTTTTTCCTCTGTAAATGTAAGGTGTGGAGGTAACTTTTCCTATTAAACTCACTCTGTCTGCATTTTGCTTTTTCAAAATGCAGGCAGGATCAGAAGGCAAAGGGTAGTAAAAGAGAGCAAAATATAAAACACCGACAAGAAAAAACGAGGAGGATAAAAAGAAAGAGGTAAAAAAATGATGTTTCAGGTAAAGGATAATACTTAAAATAAGAAGAAAAAGTAAGGCCGAAAAAACCACGAAAAAAGGGGGAAAAAAGTATCTTCCAAAAATAATACCCGTTATAAAAAGCCCTACTATAAGAAAAAGGGGCTTTCTAAAAAGGGACTTTTTCATTTAGCATAAAATTACAACCTTTGAGAGAGGTTGAGATCATGCTTTGTGAACAGAGAGGTAAATTTAAAGCCGCAGCTTTCAAGCCTTTCCCTTGCTCCCTCAAGCCTGTCCACAATAGCAATAACTTTTACCACCTTACCTCCTGCCTCCTCTGCGGCTCTTGCAGCTCTCAGGACTGACTCACCTGTTGTGACAACATCGTCAATTATGGCAACTCTGCTACCCTCCTTTAGGGCAGGACCTTCAATATATCTTTGCATCCCGTGTTTTTTTGGTTCTTTGCGAACTATAAATCCCTTGAGAGGGAAATTCTCCAGGTAGCTCAAAAAAAGAACCGCTCCTACAATGGGGTCAGCTCCAATTGTAGGTCCTCCGATTGCATCTACACTTTCCTTTTTAACAATTTCAAATATCTGCCTTGCTATAAGATAAGAACCCTCCGATGAAAGGGTAACCTGCTTACCATCCACGTAATAGCTACTTTCTTTACCTGAGGAGAGCCTCACAGGTTGATGAAATAAAGCCCTTTTCCTGATAATTTGCAGTAAAGTCTTTTTTTCATCATCTAAGCTCATTTTTACACCCTAATATTTTGTCTCCACAATTTTGGTTAAAAAGTTTTCCTTCATTTTTCTGACAATTTCCTTATCTCCCTGAAGCACCATTTCCACATCACTCTTTTCTAATTTATCTGCTACCTCCCCCATAACTGCTATAATCTCCAGCACGCTGTTTGCTCTCACTTTTTTTCCGTCTATCTCAAGCAGGACAGGAGCGGTAGAGTGAATAACAGGTTCTACAAGCGCAGAAGCAGGTCTCAAGTGAAGGACAGAGCCTTTTGGAATAATGACCCTTTCTCTTGTAAGAGTCATATCAGCATAATCTTTCAAAAGTTCCCTTGCAAGAAACTCTCCCTCAAGGGCATATCCATTTGCGTGGTTTAATATAACCTTAATACTCTCTCTAACCTCAGAGGGAGAAACAATCCTGGATATCTTCTCTTTTAATCCGCTTAATCCATCTGCCTTAATATGTCTTTCATAAAAGTGCAACATGTAAAGAGCAGCCTCAAGTAAGTGCAAGCAAACAGAAGTATACCCTCTCATCTTCTTTAGTCTTTTATCTTCTTTTTCCTCTTTACTACCACTTATATAGCTGTCGTATTTTGACTGAATTCTGTGAAAGGCACTTGAAAGCTCCTCTATTTTATCCTCAGTTGGCTCCTCTTCTTCCAAAAGCTGGGCTAATCTATCTGCAACATCAACATAGGCAAAAGTAACCTCAATCACCTTTTCTTCTTGATAGAGGCAGCAATAGTCCTCATCAATATCCTGAACAAGATATTCCTGAATTTCTGCCTCCATGAAGTCTTCCTCATTAAGATAAGAGGAAGGAACCTTTATCCCTATAGAAAGAGCTTCTTCTTTCAAAGCTTTATAAAGATTTGAAATAGAGCTGTTACAAAACTCCAGAGAATTTTTAATATCTGTCAAAAGTTTGCCGTCTTTTTCCACTCCATAGCTTTTATATCTGTTCTGGATGTGTTTTAAAGTATGGGCAGTTCTGGCAATCCATCTTATACAGGCAACAAGCTCCGTAAAGAAAGCAAAGGTTTTATTTCCCCTTGCTTTGTGATCATCAAGGAATGTTTCCAGAATATGTGCCTCATTTTCCAGGTTAGAATAGTAGTTCTGACTGAAGTATCTCTTTTTTAATATTAAATTACCCACCTTAAAGAATCTCTGCGCTCTTTTCTCAAGCTTTAAAGTAAATTCTTCTTTGGAAATAACCTTACCTAAGGGCTTACCTCTTTCCATATCAAGCTCCACACAAGAAAAGTCCTTAATGGAAGATAATATCTTATTTGGGGTTATCAACGAACAACATCCGTTTATTAGTATACAATCTACCAGATGAAAATCAAGTTAAAGTTAAAAATTGACGCATTTTTCTAAGCTGATAAAATCAGAAGAGAAATAAATAAAGAAGGAGGAGAAAATGTGGCCGACAAGAGAGGAAGCTTTTTCTCTTTTAAAGCAATACACTAAAAGCGAAAATCTCATAAAACATGCCTTAGCAGTTGAGGCAGCTATGAGGAAATATGCTGAAAAATTTGGTGAAGACCCTGAAAAGTGGGGGGTGACAGGACTTCTGCATGACTTTGACTACGAAAAATATCCCTCGCCACAGGACCATCCTTTCAAAGGAGTGCAAATACTCAAAGAAAAAGGTTACTCTGAGGAGATGATTCAGGCTATCCTTGCTCACGGAGATCATACAGGTGTTCCAAGGCAGACACTCCTTGCCAAGACACTTTATGCAGTGGATGAATTAACAGGATTTA
>Ga0209834_10000897_pt1 | contig 17507 bp, 15 predicted proteins | sample Mar14236cmmetaG_FD_184134 | JGI IMG/M metagenome (GOLD analysis project Ga0209834, IMG submission 184134) | Marine hydrothermal vent microbial communities from Guaymas Basin, Gulf of California to study Microbial Dark Matter (Phase II) - Marker... ...
GTGGTGGGACATCCGGCACAGCACACGTATTGCCCCGAATGCGGTATGCTGCTCATCGAGCGGTGGGGGCTGGGGGAGACAAGAGTACACCTTGACGGTGGGAGCTGCCCCCGCTGCGGGCGAGCCATCCCTGGCGTGGGCTTGGCGTGGAAATCGCGCGACGATTCTCTGGGAAGGGAAAGGGGCACTCCCAATGTCTGAGAGGTAGGGTAACGGCCGTTGCACTGGCCCGGCGTGATTTCGACGTTGGACAAAACGGGCGAAATAGTGTATGATATACGCCGCTGTGCGCAATTTCACTGCATGACCTACGGCGGGGACTGTTGTTCGTCGAATGTCTGGTATCGTACTCAATATGGCGCCGGTAAGCAGGCTTCCGAGGTTTTCAGAACCTCGGAAGTCTGCGAGGGGAAAACCTATGAGTGTTCAGATGGTAATTGAGCTAAGAGAAAAACGAGGAACCCAACCGGTTCTCCAGGCGATTGAATCCTACAAAGCCTGCCTGCGAGCTGGTATCAAACGTACTCAGAGTCGCCTGACCCAATTTGAGCAGCAGTACGGTGTGGACACCGGCCACTTTTTACAAGAAATGACGTCCGAAGACCTGGAGGGGGGCGACCTGGAATACGTGGAATGGGCCGGAGAAGCCAAACTGCTAGAAGGTCTGGAGGCTGAGTTGACGGAGCTGGAACATGCTCGCTACCAGCTTCCCTGAATACGCCCGTGGTTAGAGACTTCCGAAGTCTGGAGATGGGCCGAGAATACGAACGCCAGTGGAGCATACTCTCTAAGGAGGATTGATGTTCGTTAAACAGATTGGCATTGATCTGGGGACGGTGAACGTGTTGGTGTACGTGAAGGGGAAAGGAGTAGTTCTCCAGGAACCCTCCGTGGTGGCCATCTCTGTCAATGAGGACAAAATAGTGGCCGTGGGCAACGAAGCCAGGGAGATGTTGGGCCGCACTCCGGATACCATTGAGGTCATGCGTCCCATGCGCGATGGGGTGATCGCCGACTACGTGGTCACCGAGGCTATGCTGCGCTATTTCGTGGAGCGGGTGTGTGGTCGCTTCCGCCTGTTCAAGCCGCGAATCATGATCAGCGTGCCCGTGGGCGTGACCAGCGTCGAAAGCCGGGCCGTGCACGAGGCGGCACTGCAAGCCGGCGGCAAGGAAGTGTACCTCATTCCAGAGCCGCTTGCTGCTGCTTACGGCGCGGGAATGCCCATCGGTACGCCCACTGGCAACATGGTGGTGGACATCGGCGGCGGGGCCAGCGAGGCGGCAGTGGTATCTATGAACGACATTGTAGTCTTCAGCTCGGTGCGCGTTGGTGGGAATCGGATTGACGAGGCCATTATGACCTATATTCGCAAGAAGTACAATCTAATAATCGGCGAGCCCACGGCCGAGGAGATCAAGATTCAGATAGGGAGCGCTCTGCCCCTGGAAGAGGAGATGAAAATGGAAGTCCAAGGGCGTGATCAGGTGGCGGGCCTGCCCAGGACCATCGTCATCAGTTCGGGAGAGGTCACCGAGGCCATCGCGGAGCCTCTGGCGGCCATCGTCAGCGTGGTGCGTGCGGTGCTGGAGAAAACCCCGCCGGAGCTATCGTCGGACATCATTGACCGGGGCATGGCGCTGGTGGGTGGTGGGGCATTGCTGCGCAACGTGGATCGGCTGCTGACCCGCGAGACGGGCGTGCCCTGTTACGTGGCCGACAATCCCATCGCCTGTACGTCCATCGGTGCCGGCAAGGGCCTGGATAATATCCACCTGCTGCGTAGGAGCCTGCCTAGCGTCTGAAACTGAAAGCGGAAATCAAACGAGGCGCATGCGGAGAGAAGTCGTGCGCCTCGTTTTTTTGTGTCGCACCACGTTAGTAGAGGTGAGGTGCCCGGCACTTTTGGATGGGATCTGACCGCGTTTTCTGCTGAAAGAGTGCCATCTTGAAGCCATTTTCAAGTGCCGGGCGCCTACACTCTCTCAGAGGTAGTAGGCCATTCGTTGCAGGTGGATGACCGGATCAATGTACTGAACCCGGACGCCCTCTGGAACTTTGACAGTGATGGGCGCATAATTCAGAATGGCTTTCACACCGGCGCGCACCAGGGCATCCACCACTTCCTGGGCGGCATCGGCGGGGACGGCTACGACGGCGATTTCGATACCTCGGTCGGCGATGATGGTCTCAATAGACTCGCTATCCAGAATCTCGAATGTCCCTAACTGCTGGCCAATTTTCTGTGGGTTATTGTCGAAGACGAGCGAGATGCGGAAGCCCTTGCCCGCCAATCCCCCATAATGCACCAAAGCATGGCCCAGGTCGCCCGCGCCTACCAAAGCCACTTCGCGTTCCTCAGTGACTTTAAGAATGCGCCGGAGTTGCTCGCTCAGATACTTGATATCGTAGCCGGTGCCCTGTTTGCCGAATTCCCCGAAGTGAGAAAGGTCTTTGCGTATCTGGGCTGCACTGATTCCTAGCTTTTGACCGAGTTCCTGCGAGGAGGTTACCTGGCGACCTTCCGCTGCCAGGAAGGAAAGACAGCGCAGATAGAGGGGCAAACGGCTCACAACGATGTCGGGGACGTCCCTTGAGACCATCTAGTCACCTCCCGGTGGAGCTTTGTGAAATTGCGAGCATACTTATACCACATTTGGGGGGGATTGCAACCATGTGGCGGGAGCGGCGGCTCGTCCATCTGCGCGATGGCCTGATTATCGCCGATGATCCAGTGGTGAACGGGGGTTGACCATAACCCGGCCTCCTCTAGCTCAACGTCACCCGTTGTACCTGCCGGTCTTCGGTGATAATCGTTGTCACCCGTAAAGCTGCCAGCATAGGGAAAACCAGGCGTAAAATCAGGATAGGCACCCAACTCAGGAGGCTGACCGCAGTGTATAGCATCCAAAGCAGGGAAATTGTCATGAGCACAGGTATATACGGCTCATACGGTCTCACCTGTTGAGTCACCTGCTCCTGGAGCGCCTGCCTGATTTTGGCTAACTCCTCCGGTTTTGGCGCTGCTCCTCCCTCGCCCATTACCATCTTCTGAATTCCTGCCATTGTCACGTCCCACATATTCAAAATTGGCTCGGGGATGCTGAATCCCTTGAGCCTAATTTCATCTGCGTAGCCTGAGTAGAAGCAAACACCGATCACCAGCAACAATGCCAGCATCAAGAAAGTCTGAACCTCGGCAATGGGTTTCACTGAAAAGTGGATGCGCTCGTCCATCCCGTTTGCCACTTCCAGAACGTACATCCACGTCAGGAGCAGGTACACTATCGCCGCAATGACGTTTAAGGGTTCGAGGCCCAGGATGCACACCAGGGCCGCAGCCGAAAGTCCAAAGGCGGTGAGGCAGAGCCACAATGGTCGGATGAGGGTCGCTGCCAGGCCGGCAGTGACGGCCACCAGGATCATTGCCACGAACAGTTTCAACGCCAAGTCTCGAAGCTCCGCTGTAGGGGAAAGAACAAGGTCGTACTTTTGCTCTATCTGTGTACCAATCTGGTCGAAGAAAACAGTCGCGGCGACGAGGAAGAGTATTAGCGAGACGGTTTTGACAATTCTACCGGCAGACCATTCCATCGAGTGCTCCTTTCTGCTCAGGACTTCCGCAGCAGAAGACGGAGAAGCTTGTGCTGTCACCCCTCACCCAACGCTTGGAGGAATTCCTCACCCAGCAGTCCCTTCTCCATTGCCTCGGCGAAGCTCAGCCCGCCAAAGTCGCGCCCTGCTTCCACCGCCGCTTCTTCCAACAGGTCGAGGGCGGCCTCGGCTGGCTCTGCCTCTTGTGGAAGTACTTCGGCTTCGATCTTCACTTCGATGGCCACTTCCTCAGCAGCGGTTCTCTCGGCAGGCCGTTCCTCGCTCTCCAGAATGGCCTGGATGTGGCTCGCCACGTCCTTCATGTAATACCATACCTGACCAACTCTGATTTCTCTATCGAATACGGTGACCAGCAGATGATCTGCGCCCATCCCATAAGAACAGATGCTGTAGTCCGGTCCGCCGTGATAACTCAGGGTGAAGGGCTGACCATGCCCTACCACCCGTCCTACCTCAGTGGCCAGGCTGGCGTTGCTGGTCACCAGTGCGTTACACAGGCCGGCTATGTTCAATTCATTGGAAGGACTGTCCACGCACACGGGCCGGCCACGAGCATTGGCCAGGAATGCAACGTGTGCCTGCGTACTGGCGCGTAACGACATAAGGTGCTCCTCGATGGCAGTGCGCTGAGCAGCGGAGAGGCCGGCCGGGCGGGCCGGCGTTGGCTTCTCCACGGCCAGGGCCTCGCGCACAATGCGGCGAAATTCTTCGATGGTGAATGGTTTGGCGATGTAGCGGTACACATTCAGGGCCCGTGCCTGACGCTCGACCTCCGCCGAGCTGTAAGCGGTCATGGCAATAGTTTTGATGGTGGGATCCAGTTGTCTGAGAATCTCCACGAGCTGCAAGCCGCTTAAGCCCGCCATCTTGATGTCGGTCACTACCAGGTCAAAAGCGCGTTTGCTGGTTTTGGCCAGGGCCTCGTCCGCATCCCGCGCCAACTGAATCTCCAGATTATCCCCTACGTCTTTGAGAGCCTGGCGCAACAGTGCAGCCAGTTCAACGTCGTCGTCTACGATCAGAACCCGCTTGCCCGCAGATTCCATGTTCGCTTCCCCCTCATACTCGCGTTTTCCACTAAACCGTCAGCATGTACCCGACTCCACGCACATTGATCACGTAGCGTGGATTCGCCGGATCAGGCTCTAGCTTCTGGCGCAGGTGGCTGATGTGGGTTTTGATCACCCCTCGTGCTTCCCGCTCATCACATTCGTAACCCTGCACCGCTTTCACCAACTCTGCACAACTCTGCACACGGCCCGGCTTGCGGGCCAGGGCTACCAGGGTGTTGAACTCCGTTGGCGTCAGGTTGACAAGCTGCTCGGCCAGGGTCACGGTGTGCTTGTAGAGGTCAATCAACAGTTCGCCGACCTGTAGCACCTGTTCTGGCTCAGTTTGGTTAACTATAGGGGGCATCGGTTCTATCTCGCCGTTGCCTTCGGCCAGCGCCCGCACGTCGGCCTCAATGCGGGTCAACAACTGTTTGTGGCGCAATTTGTCCCACCGTTTTCCCAACCCCTGACGCACGCTGGCCTTAATATCTGCCGGGCTGGACGGTTTGAGCAGGTAATCGTGAGCGCCGTAGCGCAGTGCGCCCAGTGCCGATTCCAGCGTGCCGTATCCGGTGAGGATTATCAGCACCGTCTCAGGCCAGCGGTGCCGAATCTCGCTCATTAGCTGCAGCCCGTCCATCCCCGGCATGTTCAAGTCCAATAGGGCCAGGTCAACCGGCGTCCTGGCTATGATCTGGAGGGCCTCTGCTCCGCTGTGGGCTGTCAACACTTCATACCCCTCGCGGACGAGCACTGCTTTGAGTGCCACGCACACCGATGGCTCATCGTCTACTACCAAGATTCTGGCCTGTTTTTCCATGCTATTGCTCCCTGTTGTCTTCATTGGTGCTCATTGGGGGATGTCTGCCACATTCTCTCGTTATCGTGTGAGCCTGCCTTCGCCGGCAGAATCACGGTGAATGTGGACCCCTGTCCCACCGGGCTCTCAACTTCAATGCGCCCACCGTGTCGGGCCACGATGTCGTAGCTCACTGAAAGGCCCAACCCGGTCCCGCCGGGGCGGGTGGAATAAAATGGATCGAAAATCTGATCCAGGTCGCCTTCTGGGATACCTACTCCAGTGTCCTGGAAGGCTATGGTTACCATCTGCTGACCGTCATCAGCTTGCTCTGTTCTGGTGCGCACCTGGAGTGTGCCCCCCTGGGGCATGGCTGCCAGGGCATTGAGTATGATGTTCAAAAAGACCTGCTTGATATGATCGGCTACGGCCATGACCACCGGCAGGTTGGGCTCGTAGTCGGTCTGCACCTCTACATGGCCCTGTTCCAACTGTTTATGCATGAGAGTGAGTACATCGTCCAGCAGGACTCCTATCGCCGTTGGATGGCGGCCCTCATCGCCTGGCCGGTAGAAATCCAACATGCGCTGGACGATGCGGGCGATGCGATCCAGTTCCTGGCGGGCAATCTCCAGGTAGTGGCTGTTTGGATCGGTGGGATCAGCCGCCTCGGCCACCAGGTAGATGCAGCTTTGCACTGCTTGCAGGGGATTGTTTATCTCGTGGGCTACCGATGCGGCCAGCTTGCCCATCGCTGCCAGCTTCACGCTCTGCACCAGCCGCGCCTGGGATGCTTTCAGTTCCTCGGCGACGCCTTTGACCTCGGCGTACAGACGGGCGTTCTCCACCGCCATCGCCACTGACGCCGCTATCGAACCCAGAAGGGCCAGGTCGTCCTCCTGAAACAGTGCCCCGTCCAGCCTGTTGACCACTGCCGCTGTTCCCAATACTCGTTCGCGCACGACTAATGGGACAAAGAGTGCGGTGCGACAGGGTACGCTCAGGACGCGGCTCAGTTCATTCCGCAGTGGTTCATCGGCGGGATCATTGGCGAGCTGCAGGGGCTGGCCGCTGGACAGTACCCGGCGGATCGGCTCACATTCCTCCAGTGATGGTGGTGGGCTGGTAAGTGGCGTACCCCGTTGAACTACCCAGCGCGTTTCCACTTGACCCTCCGGCCTATCAAGCAGCACCAGCAGGCCGATCTCTGCACCTAGCGTGTGGCTGATGCCTTCTACTCCCAGGGTCAGGATTCGCTCCATGTCCAACGTGGAGGACAACGCCGCAGCCAGTGCGTTGAGGGTTGCCAGTTCGCCCGCACGGCCGGCCTGTGCATCGAGGCGTGCTATCTCCAGGGCGATGACCGCTTGAGTGGCCAGCGCGCTCAATGGCCGCTCGTCCTCGGCAGTGAAAGCCGCGATCTGCGTGCTGCCCACACTGAGTGTGCCCAGTACCTTGCCTCTGCGCATCAGGGGCACGACCAATAGCGAACGTAGACCGCTACCGGTATCCACGAAAGAGGGTTCGTGGACTGTGTCTGGTACGCGAATCGGTCGCCGTTCCACTGCGACGCGCCCGGCCACTCCCCGTCCCAGTTCCATACGGGCCGATTCCGCCGCGAAGCTTTGTGCCGGAGCTGCCGCGCGCGGCACTAATCGGCCCTCGACCAAAATGTGGATTGTTGCTCTCTGCGCTGTGGGCACGATACGCAGCGCCGCGTCCGCGACCCAATTCAATGCCTGGTTCAGGTTGGGGACCTCAGTCATGCGCTGCGCGAGTCCCAGGAGAGTCTCAGCTTCCAGTAATTGTCGTTTCGGTCCGGCCTCCGTATCAGGGGTAGACGTTGGCCTGCGTTTCATCAAGTGCCCTCCGCGTGTGCTGTTCCCCCTACCACCATTATACCAGAGCGTCCGTTCTTCGTCAATAGCGCGAATTGTCCATAAAAATCTCACTCTGGAGAGTATTGCTCCGAGATCTGAGGCGTGTTGCGTGTTACGTGGTGTGTGATGGGACGGAACACGCAACACGCCTCACGGCTCATTGGCAGGTAAAGGGGCGTATAAACGGAGATATGTTTTCTCGTTTCTCAAATGTGCTCGATACAAAAATAAAGCGCCGGGGTCCATGACCCCGGCGAAGTAACTCGATGGACGGCTATAGGCCGGCGATGCGCGTCAGGCGGGAACCGGTTCCACCTCTGGAAGCGGGGGTGGGACCTCGTCCACTGCCGGTGCCACTTCCTGAGCGCGGATCTCGCGATAGGTCAGCGTCCACGCGCTGGACTGAAAGACCAGGTACAGGCCGTTGATGAAGGTCAGCGGGAGGATCATCGCAATCAGGAACAGGGGGGCGCCTATTACAGCCGCCGCAACCCAGGAGTGGGAGGCAGCATAAGCCAATATCGCTGGCGGACCACCGATCAGCAGGCCCAGAATCAGGCAGATGATGCCTGCTGGAATCATGACGATGCTCCAGGCGATGCTGATGCCCGTCATCAGCAGCCACATCAACCCCACGTCGGCCAGGTGATAGCGTACAGTGAGGATGCCGTCGTGGATGGACTCCAGCACGCCCTTTTCTCCCAGCACGCACTCGCGGCGGACGATCTCCATAACTATGGAGAAAGCCACACCCACGATGGTCAGGATGGCGATCACTATCAGGAGCAGGATGCCAGCCGCCAGCACGCCGGCGACGATCAACACGACGTTGCCGGTGAGGATCAGCGCGCCGGGCAGGAGAGCAGTGATGACCATCGCTGGGGCGACGATTATCCAGGCGATGGTAGTCAGTGCTTCGATTAGCAGGAGGTTCAGTCCCCGGCGCGACCAGAGAATGTGGAGTCCGCTGCGCACGCTGGTCTGCTCCGTCTCCTCGACCTCGTCCACCATTCCGATGATCGCCGTGCGGGCCAGGGCCTGCAAAATCATCAGTACGGTCACTATCAGAATGATGAAGGCCACGATGGCCGCAACGATGAGCAGGATAGTGCCCACCTCTAGCCATTGCGGGCCACCGGGATAAGGGCCAGGCGTTGGTCCGGATGGGCCTCCTCCATTGCCGCCAGCCCTGTAGCTGCTACTTCCACCCGGGTTGAAATTTCCGCCACCTCCGCCCCCGGCCAGGGCCAGGATGAATCCGAAGAGCCACAGGGCCCGGTAGCGAACGGTGATGGCGAACGAACGTTTGAGAATCTTGACGAAATCCATTTCGGTACCTCCTCGATCAAGTTGTGTGTTTATTAAGTGTGTATTTGTTAGCTGCTATTACTAGCTGGCGCGGAGCGCAGATTCCGCCACCAGAGGATCGTCCAGGCTAGATACAGGAAGGCGATGACCCCGGCCACGACGGCGTAGACCAAAGACGGAGCGACGAATCCGGCCAGTGCAGACAAAGCGGAGGGAGTCCGTCCGATAGTGTAATCCACCAGCGAGGGCAGCGGGCTGGGCAGGACGTGAGGGAGCAGAGTCAAGGTGATGCTCCTGGTCAGCGAGTCGGGCAGTGAGACTATGGCGTTCAGGGCGCGATCCATCCAGGCCGGCAGCAGGCCGAGGGAATACACTCCGTAGAACGCCAGTGAGACGAACATCACTGCCTGGACCATCGCCCTTGAGAGCAGCAGACCCAGCGGTGGGAGGAATACCCACGGCTGTCTCGGTTGTTGCCGTATGCGAGCTGGCGCGGGCGATGTGATCCGCTTGCTGGCTGGCAGGCGGGGTGCCAACCGTTTCCAGAATTCCTTCGTGCTCCCGACTTCGATAGAGTATGCGGTCAGCAGGGTCGATAGCGCCTGCACCTGCGCTAGTTGCTCCCGGCAGGCGGCACACGTCCGCAGGTGAGCCTCCACCTGTGCCCGTTGGGCAGCGGATAGTTCCTCGTCGTGATAAGCGGAGAGTAAATCAATGATTTGTTGGTGCATGGGTTTCCTCCAACAGGGAAGCCAGATCGGCTCGCAGGCGATTTCGAGCGTAGTTCAGGCGGGACATCACCGTGCCCAGCGGGATATCCAGAGCGACCGCAATTTCCTTGTAGGACAAGCTCTCGTACTCCCGCAGGATGAGGGCGGCCCGGCTGTGCGGTGGCAAGCGTAGAACTGCCCGACGGATGGCCTGGGCATGCTCAAGGCGTAGTACAGCGCCCTCCGGATTGTCGCCGGACGCGGCCAGTGGCAGGTCTTCGATGTCTACGGTCGGGCGCGTCCGGCGTATGTAGTCAATGGCGGTGTTGATCGCGATGCGGTACATCCAGCTCCGAAAGTTGCCGGGCCGGAAGCGAGATAGGTTGCGCCAGATTTTAATGAACGTCTCCTGGGCAATGTCTTCCGCCAGGTGCGGGTCGCTACAGAAACGATAGGCCGTGGCCTGCACTCGCCCATGGTAACGGCTTACCAGTTCGCCGAAGGCTTCCTTGTCCCCGCCTTTGCTCCTGGCGATCAGTTCTTCGTCGGTCAGGCCTGCCAGACCTGCCCAGTTCGACACTGTTCCCTCCCTTTACACCTATAGAACGCATGAAGGTGATCATTTTATTCGGAAGACCAGAAACCAGATTTTTAGGCATCTCTCATTTGGCGACAAAACCTGGTTTCTTTGCCCCCCGATGAACGGTTACAAAGATAAAAGGCAACCCCTGACATTCGGAGGTTGCCTGTATCTAGCAAGCTATATGCCTGACGGTCGGACTGCGCTACCTGGTGACCACTGTCCCATCTTCTTGAATCTGCGCCCCGATGCTCTTCAGGTATTCCAGGAGTTCCTCCCTGGTTCGCTCGAAGCGGCGTATCAACACGCCGTCCGTCCCCTTGTGAGCGTTGATGGCCCGTCGGGCGCAGGCACAGCAGCCCAGCGATGCCTTGTAACTGCCCAGGTCACAGTTCATACACTTACACATCCTGATCATCATCAAGGCGAAGGCCAGGCTGTCCACGTGAGTTTCCGGCAAGGAGGCAATTCGCGCAGCCAATTCCTGCCACTGCGGGCCTCGCAAACGCTTTAGCGTACTCACACAACGATGCGGAAACAGAATCTCGCTTCTAGGATACATAATCAAAATGCCTCGCAATCAGGTCGATGTACTTCGTTTCCCGGTATGGTCCTGTTCGGGCGCAGACGAGATGCTTTTCTCGCCCGAGCCGTGTAAGGAAGAAAGTGCATCGTTACATCGAAATAGCGCGTGAGGATTAATGTTATCACATCTTGCCCGCTGTGTCAATACTTTCCCAAATTTTTAAGGTTTGAAAAGATACAAAATGACGATCACCGCCAGCCCCCACAGTAGCACATCGGCCAGGAGGGGTTTATCGCGGAGGATGATTTCCTCGGGCGTACCGCCTTCTTCTCGCACGTGGATCAGGTAGAGATAGCGGAAGATGCCGTACAACACAAAGGGGATGGTGAGCATCATGGCGTGGTTAGGGGGCAGTCCCTCGGCGGAGAAAGTGTACAGCGAGTAGGCCATCACCGTGGAGGCCGTCACTACGCCCATCATCTCGTCCAGGAAGGCCCGATTGTAGTCGTTGAGCACGGCGCGGTGGTTGTTCGCGTTGGTCTGAAGCAGAAACAGCTCATGACGGCGCTTGCCAAAGCCGATAAACAGAGCCAGGAGGGTGGTACAGACGTAGAGCCAGGGGGAGAAACGCTCCACCTGCACCATGGGTACTCCCGCCGCGACGCGCAGCACGAATCCTGATGCGATGGTCAACACGTCCATGATCACTATGTTCTTCAGCCAGAAAGAGTAGGCGATCATCACCAGCAGGTAGCCGGTGACGATCAGCCCAAAGTAGAAATCGAGCAAGAGAGACAGTGGCAAACAGACCGCAGGGATGACCACCGCCGCAGCAATGGCTACCCCTGGCTTCAGTTGGCCGGAGGGCAGGGGACGCTGTCGCTTGCGGGGGTGCTGCCGGTCCTTCTCAATGTCCACCAGGTCGTTGATCAAGTAGACTGTGCTGGAGATCAGGCACAGGAGAATAAAAGCAACGATGGTTTTGGTGAAGAGCAGCGGATCGGTAAGTTTCCTGTCGAAAACCAGCGCAGCGAAAACAAAGACGTTCTTCGTCCACTGTTTTGGCCGCATGGTGCGGATTAGACCTTTGATCATGTGTGTACCCCCATAACCTTTACCCCCCGCATGATATGGTTGAAACTTGCCTGACGCAAAATTGCGGTGCGCTTCTGGGTCCAGGAGAGCAATGCTTTGTCAACAGACCGTGCGTTACGTTATCAAGATGTGGCAGAGCGCATCGCACCTGTCAGGTGTGATTTAATTGTGGCGATTATACTCAAGTTTGGGGAGACTGTCAATTGAGCGTGCGCCACGAGAAAGCGTAGCACGCCCACCACGGTCAGGCTTCACCTGCGAGGCCGCCCTATGCTCTGAAGTTGACCAATAATCGAACTAATGGTATACTAGGTATCCATAGCAGCCACTTCCCCGCAATCTATTCAATTTCCAGATGTCATAAGGTGTGAAAAACGGGAGGAATAACCATGATTTTACAGGGTAAACTTTTTGCGGAATCCCCGGTTTACAGAGGAAATGCACGGAAGACACTTTTCACAAGAGATGGGGACGGAACCCACCGGTTGGTCTCCCTGGCGGGGAAGGTAGCCGGCACAGCTCAGTCCTTAATGGACGCTTTCATAGGCCAATCGCGCAATGGCCGGAACATCGGCCTGCTGAACCAGATGTGGTGGCGATTATATGGCTCCCCGATGCCAGAAGGGCTGATTACCAGAGTGGACTGCAAGTTGCAAAAAGAGTCTTATCCTCGGGGCAACTTCTTCGACTTGCGCATGGGGATCAAGTTGGATGAGGATCGGTGGGCGGCAGAGGCCAATGCGAACTACAAAATGGAGACCTTGTTTCGCAATTCCGTGTTCGATCTCGCATTGTCTGTAAACGAGTCAGTCCTCCAGCAAGGTGAGAATGAGGGCCGGCTGTACTATCTGCTTCAGGAACTCAAAGAGGGGCGGTTCTGGTTCGGCGCAGGCAAAAGCAAAGGATTGGGGCACTTCCGCCTCGAAATGGACCTGCCCTTCTCGGCCCCCGAAACGCCGCCCCGCATACAGCCCACGGCCAATCACTTAAGGATGACTTTGGCCTTCAATGCCACCAACCCCGTTCTGGTAGGCTGGAACTGGGGCAAGGTGGATCCCGAGATTCCCTCCTTTGCTGCTATTGAGGGTCGTTTGCTGGTAGAAGCGATGCGGGACATCCCCGACCCCATCCGCGATCGTTTGGAGATGGGACTGGCCGGGCCGATCCTCAGCCCGGAAGATTGGAAAAAGAAGCTGGCCGAGTATCTGCCCAGAGTCATTGCCATCTGGTTGATGGAACGCTCTAGCGGCGAAGTCGAGATCTGGACTCTGCCCTCTGCGGCCGTGGCCAAGTTGGGCAAGGGGAAACACGCCCTCTCGAAGAAAATCCTTGCCCAAATCCAACCCCTGGTCGAACAGCCCTTCCCCAGCCAGGAAGCGGCCGAAGCTGCTCTCCAGGAAGCCCTGGGCAAGAAAGCACACATGGCGAAGCGTATTCTCAAAGTCATGGAACATAAACGCCAGGCCAGCCAACAATTTGATCGTGAGGTCTGGCTGGAAGTGGCCAATAGCCTGGGGCTGGATGCCGCTCTGGCAGATCGCCTGGCCGATCAGATTCAGGACGAAGCTGCCCTGGTAGAAATTCTCGCCCCGGAGTGCCGCAAAGTGCTCCTCCGCCTCTACCAGCAGGTGGATCAACAGATCCATCTACTTCAGAGCGATGCTTGGGTAGACGCAGAGATCGCCAGCCGCGAAGAGCACCTGCGAATCAAGACCATGCTGCTGGAAGGCAAGATCACTGAGCAACAGTGGGGGGACCGGACCCAGGCGCCAGAAGGTGTCAGTCCCGCCGCGTGGAGGGGATTCCTGAGCGACCACAGTCGCGTGCGTTTCCGTCACATGATGGACCCCAGGAACCTGCAAAAAAGCATTACCAACGACGAGAACTTTATCGCCTTCCTCAAGACCTATCGTGATCGTGCCCGCCAGGAACTTGCCCAGCCTCACCACATTGACTTTCGGGCCGGTGGCCCATCCAATCGAGAAATATCCCGCAAGTATGGGAAGCCCTACGATACGGTCTTCATGCGTATGTTGTCATGGTCGCCGTCCTCACGGGAAGAGGGTGCCTGGGAAATCTATATCCCCGGCAGCACCATCAAGGGCGCTTTTAGAAAGCGAGCCTCCCAGGTGCTCAAAACGCTCTGGGGTGAGTCCGCCGAGACCGCCCAGGTTTTGAACCGTCTCTTTGGTGCCCAGGGACAGCGAGGGATGGCCTTCTTCTCCGATGCTTATCTTACCGACCCGTACGATCCGGAACATGCCTGGTGCTCTATGGACGGTGTCAAGATGGATCCACAAACCGGTCGCCCCCTGGAGACCGCCAAGCGTGACTACCTCTTTGCTTATGGAAACCAGCTTGCATTCCAACTTGAGATAGACATTCAGGACATTGACGAAGACGATATGGAGGCGCTTTCTTTACTGACCCATCTGATTCAGGATTTCCAGCGGGGAGACATCCCCCTGGGCGGCGAAAAGACCAGTGGTTTTGGTTGGGTCAAGGCATCCATCACCAAACTCAACTGGCTGACAGGCGATCCGGCCGGTGTGAGCCAAAAACTGTTTGGCGAACAAACTCTAGCCCAGGATGGCATCTGGCAGCGATTGGAGCTAGAAGGGGAATCAGCAACAGCAGCCCTGCAAGCCATCTCCCCCCTCGTTTCCCCAGAGACCAGAGTATCCCAAAGGCCTCCCAGAGCCAGGGCGGGCTTTGTCTCGCACCGGGCTTTTGGCGGCTATTGCGGTATGCTGTCGGTGGAAGCAGAGGTCTTGACACCCGTCCATGTGCGCGAGAGCGGCGAGCCCTCTCACAAGACCACTTTGGCCGATGGCCCGGTGAACGGCTGGGACTTTTTCTCCATGTCCCCACCCGATGCTGCCCAACGTGCTGATCAGAGAGTCTACGCGCTCCCCAGCCAGAGCATCAAGGGAATGTTGCGCCACATCTATACCATTGCCAGTGATGCCCGCCAGCCGAGCCCCGATATTAGCCGCTTGAACCCGGCCGATAGCCTGTTTGGCTGGGTTGGACGGGGTCCTAATCAGGCTATCATGGGGCGACTGTCATTTAGCTTCGGTCTGTTCCAGGACCCTGAATTGGCCTGGTTTAAAGTACCCTATCCCTACGGTGAATGGCAGTACACCGGTGGACGATGGCAAAATGTGCCCGGCAGTTCCGCCTCCCTGCAACGAATCGGCAAAACCTGGCGGATCTTCCCTCATGCCCCACTGGCCCCGATTGCTAAACAGTTAGACGATTTTCAGCCCGATATGGCCCAGGCGAGCTATTTCAGAGCCATACTACCCGGCGCTCACGCCCGCTTCACGATTCGCTTCTGGAACCTTGAGGAACAGGAATTACAAAGACTGGTCTGGTGTGTGGCTCTGGAGCCAGGACTTGCCCACAAGATGGGCAAGAACCGCTACCTCGGTTTTGGCAGCCTCCGCTTACACATTCTGCCGGATAGTTACCTCATTGACTGGGCAAAGCGATACGCCGGTCAGCCCGAAGAGAATTGGCGCCTGCCGATTCAGGTTGACGAGTGGCTCAAGCCTGCTGTCGTGAAGCATTATCAAGGATTGCGAAGAGCGCTGAATGTTAAACAGCTTTGATTGGCTCCGCCGGAGTCGAACCGGCGCCGAGTTGTTGGCCACTTTGGAACTTCTTGAGGACAAGCCCGATCTTTTCAACCAGGAGGAGATCGGGCCTCCTCATTCTGCCCTGGATGGCCCCTGCCGGCGATGCTGGATCTATCCTCGTGCACCCTCCAGGCGAGGGACAGGCCCTTACTGTAAACCATGCCGGGCCATGCTGACCAAAGCCCGCCGGCTGGGCCATGTCTCTCGCCAATCCGCCGTCGTCTGGGGGTTTGTCAATCAGTTGCCAAAACAACTGGAGGGCGGCGAAGGATTTCATGACACTCGCATCTTAGGCACCTACGTCCACGACCAAAACCATTTTCTGCTGATGATGCGCCGCTGGGAGCTAAAGACCTGGCTCCAGGAACTGGTCATCTATCATGGGGCTGATCTCAAAGGACTGATCCAAATACTTCCCACCACGGGAACCGGCAAGGGACTTGGCATGGGAGACGTCCTCTGCCGAGCCATTCACTATGAAGCTCGCTTCTCGATGGATTGGTTGCGCGTCCGATTCTTCTCCGCACCCTATCAACTCCTGAGACCCCACACACGCGACCAACTGGGATTACTCACCTTTGAGGTCTCTGAATTTTTGAGCCTGCTGGAAATGGCAGCGGTATTTCGCACACTACTGCGCCCCGAAGCACAACTGGCCCTCCAGGAGTTATTAAGCCTGGACGACGCTGGCGAGGAGCAGTTTTATTGGGGACGATTCATGGGTTACTTGAGCCCGGAAGCCAAAGATATGTTGAGCGCCTGGAGAATCCGGCAATGGCCCAAGAATCGAATCAAATTATTGTACGAACTGGTGAACTATGTGGCCTTTTATCAGCCCGATTAACCTCATTCGCTACCTGTTCGTGTGGCGGGTAAACGGCTCGTTGGCCTGGTTGCCCAGGTATCCATCTGCCGATATCTCCCTAGTTCTAGGCACAATAATCGCCGACCGTCTCTCGACCAGTGAAGCGCGTCCCTGGCGCAAGGCCCTGGCTTTATGGCACGAATACAATAAAGACAAGAGAAAGGCCAGGATAATCCCAGAAACAATATGGCCTATCGAGGCCGTATTGTTTGCCTATCCAGGCAAGCTGGCCTATGGCCGGGGAGAGGCGATCCTGTGGGAACTTAAGCTCATAGGGGAAAGCGCAGATCACGGGCTCTTTTTGGAGATCATCTTGCCGGCGATTGAGGAAGCAGCGACGACAACTGACCCCCGGTGGCGTCGCCAGAACAGCCTCTGGGGCCGGTTCGACATCCATTCTGTCTACGCGGCGCGGGGGGCCACATGGGAACCCATTGTACGGGAAGGGAAACTGGATTTGCGTTATCGCCCAACTCCCGCCCAGTGGGCGGAAGGATTGACTTTTGACGTCAGGCCAGGGCATGTGTTCGACCGCTTGACCTGGCTAACCCCTTTTGATCTTTCCTCGACACACGGTGACAAGCGCAAGGCACGCACCTTCCGTCAGAAAGAAATCCCAACCGGTGAAGTGCCGACCCTACAGAGGATTCTGGAGTCCTTGATAACCCGCATGAGTCTTTTTCTGCCAGGGAAGCGCAACACGCCCGATGACGTGTGGAACAGTTTGAGCACAGAAGAACGGGCATTCCTCCAGGCTGCTTTGGAACAGGCATCTCATATCCCCATTCATCATTACGACATTAGCCCTGCCCCCAAAAACTGGCCAGGACGTTGGATAGGAACACAGACCTTTCCCTCCATACCTTCTCCCATCATCCCTTATCTTGAGTTGGCATCCATACTCCACATCGGGAGACAGACACACTTGGGGTGCGGCACTTTTACAATAGCCTGATCATCTCCTGTTCTCGTAGGCCGGTCCCTCGGCCCGGTGGTCTGGGAGTCCGCCCTACGCTGCTCGTTTTCGTAGGCCGCGCCCTCGGCCCGACGGCCTTGCAGGCCGCCGCACACTATCTTTTTCATCCCCCCACGTAACTTCACCCCCAAATTGGCCGAAAAAACACTTGACACCGAAAACGTTTTAGGGTATAATATGGATACCGAAAACGTTTTCGAGGAGCCGCTCACTGCGGGGGTGAAGCGTATGTCCCCAACAATAAAAGACATCGCCCAACTGCTCCATCTCTCCGTGTCCACCGTTTCCAAAGCCCTCAACGATTACCCAGACGTAGCCCCAGAGACCAAGCAGCGGGTTCAGGAAGCAGCCCGTTCGCTCGGCTATCGCCCCAACGTCATCGCCCAGCGACTACAGTCCAGACGCACTGGCACGCTGGGCTTCGTGATATGCTACGGCGGGGATAGCATTTCGGATCCCC
>Ga0209834_10000899_pt1 | contig 17483 bp, 32 predicted proteins | sample Mar14236cmmetaG_FD_184134 | JGI IMG/M metagenome (GOLD analysis project Ga0209834, IMG submission 184134) | Marine hydrothermal vent microbial communities from Guaymas Basin, Gulf of California to study Microbial Dark Matter (Phase II) - Marker... ...
CTTATATCATCTGCTCTAAAAGACGATAAATGCACTTCAGCAGTTATATCTGCGCTTAAAAGACTTCATGATTAAAAAACAGCGTCGAGGATGGTACTTTTTGAAATTATTGGCTAGTGTAAAGGTAGTAAGATGAGGGGTGGATTGTTCGATAAAAATTGTAATAAACAAAGGGTTGCTTTTTATTGTGAATATGCGGACATTATTAAGCAGATTTCAAAAAAGTTAAACTTGTCTGTGAGCTTCGTGTGCAACAAGCTGATTGCATCGGCTCTTAAAGACCCTACGACTATTGCTGGTTTAGAGAAAGAAGCTGTTGAGATTGTAGCTTCTAAAAACGTCGACGCTGTAAGGCGTGCAAACTTAAAGAAGATAAGCAGGATGCACATACTTAATAATTTTTACAGGCGGTTACAGCGATTGGTTTTGCCTAAGTATTTTAAGCTCGGTGTTGTTAACATGGATGTTGTAAGAGAGCTGGTTAATGCAACTGTTGCAGAGTTTAATGCTTATACCGACGACGATAAACGCATGCTTGCTTCTGAGATTAAAGAGATACGCAAGCATCGTAGTGAGACTTATTGTCTTAATACATTGCAGCATTTGTATGCTGTCCGTGCTTTCATGAAAAAAATAAAATCTGCTACGCCTGTTCCTGAGATTGAGTTTTCAAAATGACATGCTCTACCCACTAAAGTAGGTAGTTTCCAAAAACAAAAGAAAATGGTAAAAACAAAAAAGACGGTTAGCACACACAAACCACTTAACTTAAACTGTTCCCTTACAGAGAAAAGTTTAATGTGTGGTTCGTTCAACGTGCAACCTACAAAAGAGAATAATTATCACTTGGTTATAGGTGATAATTATGAAAAACGAATATGCACACTTCAATCCAACGAAGTACGGTTTAGATGTAAAAATAGCAACAGTAAGAACAGGCAGTCATTGCAAGTTCAATATCAATTACCATATAATATGGATTCCGAAGTATCGGCGAAAAGTCTTAACTGGGAAGGTGGTATCTGTGCTTAAAGATATTATTATGGGTCAATGTGAAGACCTTGATTTAGATATGTTGGCTCTTGAAGTAATGCCTGACCACATACACTTATTTGTAGGTGCAAAGCCTAAACACACTCCTTTTAAGATTGTTGAACAGTTGAAAGGAAACACATCTATTCAGTTAAGAAGATGCTTCAAACACTTACCTTATTTACTCTGGAACTTTGGAAAGAGATTTCCTAACTTGTGGGCTAAAGGATATTACTGTGGAAGTGCAGGACACGTTTCACAAGAAGCAGTTAAGAAATACATTCAAGAGCAAGAAGGAAAAGACGTGTTTGAATATTCTGTTTTCGGAAGTCCTAATCAGAAAATAGGTAAGTTTGCTAATCAAAAGAGTTTAGGAGAGTGGTCATAATGGTAAAAGAAGTAGATTATGTTGTACTTGTAAGTTTAACATCTCCTGAGAAAAGGATATATGCAGGAGTTATGTCAAAAGATAAAAGAGGTCGTGGCATTTGGAAAACTAGAGGTGATGTAACTGGAATGGTTAATAATGCTTTTTTAGAACATTTTGTTGCAAAAACAAAAGAAGATTCTAAAAAAGGAGAAGGAATGGTTTATGAGTGGTATGATGTTAAAGGTTATAATGTTAAGTTAAGATTGAAAAAGATTGATTTAAATCCTAAACATAAGAAAACATTAACAGTTACATATTCAAAAGCAAAGTTTCTAACAAAAGAGCAAGTTGATGATAATAAGTCAGATTATTTCGTAACACTTGAAGAACACGAAAAACTATTCCGTGAAAAAGACTTTTATAAACGAGAATTTGAGAAACTAAACAAACCAAAGGTTAATCAATGTAACCTCTCGCAGAACAACAAGAATGAGGTACGGCATTCATCCCACTAATAAATTAGTGGGTATCCTGCCTAAAATTTTATGAAACAGCGACGAGAAAACAGAGAATGTCGGCGTATTTATAAGTTCCTGCGCTTGCGAGGAGTTGAATCTCATCAAGCAAGGCGTATGAGACATTGGACTAAGAATCATATTAACCAATATCTCGAATCGAGGAATCTGCCGACTATGCGCATGAAGATAAGTCGGATTCATGTCGCTAGCGTCGGTAAATAAGGAAAGGTGAGTTTTATGTGCGATGATGGCATTTTAGTTGTAACGGTGCTTGCGTTGATTTGTGTAGGGCTTGTATTACTGCATTACTCTGATTCGTCTGATGACTTTAGAGTTGTTATTGATTGCAGGCAGTGCAACTCCGACGAGTTTTGCATGGTTAATGTGAGTGTTGGTTTAAAATTTAATGATGTTGTTTGTGTCGAATATGGTAACGCTTTCAATTACTCGGTCGGGGTGACTGAATGAGTCTTGATAGAATCTATCGACGCTGGTATTGGTCTCCAGACGTAAAGTTTGAGATGATAAAGTTTATGTTCAACAGAGAATATGCTTTGCTCACGAAAGAGATGCCTCAGGCATCTATCCGTAATCTAAGAGCTCATTCTGTTCAGCATCTGGATTTGATTTGGAGAGCGACGGGGACTTTTAGCGGTACTAAGTATTATAATCAATATACTTCCGTCGCTAAATTTAAGAATGGTGTACCTATTCTTACGTTGAATTTGGTCAAGCGGGATGCTGAACAGTGGAACTTAGGTTGTTATAATGATATTGTGTCTTATGATTTTTTTGTAGATATTGATGCACCTGAGCATCGTTATATGGATTTTGCAGTTGATTCAGCTATTCAACTTATGAAGTTCTATGATAGTTGTAATCTTCCTTATGAGCTTAGATTTTCAGGTATGGGTTTCCATTTTGTTGTACCTTATGAATTTTGTCCTCAAGACCTGCCTTTGAACCCTTATGCAGCGACGAATATTTATAAGTTGTATTCAGCGATTGCATCTTATCTGTTTGATAAATATTCTGAACTTATTGATAAGACAATATACGACTCAAGGCGGCTCATTAAATGTCCATATACTCTTGCAGTCTATGGACACAGGACATACGTGAGCGTACCTTTTTTAAATAGAAGTGAATTACTTAATTTCAATCTTGATGATTATGTTCCTGACAAGTGGTTGGGTAAGGTTAGGAACAGAGGGACTAGGTTGTTTAACAGCGACGGTAACGGTAAATATTTTTTTGCTAGATTAAGACGTGAGGTTTGTTTTGATGAAAGATAAAATTATAAGTGAACAATAATGGTAAAACAATATAAAGGTAAAAAACTATATAAGGTGTTGCTTAATAATAAAAGTAATAATGGTGGTAATCTTACTTGGAAACTGGGTAAATGGACTCCAAAGATAAATAATTTTGAAATTTGTGAAAAGGGATATCACTTGACTACTAAACCTTATAAATGGTTTAATAATTTAAATTGTGAAGTTTATGAAGCAGAAGCTGATAAAATAATTGATGTTAAAGATGATAAAATAGTCTGTTCTTCTGCAAGAATTATTAAGAAAGTTCAACAGCCAAGATTTATTAAATTAGTTAAACAGTTTATTGAGACAATACCTAAAAATGATTTTTTTTCAATGAAAGGAGAGTCAAAAAAAGAGTGGAAATTGTTCTTAGCTGATGACTGGGGTGCTGCTAGGGATGCTGCTTACGATGCTGTTCTTGATGCTGTTCGGAGTGCCGCTAGATGTGCTGCTTGGAGTGCTGCTAGGGATGCTGCTCGTAATGCTGCTCGAGGTGCAGCTGGGAGTGCTGCTAGATGTGCTGCTTGGAGTGCTGCTAGGGGTGCTGCTCGTAATGCTGCTTTGGATGCCGCTTGGGATGTTGCTGGGGATGCTGCTTTAATGGCTGAATTATTGATAACAGATGGGTTATATATTCCTAAGAAGCATATTAATCATATATTTGCTAGATGGGATGTATGGCGAAGAGGTTATGGGTTGTTATGTGACATAGATGGAGTGTTATATGTTTATGGTATAAATAAAAAATAAATACTGAAGATTTTTATAAAAGATGTGAGGTTTGTTTTGATGAAAAAGACTAAAAAGAGAGTAACGCCTGAGGATGATTTCCGTCGTCTTGCGGAGAGGCTTAATAACGAGTTTCCGCAGATTACTGACAGGGAGACTTTTGACCAGGCGTTCGATGTATATATGCAAGATGTTGATTTGGATGAGGAAGCTGAATCTATCATGAAAGATAAGGCTTTTAAGTATCTTAGGAAGATTAAGCCTGGTAAGATTACAGTCAAAAGAACTTTTGGTGAAGATGAGGCTTTATATAAGATAGCTGGTGGTAACGTAGATAATCTTGCTAAAGATAGGCAGAGAACAGCTAATATAGTGAAAGACAAGAAGCGTTACGTTAAGGTGGGAGCTACTAAAGCTGATTTTCCAGGTCTTGACACTAAGCGGACTAACGCGTATGGGTATCTTGGACGAGTAAAGCATAAGGTTGTATATGCTCGTCGGGAACGGATACGATACGGTAAGAAGTTCGTTGTTAAGTACAGAGATAAGCGAGGTAGGTTTGTCTCTGTTAGATTGAAAAAATAAGTGAGGTATAACTAAAATGGTTAAAGAAGAGAACGTTGTTGGTAACCCTTTCGGGGATGGATTTGAAGAACAATTGAGTAACGATATTTGGCTGCCTGAAGTAGCTGGCGAAACTTTAAAAGGTTTGGTCAAGGATATTATTGAAGGCTCATACGGTAAGACTTATTTGATTGAGACTGATGACGGTGCAATCGTAAGGACTCCGTCGCATAAAGTTCTTCAATCCAGGCTCGCTGATGTTGAGATTGGTGATGAAGTCGGTATAATCTACAAAGGTCAAGAACCACCATCTGTCAAAGGTCAGAACCCTACAAGAATATACCAGGTTTTTGTAAGACGATGAGAAAACTGGCAGTTGCTATTGTTGTAGTTTTTGCACTGGGTATGTTTATATTAGCAGTTGCACCGTCAGCGGACGCTGTTGTTGATGGTCTTCCGCATGGTGAATCGAACTGCATACCTGATGCATGGCGATATACAGGAGACTTATCAGGCGACGATATTGTGTTGAGTGTTGATACGTCTTGTAAGTATACCGCAGTTAAAGTTTAATTTTTTTTATAATTGTTTCGTGGTGACTGTCTTTCTAGACATGTTGCAGTCTGTACCACCTTTCCACCTTTAAGCTAGTCACCACGAAACATTTATATACTAAATATTGTTGCTTATGGTTATGATTGAGGGGATTAATTATGGTAAAAACTGAAATTTTTGAAATTTCTAAGCTGAACGAATCATTAAAACAGGCTAATGACTATCTTGGTATCAAAATAAATGTGGTTGATTAATCATGTCGGTAGCTAGGATTGGATTGGTGTTGGTTGCGGTGGGTTTTATTTTTCTAGGGATAAAACTTGTCGGTGATTTTTATCATAGCAAATATTTTGAGAAAGATTGGCTAGAGGATAAGAAGATTTTAGAGGCAAGGTCTAAACGCCTGTGTGGTGAGAAAAATATGGTTTATGCAGGTTATGAGATGACTGGTTGGCGCAAGTGGGAAGCTATTTGCGTCGCTGAATCTCCCTTAGATGTTAAGACTTTTCCAGTAAAGACAGGTTGATAAATATGAGCAAGAAGAAAGCTAAAGGTGTTGAGAACATTTATGATTTAGAATCTGATGTTGCTGAGTTTGAGCGTAAGCACGGTAGGATTAAATATGCAGACGGTGTTGTGGAAAAATATTTTCCTAAATGTTCTGCTGTTGATAATTCTATCAAAGACAAAGAACCGACTAAAAATAAGCGGGCTTCACGACGACGAAATAATAAGCGACAGAGGTGAGATTATTAACTCGGATGCTGAACCTACTCCTTTAAGGCGAGACAAGCTTGTGTGCTTGAGGTGCAAGTCTAACGTGTGTTTGTGTGAACCTCAAAACAAGAGGTTTGCCGACGTGGATGATATTCGTCTAGCTGTCGAATATCTTAAACAAGAGTTATGTCCTGGTTACGACGAATATGACGAGGATTCGCCTGGCTGGTGGGTCATGTCTAAGGTTGATGAGGCGTTTAGGGGGGTTGTTGGTTATGGACGTTGATTTGAGCTTGTTAGATAAGTATATTCGGTTGCATCATCGTTATGAATCCGTATTCATAACTTCATTGATTTGTGAGCATTTTAGATATGAGAGTCTTGGGTTTACGTCTGATGAGGCGTATCAGTTGGTAGCTAACAGACTTGCGACTGAAAAGAACTGGCATCGGTGTCTGTCGTGGGGTCTGAGTGACCTAGAAAGAAAAGTGCGCTGTTTGTAAGAAGTGTAGAGAGCATGAATGTGATGAAATTTAAGATTGATGGGCAGGTTGTACAAGTCGTGCCTGCTGATTTGGATGGTGACGGTGTTGTTGGCAGTGGTCATGTTGAACAGTTAACATCTGGAGCTTATTCAGGGGTTACGAGGATTCAAGAACCGTCGGAACTTAAAGATATGTTGCGAGAGCTTAACGATGATACTATCGACCCAGCTACTAACATGTCATCTATTGACATGAAATCTAGATTGCATTTTGCAGAGATACCGTCTATCCTTGCAGTTGATGCTTTGGTATCTTATAATTTTTTAACAACTGACGCATTGGCAATAACTAGAATTAAGAAAAGATTATCTGTATCTATAAACGGTGAGGGTCGTAGAGAAGCTGTTGATGCTATTAATCGTAAGAACGAGGTTGAGGCTAAAAAAGGCGGATTCATGAACGGTTTTAAAGGTTTTTTTGGTATGGGTGGTAGCGAATGATGGGTGTGCTTGTTGCAGTCGTGGGCTCTTTTATAGCTGGTGTTATTGTTGGTTGGTTCGGATGTCTGTATAAACCAGTCGCTGAGCAGATATTTGAGTCTATCGACACGAAAGAATTTAGACGTGTCGACGCTGTTGGTGTCGATAATGAACAGAAAGAGGAAATGGATGAAGATGAGGAAGAAAACTGTAATGGATATTAATCTGGTAGTTACTGGTGATGTCACTATCGGCGATTTTTTTGTCGACGGTGGTTGTCAACTGAATGTGAATGTTAGTCGTGTTGGTGATGGTGATTCAGGTGCTTCAAGAAGCGTTGACGATACAAACGTTGATGCACGTAACGTTAGTGATATTCAAATTAAAGAGATAATTGATGCGGTTCTTGGCAGTTGTATGACCGAAATTTTAAAAGATGTTGCTAAATGTGCTGATGATGGCAAAAAAGACCGAAAAAACAGTGAAGAGAAAGAGAACAGCGAAACCTGTTATTGAAAAACCTGCTGCTGTTGATGATGACCAGGTTGAGTCTAACAGGTTGAGTGAAGTGAAACCTTATAAGCTTAAATCTGAACGCAGCTTGAAAGAGAGAGTCTTTGCGTGGTTGTTTCCAGGTAGGCTCGTCGATGAGGTTGTCGTTAATATGGAATTGGCTAACGGTGTTCATGAGACATTTATCGTCGACGGAAATAAAGAGTTTTTTATATTTAAGGATGGTCTTTATATCATTGATTCTCAGCTCAAGTATTGGAACGCAACTCTAGCAAGGTTCGCTTTAGACTATAATCAGAACTTTTCAAATCCTTTGCGTCGTGAATGGGATGTCGATGGTTTGAAAGACGCAATCGTTGAGACTTATAATGCACGTGGCGAGCAGTTCACTATAACTTCGACCAATCCTCGTAACCTTAAAATTTTTGTCAACAGTAAAGTCATTGAGGGTGTTATGAGAGGTCAACAGTTGCAGGAGTTTATTAAGCGGTGGAACTTGGCGTTCCTTATCCTTATAGTCTTGACGGTGATTCACCTTATAGTGTACTTGAACCAATCAGGAGCATTGAAAGGCTTGAAATTTTGGTGAGCAGACGTGGGAAAACTAGAATTAATAAAAGATTTTTTGAAGATTAGTGCTGAGTTTGTATTTGTTGCGATGAGGGGCTTTCATGTAAGTTTTACGAGATTCATGCCTTGTTTGTTTGTTTTGCATGTGCTTACTTTACATAATATTTTATTTCATTTTGCGTTTTGGGAGCTGTTAGTTTTGTCTTTTTTAGCGACTGTGCTTGGAGTGTATGGGCTTGTATTAAATATTTTAGATTTTGCAGGTCTTGTCGATGATTGAAATCTTGTAATTATGAGGCTGTGCTTATGGCAAAAAAAAGTGCTATTGATGATATGTTGAAGCGGGCAGATTATTTGTTTTGTAGATTTTTCGACGAGAAATGGTGGATTATTTTCTTGGGTGGTGTATTTATACTTGTCTTTTATTTGCTGTTTAAAAGATAACGGGGGTTAATGATGGCTAAGCGAAGATTATTTATGGGTGTGTGTCCTGATACTGCTAAGCTCATTCGAGAAGAGTGTGTCAGAATGTATTTGAAGCATCATCCTGAGATGCGTAAGATGCGGATAACTGATGACAAGATATTGTATGAGATGGCTTTATTTTATCTACAAGAATGAAATACGCTTCAATAGTTCCGTCGATTAAGCGGAAACGGATTGAGTCTGTTAAGTCTTTGAAGATAGTAAAATGTTACGGACTGTGCGAACCTGGTTTAGATGGTGATTGTCTTAATTGCGTTCCACCTGTCATGTGTGACGACGAAGTAGATTGTTTTGAGATTAAAGAAGTTGAGGATATTGAGCGAATCGAGGTTGATATACATGAAAAACAGAATACTCTTATTTAGTATGTTTATGATTTTGTTAGGGTGTGGTCTTGTATTTGCAGTGCCTGTTAACGAGAATCACTGGGGAGATACTAAGGAGTACATACCACCCGACGAGAAACTTGAGTTTTTGGACTCGCACCCTGAGTTTAAAGAGATGCTTGAGGCTCAGCCTGAAGCAGAGGGTTTTGATGCTTTGCCTTGTATGTGTTCCGATATTTTTATTAAGTACGATTATGACACCAGGTTTATTGCTATGTTTTTTGCAGTTGTTGTGATTCTTGCGCTTGATAAAAGTCTTACTATTATAGAATTTTTATTCGATAAGCTTAAAGAGCTGAAATCTAATAAGGAAAATAGATAGCTTAAAAAACAACTAAGATTTTTACGTTGTGAGGATGCAAGGCTCGGTTCACCCCTCGTTTTAGATAACCCTTTACCCTCTGCCTTGCATCCTTTTTTGTTAAAATGTTGACTTTAGTATTCGGTAAGATTGGAAGCGGTAAATCAGCGACGGTAGTTAGGGATATAGTTACTAATGTCAACGGTTTCAAGACTTATTCTAATATCAATATCAAGGGTTGTAACAACGTCATACCTTTGAGTACTGAAATGATTGTTAAGACACGCTATGATGTTAAGAAAGGTATTGAAGTGCCTGATTCTGTTAATGTTGATTTTTGGAAAAATCAGACTAATGAACCTTGTAATGTTGTGCTTGATGAAGTTCATACTTTATTGAACTCTCGTCGGCGTGATAAGTTAAATGTAATTATGAACGATTGGGTAGCTTTGTTGCGACGTGTAATTGGTTCAGCAGATTCAGGTTATGGTGAGATGGTGATGATAACCCAGTTGTCGAGGCGAATTGATGTTATTGAGCGTGAGCTTGCTAATAGAATAAGATATTGCACTTGTCATTACACTAAGACGTGTACTAAATGCGGTCACACTTGGTCTGAGACTTCTGAGTTTCCTAAGCCTATTTGGCGGTGTGCAGCTTGCGGTGCAGGGTCGAAGCTGATACGGAAGTATAATCATATTATTGAAGTCTTTGAATTTGCTAATATTCACTCATTTAACGCTTGGGAAGCTTTCGGCATGAAATCTTATTTTGACCATTATTATATCAACGACATAGAAGATTATTTCAGATATTACGATACTCTTCAATGGGACAACCTCATATCAAGGTTTGTCGATAAATCTACATGATTTGTGCACTTTGTGTGCATACGTTTATATATTTAGTTATTATATTATGCTTCTATGAAACTAACTGTCGGAACGCTAAAAAGTATGGCAGTCGCTATAATTCTAGTGACCATACTTTTTGCGCTATTGGCAGAAATGATACCAGAGGCACAGAGTAGCGGTGACCAGCTTTGCGCATCAGGTGTACCATTTGGCGCGTTTTTTAACTCCAGTGGTCTCACTTGGGTCGTCGTGATGGCTGGCGTTCTGCTAATCATTGTGTTTGCTTTCCTGCCATCAGGCAAGAAAAGGTAAGTAGACATTAAAAGCAGCTGCTATCATTTCTGAGGGGAAATTGTCCCCTTTTTTTATTGTTACAATGAAAATTAATGTGAACAACATAAAGACCATCGTCATAAGTATTGTTGTGCTTATAGTGGGTCTGTCTTTGCTTGCGACTCTCTTACCGACAGCGCAATCAACTGGCGACCTTATGAGTGATAGTACACGGTGCTCTGATGCAGGTGGATATTGGAACTCAGCAAGCAGTGCGTGTCAAGTGAACAGCACGAATACTACACTTGTGCCATATAACTCAACGCCTTTTTCAGGATTCTTCGGAACTGGCGGGTTAACTTTCGTTGTTATTATGGCAGGGTTCTTGCTTGTGGTGATATTGTCATACGTACCATCTAATTCGTCAAGACGACGATAGGTCTCGTAGGGGAAATGTCCCCTATTATGCTCACTTACTTCAAAATGTCATCTAAACCTAAACAAGGCAAAGCAGTGGTGCTGCTTCCTGGTGGTCAGGAGATTCGGTACTACGGTAACGTGGCTTTAGTTAAGGCAATTAATAAGGCTTCTGAACTATGTAGACAAGGTCTGCGTAGGGTTAAAATCTATATCTGGACAAATTCTCAGGTGATGTTATGAGACACAGATTTAAAAGTGCAAGACAGCGACGAGCTGTAATGGCACGGCTACGGGCAAGAGGCAAAGGTATGCTTCTACACGGAACTGGTCGACAGGTTGGTGTAAGGAAATCTATCAAGGCTGATAAAAGATATAAAGCGCTTCGACCAGGTAAAAGAGTGAGCGTGAACGGTAACGAGTATTGGGAGACTCGACGGAACAGGTCTGATTTGAAAGGTAAGAGGATTTAATCATGAGATTCAAGAACGATAGGCAACGAAGAGCTGTGATGGCGAAAGTTAAAGCTATGGTTGGTCGACCGTTTAATAGAGTTGATGTGGTTAATTTCGGAGTCACAGACGCTGTTGCATCTAAAGTGCCTGTGAAAGAACATGGGAGTGTTATAGGTAGTAAACATATTGCTGATAGGCGAGATGTTCTGCTCAAAGAAGATGGTAAGGTAAAATATTACGTGTGGGGGAATAGGATTGCTACGTACAATCTTAAGAGTAAGAAACTAAGCGTCACTTCTGCTGGATGGGAGACTAATCTAATTAAAGATAGGTTTAATAGAGTCTTGCCTGCGGGAAATAAGGTTGTTCAAGAAAAGTTCGTGTGGAATTTACGTACAGCTAGCGGGAAAAATATACCTTTTAAAAAAAGGATGTCTTTTAAGCTTAAACGATAAGGTGAAATGAACGTGAAACGGATATTGTTGTTTTTTGTGTTTATGATATTGTTTGCAGGGTCGGTTGCAGCGACAGCTAAGACTGATTGGGAGTATGAATCCTGGAGTCAGTGGGCGAACAACAACGCTAACGAGGCTGTTCTGCGAGAAGCTTATGGATATTGGTCGAACATTTCAGGTGTTACTTATGCACAAGTATCAGTTGGTGCTAATTTCCAGCCTATCGTAGCTGACCTTGATAATGACGGTAGTAAAGAGATTGTGACTGTCGACGGTAATTTCTTGCAGATATATTCGATTCACGGTAATACATTTAATCTTGATGTCGAGGAAAATCTAGGTGCTCCTGTTAGCGGCAACATGATTGCGTTCTATGATACCTTGTATAATACTGGTTATAACACACTAATCGTTCAGTTCAATAACACGGTAAGGATGTATGAATATTTGCGTGTTGATGGTATTGCTCAGTTGGACAAACTAGGTGAATATGTGCACAATGCAACACTGAGGCAGACTGTTATATGCGACGAGGGTTCTTTAGTTTTTTCATATCCTGCATGTTGGGCTGTTGATGAGAATGGGGATGTTATAGCCATGAAATCTATCGGCGGGTCTGAGCTGTACATATGGGGCGGAGATGTTCAATCTGATGGTACTCTTGACAAGACTGAGAGTTTTGCGGGTAAGGATGGGGGATATAATATAACCTCTTCTTTCCTGGTACGTAATGTATCTGTCGGTGTGGTGCAAGGTGTTGAGATTGTGTCGGGTGGATATTATGGTGCGCCTGATGTTGGCAATAATATTTATGACGTGTATCTTTGTAATACGACAGCTACGACGTTATCTAGCAACTCGACTTTCGGCGCTGATTGCGACAATTCACCGACCCTGTTAGTAGATGATTTAAACGTTTCACAGTGGGGAACTCCTAGCGAAAATATAGTGCTTACTGCGAAAGCTTATCGTTATCCAGTGCAGATAGAATCCAATTATATAGTGTGGTTCGTGCCTGTTAACGTCACTGTCGGGGATACGTCTCGTTATGATGTGATGGTTGATTCTGCTCCGACAGACAATCTAATCCGTCTCGTATCTAATGGGGTGGTTACGTTAGTTGGTTCTGTTGCTGGTATCGGGTTGATAGGTGATGAGTTCGGCGTATCGGTCTATGATTGGTATCCTGATGACCATTTTAATACGATTACCGATGGAATTGTTCAACCTGTTATATTTGATTTCGATTATGACGGGAACACTGAAATTGTGTATCTTACTAATTGCACTGTTTCGGTGTGGGATGCAATCAATAATCAACCTGATTCAGAGTTTGATGGCGATGGTGAGGCTGCTTTAGGTGTTGGTTGTGAGCGGACAGGTGGGTTGGCTGCGATTGATTTAGCTGGTGGTGGTGACAGATATATTGTCGTGACTTATATAGTCAATAGCGCCTCTGAATCGGCTAAACTTGCTGCACTTAAATCAGACGGGTCTTTAGCTTATGTTGAGACTCTATTTAGCGTGCCTAACTATCCTGATGATATTCATGTAACGCCACCAGTTGTGTCTTTGTATGATGATGTTGATGTTGTCTGTGCTTTTGCTAACTACAAATACTCGTTAGTACCAGGCAGCTCTACTGATTTTACTAAAGGTGGATGCTATGATATGACTGAGAGATATTTGTGGTTTTTCGGTGATTCGCAAGTGTTCGCTTACGATTCAGGGCAAGCTGTTGGTAACGGTGATTTAATGTTCGGCGATGTTATGAACGCAACGACCCTGATTGCTGTCGAAAACATGTTCGCTGATGAGGATAACGATGATACTTATAACCTGGTTACTGCTAAAGGTATTCTCAAGTTGAACAGCAAAGACGACAGCACTATTCATTTTACCGATGTGTCTCCAGGCAGTTCGCCACAGGATTATTATACGGTTGTAGTTGATGCTAACGACGACGGTAGCTTGGATATTTGCGGCATGAAGAAAGGTTCAACATTCTGTGCATTTAGCGGGTTCAATGATGTCCCGCCTACTTTAGACAACACTAAAGCGTATGGTGGATACGGGTCTACTCCTAGTGTGGCTGGAACTATCTGCGTGAATAGTTCAGTTATTTTCAAGGCTCAAGAGCAAGGTTATCATAGTAATTACAACTATTATAATGACGTGTCCGCCGACAGAGAAAGAATAGTTACTAACTGCGGTCTTGCCGAGAGTAAAGATATTAATCTTCAAAACGGGTCTTGGTCACTTACGTCTCCATCTTATTCATGTTTTTATGACACGCCTGGTGTTTATGAGGTGAGGTTGTATCTCCAGGATGAAGCGAATGATGATGATTATTCTGAGTATAACATAGAAGATATTGTCGTGAATGTTATCGACGGTGTTCCAGGTATAACTTGCAGTGCTGAGAGCGTTGTGTTGCCTGGTCAGACTGGTGTTTCAGCAAGCTCAACAACAACGCAGCGTCAGGATGTTAATATTATGATTGACACGTTCACGGGTGCAAACAATTCTTTGAAGTTTATCATAGGCATAGCTATCATCATAGCGATAACAGGATATTTGTCATACTCTTTCAACAATCCAGGTGTTACTATTTTAGGTGCGTTCTTAGGCGGGTTGCTTGTAATGGGTTTAGGGCTAATCAACGTATGGATATTCATAATAGTCATCGTGGTCAACCTAGTAGTTGGTCTGTTATGGAAATTCATATCGAACTCTAATCAGAGTCAATAAACTTAGGTGAAAATATATATGGGCAAGTTCGATGCAGGCAGATGGATTATAGTCTTAGGGATATATTTCTTTTCTTTGTTCCTTGTTACGACTGCTGTAATAAATTCACAATCTTATCTAGGTTATGATGCGTCGGATTTGAACGTCAAAGATACGGGATTTTTGACTTCTGCGACAGACCCCGACGGACGTGGATTGAACTATCGTAATGTGACTTTTACAGATACGTCGTCGGCGAACATGAACAGTATTTTTGATTCGATTGGTTTCCTTACAGGTTTCGGAGCAGATACTGTCAGTTACGGGATACCGTCGGGATGGGTGTGGGTGTTTTCAATAATCCTGTTTTGGATACCGATGTTTATGCTATTATGGGCGATTTATATGGCACTACCTTTCCTACATTGAGTGATAAACATGAGAAAGATATATTTTACTTTAACTATGTGGATTTTGATTCTAGTAGCGACAGCTTCGGCTTTGGATGGCGGCGGGACTGAAACAGACCCTTACTTAATCACAAGCTGTTCTGAGCTATTCAGCATTGATACTTACAATAACACAGCATACTATGTTCTTAATAACGATATTGACTGCTCAGGAGAGTCGAACATGCAGCCTATTGATGCTTTTGCAGGTCATGTCGACGGTCAAGGTCATATAGTTGAGAATATTCACATAGTCAACAATACAGGCATAACCAGCGATTATTATGGGATTTTCTCTGAGCTATCGAACGTTGAGCGTGTATCGAACGCTGAGCTTGAATACATATCTTTCAGAAACATACTCCTCGAAAAATTAGATACTGGAACTGTTATCTCTCAAGGGTGTTTAGCAGGCGTCGCTTTCGATAATGTGAATATCCACAACCTTACTGTCGAGAACTGTACGTCTTTAGACATTCTCACTTACGGTGGTGGGCTTCTTGGTAGGAGTGAGGGCAAGAACGTTACGATTAATGAAGTAGGAGTCTATAATCTTACTCTAGATTGTGCTTGGAACTGCGGCGGTATATTGGGTGATTTGAGTGTAAGTAATGGATGGATGAATTATATTCACAAGACGAAAGTTGTTGACGCTTTCATTACTTCTACTGGTGGTCGACGAGGCGGTATATGTGGTGGCGGTTCAGGAAGTCAACTTATATTAAATAGGTCATATGTTAAGAATTTGGTTTTCAACAACACTCCTGATGAGGGTGGGCTTTTTGGTAGGCAAATTGCACTCGGTAGCGAGTTGTTCTTTTATGAAAGTTATGCAGTTATCAGTTATTTAACTAACCCGCCTGACGCTCAGCATGGCGGTCTGGGCGGAGAGATGGAAAATTTTACAGTCAATAAGTTCTATTGGGACACTGAGACCTCTAACGTAACAGTCATGTGCGGTTCAGGTAGTGCCGACCCGTCATGCGACAACAGTTATGGGAAGACTACGTCTGAGATGAAGCATAACTTAACATACATTGGATGGGATTTCGACTCTTTTTGGAGCATCGACGAGGGTGTTTCATATCCTTATTTCGAGGTAAAATATTCTATACCTAATACTCCGCCTTTGCCTGGAAATATTACCAACCCAATCAACAACACCTATCATCACGGCGTTATCAACATAAGTTGGGAAAATTTCACCGACGCTGAAAATAATATAGTTAATTACGTTGTCAAGTTATATAACTCTTCAAGTTTTGTCAAAGATATAGCAACTGTTACAGTGAATGATACCTTATATGATTCGTTATCTGAACCTGATGGATTATATAAAGTCGTGGTTGTTGCTGTCGATGCGTATAGTGCGACAGCTAATGCTTCTGCCTATTTTACTGTTGATAACACTCCGCCAGAAGCTAACATAACAACAAGCATCAATAAGAGTTATGTAGCAGGTACTTGTGCTGATGAGATTTCCGTTCTGTCATCAGTGTCGATAAACGAAAGCGGGTTCGTGAACGATGGTACGTTAAGTGATTTTAAGTTCCGCAGAAGTCTATTCACGTCATTTGTTGGGTGGGTGAATATCACTTGCACTGATGCTCAAGATAACGTAGGCAGCGACGCTGCTTATGTGATTATAGACAAAAACTACCCTGAATGTACGGGTGTGAGTGACAGAGGCTTTTATTCAGACCAGCTCATCAACATAACTGTTAATTGTTCAGATGATGTTAATTTGACTTACTTCAGGGTTACTTGCGCAGATATAAATCTGTCTTACGAGACTACTTCAATCAACACAAGTATAGTCTACAATATGCTAGAGAACCCTGTTAACGATTCTTTCGTGTGCCAATACGAGGTAAGAGACTTGCTCAGGACTCTTTATTACGAGCAAGATGTGACAATATATTATATTGGTGACGGTCTTAATGTAGGCAGGTGTCCTGATTCAGAATCAAGAGCTATTATATTAGGGATGCTTATTCTTATGGCTTTGAGTCTCGTGTATTTAGGGTTTAAGTTCAGCGTTGGTTTCATAACGTTTTTCGGCGGCATGTTGTTGATGGTTGCATCCTGGACAATAGCTGGGTGTGATGTGGCTGCTTATATGGTCATGCTGATAGCTAGTATCGCAATCATAACATTCAGCATGTTCGTGCTGCCTTTTCAAGGTAGATGAGAATTAGATAAAAAATAAAAAAAATTAACGACCATGAAGTTCTAGTTGTCGCTGTTTGCGTGTATCTGAGCAGACTTTGCAGATTTTAAGACCTTTGATGGGTTTTCTTCTTCCGCAATATTGGCACTTACCATTAGCCAATCGAGTCTCATATAACCTTTTGACTCGTGCAGCAGTTGACTCACCTGGTATGTACACGTGAACGTGTACACCATTGAGTTTGAATCTGCCTAATTTTTTGCTCTTTATGGCATCTTCGAGTTCTGCATAATTTAAGTTCTTTATATTCTTATTCTTTCTCATCATATTTCTTCCCCTTTAGTTGAGACTCTTATGTACACTGTGGTTATTATTAAAACCACTAAAAACAGTACGACTGCTATTGCGGAGGAATATCCAGCATGATAATTCCAAAACGCTTCTTTATACAAATACACTGCCAGGACCTCTGATTTTCTGTAAGGACCGCCTTGTGTCATAGTAAAAATAATATCGAAGACAGTGAATGAATCTATCAACGAAAATGTTATAACCACCATTGTACTACTCTTAAGCAAAGGGAACACTATACGCCAAAACAATCGCCATCCACTCGCCCCATCGATCACGGCGCTTTCCAAAATATCCTTGGGAAC
>Ga0209834_10000902_pt1 | contig 17464 bp, 14 predicted proteins | sample Mar14236cmmetaG_FD_184134 | JGI IMG/M metagenome (GOLD analysis project Ga0209834, IMG submission 184134) | Marine hydrothermal vent microbial communities from Guaymas Basin, Gulf of California to study Microbial Dark Matter (Phase II) - Marker... ...
TTCCAATGACCTTGATTAAACTTCCCGAATTTTCGTTATACTTTCAACAACCTATCTTCTCGGGCTTATTGATGATCCGAAGCCAAAAGATAAAAATTTCAATTTTTTTTGCAGTATCTCTCTGAGGATTTAAGGAAAACTCCTCAGACTTTGAGGAATATTTGATACTCTTTATGAATTAGCGGAGAAGTTGGAAAAAGAGCTAAAATAACGAGTGTTTGGAGAATAATTAAAGACAAGCTATAATAAAAGCGAGTTTGTTGAATCTTTGAGGTGATTTGTTATGGTGATCTTTAGTTTGAAAATCAGAAAACCGTTTGGTTTAGTCTATTTCAGAGCCGATAAATTACATTATCTGCGTATTACTAATACAACTATTCTTGTATATGGTGAATCTTTGATGGAAGCTTTTGATGAATTGGACAAAGTGCTTGACAATTTGACAACTATGAAAAATGAAGTCAATATTCTCAGAAAGGATACACCTTCTGAGAGGCTTGCTTATTTCTTTGGGTTAATCCCTGGCTTTTTCCTCAAACTAATTATTAAAATGTTTTCTCGAAAAAACATCAATGATAATATAAATAATATTAAACGGGACTTGATAGCCTTCAGTGCCACCTAAGAAATATCCATTGCTTTCTCTCCGCGAATTTGAAAAAATATTGAACACTTTTGAAATAGTTAAACGACGAACAAAAGGTGGGCATGTTATTTTGACTATAAAAACTAGCGAGGAAAAAAATACCACCATTGTATATCAGACACATAAAAATCCTGTTCCATTACATGTTATAAAGAATACAATCAAGAATTTGAAAATTTCCTCCCAAGAGTTTTATGGCCGTCTAAAAGGAAAGCGTTAAGAATCTCTTTCTTCTCTTTTCCTTGTTGAACCTAACGAATACTTCAAAATTCACGGCGTTGTTGTTGGTTCATATAATACAGGGGGATTTAGAAAGAAGTTTAAATAGAAGCACTTTAAATGGAGGGGGTAAAAATGCCGCAATGTAAATGGTGTGGAAAAAAGGGTATTCTCCTTAAATTGGACGAATATGGACTCTGTAAGAACTGTCATGCGATTGTTTTACTTAACATCTCTCAGATCGCAAGGATTATAAACGATTCAATTGAAATAATAAATAAATCCAAAAAGTTGGACACAAAATTAAGTAGACTAGAATTAATTGAAGAAAAGTACAAAGAACTATTAGTGTATGAAAACGCTGGTATTAATCCCTCTGATAAGCTTCCTTCCAAAGCTCTTGAAGAAATAGCTGGTCTTCGTGATGACATAATAATTGAACACTTTGAAGAAAAATTAAAAGAATTGCGTCCAAGAATAGAATCAGAACTTTCTGCCACACGAAAGATCAATCTTCTCACCAAACTTCACAGTGATTTTTTGAAGCATAAGGATCTAATATCACTTGGATCGAATAAAGCAAAGGCTGAAAGATTTGAAAAACTCCTAAAGCTTTTAATTAGCAAATATGAATATGAAAAATTGGTAGAGAAGGCAAAAAAATCGGAATTTAAAGGGCAAAAGAAAAGTGCTTTGAACGCTTATTATGATGCCCTATATTACTTGAAAAATAATCAAATTGAAGATGAGCTCGAAATTGACAAAATCAATTTTGTGAAAAATAAAATTTCAGAACTGGGCGGTACTTTACCTTCCGAAACTCTTGATGGATAGACAATTTGATCTAACTGGGAAGCGGATTTTAACTCCAGAAGAGAGAGTTGATGAATACCAAAAAATAAAAATGAAGAGATTGGGAATTTTTAAGGGAAGACCTTATTATACAATATTGGTAATCGCTAAAGGTTGTGGTAGGATAAGGGCATGTTCGATAGATTTCAAAGATACATTGCGTTTGTGAAGCGAAAGCGGAAATATCTTTTAATAGTTCTTCTTATAGTGAATTTGATAGCCTTCCTCGGATTGATGAAAATTCACATCAGCAGTGATTTTAATGTTTTCATGCCTAAGCGCTCACAAGCCAAGGAGATTTACCAGAAGATGAGCCAGGACTTTGGTAGCACGGATCAGGTAGTTGTTATGGTTGAGTTTAAGGAAAACGTTTTTTCGGTAAATGGAATAAGGAAACTTTTTTCGATAAACGACGCACTGAAATCCGTCCCGGGAGTAAAAAGTGTAGTTCCCCCTGTGCCAGAGAAACTTCCTGTGGGTTTTCAATTTGTAGACATGAAGGATATAACTTCTGAAAATGTTGAAAAAGTTCTTCAGTTTGCCTCGGAAACACCTCAAATGATAAATATCCACCAGTATGATGACAAATACTATGCAATGTTCCTGGTAAACTCCAATTCAAATTCCAGAGATATGCTCAAGAATGTGGAAAAGGCTTTGAATGGATATACCTTTTATATATCTGGAAATAGCTACCTTGAAACGAAAATTTTTGACTATATATTGATGATAGTCTTCACGCTTCCGCCGATGGCTTTTGTCTTGATATTAATTGTGTTTAGATGGCAGATAGGTAGCATCAAAGCTACGATTTTGTGCGTGTTGCCGGCGGGCATAGCTGCTTTGTGGACGATGGGAATGTTAGGTTGGATTGGCAAAGAACTCTCTTTAGTAACTGTTTTAGTCCCTATCTTCACAATTGTTATGGGAAGTGCTGATGGTCTTCATTTCGTCTCACATTTTCTGGAAAACAAGGCTTCTGGACACCCTAACAGTGATTCATTAGCTATAACGCTTTCAAGTGTGGGCAAGGCAATGATACTCACAACACTCACAACGATGGCGGGGTTCATCTCTCTTTCGACTATAAATTCGCAATCTATGGTTCAAATGGGTATCTTCGCGAGTGTTGGCATTGGACTTGCCGCTGTAGCAACGTGGTTTGTCCTGCCATTGATTCTGGTCAATTTCTCGAATTCCTCTGTTAAAGGCAAAACTCTTAGAATCTCTGCGTTTTTCGAACGATTCTCGGATAGAAAAGCTTTGCTCATTGCGCTTGCTATTGTGATTGGGTTCACGCCAGGGTTGTTTTTACTCAAAAGTGATTTCAATATGATGGAAATATACAAAAGCTACACGAAAGTTAGAAGAAATATCCAGATGGTCCAAGATGTTTTCGGCAGCGCTCTGCCAGTTTTTCTCGTTTATTCTGGGAACGATCTTTATGAGGCTGATTCAGCAAATTATATCTTGGAGTTACAGCACGAGATAGCCAATATTGACGGTGTGGAAAAGACCATGTCTATGTACGATATCATAGTCGCAATGAACAAAAGACTTTATGGTGAGAAAGGCTATCCACAACTTCCTTTGAGATTGCTTTTGATAAAGAGAGTTCTACCAAAGGAAGTGTTGTCCAATTTCTTAGATACGGAGGGAAAATCTGCAAGAAGTATGATCTTTCTCTCAAATCTTGACAGCTCCACTTTAGAGCAGTTAACCGCAGTTGTTGAGAGCTCTCAAAACGAAGCATTCACAGAACTGTATATATCAGGAATCCCGTTTATAATGAAAGAAATGAACGATTCAATAATACCTCAGCAGTTGAGATCTCTTCTGGTTGCCTTGGCTTGCGTTTTTCTGTTGTTGATGCTATCTCAAAGGAATTTTATTACTCCTCTGCTTTCTGTAATTCCCGTGACGATCACGCTTATCGCACTTTTTGGCTTCATGGGGTATTTCAACATGGATTTGAACGTCGTAACGGTAACCATGGCAAGTATAGTAATAGGTGTGGGAATAGACTACTCTATACATTTCGCCGAGTTATACAGGTATTACTCTAAGGAAGGAGACAAAAGACAGGCGTTGCACAGAACTTTCGTTAGCGCATCAAAGCCAATTATCGCAAACGCTTTGGGGCTTTCAGTGGGTTTGACTGCGATGTTTCTTTCACCTTTGACAATACACTCATATCTGGCAAGTATCATGTGGGTCACCATGCTTACAAGCTGTTTTGTCAGCTTGACTCTTCTTCCCTTTCTAATCACGAGGATTCGAAGAATGTAGCAATCACATCAGTGTTTTCTGAGGTACGCGAAATAGTACGGCAAAACGATGAAAACAATTGGTCCAACGATGTTTCCAATTGTTACAGATAGTATGTTCTTCAAGGAATTAACCCAGCTCAGGTTTGCAAAATTCGATGCTATATCCGGTGAAATCGCATGTTTTACAAACATTGCGGCTGGCAGGAAAAACATGTTAGCGACACTGTGTTCAAAACCTGAAGCGACAAAAGCGCTTATCACGAAAAGTATTCCCAGAATTTTTCCCACTACCTGCTCTGATGCGATTGAAACAATGACAGCGGTATTGACAAGAATATTACACAACATTCCTCTGAAAAACGCTTGTGAAAATGAAAGAGTCGCTTTTGAGCTACCAATAGATAAGATAGTTGCGCCAAATTCGTTTAGGGATATAGCGTTTCCCCAGAGATACGTTTTCAATAAGAGCCATGCCAATATGATAGAGCCTAAAAAATTGAAGACATAAACCCAGAACCAATTTCTCACAAGGGCTTTAAAGGATATCTTTTTTGTTAAGACTCCAAAGGTCATCAAAACGTTGCCTGTGAATAGCTCTGCTCCAGCGATAACGATCATCATCAGACCAACAGAGAAAACTATGCCGCCCAGAAGCTTCTTGATCCCAAACGGCTCAACACCGCTCATTACGATCATCGCATAAATTGCACCGAAGCCGATAAACATGCCCGCGAGCATTCCTAAAAACATCATCTGAACAAATGAAAGTCTCGCTTTGTTTACAGAAATAGTTTCAGACAGCATTTTGTAGATTTCTGAAGGTTTTTTCAATACGATTCCCTCGATTCCTATTTTATCTTTGAAAACCAGTAATCCAGAAAGCCTATTACACCTGTGGGTGCATCAATTCCAATGCCCCAAGCGTTGGCCACACTTGCTTTCTCTTGCTCCGGAGATACCCAGAAACTGTTATTTGCAAATCGCTGGGAGAGTTGTACAGCATCGATATTCTTTATGTCCCAGTCATAGTACTTATCATTACCGCTGGCGTCTATGAAAAGCCCAAGGTTGTTGCTGAAGTCAGCAAGGCTGTAGAAATTCCTTGTAGTGAAATTTGTGTACTCATTTCTCACATCAGAAGCTCCCATTCCAAGCTGATTGGCACCATAGACGTAAGTATCGTCACCAGACTCGTCTATGAAAATTCCGTGGCTTCTTACTTCACCAAGTGCAAAGCTTATGATTTGCGACTTGTAGAAATCATTTCCAGATCTGTCGATGATTATTCCTGTTCCTCCATCCCAGCCGAATCCAAGTCCTGCTCCTCCACGAACGTTTGCCATGGACCCAGTTCCTTTTTCAGAGTAGAGCTTTTCATCAAAGAGGTTGTGGACATCGTCGCCCTCTTCATCTATTAAAGCTCCCATCGCCCAATGAGCTTCCGACCCCTGCGTGAAGTAGACGCTATCATATCTATCGTTGCCTGAGGTGTCATAGCATATCCCTACGCCAAACCAATAGCCAATTCCAAGCGACCAGTTTCCTGAGTAGTAGTAATCGTCTCCAAAAACGTCCATCAGAATGCCAAGTCCACCTGCCCACGCGTCTCCATCTGAGATATCTCCTCTTCTACCGCCACCAGCACCTTGAACCATGTTGCCGTTTATTAGATTGCCTGAATGGTAATCAGCGATTTGAATGACATTTGAATACCTTTCTGCGATGTAGTTATCTCTACCAGAATGATTAATGAGCACTCCGATTCCACCGCCGGGACCACCGTATCCCTGACCAAAGCCACCTATGTAGTATTTATCATCGCCGTCTTTGTCAATGTTCATGCCGATTCCAAAATAACCGCATCCTTGACCAGAAAATTGAAGTTCATAGGTGTCATCACCACTCGCATCGAACAGAATTCCTGTTCCGAAAACACCTATTCCCTGTGAATACCTGACAGAAGCGTATTTATCATTCCCGGACAAATCCACTAAGAAACCATGCCCCAGAATTCCACTTCCTTGAGTTGCCACAAGATCATCTTTGTTGATATATTCGTCGTCTCCTGAAACATCTATCACAACAGAGATAGGCAAAAATGGACTAGAATTGGCTGCAACAGTACCTTTATACGTATCGTTGCCCCCCAAATCTACGAGCAAGAAAAGGTTCGAGTAGTCATGCGTGTTGTCTCTGCCATCGGAAATGACTATCTTTCCAAGTGGTGTTGGGATCACAACTGTATCGAATGAAAAGTTGGAATTCGCCAATTCTTTTAATGAATTGGCAGCTTCCATAACTGAGAGAGCTGTGATCTGAGACGCGTAATAAAGAAGTGTTTCGTCGATGTTGTCTTTAATGTCTTTGAGAACTGTGTAAAGCTTCTGACCATCTCCTTGGGAGATACCCAGATCTCTTATGATAAATGCTTCCGAGAGCATTTCTGCACTCAAATTCCTTATGGCCTTCATGTGCCATTGGTAAGCATCCAAGAGGTGTACTATCAGCTTTGCAACTGGCATCTGGATTTCCAGAGGCAATTTTTCGATTTGTTCCCTGGCTTCCTCTCTGGGATTCACATAAGAGTATTCCCCAACGACCCAGTATCGATTCCTGTTGTTTGTTTTGGTAAACAGCATATCATAAGCATCTAAGAGCGGGGTCTCCTCGCTCAGTTGAGGTGGTTCAAGCCCGTAGTGAAGATACGCTCTGTGAACGCCGGCTCTGAGTTTATCTACTCCAAAATACCACAGTAGTTGATATAGCCCATCGTCTTTGATATATGATGGAGACGCAAAATCAGCGGCCACTTTCTGAAGTAACCTTGCAAACGGATAGATCATCAAGGGTTCCTCGTAAAGATCCTTGAAGAAATAAGGCAGATAAGGTACATTCTCAGGAAGAGGGAATCTCGTTGCTGCATAGGCTTTAGGGAATGGATTTTGAAGGATCGATTCGCTGGCTCCAAGTTTCTCAAACGCTAACTTCAGAAGGTCTGTTTCTGAAGAAACATTACCAATGCTTGCAGGTACTCCAAAGGCAATTACACAGACAATGAGAAGGAAAATCATAAGGAATGTTTTCTTCAAAGCAACCACCCCTGAATAAAACTATAGCACAGAAACGCAGATATTTTTTCGAAGTGTTTCCTCAACACAATATCGCTATTAACTTATTAGCCTCGATGTTATCTTCTATAAATCATCAAAACACAAAATTCAAAGATTTTCGGCTTTATTCACTCATGATTGCGTGAGATTAGTAACGTGATGGGAATTTGAGAATTTATTGCGGTTGTTTTGGTATGAAATTTTGATATAATGACTAATGAAAACGTTCTTGAAAACGTTTTTATGCATTTTAGAAGGGAGACTTGCATCTTCATGGGCAAGGAAAAAGCCATCACCATAAAGGACGTTGCAAGAGCGGCGCAGGTTTCTATCTCAACTGTATCCAGGTTCATAAACACACCGGACTCTGTTAGCGAGAAATTGAAAGAAAGAATAGATAAGGCAATAAAAGATCTCGGTTATCGCCCAAATCGAATTGGCCAGAGCTTGAGAACGGGTTCAACAAAGTTGATAGGTTTCATTATTCCCGATATTACAAACCCAGCGTTCTTGTTGATAGTAAAAGGAGCAGAAGATTATCTGAAAAAACACGGGTATTCTTTTATATTATGCGGTTCTGATCACAGCGTTCGAGAAGAGTCCAAACTCCTGAGGGCTCTAATTTCTCAAGGAGTGGATGGACTAATAGTAACGTGTTCTGGCGGCCACAACTCAGAGTTAAACAAGGTACTCAGCGCTCAACACATGCATATCGTGTTCGTAGATAGAAAGTACGAGAGAGTACCCACGGCTTATGTAGGCGCTGATAATTATAGCGGCCTTGAAAAGATGATGGATTACCTTGTGCAAACGGGGCACAAGTCCTTTGTGTATCTATGCGGCGAAAAGCAGGTTTCAAGTGCGAAGGAGCGACTTGCGGGATTTTTGAATGGGGTTAAGAAATATGGCATAGAAGATTACCAAGTGCTTTTTGGAGAATTCACCTTTGAAAGTGGGTACTCTCTGACAAAAACTTTGAGAAAGGTGCCAGACGCGATCGTTGCAGGCAATGATCTCATGGCTTTTGGAACGATACAGGCGCTGCGAGAGAAGGGTTACAAAGTCCCTGAAGATGTCAGCGTCGTGGGATTTGATGACATGTTTTTCAGTAAGTACTACAAACCGTCTTTAACAACTATTCGACAGCCTATTTATAACATGGGAAGAAAAGCTGGTAGAATGCTTCTTTCTTTAATGAGCGGGAAAAAGGTCAAAAACAAGAACGTGATCCTTGATACCGAAATTGTTGTTAGAAATTCTACGAAATCCAGAAACTGAGTTACAAATGAAATTATTTCCATATTTTTACATTCTGGAGGTGAGATTCATGCGACGGTTTTTCGTGGTTCTACTAATTGTTTCTACCCTCATAGCCTCATCAATGTTATTTGGGGAAACTCAAGAGTCAAAGGGGAAGATGGCGGTTGTGATCTCTACTCTTAACAACCCGTGGTTTGTTGTGCTCGGTGATACGGCTGCTGAAAGAGCAAGGGAGCTTGGCTACGATGTGACCATTTTTGATTCACAAAACGATACAGCTAAAGAATCTGCCCACTTTGATGCAATCATAGCGGCGGGTTACGATGCGATCCTCTTCAATCCAACAGATGCAGACGGTTCCATCGCTAATGTAAAGCGAGCCAAAGAAGCTGGCATACCCGTATTCTGTATTGATAGGGGCATTAACGCCAGAGGGTTGGCGGTCTCGCAAATCTACTCTGACAACTACTACGGTGGAGTTCTAATGGGAGAATACTTCATAAAACAAATGAAGGAGCTTGTTGAGGCGGATACCATACCATACGCTGAGCTGTTAGGTATCTTGAGTGCTCAACCCACTTGGGACAGGTCTAATGGTTTCCACAGCGTTGTAGACAATTACCCAGAATTCACGATGGTGGCACAGCAGAGCGCCGAATTCGACAGAGATACAGGCTACAAAGTCACAGAACAAATCTTGCAGGCTCACCCAGAAATCAAGGCCATCTGGTGCGGAAATGACGCGATGGCATTGGGAGCCTTAAAGGCTGTTGAAGCCGCTGGTAGAGATGACATTTACATCTTTGGATTTGATGGTGCAGAAGACGCTATCAACGCCATAAGTGAAGGAAGCCAGCTTGTTGCAACTGTTATGCAATTCCCGAAATTGATGTCAAGGCTCGCCGCGGAATGGGCTGACCAATACCTCAGAGGCGAAAGACAATTTCCAGAAATCGTTCCTGTTACAGTTGAGCTTGTTACGGAAGAGAATATCGACAAATACACAGCTTACGGTAGAAAAGAGTAGTAAGATTCCTAAATGTGTTCTAAGGGGGGACTGCCCTCGTCCCCCCTTTCAAATAAGGGACGACTCATAAATTTTATTGATTGGGTTTAATAAGGAGGTAACCACAGTGAAAAGGAAGATAGTCTGGATAGTCGTTGTTGCAGTTATAGCAATTGTCTTGTACTATTCTGCCGAAGTTGTCCCTATTGAAGAAGCGGAAAAGGGGTTTGATCCTGATAAATATGCACGAACAGTTTGGAATAAACTCCTCGCTAATTTAGATTCTCTGGATCCGGCGGATGCGTTGGATGTTTTGAATGCTTTGGATGAGAATCTTGAAAAAGCTCACAGTAAGTTTGCAAAAATTGTGGGTGTGTCGAATTACAGATACTACATTGTCAAGGGAACAGGTGAAGTGTTAAGCATGGAGAATGACGCATTCACTCTGAAGGTCAGGGACAACGCATCAAATGGCGATTTTCTAATAACTACTCATATCTTTGGAAACTCAGTTGTCAACGCGACAGGTATTATCAAGATGGAAGATTTTGAGAGAATCAATGATTTTAATCTTGTCGCCGGATCTTTGAACAGGATAATCAGTGAGGAAGTTGTCGCCTCTTTCCTGAATCAGCTAAAGGAACGAGGAGGAGTAAAAGGCTCTATGGTTAATTTCATAGGCGTATTCACTTTGTTGAAAGATGAGGAGATAAGGTACCCATTGAAATTTGTTCCTTTACATTTGGAGTTAGTTCAGGGGGGATTTTAAAGACATGAGCTCAATTGTCTTAGAAGCAAGAAATATCACCAAAGTTTTCCCAGGAGTGGTGGCTGTCGATAATGCGGATTTTATCGCTCGAAAGGGCGAAATCCACGCTGTTGTGGGGGAGAACGGGGCCGGAAAAAGTACTCTTATGAAAGTTTTCTCTGGTGTGTACGCTGATTATCAGGGAAAAATTTTCATTGAGGGGAAAGAGGTTCACTTCAGAAATCCAAAGGATGCCCAGGACAACGGAATAGTATTAATCCCTCAAGAGCTGGATTTGGTTCCCAATTTGAGCGTGGCAGAAAATATTTTCTTAGGCAGGGAACCGACAAATTTGCTTGGTTTTGTGGATTACAAGAAAATGTACCGCCAGGCCGAAGAGATTCTCAGAAGAATAGAATTCCCAGTAGATCCGAAAAGGAAGGTAGAAGATCTAAGCACAGGACAACAGCAGTTAGTGGCGGTTGCAAAAGCTCTTTCCTTGGACGCAAAGATAATCATTATGGATGAGCCGACATCTGCGATTAGTGAACGTGAAATAGAAAATCTGTTTAAGATAATCAGATCTCTCAAAAATGAGAAGAAGTCAGTGATCTACATCTCTCATAAACTTGATGAGATCTTTGAAATAGCCGATTGTGTGACTATTATGAGAGATGGAAAAGTTGTTGGCGAAGGCTCGGTGAAAGAGCTTTCGCACGATCAAGTGGTCAGATTGATGGTAGGAAGAAGCATTGATCAGTTTTTTGTAAAAGCGGAAGTGAAAGTTAAAGATGAGGTGTTCAGAGTTGAAGATATGTGTTTGTGGTCATCGGATAGAAAAAAGCTGATAGTTGATCATGTTAGCTTTCACGTTAGACACGGCGAAATTCTGGGCGTTTACGGATTGATCGGCGCCGGCAGAAGTGAAACGTTGGAAAGCATCTTTGGTTTTCATCCTAAGAAGCGAACCTCGGGAAAAATCTTCTTTAGAGGAAAACAGGTGGATATAACATTCCCGCGAGATGCCATTAAAGTTGGAATCGGGTTCGTTCCAGAAGATAGAAAGTTAGCTGGACTTATTCTTCAGTTATCGGTTTTGTACAATATTGGCCTGACATCTCTTGATGATCTCTCAAGAGGTGGGTGGATTTTCAAAAATAAGGAAAGGAATCTTGCTCAAGAGTACGTAAAGCGTTTAGATATAAGAATCACGTCGCTGGAACAAAAGGCCGAAAATTTAAGCGGCGGAAATCAGCAAAAGGTAGTCTTAGCCAAATGGTTGGCAATTAGACCAAAGGTGTTGCTGCTTGATGAACCAACGAGGGGCATTGATGTAAATGCGAAGAGTGAAATCTACAGGCTTATAAGTGAATTGGCTTTGTCTGGTATGGGAGTCGTGATGGTTTCATCCGAGCTACCTGAGATTATGGCAATGTCAGATCGAATCATTGTTATGTCTGAAGGGAAGAAAACAGCGGAATTTGACAGAAAAGAAGCTACCGAAGAAAAGCTTTTGAAAGCGGCTATTCCGAGAAGCTTGAGAGTAACAAACGCACTTGAAGTTAAAGGGGGAAATAAGAGTGAATGAACGCAAAGATTCTACCAACTTAGTTGCGGATAACTTGACAAAATCGAAATTCTCATTTTGGCAGCTATTTTCGAAGTATCAATCACTGATCATCCTCCTTACTTTATCTGTGTTCTTCAGTTTCATCTCCGATAACTTCTTAACTCTCAACAATATATGGATAATCCTGAGGCAAACTTCGGTCAACTTATGTTTAGCAGTTGGTATGACCTTTGTTATATTGACAGGAGGAATAGATCTCTCCGTAGGTTCTATTCTTGGCTTTTCTGGTGCAGTAACAGCAAAGCTGCTTAAATACGGGATTACCCTCACCACATTTGGTGTAATTCTTAAATTCAGCCCCCTTGGAGCTTCCATAATAGGTGTTCTTGTGGGCTTTGCAATCGGACTTTTTAATGGATTCATAATAACCAAATTCAAAGTACCGCCCTTTGTTGCCACCCTGGGTATGTTAACCGCTGTTAGAGGATTTATAATGCTTTGGACAATGGGACACCCGATAACAAAACTGGGGGAAAATTTCAATTACATTGGTTCAGGTTGGTTTCTGAGTATCCCAACACCAGTGTGGATAGCTGGTATTGTTGCCATAATGGGGCATTTGCTACTGAGCAAAATTAAATTCGGAAGATATGTGTATGCAGTTGGTGGTAATGAACGAGCCGCGGTACTTTCTGGAGTGAATTCCAAAAATGTGAAGTTATGGGTTTACGCCATCTCAGGTATTTTATCCGCTATTGGAGGATTAATAGTTACGGCAAGATTAGATTCCGCGCAGCCCAATGCAGGATTGAGTTATGAACTAGACGCTATAGCAGCAGCAGTTATTGGAGGAACATCCCTTTCGGGAGGTAAGGGGACAATTCTTGGTACAGTAGTGGGATCTCTAATAATGGGAATTCTCAACAATGGTTTGGTTCTTGCGGGAGTTTCGCCTTTCTGGCAACAGGTAGCAAAAGGATTCATCATAATTTTGGCAGTTATTGCAGAGCGACTTGGTAAGAAAGAAGGATAAGGAGGACATTTTGTGACAAGGCAAGAACTAATCCGCCTAAATAAAAAAGCTATCGAAAGGCGCATAGACATCATAAATATGATCTACAAAGCCAAAAGTGGTCATACAGGAGGGGCTCTTTCATCGGTAGATATAATTGTTTCGCTATTCTACAAGATAATGAAATACAAGCCGGAGAACCCTGAATGGTCTGATAGAGATAGATTTATCTTGAGTAAAGGACACAGTGTCGAGGGTTACTATTCGGTGCTGGCTGACTGTGGCTTTTTCCCCAAGGAAGAATTAAAAAACTACTGCCAGTATGAATCCATGCTTACAGGTCATCCAACAACCAAAGTTCCTGGAGTTGAAGTCAACACAGGGTCACTGGGTCACGGCCTTGCCGTAGGAATAGGTATGGCAATTGCCGGGAAGATGGAACACAAGAGTTATAAGGTGTACGTCTTAATGGGAGATGGTGAGCTGGATGAAGGTACAGTTTGGGAAGCGGCGCAGATAGCCTCACACTATAAATTGGACAATTTGATCGGAATTGTTGATAGAAATCGATTGCAAATAACCGGCGACACAGAAGAAGTCCTAAAGCTTGAAAACTTAAAAGATAAATGGCAGGCGTTTGGATGGTTTGTAAATAAGGTAAATGGTCATGACATACAGGAGCTTGTCACTGCCTTTGAAAGTATTCCTATAGTCGAAGAAAAACCTCACTTGATAATTGCTGAAACGGTAAAAGGAAAAGGCGTTTCCTTCATAGAAGGAGACAAGAGCTGGCATCACAGAGTTCCGAACGATGAAGAGTACAAAAAGGCTTTAGAGGAATTGAATCAACAACTAAAGAAATGGAGTTCGAGACAATGAGAAAAGCTGTTAGAAAGGGTATTGGAGAGGAAATACTGAAGCTCGCTGACCAAGATCGAGACATAGTTATTATAACTTCGGATGCCAGAGGTTCTGCGTCTATTGTCGATTTTCCCAAGCTCTTTCCAGAAAGGTTTGTGGAAGTGGGAATCGCAGAGCAATCCGCTGTTGGTATAGCTGCGGGTTTGGCACTGTCTGGAAAAAAACCTTTTATCTTTGGACCAGCCTGCTTTTACTCGGCAAGGAGTTTGGAGCAAATCAAGAATGACATAGCTTACACAAATGCCAATGTAAAGATAATAGCTGTAAGCGGTGGCGTGAGTTATGGGGCTCTTGGCAGCACTCATCATTCACTGCACGATATAGCTGCAATGAGAGCAATCCCTAATATCAATGTTATTTTGCCATGCGATGTCACAGAAGCGGTACTATTACTGAAAAATCTGGTAAATGAAAAGACTCCGGCATATATGAGAATTGGAAGAAACCCCGTGCCTGTGATTTACAAAGAGGAAAGAGAATTCAGAGTGGGTAAGGCCATCACCTTGATGAATGGATCAGATGTGACCATAATCGCTACAGGCGAATTGGTATGGAACGCTCTGAAAGCCGGGCAAGAGCTTGAAAAAGAGGGTATAAAGGCAAGAGTCATCGATAGTCATACAGTAAAACCCTTAGACGAAAAAACGATTTTGAAAGCCGCTCGTGAAACTGGAAGAATAATAACAGTAGAGGAACACAGTGTATTTGGAGGGCTGGGAGGAGCTGTTTCAGAGTTTGTTTCACAAAATTGTCCCGCACTTATGAAAATTTTGGGAATACCTGATGAGTACCCAGTCACGGGTAACCAAGGGGAGGTATACAAACATTACGACTTAGATGCGGAAGGCATATACAGAGCAGCTTTGGAGATGCTTGGAAAGACCTGAGGAGGAGGATACTTGGTGTACATTCTTTCCATAGATCAAAGCACAGCCGGTACTAAAGCGACTATATTCGATGAAAAGGGAAGATTACTTCACAGGGCAACGGAATACCACAAACAGTACTACCCGAAGCTGGGATGGGTAGAACATGATGCGAAGGAGATACTGAAGCAAACGGCTAAATCTGTGAAGCGAGTTTTGAGTGAGTCGCATATTGAAAAAAACAAGATACTCGCTGTATCTATAACAAATCAGCGAGAAACAACGGTAATGTGGGATAGAAAAAATGGTAATCCTGTTTACCGAGCGATTGTGTGGCAATGTCAGCGAGGGAAAGAGTTCTGTGATAGTTTGAAAAATCAAGGTATAGAGAAAACCATAAAAAGTAAGACAGGATTACTTGTAGATCCGTATTTTTCAGCAAGCAAAATCAAGTGGATTCTCAATAACATCAACGATGTTAGAGAAGAAGCGCAGAGAGGAAATGTGTTGTTCGGTACCATTGACAGTTGGCTTATATGGAACCTCACGAATGGAGCTGTTCACGCAACAGATGTTTCTAACGCCAGCAGAACTATGCTATACAATATCAGAAAACTTGAATGGGATAAGGAAATCCTTGAGATTTTCACCGTGCCTTTTTCTATCTTGCCTGAAGTGAGGCCTTCTGATGGAATATTTGGCTACACAAACTTATTCGGCATTATGGAAAAAGAGATACCCATAACAGGTGTCATGGGAGATTCCAACGCCGCTTTGTTTGGACACGGATGTTTTGAAGAGCTCGAAACAAAAGCCACCTATGGAACAGGAACTTCTGTTATGTTGAACTTGGGGAACAAATTGACCGTAACTGAGAGCCCGATAGTCACTTCCATCGCGTGGACTGCTGACAATAAAACAGTGTACGCGTTAGAGGGTAACATCCACTGCACTGGAGATACAATAAGATGGTTGATTGATGAGTTGCAAATTATAAACAACCCAGAAGAGACGGAAGAGCTCGCAAAATCTATTCCAGATAACGAAGGGGTCTACTTTGTGCCAGCTTTTGTCGGCTTGGGAGCACCTTACTGGGATAACGAGGCGAGAGCCTTAATATCAGGAATGAGTAGAAGTGCCAACAAAGCTCACATAGTCAGAGCCGCTCTGGAATCAATAGCTTATCAGGTAAAAGATTTGTTTGAAACAATGATTGAGGTGCCGAAAGACAAGCCAGACTGCCTCAAGGTGGATGGGGGTGCTACTGAGAATAGCTTCTTAATGCAGTTTCAGGCTGATATTTTGGGAGTTCCAGTTTTTGTGAGTGAGATAAGAGAAATCTCTGCTCGTGGAGCCGCACTGTTGTCACTTCTAAGAACGGGGGTTTTTTCAAGTCTGAAAGAGATAAAGGACGTTATTGGCTTTGAGAAGAAGTACGAGCCTTCCATAACTGAGGAAATGAGAAACACTTACTATCAAGGGTGGAAAAGAGCGGTAAGAAAAGTCTTTTGTGAATGAGGTTTTCCGAAAGGGGAAATGTGGACAATGAGTAAAACGGCATTTGGATTGATAATTGGGAACAGAGAATTCTTTCCTGATAAGTTGGTGGAAGAGGGAAGAGAAAAAATAATAGGAACAATCGAGCAAATGGGTTATGAGGTGGTCACTCTTAAACCAAATGAAACCAAGTTGGGCGCTGTTGAAACCTGGAAAGACGCGGTAAAGTGTGGAAAGCTCTTTCAGGAGAACAGTGAAAAGATACAAGGCATAATTGTATCACTCCCGAACTTTGGAGATGAGAAAGCCGTAGCAAAGGCAATAAGGGATAGCCAGTTAAATGTTCCTGTGCTGATACACGCTTTCCCAGATAATCCAGAAAAACTTGACCTTGCCAACAGAAGAGATAGCTTCTGCGGTAAGATCTCTGTCTGTAACAATTTGAGACAGTTTGGTATAAAGTTTTCTTTGACACGTTACCACACCGAGGATCCGGAAAGCGAGGAGTTCAGACAGGATTTAGAAAGATTTGCCCACGTGTGCAGAGTTGTGAACAAAATGAAGAACGTTAAAGTAGGAGCTGTGGGAGCTCGACCCAGCGCGTTCAACACAGTTAGATTTTCTGAAAAGCTATTAGAAAGGTGGGGAGTATCGGTTGAAACTGTGGATCTCTCAGAAATATTTTCAAAGATGAATCAAACGCTGGACCAAGATCCGCGAGTTGAGGAGAAAATCAATGATCTGAAAAGAAGTTTCAGAACATCTGCTGTACCGGATAAATCGTTGAAGCAAATGGCAAAATTTGGAGTTGTATTAGAAGAGTGGATAGAGGAAAACGACATACAGGCAACAGCCATTCAGTGCTGGACTTCCATAGAACGAAACCTCCGCATCACCCCATGCGCCATCATGAGCTTGCTCAGCGAAAAGCTGCAACCGAGCGCCTGCGAAGTGGACATAATGGGAGCGCTTTCGATGTACGTATTGCAGCTCGCCTCAGACAAACCCTCTGCTCTTGTTGATTGGAATAACAATTACAGGGAGAAAGACGAGGTTCTGTTGTTCCACTGTGGAAATTTCCCTGCGTCTCTGTACGAAGAAGCAGAAATAAGGTATGCAGACGTTATAGGTACCACTGTTGGGCATGAAAACGCATACGGAAGTTGTGCTGGTAAGATCAAAAGTTCGCCGTTCACCTTTTTGAGGATGACAACCGATGAGATGTGCGGAAAGATAAGAGCCTATGTGGGTGAGGGAAAAATTGAAGAGGAAGATCCAAAAACATTTGGATCGCGAGGCGTAGCAAAGATAGAAAGACTTCAAAATCTAATGCAGTATATTTGTAAGTCTGGCTTTGAACACCATGTGGCGATAAATCTTTCAAAAGTGGCTGAAATTGTTAAAGAAGCATTAGAGAACTACTTGGGAGTCGAAGTTCACTATCATGAATAAGGGATACCCAATGGTATCCCTTAAAAAATAACTCC
>Ga0209834_10000903_pt1 | contig 17458 bp, 12 predicted proteins | sample Mar14236cmmetaG_FD_184134 | JGI IMG/M metagenome (GOLD analysis project Ga0209834, IMG submission 184134) | Marine hydrothermal vent microbial communities from Guaymas Basin, Gulf of California to study Microbial Dark Matter (Phase II) - Marker... ...
TGCTAAAAGTTACTTTTTTTATACTTTGTTAGTGGGGGGAGATTTTCCTCCAGATTTATATTAATCTATCAATTTCCTCGCAAGTCATAACATTAAATATATATCCATTAGACTTTGCATACTCTCTTCCAGCATTGATCTTAGCCTTTGTCTTCCCATCCTCTAACATAGCTCCTGGCTTTATCTCTACTATATACTTATCATTTATAATAAAATCAGGCACATACCTATGTTGATTCCCATTATAAGTATACTTTATATAGAATGGCTCATAAACATATTTGTATACTGAACTATCATTCTCAAGCATATTAATAAACTTTAATTCATAGGATGACCTGTAGAAAATCCTCTTTTTAGTTTTTATAGAATAATAGAACCCAGATTTTCCAATTCTGTACCTGCAATTTCCAGATATCACTCTTTCTACAGCAAGTTTAGATATTTTATCTCTGACACTACTAATATGCATTGGATTCTCTACACCATACTTTGCCAGAAGTGTACTTTTTCTCTTTTCTTTTGCCTTTTCTATTACAGACTGTGAATGAGACTTACTGTAAAAGGGATTCTTTGATCCAATTTTAGATTCTGCTAACCTCATTCGGTGTTCTTTTGGAAATCTTCTTCCAACATTAGCTTTGTTACCTAGAGCAATTTTTCTCTGTAAATTTATCTTGTATTCACTAATAATTGGAGCACCTATAAACAATTTCTTGTAATAGGATTTTGTCATGTTATGTCGATTTCTTAGATGTCTAGAGTCAATCTGAACTCCTCTCATTCCACACAATCTACAAGTAACATAATCTATACCCTCTGTTCCAGAGAATCGCTCTATAGATTTCTGTACCTCTGTACGTTTCCTATACTCTTTTTGTCTATGCTTTGCAGTACTCATTGTTTCACAATGTGTTTTGTTAGTGGAGGGAGGAAAATCTCCCCCCACATAACAATTATCTAGCAATTTTAGCTAGTAGAAAGATTATTCGCGTACCAATCAGTTTTGTTACCGTAGAGCCATTTAAACTCTACTTCTGTATGTTTCCATACAGCTCAGACTATATCTTCATCCTCGTTAATTGAGGAGTGGGGCGCTCGTGGAGAAATTACTGACATATTGATCAAAATCAACGTAGTCTCGTCCTCTAGTCGTTGCTCCTTCCAAAGTGTTTCCACTAAGGCTTGGATCAGGATTGCCCACAGCATTACCTGTTTGGGGTTCCCCTGAATTCACCCCATTTTTGTCATCTACTTCACAGTAGAGGGCAGCTAAGGTATCTTCTAACCGCCATTGGGTAACACATCCACCATAACGCAGATTAATAGATGCGAAGTAATCAAGGTTCGTCTTGTCTTGCCAGAAATCAAGCATGATATCCTGACGATCAGTAGCCATTAGACCACTCTTCAACTGTCCCAAGAACCATGCATCTGAGTCATCAAGATAAGCCCAGACAAATGGATCAACAATAGCAGCAAGGACGTTGATAGTCCTATCCATACTATAAGGAACAGTAGTTGTATTCAAGATCTCCTGAGCTGTAAACCTGAGAGCTGGAGGAACCATAAGAACATTAGGACTAAGTTCTATAATATCCCCGCGTTCACTTCTATTGTTTGTATTTACATATGTGTTGTACACAGTTTTCATATTTGTAGCATCTAGACTGTTTGATGCAGAGAAATTGGAATATGTATTTCCAACCTTATCAGCATGAGATGTGCTGAAGAAAGGTTTTCCATCATAAATCAGATCTCCCGAAGAATCATCAATTACACCAGTGATGGTGTTATTGAAGACACTATGTCCAGCCGTGTATGCACCATAGTTGAAGAACTGTGCATAGAATTTCTCCTTAGTACGAGGAACAGATTTGCCCCATGTACCAACAGTAGTCTGAAGCAGATTGCCGACTCTCTGAGCATCCTGCACAGACTCATAACTAAACCTGACCAAACGGCCAAAGGTCCTATTTTTACAAACAATAGTATAGCTCTCAAGAGGAGTATCAGCTTGAAAATCTTCACCTTCAGGCTTTTCGAGTAAATCACCAAGGCCAATAGCCGAAGTGAATTTTTCGTCACGTTGTTACTTGTTCACTGTGAACAGGTTTGGTCATTTCTGCCAAACTCCCTATATTACTACAGGGGTCAGACTATATCACAAGACTTGTGTCTTGGTTAGCGTCCGGATCTAATTTATATTTCATACAGGAAACAATATATGGTGCAATAATATTGATAAATTCATTTCTTCCCTTTTTAGATCCATAGTCGTTACACCCTCCTTATAGGATTGGTTCGGTATTGTCCTCATGGGATTTCCACCGAATTTAGCTAACTTTAGCGCGCACAATTCTACGCCGCATTAGAGGGAACCACATCAAAGATTTGCTCATATTTTGGAGGAGTCTCATCATAAGCCTCCCAAAAATATCCATCACTTTTGTTACTGTCTTTACGACAGGCTTGATCATTTCTGTCAAGCTCTGCATATTACTATGCAGGTCGGACTGTATCACTGTCTTGAATATCAGACAGGTTGGCGTACGAACCTAGCTTATATGTCATACAAGGAACTTGTTCTACATAAGGCTTGATTATTTTAGCAAACTTTTCATTATGCTTATTGAGTAATCTTAATTGATAAAACCTCTTACCTTTTTTAGACTTTAAAGATTGCTTATTTATATTAAAATCTAAGTCATATAAGATTTTAAGACTCTTTTTCAACAGCATCTGGTTTGCATAATCAAACCCACAACAGCATATGTAGAAGGTTTCTTTTGTCCAGTATTGAGGCATAGCCTTTCCTAGGCATCCATCATCCATATACCATATAGCTAATGCCAGAGGAGTTATCCTCTTTACAATATACTCATCTACCACTTTGATTCCCTTATGGTAGAACCTTTTCCTCAACTGAGTAAAATATGGATGAACTCTGGTTCCGAGATGGTAGTAATCTCTGCTTTTACCATCTATTCCAATACTATTGTGTTCTAGTGAAACATTGGCTTTTACAACCTGTTCTATAATCTTCTTTTTCCACAATAGGTATTCATATTGCTGAACAGAGTGAGTCATCTGAAGACAAACATTACTATTTTTAGTCTTCTTCGACAAGCAACCATCTCCCAAAACCATACCAACTATTGCACTCTTCCATTCGCCTCTATTTGCTAGTTTCACAGTCTCTACACCTCCCTCAAAGGGTTGGTTCGGTATCGCCCTCATGGGGTTTTCACCGAATTTAACCAACTACTCGCACTATCTACGAATCTTTCTTCATGGATTCCGTAAATTCGTTTCTTTTTCACTACCTTATGTAGAGCCGTTTAAACTCTACCTCACCGTTTCCAGTGAGAGTCGGACTATATCATCATCCTTTTCATAGGATGTCCCGCGCTCGTGCCAGAATTATTTCCCTCATCTTTACATGTTAGGGAGCATCTGATAGCCTCTGATCCTTCCGAAGTGTTTCCACTAAGGCTTGGGTGCTGATTGCCTTATCTATATTCTCATAGACTTAGGTTTCCAGCAGTTCACGGGATTTTCACTACCTGTTACCAGATAGTGGCGCAATTTCTTACGCCTGCCATTTAACTTTCACCTCTCTTGGTATTTATTTTTTAAGCAAACATATCAGGTTTTATACTAACCAACAGTGCATCATCATCAACATCATAGTCGTGAATTATGAGATTAGCACTGGCAGCAGTTCCGATATAATAAGCCTTTTGCTTCAAGGCATAAGTAGCTCCAGTGTGCTTTAAGGTTGCAAATCCCCCAACTAGGGAAGCAGCAGCACTAGCTGAAGCCAGATCAAGAGGCACCCAATACTTATCCTCCAGACCAACAATCACGAAAGCCTTATCCTTTCCAGCAGTAGAAGAAGACTTCCATGCACTCTCCAGTTCATCATCTTTAGGAGCCTCTAACCACCCAAAGAGAGTTTTGGCAGCATCAGTGACAGTTGCATCAAGTCGCAAATTGGCATTGCCTGCACTCATATATACAAACCGGCCTCCCAGCCTGTTAAAATACTGATCGGCAGCAACAGGTACTTCTTCCCCTTTGCCTGGACCGGAATTCCAACCAAATTTAATTCTAGCCATTTAGTTTCACCTCTCTAATAATTAACTATTCTGACTACCTCGGATCTTATTAAGTTTTTCATCTCTCAATTTGAGAGTCTGAACATATTCTTCAGGAGTAAGCCCTCTCTCCTCGGCACCCCTAACTATATTAGGATCTTTCAGGTCATAGCCTGATGTATCAATATCACTACCTTTTGATCCATCAGTCTTTTTGGTATTGAATCCAGATTTGACATCACTCTTTATGAGATTGTCATTCTCTGGATCGTCAAGAAACTTGGATACTCTCTCTTCCACAGTAAGTTCATCTACCAGCTTGCCCCTCTCATTATAGACAGGATAGTAGAACTTATCCAAGTCCTCATCGTAGACGAAATCATCCTTGAGAAGCTTGTAAATCTGCTCAGGTTTATAAGCATTCTTCTTAGTAGCTAAAGAAATTATGCTACTTTGAAGCCTAAAACCTCTCAAGTTCCTGATTTCACTCTCTTTCTTCTCTAAAACAGATTTGGACTCCTCCAACTGTTTATTCAATTCAGACAGCTTTTCATTCATTTCTGCCTGAATTCTTTCCATAGTTTTGTTGAATTCTATTTCTTTCCTTTCAATTTCAGTTTTCTTCTTTAATTCTTCTTCCTCTTTAGCAGCATCAATCTCTGCTTTAAACTTTTTAAGGTCAGCTAGCTCACTTTTCAAAGTTTCAAGTTCTTCTTTAGGAGGAGCTGATTTCACAAGTTCCTCCATCTCCTTAATCTTTTCTCTCAACTTCCTTGCATCTTGCTTTGCAGCATCTCTGGCAGCAAAGGCTTTCTTGGCTTCCTGTTTCAAGTACTCATAGTCCTTGGTATCATCATCGTCATCGTTATCATCATTTTTATTTTTATCTGCATCCGCATCTTCGAGAGCTTTTTGGAGATCCTCCTCCGAATCAAATTCTTCAGGATCTACACCGGCTGCCTTAGCCTTTTCTATCAATTCACTATTTTTAATACCCATATCAATCTCTCCTTTCGTCTCCACAAAAGGACAAGTAAATCCAGTTTAGGATAGCATCCACTTATCCTTTTTAAGTTATTATTCTATTCTATCGACCATACCAAATTTCTTGGCAGTATAAACATCAAACCATGTATCCCCATCCATCATGCTCTCGACATCTTTCTTGGCAAGATTGGAATTACTGACAATGATATTAGCATACTTGTTTCTCATCATCCTAAGCATGGTAGTTTGTGACTTCAGATCTTTAAGATTCTCCTTGAATAGACCATACTTAAAAAGAGATGCAGGATGTACAAGAAACATAGTATTTTTGGAAGCTACTCTCTCCTTGGCACACAGATACACAGGAACAGCAGCAGAACCAACAATTCCGCTAGCATAAGAAATAAGCTTCTTGGAATTACCTATAATCCTTCTAAACTTCAATACATTATCTGCAATTCCAAGTCCTCTAAATGCATCCCCTCCAGGATTACTCATATATATAACAACCACCTTAATATCATCTCTGCTACTCAAAATAATAAAATCTGACCATAAAGCAGTAGCAAGAAACACATCTATATCATTCATTTTGATGTATGCAGTATCACCATATATTTTTGTAAACCTTGATAAAGAAAGAGTTTCCTCTTTCTTGGCAGAAAGTTCAAACAACTTTTCGATATCCATAGGCTGTCTGACTATTGGAGCAATGTCAAGAACAACCTTTTTAGTGCTTTCAATAGGAGCCTTTTGTGTAATAGCAGAACATGAGGCACACAAAAAGACAGCTACTAAAAATATAAAAATCTTACTCTTCATCTACCTTCACCTTTTCCTTCTTCGTAAGTTTGTCTTTTTGGCTTTTAGCAGAGACAAACTGATCTGACATATCATCTTTGTTAGTGCCCCCCTCATCAAGTATCTTCTTGCTTGGTGTAGTAGCTTTGTCAATAGTACCTGGACCAGATTCTATCTCACTATCTATCTGAGATTTGATGGAATCTGGAGCAAGAGGCACAGACTTCCTGGCAACATTCTTCATAAGCTCTTTGTTGAGAGTAATGGATATATTTCTCTCCAGTATATTGAAGATAGTCTCTATCTCATCTGAAAGGGAGGTCACATCGAAAGACTCTGGATATTTTACAGACTCCAATGATGTATAATCCAAATTCTTAAATAAATACACGAGTTTGTAGATATTATTCTCAAATCTCTGATATGACTTGGCTTTGTCTGCCAGATTAGCATTGACTCCCAAGAATCCCATCTGAGCCGCCCTGCCTGATCTTCCTATATACATATCATTAGAAGAGCCTATAAGTCCTGCAAGCCTGAATATCTCTTTTATGTGATCTATTACTAAGTCCCATATAACAGCAAGATTGCCAGCATTAGGAGATATAAATGCAGGTGGATGAGTAGAGTCTTTGGGAAATGTCCAAGCAGTAGTTGTACCTATACTACGTAATGGATCGTCTCCACCAAGTTCTGCCTTATCAGCAAGCGTTCCATCGTCTGGAACAGTGAGCTGAGAAAAAGTATTTCTCTCTATTTGCTCATCTAGGCAGGAACACCAGTTGAATATCGTCCTATTTACGTACACTATATCCTTCAACATAGACTCGCCAACCAGGTCATTATCTACGTCTGAGTGCATCAATGTTACTAAAGGAACAATACCTATAGTATTTTTGCCACTGCTAGGTGAACCATCCTCATAAACTACCTTATTACCATCCTTGTCCTCAACACGCCACTCCTCAGTCGTTATGAGCTTGTAGTGCGTCTCTTCCTCTCTCTTCTTGGTTGGGTCCATATCTCTGTAGTACTTGCTCTCTATAACTATCCATCTCAAATTCCCATTATCATCAAAAGACCAATCCTTTATCTGATATGGGTAGACAAGTGAACAAAAAGGTTCTATCCCCTGCTCTTTTTCTTGAGCCTTTGTGAGCCCCTTCTTGCCTGCCTTTGATGGGAGTGGAACATCCACAAGTACATGCATAGTACCGAAAACACTAGACAAAAATCCAACCTTCTTCACAAAGTCATTTATGCTGGTACCACGTCTGTCAGCATTACTGCGAAAATAGTCCAGATTGCTGTCAGCAGGTCTCTCAATCCTCTCCTTAAATATATAAGTATTATATATTTTAGGTATGACTTCGCAGAAATTAAGGTAGTATGCTCTCTCCAGTCTCTCCTCGTAATCTTCAGTATCCTCAAGTCTGTGCTCAAACAGATTAGCCTCAGTTATGAAATCCTTTCCACCCTTCACAGCATTGATATACAGCAACCATTTAGCTATATTACTGTCATATAGAGGATGAGATCTCCTAGACAACTTTATTTCAGCCATTATCTTCTCCTAGTACGCCTATTTTTAGCCATTCTTTTTATCATCCTAAATCTTGGAGCTTTAGCCAAATCTACAGAAAGTTGCAACGCGTCCGGCGCGTCGTCATGTTCGTCATTTTCTCCAGTAAATGTGACTATCTGCTCTATCCCCTCAGCATACATATTGGATGTAGAAGATCTGACAGTATCAAATACGATAGTTCCATCAATTATAAGAGGAACAATACCCTCAAATCTCAGCTTCTTATCCTTATACTGATTTACTTCAACTATTGGGATGTTAACTCCAAATTTTCTAGCCTTTTTCCTTAAAGTGTCAGCCATAACATACTGAAATGCATTGGTTTCTATTGCAAATGAGTGATACTTATATCTTAAAAAAGATCTGATTATGTCATCAATTTGGGTATCAACAGATCTCCTCTTGATATCCATATTGACAACATAGATATACCCGGTCTTGGTACTCCTGGCTACTGTAACTATTGCTGAGTAGTCTCCAGAGGTACTGTGTTTTCCAAGAGAAGGATCAATTGCTCCATAGTATACTGCATGCTCCAAATCCTCACGCACTTTCGGCATATTAAAATTCTCAAAATGCAGATCTTCTTTAGTGACAAGCACCTTTGTGAGATCCACAGGAGCATTCTGCTTCTCCATCAAGAACCCACTTGGATCACTCAGCTTATAAACCATAAGATTATAGTACGGATCACCTTCAGGCCAAAGTACTTTAGTACCCTCTAGCATTTCCTCTTTGTGCTCCTCAAAGAATTTCAGAGCATCTTCCTTCCTGTTGGCATTAAACCTATCCTTATATATCTTAGCCCATTCTTCCCACAAAGGAGAGTCAGAAAATTCCTCAACAGCTTTGAACCTTACACTAGACCAATCAGGATATTGTTCGGGGTCGAGTAGGTTATTCAGAAGAGAATCTTTACCGAGTATTGTACCAACAACATAAAAATCAGTAGTCCCATCTTCTCTTCCTGCAAATAGTACATCTTTGTTAAACCATTGATTTCTTATGAATTTTCTCTGAACATCAGACCTTACCATCTCCCCGGATTCTAAATCGTCCATCAAGACAAGACTGGGCCGAGTAGTACCAAACCTTCTACCACGTATCTTACTACCAGTGCCAAGAGCCTTCACCTTCACACCATTTCTGGTTATTATCTCATCTGATCTCCACATTTCCCCTTTACCAAATGCAAAGGGGAAATCCTGCTGTATCATCAGATTAGTCTCAAGCTCTCTCTTTATATCTGCAAGAAAGTCTTCGGCTTGACCAAGAGTATCGGATATGAGAATTATAAACTTCTTCTTATTGTAGCAAATACACCATAGTGGGAAAATAGCTGATATTATTGTGCTATTGTGAGAAACAATATCATTGGCTACAAAGTTGTGGTATTTTTGTGTTTCAATGTCATAGGTCTCTGTATAAAAATAGTCAGATATATCAACTACTTCCTCCCAAAAAATATCACTATCAGCAATACGCTTTAAAAACTCATTATCATCTATCTCTGCTACACGCTTAACCTTACTTATAGAAGTATGATATTTATTGTCAATTCTTATACCCCAATTTTTTCTTAAGTAGTAAGGAGTAATTGATTTTAAATACTTCCTCCATGATCTATCAATAGTATCAATATTGGAGTGCAATTCTTCTATTTTAGTTCCACTATATGAACGTAAAACATCTTCGAGTTTCTTATGTTTGTGCAATAAATCAAACTCTTTGTTTATTTTGCATAACTGAGCATATCTATATATAACTAATGCAAATGCACCATCATAAGAATTAGAGCTATAAAATATTGATGGAATCAACCCAACTCTTAAAAATAAAGTAAATAGCTGATGTATCATAAATTCATTGGCAAGAGTTATACCAACACTTCTACTTTCACAAGCCACCCAACCATCAGTAGCTATAAACCTACTCAAAAACAAACGTATTTTGTCATCATTTTGCAAAAAAATGCATTCAGGTATAAACTTTGTTTTTGAACCACAGCCATCTAGTCCAATAGTTCTTATGTAATCCCTAGCACCACAACTTAGTCTGTACTGCCCAGACCTCCCCCGAACTTCCCTTACTTTAAATCCAAGATTACTACAAGATTTTATAAACTCAGATGCTACTTCTTCATCAAAATTAGTATAACCACAATTGATTGTATATTTAGTATTAGTAACACACCCCTCTGCTAACATATTAGCAAGGAAGATGACTTCATCATCAGAGATCGAATATCTGTCCTCTGCTACACAAGGCAATTTCCTCGGAGTAGCAATTTTAGTTCCAATCTTTATATCTCTAGCTTCTATCTCTCCATGAATATCAAACAACCGATGATCATCAGTCATAGTTATATTTCTTCCAGAAGAAAGTGTGAACCTTCTAACCTTCTTTCTTCCAGAATTCAATACAGCAGACACTACATCTTTGTCAAGTTTCAATTCATTATTAACACAAACAACCTCGTCACCAACTTTGACATCCTTTATCTTCTTTACTCTACCATTATACAATTGCACAAAAGTATTAGAATCTAGGCACTTAGCATTCCCACGCGGCGCTGCTATAGCCCATTTGCATCCCTTCTTCTTGTGAGTCTCTCTGGTAAGAGTCTTGAACAAAAATTTATGGAACTTGCTTGTAGCTTTAGTCATATAGTGGGGGAAGTATCTGACACCAAAAGCCTCAAGACTGTGACCGCATGCAATTGCAGCCAACTTGTTGGAGACACCTTCAATTTTGTCTTCTTCTACTCTCAATTCTGCCTTTGGAGGCTCCTCATACACAGTTTTGCCGGTTGTGAGAGGAGATTTTATTATTTCAGCCTTATTATTCTTCCAAAAATTCTCTTCCCTCTCAATTGCAAACTCTCTACGCTCTTCTTTAGAGTAGCTCCATATGCGCTTAGTATTCTTTCTATAGAACTCATCATGTATGGCTGCCTTCTCCTTCTTGTCAAAATAGTCTGACAAGTAGGAAGGAAGACCACCTTCATACTTAGAATCCAGTTCAGCTCTCTCTTGTTGTATTTCTGAAAGTTCGCTACTCATGAGATCCCACTATGGAATTTATTATCTTATCCAAAGTCTTTTTGTCCAGCTTAACATCTTCAGTAAATACATTATTTTGGGTATTTACTTGAGTTATATTCTCCACCTTTATAGTATCAAGACCGTATAGCTTGGCTCTGTTCATAAGCGTTTCAGTCCATCTCTGATGAAAGGATCTGGCAAGTTTGATATCTCCTTTGTCTTTCAACTCAAAAAACATATTCCTTGCTTCTTCCACTGCTTCCAAGAGAGCATTATCCAACTCCACCCTCTTTGCCATCACCAATTCAGGATCAAGAAGGCTTGTCTCTAACTCCTTGAGATATTTGATGTTTCTCTTGACAGCCTCAAGAGACATACCAAGCTCATTAGAGACCTGTGCAGGAGACATACCAGCTTCAGTAAGCTCTTTGATTTCATGTATTCTTTTCATGCGCTCTGTAGCGCTAATATTACCAGCAGGCATATATTACATCCTTAAACATTTAGCAAAGTCTCTGTTATCTACAAGTACCTGATACAGACCTTGAGCCAAAGAGGTTTCAACAACATTATCCAAATTAAACTTATTTATGTATTCTATAGCTGTTATTATGCAATCAAGCATTGCACATTTGAGTACACTTTTGTGTATTTTTCCTTGCCCATCATCAATCAATACTTCACACGATGAATTTTTCAATACAAAAAATACTGATTCATCCTCACTGAACACATAAGGGTACTTTATTTTATATATATACCCTAAAATATTCAATTTTTTAGGTATCCATTTCGTATTTGACAGTATGTCAAATGTGCTCTTATTATCCCTAAATACTTGTAACAACCCGAATGACATAGCTTCAACATACTCTTCAGTAAGTACCTTATGTATATAGATAGAATCTATAGCATGTATCACTTCATGTAGAAGAGAAGTCACAATCCACTGATCATCCCTCTTGTCACCATCATAGGCAGTATCTGTGATAAGTATTGACAGATGATTATAGCTATGTTGGGCAAATCTGTCATCTAAGTCCTTAAATTTATGCGGAAATTCGACGGTATAAATGTGACCACCGATTTTAATCTTCTTAGGTATTTTCATTACAATCTCTTTCTACGGAGTAAACCACCTCCGAAAATTGTTATTCTTTCTGTGTGTTCTGACTCTGGAATCATATGCTCCAATTGGAGGAGAAGCCTGTACAAATGGTCTACCCAATATGTCCTGAGTAGCACTTGTTGTAGAAGATCCAGATTTTATATATGGTGAAATCTGTCTCAATTTGAAATTCCTAGCTGTAGCATTAAAAAACTCTGGATCTTGAGTAGCAAGGTTATTATCAGTACCACCACTTATATTCCCATAATTGAAAACAACATTACTATCAAAAGATGCATTTGATACTACTGGGCTAACATATATTGCTGCATATGAACTATGATAAGTTGTATTCATACTTGCTATAATATTATTAGTTATTGTAACACCATCTATAGATCCAGTAACACTTATTCCATAACCTGCACCATAATATATTGTATTATTTTCTACATAAAAATTCTTAGCAATAGTAGCAACAGATGTATTGGAAACATATATACTATTATCATATCCATCTACACCAATATTATATACAACATTAGATCTTACAGTACTAGGAGAAGTAGTACTAGCAAATACAGGTTTGTATGATCCTATTCCAGCTACAAGTCCATCATGTATTATATTCCTATCTACAACAGAGCTTCCAGTTCTACTAAGATATATACCAACACTTGTAGTAGAACTTGCATCGGGGTCATGAACAGTACACTCCTCTACAATACAATTCTTAACAGCATATAGATGTATACCATGATAGTAACTATTACCTCCTTTTGACCAATCTGCAACAGAGCAATTACTTATTTTAATTCCAGTCTCACCAACAATATTTGGAAAATCAGTAATACTGCCAGATATTCTTATACCTGTCCTCATTACAGATGCTATTATACAATTCCTTATATTAATATTACTAGCATCAACAGATGCATTGCTAATACTATAAAATATACCATACCTATTATTTTTAGAAACAATACTAGCTATAGTTATTCCGCCAACATTACTTAAATTTCCAGATGTATTATTAATTACAACACCACTATTACCAGAATTAGGACTACCAGAAACTTCCAAATCTCTTATCGTAAAATAATTCTTATCAATTGCATAAACTGAATGTGAAGATGCCAAGTAAGTATCAATATATCCAGAATCTTTAGAATAGTCACCTCTGATTACTATGGGATTTCCTGGTTCACCAGATGCACCAACAGTAAAATTCTCATTATGTGTACCACACAAAACTAAATTATCTCCAGGCATTACTCCATTTGCCTGATTCCAGACTATATTATCGAAACCATTCCAAGAGTTGGAGTAGCTGGTTCCATCCTCCTCTCCATAACTTCCACCGGAAGGTCTTACAAACCACCCAATTTCTCCATCCAAATAATTCTGCTGATACTCGTAAGCACCACGGTCAAACTGACCACCACTAGGTCTAATATTCCCAGCATAATCAGAATTGAGAATTGTGTATCTGTATCCTGAATTTATAGCTGGAGAGGTAGATGCAACAGTAAAATCTAATGTGCTAGGAGATGTAAATTGAGGATCTGCTGTGGCAAGTTTATCATCAGTACAATTATTGAGCAAATTTGCACAATCAAACAGTAAATTGTTACTAACTAGTATACTGGATATACTCGTAGTATCAAATGAAATACCATAACCTGCTGAACTTGCTACAATATTGTTGATAACTCTGGTCCCTTTAAATCCACTTTCAGCAGAAATAGCTGCATTACCAGTATCAAAAACTGTATTGCCTTCTATAAAAGCATTGAGAGAAGATCCATCAGTCCTGCCTGTACATTTTACTCCATATGTTACATCATTTACTATATTATTCAGTATGTATGTAGATTCATCAGAAGCATTATAATTTTTGTAGTCTCTTATACCCATATAGTCAATATTATGGACAATATTCCGTCTTACTGACCCATTATGTGTATATACCAACCCTATTCCAGAAGCATAGGTTCTGCCTGTAAAGTTAGAGGCTACATTACAATCCTCTATAAGAGCCTCTCTGCCATAAGTAATATTTATTCCATATCTATAATCGTTATCAGCAGTAGAGAAATTTGTAATTTTGCAAGATTTTATCTTTACAGCAGATGCTTCAAATTCCGGTGTAGAGTTTGGATTACAATACCAATAGATACCATGTCTACCAATTGAAGCTACTGAACAATTTTCAAAGACTATATCACTTATAGCAGCAGATGCATTGGTTGTGTAAAGATATAAGCCATATTGTCCTACATCACCTACACTGGCACCACGGACCTGAATGTTGTTTACACTACTGTTAGTATATACATAAATTCCTTCCTGTGTTCCACCCCTCACAACAAGACCAGAAGCAATGATATTATCCTTATCGCTGATATATACACACCTAGTAGCTGAGTTTTGTACATCTATGATACCTTTATAAGATGGATGGTCTCCCCTAATATAGACTGGAGTCGAGTTGAGCCCGGACATCTCGACTGCAAAAGACTCATTGTGTGTACCGCAGATATAGAGAGTATCTCCATGATACATCCCACTAGCCTGATTCCAGACTATATTACTGAAGCCATCCCATGCATTAGCATAAGTTTTACCATTTTCGTAACCATAAGAGCCACCAGACGGTCTGACGTACCAGACATACTCTCCATCATACAGATTTTGCTGGTATTCATACGCTCCTATGTCAATTTGCCCTCCACTAGGTCTGATATTTCCATCTATGTCACTAGATATGGACCTTATTGGACACCCCATATTGATGCAAGGAGATGTAGATTGGAGTTGGAATGATGGCATCGGCCAACAGATATCAATGTCTCCTGTTGATGAGTCATAAGTGCCTAGGCTCTTCAATTCTTCTATGACTAGTTGTAAGCTAGTGATCTCAATATCATAATGCTCTCGTGCTTGTTTGAAGCCATTGAGAATCCAGCGCCACTCTTCCATTGTAGCTTGAGAGTCATCATGGGACAACACAGTTACTGGTAGTCCGCAAATAGCTACATTTATTGCAAATAGTTCTGCGTTCTTGGTAGTTTGTTCTTCATCACCCTCAGTAATCAAATTACCAATAGGTATGACACCTATCTTGAAAACATTATAGGGAAGAGTTTCTGAAGTGAAATCACCCAACCCAGCAGCTCCTAGATAACCACTAGTTCTCAGGGCTTCTACAACATTGGCATCGCCAGCTCCATACGGAGGGACAAAAGTTCTTGCTTTATAAGTTTGACCTGTTTGTGGATCAGTGATATCACCTTCATTGTTAATCATATTGGTCAATTCAATACGAGAATCATAGATTTCTGATTTATAAAACCCAGAACAATTTCCATCCGTGCAGTCAGTTTCTTTTAAAAAATCAATATCACAAGGGGCGGCTGTAGCTGCCATTTCCGCTAAAGATTCTGCTTTGCAAAGATCTCCTATTGAGGAAGCAGATTGGCCGTCTGTTGTAGATTTGGAAATTGTCCAGTTTTTGGTACCGCTGAAGTTGCTGATTATCTCTCCTAAAGTATCCGCATTATCTTGAGTAGTATCTATGTCAATACTGTCATCTCCGTCAGTCGCCAAATGAATGATTCTTGATGAATCTAGTGAAACTGTTGGGTTAGTATCAGTGCCGTTGTATTCAAAATACAAGGCATGATTATAAGTGAGTTTTGTGTGGCTACGGGTATGAGGAGCAACTTCTATTATACCATTTTGTATCAAGTTTCTTAGGTCAGATAGCACATCTAACACATCCTCATGGACATTCAGAAAAAAACTACCTTTATAACCATACTCACTCAGCAGACTGGCTAAACTCTGAGCATATGAAAGGTTGGTGTTATCGTCAACCCTTGGAATAATAAATCCCCTTGCTCCTGTAAGTTTCAGATGGGGGTCTGATTGAATTACGTTTTCAGTAGTAGTTCCACTAGCGAAAAAGTTGGTAGGATAATAAGTAGAAGGAAGAACTACGCAATTCTTTATTGAAGTTATTCCAGCAGAACTTCCTCTGTGAATTGTAGGATAATTCCCATACCCCCAATATGCCCCAACAATGATACTATTAATAACGATCAGATTTCCAGCACCCGCATGTGACACATCTATATTTTTGCTTTTTGCTAATATGGAATTATAGATGTTTACATTCGCAGTAGTAGCATGGTATAATAGCGTGGTTGGTGAGCCATTAGGACTGTAAATCTGGCAAGAATACACATTTAACAAGCTATCATTTTGAATATTTATCCCAATTGCAGTTTGATATGAATCTGTCCATATCCTGCAACGGTCTGTAACAACTGTGGAAGCATTTGAAGTTCTGATAATATGACCAGTGTGATTTTCTGTAGCCACTATATTGCAGTTAGTAAAAGTAATGTTATTTCCGTTATTTACCCAAATTACTCGAAGACTATCATTTTTTATTGTAATATTTTCGAATAGCACATTGGTGATAGAAGTATTGTCTACATAACAAGAAGTTGGAGTTCCTGGGTCAAATACTATCTTTTCAGCACTCCCTCTACCTATAACTGATAGATCCGAGTATTTAACATCTGTCAACCCTGTGTAATTATCACTTCCACTATACGTCCCCTCAGCAACATAGATCGTATTCTCTCCTGTAAGGCTCAAGCTCAAGATCTGATTCAGGTTATTAGCCGCCTTCTCCCACGTGTCATAGGGTGAGGTAGCTGAACCTGAAGGGCTGAGATAGTAATCAGTCATCTTCTACCTCTTCATACAACTGCATATCTTCTACTGCAATGGGGTAGGGCACACCACTCCCGTTGACCGCCAGCCATCCATCCCAGCACACTACATCCCCTTCCTTGGTCTCCACAACGAACGGCTCCTCAATCCTCACGGCCAACACTACATCCTTCTTCCTAAACTTCCGCCAACCTTTCACAGTTCCAAGGTTGTGCCTCCCAAAAATCAGCATACCATCCCCCCAGACAAAAAAGAGAGTGTACACTCTCTACTATATAGGGTAGCCGTCTGCCCACCCTTTGTCAACTGCACCCAACCATCCCACCAATATCTCCCAAAACCCAATTCTACCCTACCACCCCTCCAAAAACCCAAAATTTTTGAAAAGTCCTAAGCGGTGACAACTGAAATTTTACCTTTTTCAGCCCCCTCAAACCCAAAATTCATCTTCCAGAAAAGCATTCCCCCAACCAAAAATTTAACAAACACCAAAAACAGCCAAAAATACACCCACAAAAACACCCAATTTTAACATCCACCCCTCTCTAAAACCTAAAATTTCTGAAAAGTCCTATATGGTAACAGTAGAAATTTTACCCTAAATCACACACTAAAACCCAAAATCGCTTCTACAAAGTGCATAAAATGCCCATATCTGAAGCAAAAATCTACTCAATACCAATAGGAATAGTAAGAGTAAGAACACATAAAACAATCCAATTCTGTAAGAGAATAGATACATAGTTGCATATAACTGGAGTAAATAGGATATACTCTATAACCTACCAAACAAGGAGAGTACACCTTATCTTCTGAAAGACATGTAAGAGGAGAGGAGTATGTAAGATTTAAGAATGAGATGATATATCTAAAGAATAGAGAGGTGACAAGAGTACTGAAGATATAAGTTAGGAGAAAAATGCTTTCCGAAACTATCTAAAAAATTTTTAGGAGGAAGGGAATGTATATATAGAGAATATCAGAAGAAAATGCTTTCCAAAAATATACAAATAGAAGTATTGTAAGACTGAAAGAACAGAGGTGGTAATATAGGATTCCAAGAAAAAATGCTTCCCAAAAAATATAC
>Ga0209834_10000904_pt1 | contig 17450 bp, 17 predicted proteins | sample Mar14236cmmetaG_FD_184134 | JGI IMG/M metagenome (GOLD analysis project Ga0209834, IMG submission 184134) | Marine hydrothermal vent microbial communities from Guaymas Basin, Gulf of California to study Microbial Dark Matter (Phase II) - Marker... ...
GCCAAGGATGATGTAATCAGTACGGCGCTGGAAGACTCGAAGGTAAAGACATACACGGACGGTAAAGAAATAATCAAGCAGATTTACATACCAAACCGCCTGGTAAATATAGTTGTCAAGTAGGAATATTTAAGGAAATATTGGGTGGATGATCAATGGGTCATAGATTGATAATATAAAAATGAAAAGAATAGTTAACATAATATATCTTTTGAGACATTGTTTCTTTTTAAGAGCCCCAGTCTTGACCTATCTTTTTATTAACTAGTTCTTAGATTGCTTTTAATCCCGGGTTTGTTCTCGTTTTTTCGAAATCATACCAGTATGTATAATCATTTTTAATGCTCGTTTTACAAATATGTCCCGCCAAAACCCCCCTGCTACTCCCAATAGATAACTGATAGTTATTGAATTTTGTCTGCCGCTTTTCCATACATAGGCTTTTTTATGTTTTGCGCGGTAAATGCCATATTTTCATCCACCGGTGCTGTTAAAGGGACGGAGTTGCTGTCAATCAGCAATAGAGCTCCCTTATGGGATACATTTATTGAGTCTATTACTTTGACTCTGTCACCTTTTTTTAATCTAAGCTGGCCCGCTTGTGCCCGGGGTGAAACAAGAATAATTATTGTGAAAAGTAAAAAAAGTACAGCCGACAAAGACATAAAATCCCTGTACGTATTCCCACCTGTTGATTAATATGGTCTTATAATATCAACCCGCCTTCTTGAAGGCGTAATTGGCCAGCCGGCGGGCTTCGCGGAAACGGGTCAGCGGGCCGGGAGCCCCCAGAACGACCACCGTAATCTCCTTACCCGTCCCATTCTCGAGGACAGTCGTCAGACAATAGTCAGATTTGATTATATAGCCGGTCTTCCCAGCTTTGACTTTATATTTCGAGAAGACCATTTTGTTGGTGTTGATCAACCGTTTGGAACGTTTACGATTGACCGGTTTGAAAACATATTTTTTCAGACTTGTAATCCGTCCTATCTCAGGGTACAACTGTCGCGCCGTGTTGACAAGTCTCGCGCAATCGGCGGCGGTGGAGCGGTTCTTCTCGCTCAGCCCGGTGGGTTCGACCATATATGTGTTTTCCAGGCCGATCTGTTTGGCTTTTTTATTCATCATTTTGGCGAATTTTTCGATACTCCCGGCCACGGAACGGGCCAGCGCCCGCGCCGCCCGATTATCAGACTGTAAAAGGGCCGCGTGAAGCAGGTTTTTGGCGTGTACCTTATCCCCCACTCTAAATATCGACCTCGCCGAGTGGCGCGCATCTTGCTTACTGATTGTGATCACGGTATCTGGTTTGTAATTGTCAAGCACCACCATTGCTGTCAGAAGTTTCGAAATCGAGGCTATCGGCCTGACTTCATCGGCGTTATAACAGTAAATCACTTTCCTGGTCTTATTGTCGACCGCTATCGCCGACTTGAGATTAAGATAAATAGCCCGCGAGATATTACTGTCGGGCATATCGAAATTGAACAGATTACGTTTGGCAGGTTTTTTACCTGCCGGGAGGGTCTTTGATTCCGATTCGGTTAGAATTATATTCTGGAAGACAAGAAACAGGGCGAGCACGCCCAAAATCGATAATACCAGAACCCTGTTTCTTGCTTTTCTGCTTTCTTTGGTCATCAATATTTAATCCACCTAATGATTTCGGGTAAAGTCGGCCGCTTGCCGTACATCAATATTCCAACTCTAAATATTCTCCCGGTGAACCAGATCACACCCAGGATCGTCAATACTGTCAGGATGACGCCTATTACCGATTGCAGGACAATCGGGTCTGCAAAGGTGAAATTGGTCGGACTCATGATATTAAGCCGGATAACCATCATGGTCGGTGTCATAAAGGGAATTAATGATAATACAGTGGCAATCAGCGAATTCGGCTCCTGAATGATATACATGGATAGTATAATCGGCAGCATGACCGTCATGGTAATGGGAAATATAAAGCCCTGAGATTCTTTTTCGGAATTGACAATTGATCCGATCAGCGCAAAAATCGTCGAATACAGAAGATAGCCCAGCACCAGGTAGACGACAAAAAAGAAAATCAGAATCGGATTAAATAGAACATCGGATATGTCGGCGCTGATACTCAGATTGCCCCGGAATTGATATATCCCCAATCCGATCACCACCCAGATCCCTACCTGTGTCAGGCTGGCCAGCCCCAATCCAATGATTTTCCCGGCCATAAGCTGAAATGGCGAAACCGACGATACCATCACCTCGATAATCCGTGAATTTTTTTCCTCGATCACAGCCCGCATAAGTATCTGGCCGTAACCGATTACAGTACCAAAAATAATCAATACAAAAAACAGCCCGCCCAAATACATCACTTCAAAATTGCGCTGTTTTTCTCCCGGGGCCATTTGTGTGAAGACAGTCCGATGGGTTAGATTCAAAACCGAATCGACCTCCATATTTATATTCGATTCTAAAAGGCGTTCCTCGGTCAGGACTCTGGTGATGGCCCAGTTAAAACGATCGGCTGTCCTGAAACTGAATGATTTGGCAACCACTATGCATGAATCATTCTTAACTATATCATCAAACAGGACCACGTAGCTTTTTATTTTATTGGATTGCAGTGCCGAATCAAGCCTGCTTCTGACGGCCTTATATTCGGTCGTGTCATTCGGGTCTATCTCATAAATGTCGGTTACAATATATGTCAGACTGCTGTCATCCAGTTTATACCGCTCCAGTTTACCGGCAAACTTCTCCCCCATTTTTCGTCCATCGAGATCGACAATGGCTAACTGCTGGCTTGTGGCCGGCTTTTTGCGGGCCAGGAGCGACGGTACCACGGTGAGGACTATCATGAAAACCGGCAGAAGAACGATACCGACAACAAACGACTTCTTTTTGACAACCTGAGCGTACTCTCTCTTTATAATTACCCACAGCTTATTCATTGGTCACCTCGCCGGCGTTAAGTTCCGTTGGATCGACTCTGGCGACATCGATAAAAATATTATACAGCGACGGTTCGACAATCTCGAAACGACTGATTTTCACTTTTTCGGAAAGCTTTTTTAATATCATCTGGGTATCCGCATTATCGCCCAGTTTTAACTCGATATAATTGTTGAATTCGGTAAACGATTCGACTCCGGGAATATCGGCGGCAAAAGCCCCGTCACCCTCCATCTCGACCTGGATGGTATCAGTTCCGAATCGAGTTTTTATTTCGGCCATCCTGCCGTCAAGGACCTTCTGACCCTTATTGATAAGGCAGATAAAATCACACAGTTTTTCTGCCTGCTCCATTACATGAGTTGAAAAAAGAATCGTCGTGCCCCGGCGTTTCTCTTCCAGAAGTATGTTTTTTATAAGCTCTATATTTATCGGATCAAGACCGGAAAAAAGCTCATCGAGAATAATCAATTTCGGTTTGTGTATCATGGTGGTGACAAACTGAAGTTTTTGCTGCATCCCCTTGGAGAGCTCCTCCACCTTACGATTCCGGTATTCGGCGAGGGACATACGTTTCAGCCAGGGATCGATATCGGATAATATCTGGGAGCGCCGGGCGCCTTTCAGTTCGGCGAAAAAAACAATGACCTCTTCAAGGGTCATTTTTTTATGAAGGCCTCTCTCCTCGGGAAGGTAACCGACAATATTTTTAAAATCACTGTCCGGCTTTTTCCCCTCGATTAAAACCTCACCGGAGTCGGGTGCGATGATATCCATTATCATCCGGATCGTTGTCGTCTTGCCGGCCCCGTTGGGACCGATAATGCCGTATATCGACCCGGCCGGTACAGTAAGACTCAGATCATCGACGGCCACTTTGTCGCCGTATGTCTTCCTGATGCTGTTTATTTTTAGGTATTCTTCCATCATAGTATCCATATAAACTCTTTATTTAGCAGGTAAGAATTTTATAGTCAACAAAAAACTACAGCTCCAGCGCCTGTATCATCTCCTGGGCGTTTTTGACCGCCTGACCCAGATGACAGTTGTTGAAAAAGATATAGAGTTTCTTTATTTTATCTTCGCGCTTTTTGATTTTGTCTTTCCACTGCTCCAGTTCTTCTCGGCTGTAATCATAATCATAGCGCAGTGCTCCCCCCTGCCACCAGTGTTCGCTGTTGCGTCCGTGAAGCCTTATATATGCGGTGTCGGTTGTATTGAAAAAATCCGGCGCCAGAAGCCCGGATAACGGCGGTTCATCAACCGCCACATAACCAATCCCCGCCGCAATGAATTCATCATACATGGCTCGGTTGACCCAGCTGTTATGCCGGAATTCAACGAACAGAGGATATTTTTCCAGAAGCTCACGGCAATATTTTAAATAATCGATATTGGCCTGATTGAACTTGAATGAGTAAGGAAACTGTGCCAGAATTCCTTTCAGTTTTCCCGGTTCAACCATCGGCTTGAGACATTCGTCGAAATCGCGAACCGCCCGCTCGATGTTTTTTCTTTTATGTGTGACCGTGTCAGGCGCCTTGACAATAAACTCGAAACCATCCGGCGATTTTTTCTCGATATTGGCCATCACCGCCGGATGCGGGATCCGGTAATATGTCGAGTTGATTTCGACCGTGTTGAAATACTTGACATAATGATCGAACATTTTGCCCTTCTGAATATCGGGCGGATAGAATGTTCCTTTCCAGTCATCGAAACTGTAGCCGGATGTGCCTATTTTTATTTCCATGGTATCTTCCGTATCGATATACTGCAATACGCACAAAATATTCGATGGTTGCAATCACTTCTTTTCCTTGATTTCCTGAAAGCGCACCTTCCCGCACCTGGGGCAGACCCATTTCCGGCGCTTATGAAAGGAACGCTTCTGCTCTTTCATCTTTATCCGGCATTTGGAACAGATCATTTTATCAGGTGAAGAAAATCGGTTAACAGGAAATCGACCCGGCCTATAAAAGTCGACATGCGCGACATGACCGTATAGCCGAAAGTCGCCCCAAAGAAAATCATAAGGAAATAAGTACCCAGTCTGGCTGTCGATCCCATAACACCCTTGTGTTCGCGGCTGAAATAAAAATACGCCAGGGTCGATATGACCCCAAGCGCCACTACCGGCGCCTCGATATTGAGCGATCCGTTTTCGATAATCGGCATCACCGATGCAGACATTTGCTTCAATGTCCGGGCATAAAGCATGGCCGGTATAGCCACTCCCGCCCCGGCTCCAATCATAAGGGCAATCGGAATTCGCGAAAGCCATGAGGTCTTTTTTGAAAAACGGCTGAACATCATCAGGCCCAAAAGGAATGGGATTATAAGAATTAATCTGCCTTCGGAGAATAGCGGCACCAGAAGTAAATCTATGATAGTCGTCTGCCAGAAAATTACCAGCGCGTAGCCGACCGAAAGCCCAATCAGCCATGATTCGGCCGCCTTGTAAACCGGATTGTCCTTATATAAAAACGAAAATACGGCCAGGGTCAGTATTCCGGCAACCAGTATCCCGATATCCATCTCACCCCCCTCCCCCGCGCCGACGGTTTCTGAAATAAATAATATTCCCGACAATGACCAGTGCTAAAATATAAAGATGTGCCGCCGACTGAGCCAGCATTCCGCGCGATCCGCCGCCGCGCTTATCAAGAAGATTTTCATATTCGGCCGCTCCGCGCAGACCGCCCACAACCGCATAAAGCTGTTCCGAGGATAGATATGGGTCGTACGATGTGATCATAGCCGCCGTAAGCCCTGCCATCACTTTCTGATTGTAACGCGCCCCGGCATATTCGACCCACTGCACCGTCCGATCGCCATCAGCGATTGAAACCACCATCTCGATATTGTCATAGCTGTCGATACCGAGCATAATCGGCATGGTATCGGTCATATTACCGAGATAATCCTCGGGGAATACCCTCTTGATAGATTCTCCCATACCAAGTATGGCGGAGATGTACTGCGGCTTGAAACCGAGAAATATATAATCGCTTCCATACTGCCTGTCATATTCACGGGCCGTTTTGCTCAATAAATCATAACCGATTGCGGTCCCTTCGGCAAATAAAGATAATCCCACGATTTTCAAATCGTTTTTGAAAGCATGACGGAGCATCGCCAGGGCGATCGGCTGTATCTCCGGCAATGATGAGGCTTCATGATCGAAGGAAAATATAACGACTGATTTTTCAGGCAGAGTATCGAGATATTTATAGGCTTTCAATGTCGCCGGTGACGGCGCCGTTTTAAATTTAATTGTGATCAAATAAGAGACAATGACGACAATCGCCAGTCCCGAAAAAATGATCCATCTGGTTCGCAAACGATCCATTACTCACCCCTCAGGTATGTCCGCTCGATTCCAAGAATGACCCGTAAGGCGGTGGTCATCGAACCCAGTCCGATACCGATCAAAATCGCCCGTCGGGCGGCCATCGAGGGATAACTCTGGATCCAGAATGTGGTTTTAGGGAGTGATTCCGATATCATTTCCGCCAGCGGTATTCGCCCGATCAGGACTATCAGGGCGGTGAGAAGCAATATGGTGGCCGAAACGGTCCTCGCCCTGAAACCGCGAAATGACGCCGAAGCAACAAAGAATGCCAGTAGCGAAAAAACTGTCGCCTGCATCGGGGCCAGCATATTTTCGAATGACCATAGAAACGGCGAACCAATCCTGGTTCCGCCTATTATGGCCAGGAGCGGCATAAGCGCCAGTCCGATAAGCGAGACTATCTTATAGGGCGTGTCCTTCTTGCCCCGACTGATACTTTTCAGGTTGTTTTTTATGAAAGCCGCCACACCCACAAAAAGTGTAAAGGCAAATATGATTTGCCACCACTCGAGAATATTGTTGTATACCGCCCGGGCGATAGTATGATTGGAGAAATACTGAGCAAACATGATAACGCCGAAAGCCAGGCAGACGACAAGCGGGATTTTTGTGCGCATTTAAAACACCCACCAGGTTGAGGATGGATCTATCGTGGCCCAGATCATGGCGACTATGATAAACAGGGAGATCAAAATCTTAATTATATCCTGCGCCTTGACCGATGACAGAATCGATTCGTTTCCAGACAGGTATCCCGAAGCGGCGAAAAGTTCTTCACCAATCAGAGTATAATCGCAGGCGACAATAAAAAAGGCGAGCTGTATGGTCGAATCGGTTCCGGCGATCTGAATCGAACCAATCGAATTACCGGTCTCGGCAAGGATCAGCGATTCGGCTTCGAATGTTCCCAGCAGGAAGATCGAGGCCGGTTTCTCGCGGCTGATGATACCATCCACCGCGGCGGCGTAACCGAACTGCGATGAAGATATATAAAAAATATCATCCGCACGGTAACGTTCCGGGTGCCCGGCCTTGATACTGCTCTCTTTGACCACCTCCTGGGCAACCGCCATGATGACCGGATCATGTGTTGGATATATTAACCGGCAATCATACTCAGCCGTCCGGGTGGCAACTGATGAGAGTATGTTCATCGATGCTATCGTGGTCGGCCGCTGGATATCGCCGCCCCACCCGGGCGTGTAGAGAATCGACGAGCCCATCTCGGTCGCCCTCCCGACCGCCTCATCGACCGCCTTCAAACCGGGGATTTCGCGAATAGTGAACTTTCTGCCGCTTTTCACCGACCAGATGGCATATAGCACGATTAAAAGAGAAATCAGCGAGAAGATCAATGTCGGAAGAGTATCGATATTTAGCCATGAGCCGGTTTCGACGTTTCCATCTGATGCCGCAGCGGAGACGGCCATTAGATATACACCTGTAAGATATTTGAAAATTCGAAAAACCAATCGCATGAATACAGTAAAGGATCGTCAAAATCATAAATCAACAAAAAGTTTAGCTTGACATAAACATCCCCCCTTTATATCCTCGAACTTATGAAAAAGCATATAATACTCTCGGTTACATTGTTGCTGGCGGCCGTAATACTCTCCTGCTCGGGCGGTCAGAAGCAGGACGGTGCGGTCACACTTGAATGGTGGCAGTTCTGGACAGATCCGGCCATCAAGCCCACCATCGAGAAAATGGTGGCCGATTATGAAACAGCCAACCCCAATGTGAAAGTCAATCTGACCGATTTAACCTGGGCCAACGGTCATGAAAAAATCGTGGTCGCCTTTTCGTCAGGTACCGCACCCGACATTGTCGAGCTTGGTTCGGATTGGGTGGCGGAATTTTCCTCGGCCGGACAACTGGCCGATATAACCGAAAATGTGATCAAAGACACGGCACAATTCAACGGCTGGTCGGCAGGCACCTGGGATAGTCGCATTTTTGCCCGCCCGTGGATTCTTGGCACCCGAATATTATTTATCAATAGGAGTCTTCTGCGGCAGACAGCCCTGGGCGAAAATGCCATTCCGATCAACTGGGATCAATTGAAAGAGGTTTGCTATGCGATTGATTCACTCGGCAAAGGGATCTATGGTTTCGGTTCCAATGCCGCGGAAAAACACCGTCTGTACAAAAAATACCTGCCGTTTCTGTTCTCCGCCGACGGGCGGATTGTCAGCCGTGACGGTAAATACGCTGTTTTCGCCAGCGATAGGGCCTACCGTGCCCTGAAACTCTATAAGGAATTGAGCGACAGTTGTTCGATGATCGATACCCAGAGACGCCTTGAGGATGCCTTCCTCGATGGCAAAGTTGGCGTAATAATCTCCGGCGACTGGCTGCTCAAACGGATCAGGAATGAAAATATTGATATCGACTTTGTTACCACGCTTATTCCGGGACCGAAGTACCCGTGGAAATCATTCGCCGGTGGAGAATTCCTGGCGATCAGTGAAAACTCGACGAATAAGGCCGAAGCGGCCAGATTTATTGAGTATATCACCAGTGCGGAAAACCAATTGCTTTTCTGCAAGGCCAACTATACGGCGACGCCCTCAAGCAAGGTGGCTGCGAAGGATGAATTTTTTAGATCGGATCCCAACCTGCAGACGTTTATCATGCAGTTAAACATGTCGCAGATGGTGACCCCGATGCCGCAGTGGGTATATGTCGAAGATATAATAGAAAAGGCGCTGGAGGAAGTGCTCTTCAATGATGCTCCGGCGGCCGAAACGTTGTATGAAGCAAATCAGAAGATCAAAGAATTGATTTTTAAGGAATGAAAAAAAGCCAGCTTGCCGGGTATCTGTTCGCCTCACCATGGGTGATAACGTTTCTGGTATTCTGGCTGTTTCCCCTGCTGTTTTCGCTTTATCTCGGTTTTACCGATTACAAATTGCTCAAGCCGACTTATAACTGGGTCGGCTTGAATAATTTTGTCGCCCTCTTTTCGGATTCGGAATTTCTCGATTCTCTGAAAAACACTTTCATATTCGTGATCGGGACAATCCCCTTCACAACAGTGATCGCTCTGGTATTCGCTCTCCTGCTGAATAAAAATTTCCCCGGACGAACCCTGTTTCGTTCGGCCTATTTTATGCCGTCGATTACCTCGATGGTGGTGATTGCCCTGATTTTCACCAATCTCTATTCGCGAGGCGGTTACCTGTATATGCTTGCGGATATGATCGGCCTTTCCCCTCCCGAAAACGGTTTTCTGTTGTCGAACAAAACTGCCTTATTTTCTGTCATGGCGATGGACATATGGATGTCGGTCGGTTACTACATGCTTCTATTTCTGGCCGGTTTGAAATCGATACCGGAAGAGCTTTACGAGGCCGCCGAGGTGGCCGGAGCGGGCGCATTCCGTAAGTTCTTCTCGATCACACTCCCGCTCCTGAAGCCGGTAACCCTCTTTATAATCGTTATCAATACCATCAAATCGTTTCAGGTCTTTGTCGAGATTTTCGTTATGACCAAGGGACGCTATGACAGCGCCACCGCCGTTTACTTCATCTATGAGACCGGTCTGAGTAGGTTCGAATTCGGCTATGCCTCTGCCGCGGCGTATATTTTATTTTTAATTATTGCCGTCTTCTCATTTGCCCAGTTCGGGCTGTTAAAACAGCGGGGGATGCGATGAGAATCCTGAAATACACAATTCTCGTTTTAATCCTGATCGTGATGATTTTCCCGCTTCTATGGATGTTCCGGGTCTCGCTTATGCCGGGTGCCTCCGGGCTTGGTTTTGGAGATTTTGTCTCTCCAGCCATTACGGTTTTAATCTATTATGATATATTTTCTTCGGGCAATATGCTAAAGTATTTTATTAACTCATCAATAGTCGGGGTGGCAGTCACCGGCGGCAATATCCTGTTTTGCTTTATGGTCGGCTATGCCCTTTCGCGGTACCGCTTTATTGGTCGAAATCTCTGGTTTTATTCCGTTATATTTGTTTTGATGATTCCGGTCCATATTATGATAATACCCCTGTACCTGCTTATCTATAAACTGGGGCTGTATGACACCTACGCGGCCCTGATACTCCCCTTTTTGGTCAATCCAATCGGGATCTTCCTTATCAAGCAGTATATCGATACCCTGCCTTCGTCTATGGAAGAAGCCGCCCGTATAGACGGCGCCGGTGAGTTCAGAGTACTGTTCCGTATCGTTATGCCTTTATGCAAACCGGCTTTGGCTGTTCTTGCAATACAAGTCTTTCTGACCAACTGGAACTCCTTTCTGTTTCCCTTTATCCTGACCAGTTCCGAATCGGTACGGACCCTGCCGGTCGGTCTGGCGCTATACCAGGGACATCAGGCGATTGATTGGCCGCATTTGATGGCCGGATCATCACTGGCGGTGATACCGGTTCTGGTTATATTCCTCTTGTTTCAACGGCATATTATATCCGGCATAACTGCAGGCGCGATAAAACAATAGGAGATAATATACCGGACAATTTTTATTTTTTACCTTGACAATAATGCCATTTACCTTTATATCTGTTGGCAAAATTGAATTCAGCTTTAATTTTTGGAGGAAGGGAAAAGCAGATGAAAATGAAACTGATGCTTTTGTTCATGGCGGTGGCCCTGATACTGGTCGCTGGATGCGACAAAGGGTATGTCGATGAACAGATCGCCGCAATGCAGGCCAAGGTCGATGCCGACATTAATGAAGTCAAAGCAAAGGCTGATACCAATGCCGACGAGATCAACAAGGCCAAGACAATGATCACCGAGGCTTCCAAGAAAGCCGATATGGCTCTCGAAGAAGCTAAGGGATTTGAAAATTACCAGGTTATCTGGGAAGGTGTTGTTAATTTCGATTTTGACAGCTATACCCTCAACCAGATGGCCATGGATAACCTTTCCGGTCTCGGTCAGAAAATGACTGATTATCCGAAGTCACTACTGGAAATTGCGGGTCATACCGACAAGACCGGTGCTGCCAGCTACAATGTCACCCTGGGAATGAAGAGAGCCGAAGCGGTTAAGGTTTACCTTACCGACCAGTATGGCGTTTCACTGTATCGTATGTTTACCGTTTCCCACGGTGAAGAGAAGCCGGTTGCGATGCCTGATGAGAAAAATGCCAACGCGCAGAATCGTCGCGTTGTTCTTAAACTCTGGGGCAAATTATAATCCGATTATAATTCTGGGCTAATAATTTCGAAGCGGGATCGATTATTCGTTCCCGCTTTTTTGTAATTTACTTCAATTTGGATAACTTAAAAAGTATTTCCGGTACTTCCCAGGAAAGCGAAAACCAACCAATATCCGCCATGAGCCGGATATTGATGATTTTTCAGTTTACGTTAATCACTACTCAAACTTGAATTCAATACCTGAGGTCTCGAAACGGGCACGGACCCTGATGGTATCGGGAAGGCGTGATGATGTCTCGGCATAATCGAATGGAAACAATGTCCCATAGTCCTGCTCGCCGTTATTGTTGCGGTCGAGGAAACCGCTTAAAAAATACTTCCCCGGGGGGAGCTCTAAATTGAATGTTTTGTCGATTACAGGCTCGGAAATTATTTCCTGACCCTTGACGGTGGCAAAAGTGATATATGGCGTACCCGATGTATCGACTGCAGTACCAAAGGATATTTTCCCTGCCACCGACCCGAGTGAATCATGGTTATAGGTATCGAAGCGGTAATTGACAACCGAGTCTCCGAGACGATTACCGGCCAGGTCATAAAACAGCGTTTCGGCGATCATTATTTTATAAGTCTTCCCCCACTCCAGTCCACGGGCCAGAAGATCGATTGAGAAATTATCCAGCCAGCGGTAATTGATATCGGCGTATGTACTATCATTGGCTATTATTCTGACCGCCGCATCAGAAACATATTTCTTGTTGATCGGCTCGGAGAAACGCAGCTCGATCAGGCTGTCGGTCGGATATAGAGTGGTTCGTGTATGCGAGATATTGTCAATTACGGGGGGCGTCCTGTCATCTTCATCATTGATATTCAACTCTCCGCTGAATATATACGGCGTACTGTCGGCCGCCTGTCCGAATACACCGGCATCGATTTTTACACGATACTTCCCTGCCGGCAATGTCCGGAAAAAGAAATTGAACGATCGCTGTGGCTCATTTCCGCGTTCTTTCATGGCGGTGGGATTTTGACCGGCGCCCGAAGAGTCGACCGGCTGCAGAAATATTTTGTCAAAATTATCTCTCAATAGCGTGTGTTCAATCTTCTCGGAAAAACGCACCTTGATCAACCGATCGCCGGTAACTGTGGCGGAGATGATTGAGATCGAACCGGTATCCTGCTCAATCATGTTGAAATCGATCCGCGGCGATAATCCTGGGGAGACAGCGGCGATCCTGTCGGGCAAACCAAAAGCCTCACGGGGGAAATTAAAAAGGTGATTTTTGTTTTTGTCCGTGAATGCCATAATAAAGTACCGCCCGTCGGGCAGGAATTCAAGCTGGTATTCACCTGATTTGCCGGATTGAGTTATGTACGGCGGATACAATGAATCGAAACTGGTTGTATCACCGGGTGCTTCGAAGGGATACAGCGCCACCATCGTTCCGGTTGACGGTTTGCCGTCTTTGACCACCAGTCCGGATATTTTACCCCGGTCGATACGGGTTCCCGTACTGAAAGCAAAACTGAATGTGTTTTCCATTTTGTTTTTGCGGATGTCCGCGATATTGGAGCCGACATTGACAATATAGGTGGTGCTGTCGGCAAAGGAATCGGGCAGGATGATATTAAGTGTATGCTTTTGCCATTTGTATTTGATCTCACCCGCGAAACGGGGCGAGATAAATATGGCATTTTCAACGCTTTTCTTCTCGATACTCTCGGAAAATTGAATCGATATCGTGTTGCCCGACATTACACCGACACTGTTTTCGGCCGGGATAGTTTCCAGCACCTCGGGGCCGGTTTTGTCTTCCGGTCCTCCCGGCGGTGATGCCACCTTGGCACAGGTAACAAAAAATATCAGGGAAATCAGGGAAATAAATTTAACTGCGATCCATCGCCTGCCGCTCATTTCTTGAGCTTCTCCACCAATGATTCGTTATCCGGATTAAGCTCCAATGCTTTTCTCCAGTAGTTATGCGCGTTTTCCATATCACCCAGAGCCTTGTATGCATCGCCGACATGCTCGGCCACGACCGGGTCTTCGGATTCGTATTCATAAGCCCGAAGAAGTTCTTTAAGCGCCTTTTTGAAATTTCCCATTTTATATAGTATCCAGCCGTAACTGTCGATATAGGCGCCGTTATCCGGCATTATGTTCAGTGCCCGCTTGATCAACCCACGCGCGTATTCCAGACGCTCCCCCCTGTCAGCCAGCATGTACGCCAGGTAGTTCAAAGCCTGACTGTGATTGGGTAATATATCGATAATCTTTTCAAAAGCTGCAACTGATTCTTCAAACCGATCGTTTTGTTCCAGCGTCCCGCCAAGATTGAACAGGAGCCGGGCGGAATCCTCGACACTGGTGATATATTTCAGCCCCGTTTCATAGGTGGCCACCTCGAGATCGACCGAATCCTGGAGCCTGTATACGAATCCAAGATTGAGCCAGCCATCGACGACAGAATCGGCCAGGGCAGTCAATCTGGTAAAATTGAACTTGGCCCGCTCCAGATCCTCATATATTAGAGCGATTCTCCCTGCATAATAATGATTGACCAGGTTTTCATCACCCTTTTCGATCAATGACGTAAATATTGAATCGGCGACCTGCAGACTGTCGACATCGAAATACATCATCGCCAGGCGTCGTGCCATGAAAGTATCATCCGGCATCACCGCCAGGATATTGCGGGCGACGGCGATACCCTTGTAAAATTCTTCATTGGCAATATAAAAATCGAGCAGTCGCGCCTTAAGCCGCATGTCATCGGGAGCCAGACGTATTGCCGACTCAAGCATTTCCTTGGCCGGTCCGGTCTCACCCCTGTCTTCATATATGGCCGACATTCCCAGGTACGATTGCACATTTTCCTGTGAAGAATCCAGGGCCAGCGATTGCCGGTAACTTTCCTCGGCGCTTGCGATATCGCCTTTCTGAATATAAAGCGTACCCAGTTGTTGATATACGCGAAAAGTGGGATTTATTCTTGCTATATTTTCAAAACCCCAGATGGTCGAATCGATATTTCCGGCATCACGGTAATGCGAGGCGATAAAATAATATGACTGGGCATTGTTGGAATCCAGTTCGACAACCTTGTAATAAGCCGCCAGGGCAGAATCACGGTTATTCAAAGCGCGGTAACTGCTGGCCAGAAGATACCATGTTTTCAGATTCCTCTTTTTGATTTTCCCGGCTTCATAGATGGCGCTGTTAAAATCATTAAGCTGCAAAAAAGAATTGGCATAAGCATAGCGGATCTCGTCGGAGCCGGGGTCATACTTCAGTGCCTTGGCATATTGTTTGTTGGCCAGATAGAACTCGCCCATTACCTCGAGTATGGTTCCATTGGAATAGTATTCAAAGGCGCGGGGATTGACCGGATTGTACTCCGGCAGAGGTCCGGAATCAATATCGCGCTCCATTATACCCGGAACGGATTGTCTCCCGCCGCAGCCGGCTGCGGCAACAAGCAGGCCGGTCAATATAAGAATAGCAACTGAATATCTCATATAATTATAATAGTCAAGCCAGCCGATTGGTTCCAGTTAAATCATCCCAATCGCAATTTTATGAATCGCCGCTTACCGGCCTTGATCAGCATCCCGTTGCGAGGATTGAATTCCATATTCTCATCAGTCACCTTCTCACCATCGAGACTGACAGCGCCGCCTTTGATCAGCCGCCGGGCCTCGCCATTGGATGCGGCAATTCCCGAAGCGGTCAATATTTTTACAATCCAGACTTTATCACCCAATTCAGCGCAATCGAATTCCGGGACTTCATCGGGAAGCTGCTTGTGACGAAACATGCGGACGAATTCATCCCTTGCCTTGACCGCCTCATCACGCGAATGATACATTTCCACGATGACCTCCCCCAGCTTCATTTTGATATCCCGGGGATTTATGTTATCATCTCTCAGATCGTTTCTTATTTTCTCGAGCTCTGCCGCTTTGATGTCCGTTACCAGCTCAAAGTATGAGTATATCAGGTTATCGGGAATAGACATGATTTTCCCGAATATTTCACTGGCCGGTTCATCTATCCCGATATAGTTGCCCAATGATTTTGACATGCGGTTATGCCCGTCAACACCGACCAGCACCGGCAGGGTCAATATCAATTGAGGTTCGATATTATAATCCTGCTGAAGCTCCCTTCCGGTAAGCAGGTTAAATTTCTGCTCGGTTGCCCCGATTTCAACATCTGCCTTAATCGCCACCGAATCATACGCCTGCATCAGCGGATAAAACAGCTCGTGAATGGAGATCGGGTTATTCGCCTTGAATCGCTTTTCGAAATCGTCTCTCTCAAGAATCCTGGCGACTGTGAACCTCGCGGCCAGCTCCATCACCTCCCGGAAATTCATTTTTTCGAACCATTCGCCATTGTAATGAATTTCCGTTTTGGACTTATCCAGAATTTTGAAAAACTGGTTTTGATACGTTTCCGCATTGGCCATGATCTGGTCATAACTTAATTGCGGGCGAGTCGCGGAACGTCCCGAAGGATCGCCCACAAGCCCGGTATAGTCGCCGATTATCAGGACAATCTTGTGTCCCAGGTCCTGAAACTGTTTAAGTTTGCGGATTCCGACGGTATGACCGAGGTGAATATCGGGCGCCGTTGGATCAAAGCCCTGCTTGACTCTCAATGGCTTGTTTTCATCGATAGATTTTTTCAGGCGCTTTTTAAATTCGTCGGCGGGTAGGATTTCCACTGCACCTCTTGAGATCAGTTCGAGTTGTTTTTCAAATTCTGTCTGCATAAATTATATCTTTTCCTAATATTATCGGATTTACACCCGTATTGTTAAGATATTTATTATCAGTCTTTTACGACAATAATTAAAACCATATCAAAAGGCAAGTTTTAATATTCGTGCCACAATTCATGACTTTCAGAGTATAAACATATACAAAAAAAGGTAAAGAGTGCTTCCGGTTCTTTTTACTTGACTTGACCGTTCAAAAAGGCGATTTATTGGGCTTATGAATATTGCGGTAAAAAATCAAAAATCAAAAAAGGATCGAATCAAAAGATCGATGCTGATTTTGGGCGGTCTTATTTGCATATTTGTATTAATCGTTATCATCCGCACATATAATATTTATCAGAAGGACTTACCCTCTTTTGAAAAGCTTCACAACATCGAGCCGGCCCTGAAGACTAAAATTTATGCCTCCGATGGCACCCTGTTGCAGGAGTATTTCAATGAAAACCGTGTCCTGACCCCGTATGACCAGATTCCGCCGTTCATGATCGATATGCTGATGGCGGTCGAGGATCGCAAGTTTATGGATCACTGGGGGCTGCACCCCAAACGCATCATCAAGGCCCTGCTGGTCGATATTATCAACTGGGATATTGCCGAGGGAGCATCGACCATCACCCAGCAGTTGGCGCGGATGCTGTTTCTCAATCGAAGAGAGACTATTGAGAGAAAAATAAAAGAGGCCCTGACCGCAATCAAGCTGGAGAGGACATACTCCAAGCAGGAGATTCTCCAGATGTATCTGAATCAGTATTTCTTTGGACGCCGGGCGTATGGCATCGCCGCCGCATCGAGGACTTATTTCAATAAAAGCGTCGGTGAATTATCTGTCAGCGACTGCGCCCTGCTGGTCGGTCTGCTTAAGGCGCCGGGAAGGTACTCGGTCAGAATATTTGAAGATCCCGAATTTGCCAAAAGGATACGGAATCAATCTCTATACCTGTATCACGACTGGGGTAAAATGTCGCGGGAGGAATATGATTCACTGAAAAATTTGCCGGTTGAGCTTAATCCTCCGGTGGAGGAAGCCGGGCGAGCGCCTTATTTTACAGAAGAAGTAAGAAAGTATATATTAAATAAATACGGACATGAAACCCTTTACTCGGGCGGCCTGACGGTTATAACCACACTTAACTGGAAATTACAGCAGGTGACCGATTCGGCGGTCAAAGAAAGAGTCGATTCCATCCAGGCCCGACTGGAAAGAATTTATGACATCAAGAATCCGACATACACC
>Ga0209834_10000906_pt1 | contig 17422 bp, 14 predicted proteins | sample Mar14236cmmetaG_FD_184134 | JGI IMG/M metagenome (GOLD analysis project Ga0209834, IMG submission 184134) | Marine hydrothermal vent microbial communities from Guaymas Basin, Gulf of California to study Microbial Dark Matter (Phase II) - Marker... ...
CTGGAAGATGTGTGGAATCAATGTTTTCTCTCCTGAATACCCTCTCTATGGAAAAAACTTTTGCGGGAGGTTTTGGATTGTTGGCTAAATAACGGATTGTATTTACTGTTGTATGGGTTCTGAGCAAAGCCCTTTTTGCCTCATTTTCATCAAAGCTATAACCCCATCCTTTTGAACCGGTTTCTCCTCCATCTTCATGAACTCTTGCAATTTTTTTAAGAAGAGACTCATCTATTTCAAAAGTGCTGGGTTTTTTGCAGTAGAAGGTATCCTGCATATCTCTGGCGGGATGATCCTGCGGGATAAATAAAGCATCCATATTCCAGAAGCATGATTCAATATAACCGCCCTTTATCTCCTTGAAGCCCATTTCAGCAAAAATCTTTCTTATTTTTTCAATGAGTTGTGTCAACGGATGCAATTTTCCAGGATATATAGAAGGGGCAAATGCTTTAACATCATATTTTCTGAATTTTTTCTTCTTCCATTCTCCACTCCTTATTATTTCGGGCGTTAACTGTGAAATTTCCTCTTCAATGGTTATTCCTTTCCTGACAATCTCCCATCCTTTATCAGTTAAAACAATCGTCCTCTCAATCTTTTCCTTTTCTCTTATTGCCTCTCTCCTTTTGAGAATGGATGCAATTTTTTCTTCTATAGCTTCTCCTCTCTTTATTAATTTGAGAGCTTTTTCCTCCTCCTGCTCCCTGCTCGCTTCTTCCTTTCCCTTTTCAGTAGTTACCAGTATTTTTTTCCCATCTCTTTTTAATATATCACACCATCCCTTTCTTTTTGCCCATCCTATAGCTATAGCTGCCTCCTTTTTCCCCATCTCCTTTTCAATTTCCTCAATGCTTTTCCCATCATATTTGGCAATCAAAATTTTCTCTGGCAATCCTTCCTTTAAAAATCTCTTACCTTCCTCTGTGAGCTCATATTCTTTTATTAACCTTTCTTCCATTTTAACGAGTCCTTTTGATTGAAGCCATGATGCAGCATTCATGACTTTCACAAGTTCCATTTCAATTTCCTCTGGCTTTGCCTTTCCTTCCCTTTCCTTCAAAATCAGAAGGAGCTGTTTTTCCATTGGCGAAAGTGTTTCCATCAATTTGTATTGAAGGACAATATAAATTTATTTTTCTTTTAACGCTGCTTGTTTTTCATCCTTTTTATTGGCTTTGTTAAATGCCTCATTGCTATAATAGGTACTTCATAGATGCCCTCTTTCAACTTCCTCTCAACTTTTACATATTTTGCATCTTCTTCGCCTGCTTTTACTCCGCACTTAGGGCAGCGATAGCCCTTTCCTTTTCCAATAGATTTCATATGCTTTCCGCATTTACTGCATACTGGATTTTCCACCTTTTTGTAAGCATCTGCAAGTTTTCTTATCTCTATCTTCTCCAGATTTATTGTGAATGGTCTTGCTCTTACCCCTCCATAAACCACAACCTCGTCGCCAGGTATTAACTGCCTTATGATGTTGCGAAATTGCTTTGTTGGCTCATAGGCAGCGCATTCAATTTCATCTCCATCATGGATTGAGAATATGATATGTCCTCCTTTTATTGTGCGAGGTGCTTTTTTTACAGTTCCTTTTACAATCACAGACTCATACGGCTTAATATCTCTGATTTTCTTTCTCTGCAAATGCTCATCTGTTGCCTGATTTGTTTCGAATATAAGCCATCTTTCCTCCTTTGCCCCGACTATCATTTCTTTTGCTTTCTTTAACTCTTCATAATCATCACCTCTGATTCCATAGAAGACGGGAGAATTTGCTTTTGGAAGAAGGGCAATATAGTCGTTTTCATAGTCATAGTTATTGAATGTGGTGCTGCAGCTTTTATCCATTTTTATCACGCTTTCTTTATCAAGCCATTTTTCCTTCCCATATGTTATTAGCTCATAGGTTCTGTCTCTGGGCTTCCATGCTATTGCTGCCGCCGCCCCTATAACCCCTTTGCCTCCATTATAGCCTCTATAAATTGCTCCTTCCTTCCTTAAAAGCTCCACCACCTCCTCCTTTTTTACTATGCTTTTCACCGCCTTTTTATAAATAAAATAGGGTAACTTTTTCTTTGTTATGACAAAAGATGGCTGGGCATCACTCATGGAATATTCTTTTATCACCTCATCCACTATTTCAGCCATTTCATCTGCATTTGCCTCCTCTTTTTTATATGAATAGCAGAAAATTTTTCTTCCGTCTATCTCTCCTATTTCTATTTCCTTCCCCCCTCCTCTGCCAACTTGCAGGGCTATTGCACCATTCCCTCTTGTTTTCCATGGAACATTAGGATTGAGGCGAACAAGGCGAGGAAAGCCAATTAAATCATACTTCATTTTCCTAATTACCTCCGTCGCCACATACGTTGTGCAGCCGCCCTGCAACGAATCCGTGTCATCGAAGCCAATCCACATTAAGTTTTTATATAGGAATGTAGTATATGACTTTGATGAAAAGAGATGAGTTGCTTCAGGCAACTCGCAATCTATTGCTCAGGGCGGGCTTTTATTGCAGTGATATATGCAGGATTAGGCCAAGTAGCTTTGACTTTATTGCAAGGAGAGATAACCTCCTTTTTATTGTAAAGGTGCTGAACAACATAGATGCTATAACAGAAGAGGTAGCAAAAGAACTCATATCTCTTGCCAGGTTTTTGGAAGGTGTGCCAATAATCGTCGGAAGAAGAACATGCTCTGCCTATCTTGAAGATGATGTCGTTTATTTCCGTTATGGAGTTCCCATCATAACATATACAACTCTGGAAAATTATCTACAGGGCATCCATCCATTCATTTGTGCGGCGCCAGGCGGCTTTTATGTTAATATTGATGGTGAGAAACTTAAAAGATGGAGGATGGAGAAAGGAGTATCGGTGGGACATCTGGCGAGAATTGCCGGAGTATCGAGGAGAACTATACGTCTTTATGAAAGCGGGGAAAGAGCAAGCATAGATGTGGCGGAGAGGCTGGCAGAATTTATTGGAGAGGATTTCATAAAACCTGTTAATCTGTGGGAGGAAATATGGAGAGAGGAAATAGATATTAGGCGAGAAGTTGAAGATGAAATGCTCCGCCTTTTGGAAAAGGTAGGTGCTTTTATATTTCCAACTTTAAAAAGCCCCTTTAGTGCCATAAGTCAGATAATGGATGAGAAACTGCTTGTTGGAATAAAGGAGAGGAGGATAGTTGAAAAGGCGAGAATAATATCCAATCTGGCGAGAGTTGCTGAAAAAGAATCGGTAATATTTATGGATTCTTGCAGGAGGAGGAATATCGAGGGTGTGCCTGTAATTGTCAAGGAGGAGCTTAAAAGCATAAGAGATGCGGAGGAAATTATTGAGCTGATAGAAGAGAGGAAATAATGGAAGTAGAATTAATTTCTCATACACCTGAGCCAGATATAATTGCGGCTGTGGCGGCGATGCTTACACATTCAAAAAGCAATTTTAAAGAATTAAAGGAGGAAGATGAGGAGAAGCTGAGGAAGGTGCTTCGCATCGTAATAGATATGGGTCATACAAGTGTTGTTGAGCATGCATATTTCACCTTTGCCATCTCAGGAGTATCCCGTGCCTTAACCCATCAACTTGTTCGCCACCGCATCGCTTCTTACTCGCAGCAAAGCCAGAGATATGTTGAACAGGAAATGAGGTATGTTATTCCGCCATCCATAGCAAAAGAATTTGGAAAGGAATATGAGGAAATGATGAGGAAAATATGGGACTTCTATGAGAAAATGAAAGAGAAGGGCATACCCATCGAAGATGCCCGTTATGTTTTACCCAACGCTGCCCATACAAAAATAATCGTTTCAATGAACGCCCGAAGCCTCCTGAATTTTTTTGAGTTGCGATGCTGCTTACATGCTCAATGGGAAATAAGAAAACTTGCATGGAAGATGCTCAAACTTGTTAGGCAGGTTGCTCCCACCATATTTGAAAAGGCTGGCCCTCCCTGCAAAACAAGGCATGAATGCCCAATGAATAAAAAAGACTGCAGATGGTATCCTAAGAAATGAAAATATTTTCTTGTTAGGTAGAACAATTGTTACTAGGGTGAAAGCGTGAAAATGAAGTCTCCTTTTTATTTTGAGGCGTTAGCAACAACATCTCATTCAAAAGCTTTTATATATCTCTTGTATTGAGGAATAGCAATGCATGGAAGAAGGAGATTAATAAAAGAGGATGCAGAGACAAATCCATTCTTCGGAAAGGCGCCAAGTAAAAGGAGTATCGAGGAGTTACTCGAAAATGGAATTGTTATTGTTGATAAACCTTCTGGACCAACTTCTCATCAGGTTACAGCATGGGTTAAGGAAATTTTACATATTGACAAGGCGGGGCATGGTGGGACACTGGACCCTAATGTTACAGGTGTGTTGCCAGTGGCTCTTCAAAATGCAACAAAAGTCATTGGCTTAATGCACGGGGCAATGAAGGAATACATTTGTGTTATGCGCTTGCACGGTGAGGTAAGCAAGAAAAAGTTGAAGGAAACCATGAAAAGTTTCATTGGTAAGATATGGCAGATGCCCCCCAAAGAAGCGGCGGTGAAACGACAGCTCAGACAACGCCACATATATTACCTCAATATAATAGAAGTTGATGGAAAAGATGTACTTTTTAAGGTGGGTTGTGAGGGAGGGACATATATAAGGGTTTTATGTAAAGATATAGGGAAAAAACTCGGCGTGGGCGCCCATATGGAAGAACTTAGGAGGACAAAAAGCGGGATGTTTGATGAAAATGAAGCTGTTATACTGCAAGATTTACTCGATGCTTACATTTTCTGGAAGGAGGATGGATATGAGAAGGAATTAAGAAAATATCTTCGCCCCATGGAGGATTTATTGAGTCATTTGCCAGCAATCGTAATAAAGGACTCTGCTGTTGATGCCATTTGCCATGGCGCCGATTTGGCTTTGCCTGGCGTTGCCCAAGTGGATACGGGGATAAAAGAAGGGGATATAGTTGTGATAAAAACTTTAAAAGGTGAGGCTGTTGCAATAGCGAAAGCTTTAATGACAACGCGTGATATAATGGAAAAGGACAAGGGCATTGCAGCCGATATTAAAAGAGTGCTTATGAAGAAAGGAACATATCCTCCTATGTGGAAGAAACCACGCTGAGGTAGCCTAGCCCGGAAAGGCGCAGGCCTGGAGAGCCTGTGGGGCTTTGCCCCTCGGGGGTTCAAATCCCCCCCTCAGCGCTATTTTACCAGTATTTTGTAAAAATTACAAAAATGAAAAAGAGGGGCTTGACTTTTCAGCGCTTTATTTTCCTTATAAGGGCGATTATTATGATGGATACAGTGGGAATGATAAAATATAATGGCCAACTAGTCGCAAGTGTGTTCTTGTTTTTAACGTTTATACGTATTGAGGTTGTGGAGTAATCAACCCCATCAAAAATTCTCGCTTTTACGACATGAATTCCATTATCTAGTTTTCTCGTATCCAACACATATTCCCAGTATGCGTTTCCTTTCACTTCCTTCCAATTCCCATCATCTATTTTTATCTCCACGCTATTTACTTCCTCACCGATAACCTTTCCTCTAATAACTACTACGCCTTTAACTGTGGCATTATCTTTTGGATAAACAATGTTAATTACTGGGGGATTTAACTTATATTTCACAGTTATTTCTACCTTTGCAGGTTCTATTTCACGGAATAAATGTCTGGTTAGTATTCTTCCAGTCACCAGAAGTGTAACTTTTCCTTCAGCATCTGATCCTATTTTTCCTGCAATCATTTTAAAAGTTACTGTTATTGTCTTTTCTGATTTTGGATAAAGCAGAAAACAAGCCTCCTCATTTGTTACGGAAATCCAGGAAGGTTTGTCTATTATCTTTATTTCTGCCCAGATGGGATAATAAGCAACATAATAGGGAATATATGTTAGGGTTAGTGGAATATTTGCCTCCTCATATCGCTCTATATAGTATGTATCTCCATTGTTCAACTTTATATCTATTTTTCCCCATTTCAACCCCGCTACATTTGGAAATAAAACTAAGCTAAATGATAGGGAAATTATCAGCATCAGCATAGGTTTCTGAAACACATTTATTTTATATTTTGCTAATTAATAATACTTATCCCAACTTGCTATCTCCTACTAGGAAATATTGGAATGTCTTAATCAAAATTGTTATATGAGGATAATACCTGCCTTCCGCTGCTTGCTGCCCATAAAAAACGAAAAGGAAGTGGCTTGACAGCATTGTCATGCTCATGGACTCTCACATCAATTCATCTAAACAATTTTTCAATCAGCTCCTTTTTACTTATTTTGAGATATTCTGCAATATCGGATAAAATATTATTTAATGTGCCAAGTTTTAATGGCTTATGAAGAGGAATTGTTATGAAATGAATTCTTCCCATTATGTCGCTCTTCAATCTAACATGGCTTCCAGTTTGTCTCATAACTTTGTATCCAAATTTTGTCAATAATTTTATTAAATCCTCTCCACCAATATTACGAGGTAATTTCATACTGCAATCACTTCATCCTTAACAATATGCATCCTTATCAAAGAAGGCATATCTTTTTCATCAAAATGGCATTTTACAGCATCTACAATCATTTTCTTTAACTCTTCAATATTTTCAGCTTCAGTAAAAATGGAATAACCTAAGGCTCTCGCTATATATCCGCCTTCTTCTGCTTCTTCAACAAGAAATATGATTTCCTTCACCATGTTATATTACAATATCCACCATCTATTAATCTTTTCTCCTTCTCGTTTGCAACACCGTATAGCATAACAAAAGCGGTACGCGGCGGGCTTAACTTCTTGGCTAAATTTTATTCAGGCAATTTTACGTCCGCACCAAGAAAAGATAGCCACGGGGTAAATCTTTTATCATACAAAAACTCAATCAGTAAGCTATCTATCCTTATTTCCCATTTTCCCGCGCCTCCACAGAAGAAGAATGGGCTCATATCACCAAGCATCCAGCCTCTTCTTCCTATTGGCTGAAAAATCTCGAAAGAGTGTCTTGTTTCTCCAGACGGAAAAGTAATTGCAAAATGTAATAATTCTATATCACAGCTCAATGCCAAAATGGAGCCGACAAAGGTGTGATTTACAACAAATATTTTTCTTCCATTCCACACCCCAAGGACGTAAGGGATTATAAAGTTTAATCTTCCCATCAATTCATGAGATGATAAAAGGAAGGTATTATTTCCCTCTGTAGTGCCTTCAAAAGCAACGTTGCCCGTTATGTTCATCCAGATTTCAATTTTGCATTCGCTGCTTTTACCAGCCATACAGATCAGATACCATGTTCCTTCTGGAACTGGTATGTCCCACCAAACACCACTTTCAGGAGGAAAATTGTGTGAAAGATTGAGGTGATCTATGGTGAAATTTATACCATCAAATTCCACATGAAAGAAAATCTCCCCATCTTTAAAAGGAGACAATGTCCCCTGCCTAACACCAAATATTCTGGATGAAACCTCGCTAAAGTTGGTAATGAAAAGCGCAAATAAAGTTCCACGAGTACCATTGCATTCGGTAAAGGAAACCTTGTAATAAAGCTCATCAATTATAACTGGTTCCGAAACATTGAATTTTATCACATACCAGTTCCCATGTTACTAATCCAGTAACTTCAAAAGTAAAGAGCAACAAAATAATCATAATCGCAATATATTTTTTTAACACCATTTTATCCCCTTAATTTCAAATTTATATAATATTTTTTTAAAGTCTTGCGGATAAATAAATATGGGAGAGAGAAGATGTTTCAATCTAAAGCATAGAAAATTATAGTCTTTACATTGTTGTCCTCATTCGATTCAGGGACATCATGATAGTAGCACAGATGCAGGAGGGGCTGAACACAGTCAAAATTATATAAGTATATGCCATATACCCTACATGGGTTCGAATATACCCACATTTGAAGATTTGAAGAAAGAAGTTATAGATGCCGGCTTATGCTGCCTCTGCGGGGGATGCATATCTTTTTGCAGAGAAAATAAATTGCATGCGATAGATTTTAAGGATGGATTACCAGATTATGTGGATAAGGAAAGATGTCTTAAATGTGGGATATGTTATATGCTCTGCCCTGTAACAGATGAGCTTAAAGAAGAATTGGAAAAAAAATATGGAAAAGGGTTAGGGAAAATCATTGATGTATATTCTGCACGCTCTACAGATGAGAAAGTTTTAGAAGTATGTTGCGATGGAGGTGTCGTTACATCCCTGCTACACTACATGCTGGATATTCATTATATTGATGGTGCATTGGTTGCAAAAAAAACTAAAGCGGGGAGCATGCCCGTTATAGCCAATTCATATCATGAGCTTCTGGCATGCGCTGGCGCTACCCTTGCGACAATACCAAGCCTTGATAAGATAAAATATTACAGCACATATACAAGAGTTATACCTGAGCTTAAGAAAATTCAATATGGGGGGATGGAAAAGATTGCATTGACTGGAACTCCTTGCCAAACAAAAACAATAAGAAAGTTGCAATTGGTCAATGTTCTTCCATCTGGAAGTGTTAAATTTATTATTGGTTTATTCTGCATAGAAAATTTTTCTTTTGATCCAGTAAATGCTGCTAAATTTGAGGAGATAATAGGAGGGAGGTTAAGCGACATTCAAAAAATAAACATAAAGGATAAGATGATAATATCTTTTAAAGATGGCAGTAGAAAGGAAGTGGACTTGGATGCATTAAAGACGGTAGCAAGAAAGGCATGCATCAATTGCAAAATACCATTTTCCAACATATATGGAGATATTTCTGTAGGAGGGCTTGGCTCACCAGAAGGTTATACCACTGTTGTAATAAGAAGCAAAGAAGGTAAAAGAATGTTTGAAGAAGCAATTGAGGAAGGCTACATAGAATTGCATCCAGAATTTAATGACGAAATGGCTGATAAAATTATGGAGCAATTAAAAATATGGACTGAAAAGAAGGAGAAAAGATAATTATTTCAGTATCCTCTTTAATTTTTTATAATATTCGATTTCCTTCATATCGCAGTTTATGAGCATATCTGCGTTATTGCCTTCAACAATTTTTACTCCATTTTCAACCAATCTTTCCTTCAATTCTTTAATATATTTGTTGTTTTTATCATTTAAAAATGCTGCACTTTCTACTTTTTTACCATCGAAATTCATTAGGATGCCAAGATTTAACATATCTTCAACTTCAAAGGGTGTGAAAGCATTGCTGTCTATGCCAAAATATATTTCTGTATCAACAAGAATATCCTTTGTTTTAATTTCTATTTCCTTCTCCTCCTCGCCATAATCAATGGCATCCTTTGGACACTCATTTCCGCATATTCCGCATCCCAAGCATTCTCTGCAACTACGGCATCTTCTTGCTTCCTCAACAGCTGTCTTGCTGTCGAATCCCTTCTCAACCTCTTTAAATGAAAACATTCTTTCAGTGGGTGGAATCATCTCCACTTTTCTTCTTTCTTCCTTTCCAAGAAGAGATAGTGATGTATTTCTTTTCATTAATTCTATATCTTCCCATGAAACTATCGCCCTATTTATATTTCTCTCTATTGGGTCAAATTTAATTTCCTTTCCATGTAGATAAGCATCGATTGCAAAAGCAGCTTTTCTTCCCCATGCAACAGCTTCAATTACTATAGATGGCCCGGTTACTGCATCTCCTCCAGCAAAAACACCTTCCATTGAAGTGGCAGCAGTTGTATCATCCGCCACTATTCCCCATTTAGTTTTCTTTATTTCTTCTGGCAGAAAAGATAAATCAGGATACTGGCCGATAGCGACAACAACTGTATCCACATCCATTATAAACTCGCTCCCTTCCTTTGGAATCGGTCTTCTCCTCCCGCTTTCATCTGGCTCTCCAAGCTCCATTTCTATACATTCTATAGCACAGACTTTTCCGTCTTTTCCGATTATTCTCTTAGGTGCAACCAGGAATTTAAAATTAATACCTTCTTCTTCAGCAAATTTAACCTCTTCCTCTCGAGCAGGCATCTCTTTTTTACTCCTCCTATATATTATAGTAACTTCGTCTGCCCCCAAGCGTCGGGCGCATCGGGCTGCATCTATGGCGACATCTCCTCCTCCAATAATGGCTATTTTTCTACCTTCAAAAACGGCCCTCACCGCCTCTGGAGCTATATTTACCTCTCTTAGAAAATCAACGCCTGGTATAACTCCCTCCAACTCCTCTCCCTCAATTTCAAGTTTTCTATTTAAATGAGCTCCTATGCCAATAAATATGGCATCATATTTTTCCTTTAATTCTTCAAATGTAACGTCTTTCCCCACTTTTGTATTCAATTTTATTTCGACACCCATGTTCAATATTGCATCCACTTCTCTTTTCAAAACATCTTTTGGGAGGCGGTAAGAAGGAATACCAACTGCAAGCATTCCTCCAGCCACGGGTAATGCCTCAAATATGGTGACTTTATAGCCTTTTTTCGCCAATTCATAGGCGGCAGTTAAACCAGCTGGTCCAGAGCCGATAATAGCAATCTTGTACTTGTTATTTTCATTTACCGGCATTTTGCCAAGATCTATCTTTCCCTTTCTTTCCCATTCCCAGTCAGCAACAAATCTTTTCAGCAATCTTATTGATACTGCCTCATCTATGCCATTTCTCCTGCACATTTCCTCACACGGATGAGGACAAACCCTTCCAAGAACTCCTGGCAGAGGAAGGCGTTCCCTTATTAAATCCAAGGCTTCCTGAAACTTTCCTTCAGCAATCCTCGCCACATATCCTCGGACGTCAACATGGGCCGGACAACTTGTCTGACAGAATGGAGATTCTCTTTCTATAAAGAAAGTGCTTGGAATACCATTTCTTCCATAAACGGCTTTTCTCGAAAATAAACTTCTTTCTCTATCAACTGTTTTAAGGGGGCAAACTTCATAACATACGTTACAGTTATCGCATGAACTTGCAATTTTTGTTGGATATTTTATTATTTTCAGCTTCCCATCGTTAAAACTCTTTATCCATGCATTCGTAAGCAATTTTATTTTCCCTTCCTTAACCATCTCTTGAAATTCATTGATTGGTGCTTCTTCATTTAAAGATGATTCATGCTTTCTTATTGTATATGGTGTTATGGAAGGATGTCTTTCAATAACAAAAACATCTTCTCCTTTATTTGCAAATTCAATCGCCTTTTTTATTCCGTGTGCACCTGCCCCAACAATAGCTACTCCTTCTCCTCCATCACAACTTCCATTTAAAATCGGCTCATATATTTCATAAGATTTTTCACCTTTACAATGAGAAAATGAAAAGATGCCATCTTTCTCTTTAAATTCTACCTCTCCTCTTTTTATGAGATCTACTATATAAAGAAAAACTAAATTTTTATCGATGCCAGTTTTTTCTGAAATTTCTTCAAGCGTCAGTTCTTTCTGCTGTAAAAGGATTCTTATCATTTCCTCATTTATTTCATCATAAACAATCTCATCAGCTATCCTATCAAATTCATATTCCGTATAAATTTCCCCATATTTATTGCCCTGTGTAGTTAGCATTCTTTCCTTTGCAGCCAGTATTCTTATTCTGGGTTTTAATGAAGCATAATATGCCGCTTTCAAAGCCAATTCATTTTTCAATTCATCCTTAAATGGCCCTAATTCAGATAATTTTTTAGTAAAATCAGTTACAACATTTGCAAATTTTTCTCCCTCTGAAGCGGAAATCCATTCCAAACGAAGGCGCTCAGCATTAACTCCAGCATACTGAAGGAGTTTTTTAGCTATCTTCATTTTCCCTACGGTATAATAATTGCCTGTAACATAATGACAATCACCAAGATGGCAACCTCCAACAAGCACTCCATCTACTCCTTTCAAAAACGCTTTTATAACAAAAGATGGCTCAACCCTTGTAGAGCACATAACTCTTATCACTCTTGTAGTTGGAGGATACTGAAATCTGCTCACTCCCGCCAAATCCGCTCCTGCATAACTACACCAATTACACAGTATAGCCAATATCTTTGGTCTAAAATTCATTCCACCACCTCTTCTATTTGAGCCATTATTTGCTTATCCCTGAAATGTCTCATATCAATTGCTTTATGAATGCAAGATGAACCGCAAGCCCCACATCCTTTGCAGGCAGCTGGCACATTTTCAGCCACCTTTTTACCATTCTTTTCCACCAACTTCATTGCTCCATATGGGCAAACTTCAACGCATACCCCACATCCCATACATTTTTCCTCATCTATAACTGGCGTATACGGCTCAGCTTCTACATAACCTTTTGCCATTGGGATTGCCGCCCTGCTGGCTGCTGCCAAGGCTTGCACCATGCATTCGTTTATATCTGCTGGAGCCCTGCACGAGCCTGCCATATATATGCCGTCTGTTGCAAAATCTACAGGGCGTAACTTTACATGAGCCTCAAAGAAAAATCCATCTTGGCCCAATGGAACTTTTAGCATTTGCGATAATTTTTTTGCATCCTCTCTTTGAATTAAAGGCGTTGATAGTACAATCAAATCAGTATCAATCTCAACCTTTCTCCTTAGCCCAGGATGATAAAATCCAACTATTAACTTTCCATTCTTTCTTTCAAGAGAAGATACAGTTGGAATGTCATCTCTTACTCTAATAAATCTTATTCCTTCCCTCCTTGCCTCTCTGTAATATTTTTCATATACTGTACCATATGTCTGCAATCCTTTGTGTATGATATATATTTGCGATTCCGGCAGAGCTTTTTTCAACAATCGAGCATTTTTTATAGAATTCATGCAACATATGCGTGAGCAATATCTTACTCTCTCTCCTCTCCCACCAACACACTGAATAAAAACAATTTTCTCCCACTTGCCCATTCTTTTTTCATTGAGTATCTTCTCCAGTTCATACTGAGTTATAACATTTTCATATTCATCATAATTGTACATGTACTTTGGCTCATAAGGCTTTGCTCCAATTGCAACTATTATTGTTCCGACTTTAAGCTCAACATTCTCCTTTCCCTTAATTTTAACATTAAAATTTCCAATATATCCTTCAACACTTTCAACCTCACTTTCAAGCATAACATGAATTTTTTTCTCTTTCTTAATTCTGCCAACGATTTCCTTCAAAAATTCCTCCGCACTTTGATGAGATGGATATAAAACATGAATATCATTGAGCAATCCGCCCAGCCTGTCCTCCTTCTCAACAATATATACTTCGAAACCCTGTCTTGCCAGGGATAAAGCAGCGGTCATGCCAGCTACTCCTCCTCCAATAATAAGCGTTGCTTTCTCAACAGGTATTTTTATTTCTTCCAATGGCTCAAGTTTTCTTGCTCTTGCGACTCCCATTCTAATTAAATCTTTTGCTTTTTCAGTTGCCTCCTCTCTCTCTTTTTGATGAACCCAGGAACATTGATCCCTTATATTTACAAATTCAAACAAAAATTTGTTCAAGCCGGCATCCTCACATGCTTTTCTGAAAAGTGGTTCATGGGTACGAGGTGTGCAGGATGCAACAACCACTCTATTCAATTTATGCTTCTTTATGGCATCCATTATTTCTTGTATGCCCAGATTGGAGCATGTATACATGTTTTCTTTTACATAAACAACATCTGGCAAAGTTTTGGCATATTCACAGATCTCGGGCACATTCAGGAATCCGGCTATGTTGGCCCCGCAATCGCATACAAATACTCCAATCCTCAATTTTTCCTTCATTTTATCCCCCCGCAACCTCCGCAGCCTTGGCGGCGGCGGCGCTCGCCTGTATAACGCTTTCTGTGATATCCTTTGGCCTCTCGCAACATCCAGCTACAAATATGCCCGGCTTTGTTGTTTCAACAGGATATTTGAGATAATCCACCGTTTTAATAAATCCATATTCATCTGTTTCTATTCCCATAATGTTGGCAATTCTTTCTACATCCTTCGCTGGCATTATGGGGGTGGCGAGGATTACCATTTCAACCTCCAGCTCTTCTACTTTTCCCTTTTCCTCATCCTCATAATATATTATGAGATTTTTGGTTCTCTTATCTTCTATTATTTCTCCCGGGCGGGCATGTATATACTTTATTTTATAATCCTTCTCTCCTCTTTTGCTATACTCATAAAATCTTTTACTAAATACCCTCAAATCGGAATAAAATATGTAGGATTCTAAATCAGGATAGTGTTCATTTGCCAGCATGGCACTTTTTATGGAAACCATACAGCATACAGAGGAGCACCACTGGCAACGTTTCACATCTCTTGAGCCGACACACTGTATAAAAGCAATCTTTTTCGGTCTTCTTCCATCAGGAGCGCATTTTAGATGGCCATGTGTGGGGCCGGAAGCATTTATTAGCCTTTCGTACTCCATCCAGGTATGGACATTTTCATATTTTCCATATCCATATTCACGCAAATCTTCTGGATTGTATAAAGAGAGGCCGATAGCAATTATTATTGATGCTACATTCAACTCAACTATCTCATCCTTTTGGTTATAATCTATTGCCTCAGCCTTGCAAATCCTCTGGCACAATCCACATCTATTTTTTGTTAGCTTCAGACAATATCTATCATCTATAGTTGCCTTCCTTGGAACTGCCTGAGGAAATGGAATAAAAATTGCCTTTCTTTTATCAAGATAGCTGTTATATTCATTTGGTACTTCTGTAGGGCATTTTTCCATACACTCTCCACAACCTGTGCATTTGGTGGGATCGACATATTTTGCTTTTCTTCTAACTTTTACAGTAAAGTTTCCTTTGCTTCCTTTAACGCTCTCAACTTCAGAATATTCAAGAATATCAATATTTGGATGGGATGCACATTCATTCATTTTAGGGGCGAGAATGCATATGCTACAATCATTTGTAGACATTGTTTTATCAAGCAGTGCCATTCTTCCTCCTATGCTCGGCTCTTTTTCCACCAAATAAACATGGATGCCTCTATCTGCCAAATCTAAAGCTGCTTGTATGCCTGCGACTCCTCCTCCCACTACAAGTACGTCTTTCATTTTATCCTCTCTGCAACTACTTCAACAAAATCCTTTATTTCGAGATTGTAGTTTTTATGGCTGAGAGTGCATTTAAAGTGGATTTTGCATTTGGGACATGTTGTTATTAAAACATCCGCATGTTTTGCTTCTTCCAGTCTTTTCTCCCTTATTTCCTCCGATTTCCAATCACAGTTCATCCAGCTTGATGTTCCGCAGCATAAAGCCATTTCTCTGTTATGCTCCATTTCCTTTATTTCTACATCTATTTTTTTGAGAACATTTCTCGGCTCCTCATAAATGCCCAGATGTCTGCCAAGGCGGCAGGAGTCATGGAATGTATATGTTTTTTCATTTTCTCCCTTTACACTTTCCTTCATATTTTTATCCAGAAACTCTGATATATGCATCAATTCAATATCCATTTCTGGATAATCCATTTTAAATGTTCTGTAACATTCCGGGCAAGAAAAAATAATTTTTTCTATGCCTTTCTTCTTTAGAATTTCTAAATTTTTTTCCATCAATTTATTGAATAATTCTTTATTTCCAGTCCATAAGGCATCGTGTCCGCAACAGCCATATATTATTGAAGGAATAACCCCATATTTATTCAAAAGTTTTACAGTGCTATCTGCAATATTTTTTGCATTTATTTCCAACTCTTTAAAAATAATGTCAAAGAAAGGTAAACATCCGACAAAATAAGCAATATTGGATGTTTCATCTATTTCGCCATCGATCCATCCCTCTTTAATATCATTTTTTGTTGTTAATTTTGCTATGCTTTCAAAAACTCCCTCATGCGTTGCTATACCAAAATTTCCTTTTTCCCTAGCCATATTTCTTATTTCCCTCATAAAATCCAAGAATTTTACTCCTGATGGACATACGCTTTCGCACAATCCACATTCCAAACATTTCCATATGTCCATGCTATGGAGAATTTCATCATGAAATCCTATGAGGCATCTTTCAACAAAACTTGCTGGAGAAAATTCTCCATATACTCGTGTAACAGGACATATTGAACTGCATTTCCTGCACTCAACGCAATAGAATACCTGTGAGCTATCAATGATTTTCTCCAAAGTCATTTTTCCACCTTTATTTTATCCTCAATTCCGAATAGTTCAAGGATTTCTTTCATCTTCTTTGTTTTTTCATTATCTATTTTTGTAGTTGTTTTCTCAACCAAAAGGCAATCTTTCACCACAACTCTTTTTCCCTTAAAAACAGATTCTATAGCCTTTCCCATGTCTAATCGTCTGCTACAAAATATTATTTTTTCCTTATCCTCAAAAAATTCATATCCACAATTGACGCAATCAAAGGGTTTTATTTCTTTTGACTCTGATAATACAAAAACTCTATCAAAAATGTGTTGAAGAGCATTGGAGGGGCACGAAGAAACGCATATCCCGCAACCCTTACATGAAATTGCATTTATAAAAATAAGATTATTTTCTTCATCATAGCTAATACATTCGCATAATGAAACGCATATTCTACATTTTGAGCATGCATCGTTATCTATTTCTACAGGGATTTGCTTGAAGAGCATTTTGAAACGTAAATGCAATTCAATATTTATCCATTATCATTGTTAATGATTAACACAACACGAAATAAAGGTTATGTAAAACTAGGTTCAAATCCCTCCTCAGCGCTATTTTACCAGTATTTTGTAAAAATTACAAAAATAAAAAATGAAAAGGAAGTGGCTTGACAGCATTTATTTTTGCAAGGCAGCAGAGGCAGGAGCAGGAAACGGATTTAATACTATCTCCACAACTATAACGCAAAACGCAAAATCATATAAAAATATAAATGGATGATGTCACATACAGGATGGTTCTTAGTAGAGCTTTATTACATGATGAAGGGATTTGGAAAAAGAAAAATCGGCAAGATTGTTAATACGTTTCTTTCTTTCATAATTTTCTTCTTTAGCTTATTTCTTTTGGGACAGAATGCAGTTATTGTTTCCATCCTATTGATTTTTTTTATCCTTACTCATTATTAAAAACGGTTATTTTTGTGTAAAGAATCTTTTATCATGGGAAAATAATATTCCCATAATGGAAAAAATGTTTGGCGTAGTTAGTTTTCTAATTCCTGAGAATTCAATCATATTAATCTTTATGGTCCATTTTCCTTTTGCATCTCCAGTAATGTAACCGCATAGCTCATCACCCAGATTTTTTCTCTTCTTCCTCTCTTTCCATTTCTTCTATTTTTCTATCTTGTTCCTCTTTCCTTATCTTTTCTTCTTCCATTGCCTTCTCATGCTGTCTGTCACCTGCTTTTCCTCTTATCCTCTTCGATAGATTCTTTATTGCTTCCTCTGGCCCATAACAGACAATTTTATCTCCTCTCAATATTTTTGTGCTTCCATGAGGGGCTCCAATAAATTCCTCTTTCCCTCCTCTCTTCCTGTATA
>Ga0209834_10000907_pt1 | contig 17412 bp, 23 predicted proteins | sample Mar14236cmmetaG_FD_184134 | JGI IMG/M metagenome (GOLD analysis project Ga0209834, IMG submission 184134) | Marine hydrothermal vent microbial communities from Guaymas Basin, Gulf of California to study Microbial Dark Matter (Phase II) - Marker... ...
GGCGGGGTTCGGAACTCTGTGGTTGCTTCGCAACTTTGCCCTTCGGGTCATATAACACGGTGTATGCGGGTCGCTACGCTCACCCAAATTGCGTTGCTTCGCTCCGCAACTTCGCATATACCGAAACCGTTGAACTATAAAAAATACAACGAACTATTCCATGAAATCTCTAACCATTATGCAGTGATCCCTAATAGCTCTGGCAACAAGAGAACTTTCTATTATATTTTTCATTTTTCATTTTAAATTTTCTATTTTACATTTCAATCAACTCGCTTGACATACAATTCATAAAAAATCTATACAGAGCATTCTAAAAATATAAAAGTAGCTACACATGAAATTTCTAAGAAAATTCTCTACACAGGACTTACTCTACATTGCGATCTTCAGCGCATTGGGTCTGGCGATCAAACCGCTCATCACCCCCATTGCCATAATGCTTACCCGTATGTTGATGATCACAGGTGGTTCTCTATTCGGTGGCTTGTACATGATGTGGATCGTTCTGGCAATCGCATCGGTAAGGAAACCATGGACAGGAACTCTGGTAGGGCTGATCCAGGGATTTGTCATGCTTGCCCTTGGAAATGCTGGACCTCATGGTGCACTCTCGCTTATCACATTCACGCTACCGGGATTCGCAGCAGATATGACTGCATTTTTTATGAAGAATTATTCAAAAGCAATATCACATATTCTTGTGTGTATCATAGCAAATATCACAGGTACGATAATCGTATCACTTCTCATCTGGCAACTTCCATTCATTCCGCTTCTCATTTCATTAGGACTCAGTGTACTTTCTGCAGTTCCAGGTGGTTTTCTTTCATTCGTGATCTATAGACGTCTGGCTCAATTCGGATTAGTTTATGAATGACGACTATCTTCTCAAAACATCGCATCTTTTCTGCAAATTTCCATCGCAAAAAGAATGGTTATTGAAAGATGTCTCGATTGACACCAAAGTTGGTGAGATCATTCTGATAAAAGGAGTGAATGGAAGTGGTAAGACAACGCTGCTTTCTTTACTATGCGGTATTATTCCAAAAGAGATTAAAGCAGAAGTACGTGGAAAAATTCATATTAATGATGTTGAAATAAGCGATCTAACGCTTGCACAAAGTTCTCCTTTCATAAGCATGACCTTTCAGGAACCGGATTATCAATTGAGTTTTCCAAAGGTTATATACGAACTCGCTTTTGGCCCTGAGAATTTGAAGATATCAAGGCATGAAATTGAGGATCGCATCAAATATGTAACTGAACTCCTTAAAATAGATCATCTCTTATACAACGATATTGCAACGCTTTCTTATGGGCAGAAAAAGCTCGTGTGCATTGCATCAATAATGACACTTTCACCAAAAATACTACTCCTCGATGAACCCGATGATGGTCTTTCATTTGCATCTGTTGAACAGGTAAAAAAATGCATTTTAGCATACAGAAATGAAAAACTATTCATTATTGCAACGACCAAATCGTACTTTGATGATATTGCAGACAGGAAGATCACACTCTCATGAAACCGCTGTTTTCACTTAACAATTTCAGTTTTTCTTATGATGGCAAAGCATCCATTTTAGATCATATCGATCTTGATCTCAGAAGAGATGAAGTCGTCATTCTAACTGGAGAAAATGGAAGTGGTAAATCAACACTTTGCAACATTCTAAGCAAAAATATCACAGGATTTAGAGGAAATGTTTTTTTTGAAGAAAAAGACTTTTCGAGGATCGCTCCATCTTATCTCTTTTCAAAAATTGTATATATCAAGGAACAAACACAACAAAATCTGCTTGGTGCAACTCCTTATGAAGATATTGCGATCTGGCAGCATCGATTCATACATAAATATACTAAGCATCTGAAAGAAGAAAGGGCATTTATTCTTAAGAAATTTGAACTTGATACAATAGCTGATAAACCTCTCTGGGAATGTAGTGCTGGGCAGCAAAAACGTACTGTGCTTGCAAGTCTACTGTTACAATCACACAAATTTTGGATTCTCGATGAACCTTTGTATAGCATTGATGAAGATGGCAGGAAAATTCTTCTTTCCCTTTTAGTACAGCACAAAACTCACGGAAAGGGAGCAGTTATTGCTACAAATAATCCCAATGCATTCTCAATTATTGCTGATAGAATAATAGAAATATCCAAAAGTAAAATAACTATACTATTTGGCTAATAATGAATCCAAGAACGCTACTTGTACTCTCACTATTGATCTCAACATTATCGGTCATTTTACCTGAAGTGGAGCAATTGTTAGTGCTTTTGGGGATAAGTATCTTTTTTATTTTTGTGCTCCAACCTTCGAAAGAAAGGTTTTCTTTATTATGGAAAAGATTAAAGATATTGATAATAATTATTGTTATTTTGTTCATTATGCAGCTTCTATTTCGACATGATGGTAATATTCTATTTCACTGGAAGTGGATTACAGTCTATACAGAGGGCTTCTTCATAGCATTGCAAGTCAGTTTGCGCCTGTTGATATTATTTCTTGTCGTTTCACTTCTCTTTGATATTCCCTATTATGATTTCCTGCTTGCTCTGCGTAGTTGGAAACTTCCTTACGAATTCTCTTTGATGGTTGCAAGTACCTTTTATTTTGTGCGAGCATTTGAAGATCAGTTCAGATTCACAAAGGAACTTCTGATTATTCGCGAGATTTCTTTTAAGAAAATCCCTCTTTTTAATAAGTTTCAAGCTTTTTCAACAGTGCTATTTCCTGTGATCGCGAGAACATTGCAAACGATAAAATATCGTGCGATTTCTCTCGATATTCGAGGATTCAGGTTATATTCTCAACGAACGGAATTCATCTCTCATAAACTGAAGTGGTTTGACTATGTAATTCAAATTACATGTGTTTTGCTATTCTTGTTGGTTATGTATTTTCTTATTTCAAATAAATAAAGGTGCACAAAAGCACTCTGATGAACGCTGAATGCTTTTCTAATAATTTCTGCTATCTGTATCTGCGAAAATCTGTATAATCAGTGTTGATCTGCGTTCTATTAAAATATGAAAATTAAAGATATAGATTTAGTTATTTTCGACATGGACGGCACGCTGTTGAAGTCCGAGAATTATGCGATAACCGCGATTCAAGATGCGTTTAAGGACCTTTATAAAAATCATGGTATTAAGAAAGAATTACCTTCTCATCAGTTGATACTTGGAAAGATCGGGCAACCATCCATGCAGTCCTATCTCGATCTTCTGGATGAGGAGCATAAGCATCTTATTGATGAACTGCACACAGGCATTCAGGATCATGAAGAACGTGCGTTGAAAGCAGGATTGGGGGAACTGTTTGAAGGTGCTGAAGAGACCTTAGATTACCTACAACAAAAGGGATATAGGATAGGGCTGGAAAGCAATTGTTCGATGCGATATTTCAATAATGTAAAAACAGCTTTCGATCTTGAACCTTATCTTGATATTTCTCGATGCATTGGTGAAGAAGAAGGACTGAGTAAGATTTCGATCATTTCAGGTTTTATTAGTAAGTTGAGAAGTAAAAAAGCTGTTGTCGTTGGTGACAGATTTTATGATGTGGAATCCGGCAAAGCAAATAATTGTGTAACTGTCGGCTGTCTTTATGGATATGGCCCGAAAGAAGAATTGAAGAATGCGGACTATTTGATTGAGGATATAAGGGACTTGCGGGACTTATTATAAAAGGGGCTGAATATATCAAACCTGAAAATAATATGCATTCCCACCGAGGGCATTGGGGAAGAGAATGATTTTTGTTATTTCATCAAAATTAATTTCTTCGTTTATATTCACTCTTTACCAAGCCCCAGCTTGGTGAAGCATAATGCGAAGTTTCGTTTATGCTTCTCGTTCTTAACTCCGCTATCATTTCAATCCCGTGAAGTCAAGTCCGAGAAATATTATTTAATCAATATCAGCTCAAGAACCTTGCGAATGGTTGACGAAGGAATCCTTCCACCTTCGCTCTGCTCCGGCGTGGCAGATCGCAATGGTTCGGACTTAAGCGGTTCAACCTTTGCGAAGGCTTTCAGCCATTCGCAAGGTTTCATATTTATTTCATCAATATCAGCTTCTTTGTCTCTGCGGTTTTGCCATTCACTATCAGGTCTATAAATATATTCCAGGTAAAAGCTCTTTACCTGAATTATCTTTACCATTCCAATAAATACTCTCAGTTTCATCTTCTGGAGCCAAAGCCGATGGTAAAGTTCTTACTAATTCACCTTTGATGTTATAAATAGAAACTGAAACAAGACTTGCTTTATCAAGTGTGAACCGGAACTTAGAATTTGTATTTACAGGATTCGGCACATTCTTGAGATCATACACAATAGGCAGCTCTATATTAGGAGGAATAACCGAAGGATCGGGAATAGTAATTTGAATAACCATATTGTAAACCTGACATATTCCACTATAATCTATGCTTTCCAGCCAGTACCAGTATGTTTGCTCAACAATAAGGTTTTCACTTGTGTCATTATAAATATAGTAAGATGGTTCTGTGGTTGTGGCATTTCCCGGGATCATCACATCTGTTATCCTTTTTGAAGAACTGAATTCTTCTTCTTCATTACGATATATATTCCAGCCGAGATTATCAACTTCTGATTGGGTAACCCAGGACAAGGTTGGTGTGTTATTGAGATATTGGACTGTGAAGGATGAGAGGGTGACCGGGAGAGAAATCCCATCCACTGTCCCGATGATTGCTGTCCCTTTATATGAATTCCCAACATCTCTATAAGCAACCACAAAGTGAGTAGGGTCAAGAGTAGCAAATACTAACATAATCAGGATTTGCTGAATTAAATACAACTTCAGAACTCCAACTGAGATCACCTGTGGCTCTGTTTCCTCGTCCGTTTGCGAACCGGGCAATTTTCGTTGCATTAATTTCGTTGCCGAGATTGGTTTGTTCATCCACATACTTTTTGGAATCCTCCTGAATTTGGTTTTGTGTCTCTGCCAATAATGCACTATTCAATGCGAATAACATAATCAGCATAAATTCTAAAAAATAAACTTGTTTTTTTTATCTTTTTCTTCCTTGTCACGCCGTAATTAAATGAAGGCGGACTGTCACGCTGTAATTAAATGAAGGCGGACTGTCACGCCGTAGTTCCCGAATCTTCAGGGCTGAAGTGGATTTGATTTTATTCGCTTATATAAAATCAGCATCAAGGTAAACATCGCAATGAGGTCGATTATATGAAGAAATCCCCTCAATAACTCATTAAACTAATTGAATAATTTAAATTATGTTGGTGAAAATTGAGCAATGATATTTACTTAATCAATTTTAATTATGACCTTTTATAGTAAGCTCAATTAATAAAATCTTTTCATAAAAAATATTTAAATAGAAAGCTATATGTTCTTATTAATCCTGTGCTTCTCCAACCATCCAAATTTTGGATTTTTTATTCTTTCAAATTCCCCCACATAGGGCTTAATATCAATAACTGGCGTTCCATCGAGCATATCAACATTTGTAAAAGTAATAAGATTCTCTTTAATTTTCAGAACTTTCACTATGGTCATCCCAATATGATTTGGTCTGTGTGGACTACGTAATGCAAATACTCCATGATCTTCATTTTCCCATGATGGATGTCCCACCAGGATAGTCTTATCACTCTTATGAAAATAGAAAAGCACAACAAGATGCGAAAAGCTATCAAGATCCTTCATTGCATTCACATATTCATCCTTTATTTCGATCTCTGCTTCGACTTCTTCTCTAAGATATCCCTGTCCGGGTATCTCTTTTGAAGTAGTATATGGACTATAAATAACACCGATCGGTGTAATATTTATTGACGTCATAAATGTATCCTTTCTGGTTTGGCACACTTTTCAGAAATTTTCTTTGTTATTTCAAGTTTTCTGAGAAGTGCAATTTTTGAATCTACAGTACAGGTTAAAAAACTTGACTGTATTTTTCATATATAAAGATGTTTAGTCAATTATGACAGGAGGTTTTTTTGTCAGTAAAGATCAGACTCAGAAGAATGGGTGCTCGTAATCAGCCTTCCTACAGAGTGGTTGTTGTTGATTCCCGCAAGAAAAGAGACGGTGCATATATTGAAAAGATCGGTTACTACGATCCAAAGCCCGAAGAAATGCACTACAAAATTGATAACGAACGAGCAATCTATTGGTTGGAGAAAGGTGCGATTCCCTCAGATACCGTGAGAAGCCTCTTCAAAAAAGAAGGAATTTTACAAAAAATCCACGAAAATAAGTTTGGAAAAGCTACATCCAAAGCTCCCGCAGAGAAATCTGAGAAAGCTAAAGATGACAAAGAAGAAAAAGCTGAAGATTCAGCCGAATAAACTCAACGCAGGAGGCACTAAATGAAAGAGTTAGTGGAATTCATCGCGAAAGCATTAGTTGATAACCCGGACGATGTCAATGTGAAAGAAGTAGCTGGAGAACGTGTGACTCTTTATGAATTGAGAGTTGGCGATGGCGAAGTTGGTAAAGTGATTGGCAGAGGTGGAAGAACTGCCAATGCAATCCGAACCATTCTTAATTCTGTTTCAACCAAGCATGGTAAGAGAGCAGAATTAGAGATCATTGAATAACAAAATATGAATGGAAATTAGTGATTTAATTTCCATCGGGGTTATTAAGAAAGTAATCGGGAGTAGCGGAAAAATTTCTGTTATTCCCGATACTCTTTTTCCAGAACAATATCTTTCTTTAGAATCAGTATTTATCGTTTTTCATGATGATACTGTTATCTTTGAAAGGATTAAATCTATTGATTTTGTAAATGATAAGTTTACTATTGTGTTTGATAGAATTGATGTCATAGAAAAAGCAAGATCATTACTCAATGCTCGAATCATGATTGCTGAAGACATGCTCCCTGAACTGAGAGAAGATGAATATTATCCCTATAAGTTAAAGGATTATATGGTCGTGACAGTCAAGGGAGCTGAGGTTGGAATAATAACAGATGTACTTACAACACCGGGTCAGGAAATATTGGTGATCCCCAAAGGCGAGAAAGAAATCATGATCCCTTTCTGTGATGCTTTTGTTGTAGATGTAAATACAAAAGATAAGATAATTACAATAGATCCGATAGAAGGATTGCTCGATGCACATTGATGTATTAACACTTTTTCCCGAAATGTTCGCAAGTCCCCTTTCGCACAGCATTGTGAAACGAGCGTTAGAAAAAGCAAAGCTTTCCATTGAATTGATTGATTTTAGAAAATTTTGTACTGATAAACATAAGCAGGTTGATGATTATCCTTTTGGCGGAGCCCCAGGTATGGTTATTAAACCTGAACCAATTTTTCGTGCCGTGGACTATCTAAAAGAAGAACGGAAAAACATACTTGGGCATAAGCCCTTTCCGTTGGTTTATCTCACACCCCAGGGAGAAACTTATAGTCAGCAAATTGCAAAAGAATTTAGCGAAATGGACTATCTGGCTCTCTTGTGTGGTCACTATAAAGATGTGGATTACCGTGTACGGGAGCATCTTGTAATGAAAGAAATATCTATTGGAAATTATGTGCTTTCTGGTGGTGAACTTCCGGCAATGGTGATCATTGATACAGTTGCACGGCTGCAACAGGGAGTACTGACCAATATCGAATCTGCATACAGTGATTCGTTCCAGACTGATTCTCTTGATGGTCCTTATTATACCAGACCTCGAGAATACCGTGGCTACTCAGTTCCTGATGTCCTGATTTCAGGGAATCATAAAAAGATCGAGGAATGGCAGCAGAAAAAAAGAAATGAATTCACCGAAAGGATGAAAAAATGATGTATGATAATTTGTTTATCGGACTTGTTCATCATCCTGTTTATAATAAGAATAAGGAGATCGTAACAACCTCAATTACGAATTTGGATATACATGATATTGCTCGAACCTGTAAAACCTATGGTATTCGTAACTACTTTATTATAAATCCTGAAAAATCCCAGCAGGATATTTTTAATAAACTAAAAGATTTCTGGAAGACAGATCCGGGAAAGGAATACAACATCAACCGATTTGACGCCTTTAAATTAATTGATCTCGTACCTGATATCGAAAGCGCAAAGGACTGGATCAAACAACGGTATTCCCAAGAGCCAATTGTCATTACTACCTCAGCAAGATTGGTGCCAGGAAGTGTGTGCTATTCCGAGATGAGAGAGATAATAAGACGGTCATTCCCAAAGTTGATTCTTTTTGGAACTGGCTATGGTCTTTCTGATGATGTAATTAACTCAAGTAATTTCCATATATATAGAATTGAAGGCACTTCTACCTACAACCACCTTTCTGTGCGAAGTGCTATTGCTATAACACTTGACAGAATAATCGGGGATTATGAATAAGGGCACTATTCTCGTACTAAAATTTTAAATAAAATAAATAATCATTTAGAGGTTTTTTATGGATATTTTATATAAAGTTGGTCAAACGCAAATGAATAGAGAGCTTCCGGATTTTAAAACCGGCGATACGATTAAAGTACATTATACAATTCGTGAATTTGAAAAACCCCGAATTCAGGTTTTTCAAGGTATTGTTATTCAAAAAAAGGGTTCGGGCATCAATAAGACTTTCACAGTAAGAAAGATCAGTCATGGTGTAGCAGTGGAAAGGATCTTTCCCCTTTATTCACCATTGATACAGAAGATCGAAGTTGTCAGTTATGGTGATGTACGTCGAGCAAAACTATTCTATCTCAGAAAATTGCGAAGTAAAAGTACCAAAGTGAAAAGAGGGAAGAAACCTATCGGCAAAACCACAAAAAAGGAAAAAGAAACCACCGAATAAGAGAGATTACAAGAAAAAAGTTAGCAAAAAACCATCTGGTTTTCTCAACTTAGTTGACATTCCCGTTCGCAAAAAATATTTTGCTTTCTGATAATTATGTTAGAAAGAATTTATTTCAGAAAAGAATATTGGCGATTTTTTGAAATCTTGATGTTCCCTATCGCCATAGTGCTGGGATTCTTTGTCATATATCAGCAGTTCCATCCTGAGTATATTTCTCAATTTGAATCCTATTCAAGAATTTTACTCTTCTATTTCGCACTTCTTAATATTTTTAAAATTATATATAATCAAGGAAATATTCAATACATTAAGAAGATTTTTATAGATCTCTGTGCGGTTGTCATTTCTTTCATTTTCTTTCAAAATCTCATTATATTTCAGGTCTATATCGTTCTCAGACAGATAATTATACTCATTGACATGCTTGCATCGACAAAACCAGCAGTAAACCTTTTTTCACGATTCAGAAATCATCCCTCCAAGGTCATACTTATCAGCTTTGCCTTTATAATTCTTCTGGGTACAACCTTTCTTACTCTTCCTCTTGCATCATCGAGTGGCGAAAGTATCGGTCTGATCGACGCTGCATTTACCGCAACTTCTGCAACCTGTGTCACAGGATTGATCGTTCTGGATACAGGGAAAGATTTTTCCACTTTTGGGCATGTAATTATATTGATACTTATGCAAATTGGTGGGCTTGGCATAATGACATTCTCAACTGCATTGATAATGCTTTTTGGTAAGCAAATAAGCTTACAGGGACAATCGCTTCTTCAGGGTGTACTGGGTGAAGCTACAAAAGACAGTATCATAAAATTGTTGAAAGCAATTATCGTAACTACTTTGATTTTTGAGCTGATAGGAGGAATGGTTCTCTATCTTAAGTTCCATGCACATCCATTTTTCGAAGGTTTTTCAAATCTTCAGATTTTCGGACACAGTTTATTCCACTCTGTTTCTGCATTCTGTAATGCTGGATTCTGTCTTTATCCAGACAGCTTCATGAAATTTCAGGGAAGCTGGATCGTCAACGTTGTCATTATGTCCCTAATCATTATGGGTGGTATCGGTTTCACTGTGATGCTTGATGTGTATAAAAATGTCATTAGAAGAAAACATATAAGATTTTTATCACTTCACTCAAAGATTGTCATAGTTACAACATTAATTTTAATCATTATAGGGAGTATTCTCATCTTTACATTTGAATATAAGACTGAATTTCAGCAGCTTCCGCTTAAGAATGGTGTCCTCGCATCAACATTCCAGTCTGTGACGACAAGGACTGCTGGATTCAATACGATGGATATTTCAAAGATCAGTTTTGCAACAGTACTTTTGATGATCGTGCTTATGTTCATTGGTGCATCGCCCGGTTCGACCGGTGGTGGAATAAAAACAACCAGTTTTGCCATTCTTGCACTTTCTGTCTGGTCAATCATTCGAAGACGTGAAGATGTCGAAGTTTTTCATCGCTCCATAGCACCTGATGTGCAGAAAAAAGTTATATCACTTGTGATGATCTCTGCGTCTATACTGGTCACACTCATTCTTGTGCTTTTTATCTCTGAAGCAAAACAGGATTTCAAGTTTGAACAGATCATTTTCGAGGCATTTTCTGCCTTTGGCACAGTGGGACTCTCAATGGGCATCACTCCTCTCTTGACATCCATCGGCAAACTTGCGATTATTGCATTAATGTATCTTGGGCGAGTCGGTCCATTAACGATCGCCTTTGCCCTGAGTGAGAAAAAAATAAGGGCTCATTATCATTATACACATGAGAATATTGCTATTGGTTAACAGGTAAAATATGGAGGATTAATGGCTCAATTTGCTGTAATTGGTTTAGGAAGATTTGGTAGCACTATTGCTGAAACATTGATTAAAAAAGGAGCAGACGTCATTGCGATCGATAATGATGAAAAAAAGGTCGAAGAAGTACGAAATTTTGCTACTAATGCCGTTTGCCTGGATTCTACTGATGAACAAGCGCTTCGTGCAATAGATATCACGAACGTGGATGCAGCGGTTATAGCTATTGGGGAAAACATCGAAGTAAGTGTTCTCACTGCTGCTATTCTCAGAAAAATTGGTGTAAGTAAGGTTTATGCTAAGGTTGATAGCGAGCTCCATTCGAGGATACTCTCTATCATGGGCGTTCAACGCACGATATTTCCAGAGCAATATGTTGGACGGGAAATAGCAAATCTTCTGACCTCACAACATATCTTTAATTACACTGAAATATCCAAAGAACACAGTCTTGTAGAGATAACTGTTCCTTCATTCTTTGTGGGTAAGACTTTGAAAGACCTTGATGTAAGGAATAAATACAACATAAGTATTATTGCGATTAAACGATCTGAGCCCACTGTTGATGAATTCGGAAATAACGTCCTTCTCGAAGAGACCAATGTCATTCCTTCAGGCGATGATATGCTGCAAGAATCAGATCGAATTTTAATTATTGGTAAAAACAATGATGTAGATAGACTGATAAGATTGTCTGAGAAACGGCAAACAAAGGAATAATTTGGAGATACCATGCATTTAACATTTCAGGACAAATTACGAATAATTGTTATAATATTACTTGCAATTCTCATTATAAACGCTTGTTTCATCCTATACAAGATAAATTCAAATATGATACCAGATTTCATACAAGAGAGGATCGCAACAGTCCAGTATATTTTCTTATTTATCGAGATCATTCTCGGTATCATGCTACTTTTCTACGTCCCGATGATCCTACACCAATCTCTTAAACCTATCGAATCTGTATTTGAGGAGTTAAGGCGAGGAAAGTACGATATCTCAATTCCGGAAGAATACCATCGCGGACCTGTTGCCAAGCTTATTACTTCTACGAACATTATGATAAATAACCTCAAGCTTTTCGATAAAGAAAAGAAAGGTAAGATCCTCGAATATGTGCAAAGGATCAATTTTATTATGGAACAGACAGATGATGGCATTCTTATAACTAATGAGAAAGATAAAATTGTGATGATAAACAAACACGCACAAAACCTTCTTGGGGTAGTATCTGCAGAGGATCAACCGCCACTGCTTGACTTCCATTACGAAGCAGAAGTAAAGAAATTCTTTCAGGAAGCATCTTCTCAAAGAATACTCATCTCAGAACGTAAAATATATATTCAAAAGATAAAGAAACATGTGTCCTTTCATGTTGGTATCATACATGACGACAAGGGAGAAGTAAGAGGAATGGTTTTTGTGCTCACTGGTATAGACCTGAAGAAATTATATGAACTACCACGATCCGAAGATGGAAAAAGAAAATCTGAGGGATAATATTGATTCTGATATCACACTTGTAGTGGATTCTGAGGAGCATGTTCGAATAGATAAATACCTCGCGTCTCTTGAATTAGAAGCACTACACTCGCGAAGTTTTATAGACCGCCTTCTGGAAGATGACTATATAACTGTTGATGATGCTATCGTAAAAAAGAGTTATCCAGTCCAAAAAGGTGATATCATACATATCCGAATTCCAGTTCCTCCGGATAAAGATATTGTCGCGGAAAATATTGAGCTGAAATTTGTTTACCAAGATGAACATATTGCAATAGTAGACAAGCCAGCTGGTATGGTTGTTCATCCAGCACCGGGACATTATGAAGGCACTCTGGTCAATGCTATCATGTATCATTTGAAGACTCTTTCAAAATCTGATGATCCACTCAGACCGGGTATTGTTCATCGCCTTGATAAGGATACTTCAGGACTTATCATCGTAGCAAAAAATGATTTTGTGCACGCAAAATTGAAAAATCTTTTCCATAATCATGAGATAGAGAAAATTTATATCGCCTACACAATGGGTAATTTTGAACCAAGCGAGGGATCGATTAGAACATATTATGGCAGAAATCCACGCAACAAAAGAAAGATGGCAGTACTCGAGGATGGAAAACTTGCAATCACTCATTACGAAGTTATCGAGCGCTATCCCGGTTTTGATGTTACGAAAATTTACCTCGAAACAGGACGAACTCATCAGATCCGCGTACATTTCTCATTCTTCCATCATCCGGTAATGGGAGATTACTATTATTCGAACAAGAAGCAGATGCTCAATCTTGTTCCCGATCAAACAAAGAAACTCATAAGACACATGCTTCGTCATACTCTGCACAGGCAAGCCTTACATGCGCATCAACTATCTTTCATTCATCCTATCACAAATAAAATGATCTCGGTAACAAGTCCTATTCCACCTGACATGGATAATGTGCTCAATATCGCACGAAAAACCTTCTATTATAAATAGACATTTATCCTAGAAATTAAAAAAAAATTGCCAACCTGTTCCTCATTTCAAAGTTATGTAAAAAAATTATACGGTGAACCTATGAAAAAACAATTTTATATTTCAAATAGAAAAGCCATGTCTAAACTCATGCCAGATAAAAGCTTTGCTATCTTCTCAGCAACGAGAGCAGATACAGGAAATTTGCCCGGAGAATTCGTTCAGGATGCTAATTTCTTCTATTTAACAGGACTCAAGGTTGCAAATGCCCAACTCATCGTTGCAAAACATGGAAAAAAATCTCATTCAATGTTGTTCATCGAGCGAAATATTCCAGAGATGGAAGTATGGATTGGTAAGAAGCTGTCAAAAAATGACGCACAGGAAATATCAGGAATTGAAAAGGTATATTACATAGACGAATTTCCAAATGTGATTCATCCAATTGCTTTATCCAATGAGGTTTGCTATTACGATCACATATCCAGTAAAATCGGATCAAATCTATCAGATTCACTCTATCAGCTCAAGCAAATTACCACTCACTACCCAACACTTACGATACAAGATCCTGGGCAATTACTTACACAGCTTCGTGCAGCAAAGAAAAAAGCAGAAATTGAGGAGATGAGAAAGGCAATTCGGATTACACATGAAGCGATCCTAAATGTTATGAATCATACTAAGCCAGGTATGATGGAATATGAACTTGAAGCACATTTCAGATTTGAGTGCGTGAAGAACAATGCGAAACAAATGGCGTTCTCCCCTATTATCGCCAGCGGGGAAAATGCAACTATACTCCACTATGAGAAAAACAATGGGAAAGTAGGAAAGGATGATCTTGTATTAGTGGATGTTGGTGCGAAATGGAACGAATATTGTGCGGATATTACAAGAACATTCCCTGCAAATGGAACTTTCTCTACACGCCAGAGAGAAGTGTATGAGGCGGTTCTGGCAATCAATAAAGCTATTATCAAAAAAGTGAAACCTGGACTTACACTCAAAAACCTTCAGGATGAGACCATCAAACTGATGAAGAAAGCACTCAAGGAATTGAACCTTATTAAAAAGGATGAGGAATTCAAGAAGTACTATATGCACGGAGTAAGTCACACCCTCGGTCTTGCTGCACATGACCTGGTAGATCGATCCAAAAAGCTGGAAAAGGGCTGGGTGATAACAGTCGAGCCAGGAATATATATTCCCGAAGAAGGAATTGGTGTCAGGATTGAAGATGATGTACTCGTCACGCAAGATGGCTATGAAAATCTATCTTCAATAATCCCAAAAGAGGTTGACGAAATCGAAGCTATTATGCATCATAAATAAGGAGAATCATGGAAAAGACTGCGATATATCCCGGAACCTTTGATCCGATCACGTATGGACATGTTGACATCATCGAGCGTGCATCAAAGATATTTGATGAAGTCATCATTGGCGTAGCAAAAGAAACATATAAGGAATGCCTTTTTTCTCTAACAGAACGGATTGAACTTGCCCGAGAAGCGACAAAACATCTTCCTAATGTTATCATTGAGTCTTTCACAGGTCTGGTCGTTGATTATGTTCGTAAGAGGAACAGTAAAGTTATGATCCGTGGATTACGTGCGGTTTCTGATTTTGAATATGAATTGCAGATCGCTCTTGCAAACAGAACACTCAGCGAAGAGATTGAAACTGTTTTTCTTATACCGCAAAGTAAATACCTCTACCTGAGTTCCAGTCTGGTAAAACAGATCATCAGTACTGGGGGTTCGATCAAGGAATATGTGCCTGAAACAATACGTGAAAAAATGGAACTGAAATACAAAACAAAAGTTAAGTATGAGTTACAAGAAGACTGTTCTTGATAATGGTATCACTGTTCTCTCTGAACATATAGAACATGTTCGATCAATCTCGGTTGGCGTGTGGATCAATGCAGGATCCAGAGATGAAACACCTCCGAATCTCGGCATCGCACATTTTCTTGAACATATGCTCTTCAAAGGTACAAAGAATAGATCAAAAATAGATATAGCATTTTTCCTTGAATACCTCGGTGGCGCAGTCAATGCCTATACCAGCAAGGAATATACATGCATCTATGCCAGGTGTCTTGAAGAACATTTACAGCAGAGTATAGACCTGATATCCGATCTGCTTCTTCATTCTACCTTCCCTGATGAAGAATTAGAGAAAGAAAAAGAAGTGGTTATCGATGAGATAAATGATATAAAGGATTCTCCCGGTGACCTCCTGTTTGATAAATTTTACGAAGATATATTCCCGAAACATTCGCTTGGTCATCCAATTTCTGGTTTCGAAGAAAACGTGTTAAATTTCAAGCGGGAAATCTGTACCGAATTTATAACACAAAACTATATTCCTGATAGAATCGTGATAACCGCCTCTGGATATATTGATCATAAGAAGCTTGTGCAGTATGTTGAACAGTTCTTCACATTCAAAAAGGATATAATAACAACAAAACGAGTATTAAATCCCCCACAACCAATTAAAGAATTTGAAAAAATCTATTCAACTGAGAAAAATCAGCAGACTCACTTTTGCATCGGCACAAGAACATTTTCATACACTGATAGCGATAGATATAAACTTCTCGCCTTGAACGCTATTTTATCAGGAGGTATGAGTTCCCGGTTATTCCAGAATATTCGTGAGGAATATGGTATTTCTTATGATATCGGCTCATTTACAGATTTCTTTCATGATGCTGGATGTATGGGAATCTACGCTGCTACAAATCCAAAGAATAGTGACATGTGTATCGACCTGATTCATAAAGAAGTAGATAAATTGGTTCATGAGAAGGTTGATGAGACCGAATTACAGCGAACTAAAGCATTATTAAAATCAAGTATTTTGATAGGACTTGAAAGCACCTCTGCACGTATGAATCGTCTGGCAAAGCAATACATTTATCTGAAAGAAGTTTATCCTATTGATAAGGTGATAAAAAACATTGAAAAGATCACACCTGAAGATTTACAGGAACTTGCTATTCGATTATTTGACGGAGTGGATTACGTTACTACGATACTTCGTTCCACAAATGGGAATTAATTCGATTTACTGATCCTAGAATTATTTTTACAAATTAGGCAATTATTAATTGTATTTTTTAATCTTTGTGAAACATCTATATCTTTTCGTGGAGATTCCGACAAAACATACCGCTTATTCTAAAACATGAAGAAAGGAGGGTAATGAGAAAAGTGAGAATTATATTTGACAAAAATTTTTGTAAAACCAACTCTCAATTTAATTATAAAACCTGAAAAGGAAAAATAATGGACGTAAGTATTAAGAACAAATTCACATAGTTACACTCGGAGGTGGTGCTTTTATTAGCAACAGTAATCCTGTTTTCATCAATTGTAATATTTCTAATAATATTGGAACCGATCCTTATGGTGGAACCGGAGGAATTGTGTGTGGTAGCTCTAAGTTCTTAAATTGCACTTTATGTAATAATAATGGGCAACAATATGGAGCTGCATATGTTACAAGCGGAACGAAAGAATTCATCAACGTTACAATAAGTGATCATAGTAATCCACAGGGAGCTATTCATGTAAGTGACAATCAATTATTAGATTTAATAAATTGTATATTATGGAATGAAGGAAATGAGATATATTATGGTACAGGAGGGCAGAGTTATGTAGAAGTATCATATACCGACATCAGAAATGGAGAAAACGGTATCCATACAAATGGGAACGGTACATATAATTGGGGAGACGGCAACATAGACCAAGACCCGCTGTTTGTTGGTGGAGAGCCATTCAGCTATGAGTTATCCCAAGATTCACCTTGCATCGATGCAGGCACGCCGGACACAACCGGGCTGAATCTACCTGCAACGGACTTAGCAGGTAATCAAAGGATTTATAATGGAAGGATAGATATCGGTGCGTATGAATATCAAGGATATGGCATAGACCAACCGGATACTTCGTTTATTCATAGTTTGTATCTCTTTCAAAACACACCCAATCCTTTTAACAATGAGACAGAAATATTGCTCATAACAGCGGATTACGAAAGAGTGGAAAATTACACCCTTTCAATATACAATACCAAAGGACAGCTTGTTCGCAGATACGATGGAAAAACGAATGATTTTTGGGTAAAAACAAAGATCGTGTGGGACGGAACAGATGAATATGGAAGGCAGGTTGCACCAGGAACGTATTTAATCTCCCCTGAAAAAAATCCCAAATGCTGACGAATAACTTGACTACGACTATTTAAGTAGGTACAAAACTCCCAAAAAAAATGCAGAGAAGTGCAA
>Ga0209834_10000908_pt1 | contig 17375 bp, 13 predicted proteins | sample Mar14236cmmetaG_FD_184134 | JGI IMG/M metagenome (GOLD analysis project Ga0209834, IMG submission 184134) | Marine hydrothermal vent microbial communities from Guaymas Basin, Gulf of California to study Microbial Dark Matter (Phase II) - Marker... ...
GTATCCTATATGTGCTAAAATCTTAAATATGATAAGGAAAAATATGCATAGGAGGCAGGTAAATAATCATGAAAAAAATATACCTCGATCATGGAGCTACAACACCAGTTTTACCTGAGGTTTTTGAAGAAATGAAACCTTATTTTCTTGAGAAATTTGGTAATGCATCGAGTTTACATTTATTCGGTGAAGAAGCTAAGAAAGCTCTCGAATCCTCACGAGAAAAAATAGCAAAACTGATAAACGCTGAACCTAATGAGATATATTTCACCTCAGGTGGCACCGAAGCAGATAATACAGCTATAATTGGTGCAGCACTTGCCAATTCTAAAAAAGGGAAACACATCATAACTTCGCCCATTGAACATTCTGCTGTACTTGAGAGTGTTGAGTATCTTCAAAAAAATGGATTTGACATTGATTTTGTCAAAGTGGACTCTAATGGAAGGGTAGATGTGGAAAGTTTAAAGAATATGATCAAAAAGGATACGATTTTGATAAGCATAATGTGGGTTAACAATGAAACAGGAGTTATACAACCAATTCAAGAAATTTCCAAAATAGCTCGTAAACACAATATAATCTTTCACTCAGATGCTGTCCAAGCTCTTGGAAAGTTGAAATTAGATGCGAGTTGGGTTGATATTCTATCAGCCTCGGCACACAAATTCTATGGGCCCAAGGGTGTTGGCTTTATGTACTTAAAGAGAGGAAACAAGGTCAATCCAACAATATTAGGTGGTGGACACGAAAGAGGTATGAGGAGTGGTACCGAAAACGTATCAGGTGTTGTTGGAATGGCCAAAGCATTGGAATTATGTTATAGAGATTTTGAAGGAAAACATGAGATATTTAAAAAGTGGAAAGACAAGATGATAGAAAAATTGGAAGAAATAGGGGATTATCATATAAACGGTGGAATTGTTGATGTTTTGCCTACACATTTGAATGTCTCATTCAAAGGAATCAGTGGGGAAACATTGATGTATTCACTCAGCCTAAACGGTATAGCCATTTCAACTGCATCTGCGTGTTCATCTCATCATACCAATAAAACCGCTTCACATGTGTTGAAAGCGATGGGGCTAGATCATGAAACGATAATTGGGGCGGTAAGGATTGTCACAGGGCTGGATAACACTGATGATGATATAGAGAAGTTTCTAACAATATTGGAATCAGAGGTCAGGAGATTGAGAAGCTTGGGGTGAAATTATGTACTCAAATAAATTCATGGAGCATTTTTTAAGGCCTAAGAATAATGGAAAACTTGAGGATTTTGATTTTTACGGAAAAGCTGTCCATAGTGTTGACAGCGATGAAATCGTAATATACATAAAATTGGAAGGGAAAATTATAAAAAAAGTTGGGTATCAAATTAAAGGATGCCCAAGGGCTATTGCAGCTTCGAGTGCTTTCAGTACACTCATAAAAGGAAAAAGTATGGAAGAAGCCTTGAACATATCCGAGCGCGATATAAGAAAGGAACTGGAGTTCTATGACGAAAAATTCACGTGCATTTCTATTCCAGTTGAAGCTTTCAAAAAAGCAGTGGAGGCATCCAAGAATGAATGAGTTGAGAATATTGATAACCAATGATGATGGAATAATGTCACCTGGAATATCAATCTTGGTAAAATACTTGAAAAGAGTAACAAGAGAGATCATCGTGGTTGCACCAGATATTGAGAGAAGTGCTACGGGTCACGCCATAACAATAAGAACGCCCTTATGGATTAAAGAAGTTTCCGTTAACAATGAATTTTTAGGATATGCCGTTAATGGGACACCAGCAGATTGTGTTAAGCTCGCTATTCATGCCTTAAGTAAAGGAAAAATAGATTTGGTTATAAGTGGTATAAACAGAGGTGCGAACCTTGGAACAGATATACTTTATTCAGGAACTGTATCTGGTGCACTTGAAGGAGCTTTGATGGAAAAACCTTCCATTGCTGTGTCAAGTACCGATAGTGATAATCCAAACTTTGAAAGTGCTGCAGAATTCGTCATAAATTTTCTACGAATTTTTGATGTGAAGAATCTACCCAGATTCACGGCTTTAAATATAAATGTCCCTGCTATGCCTTACAATGAAATAAAAGGCTGGCGAATAACAAAACAGAGTAAAAGAAGATATAGTGATTATTTCGAAGCCAGAAAAGACCCATTTGGGAATACTTATTATTGGATGCTGGGGGAAATCATAGAGGATGACCCTTCAGAGGATTCCGATTATATGGCGGTAAAAAGTGGATATGTCTCCATAACACCGATAAGTGTGTTTTTAACTGATCAAAAACTTTTTGAATATCTTAAGGAGGTTGAAAGAACTTGGCATTGAGAATCAGGTTGTTGGGAGATCCAATATTGAGGCAAAAAGCTAAGAAAATAGAAATAATCGATGAATCACTTAGGGAAATAGCAAAAGAGATGGTTGGGATCATGTATTCTGGTGATGGCGTTGGTTTAGCTGCTCCTCAAGTTGGTCTCAGTATAAGATTGATAGTGGTTGATATCGGAGATGGTTGGGATGCATACATCAATCCTGAAATAATTGAAAAAAGTGATGAGATCATAGTAGGTGAAGAAGGATGTTTATCAATTCCCGAGGTTTTTGAAGAGGTTCCAAGACCTCGATGGATAAAGATTAAATATCAAGATTTCAATGGAAATTATCATGAGGAATTAAAAGAAGATTATGCTGCAAGGGTTTTTGCTCATGAAATAGATCATCTTGAAGGAAAGCTGTTCATAGATTATCTCAGTCTTGCGAAGAGAAGACTTTTAATGCCAAAGTTGAATGAAATAAGAAGGAGATCAAAGGTGGTATCAAAATGAAAATAGTATTTATGGGAACTTCTGAATATTCCGCGAAGCATTTGGAAGAAATCATAAAGGCTGGTTTCAACGTCGTTGGAGTGGTGAGTCAACCCGACAAACCAGCTGGAAGGGGGTTGAAACTTCGACCAACACCTGTCAAACAAGTGACATTGAGGTACGATTTGCCAATTTATCAACCACTAAAAATAAACAGTGGTGATGGCTGGAAAGTTTTAAAATCACTTGATCCAGATGTAATAATAGTTGTCTCATACGGAAAGATATTAAAAAAGAACATTTTGGAACTTCCAAAATACGGTTGTTACAATGTTCATCCATCGTTGCTTCCAAAGTACAGGGGAACAACTCCAATCCGAAGAGCATTGGAAAATGGTGAAAAGATGACGGGTGTGACTATATTCAAACTTGATGAAGGTATAGACACAGGCCCAATTGCGATGCAAAAAGCAATATGTATATCCATAGATGACACCTACGGGACTTTGAATGAAAAACTCACAGAACTTGGCTGCAAAATGTTGGTAGAATTCCTTAAAGATCTTGAAAACGGAAAAGTTGAGTTAAAACCTCAAATAGGTAAAGCGAGCTATTCAGACAAAATCTCTAAGAAGGAGCTGTTCATCGATTGGAATCAGTCTGGATTCAAGATTTTCAACAAAACACGTGCATTTGATCCAACGCCGGGAGTTAGATCGAAACTCAATGGAAAACTTTTCAAATTCTTCGGAGCCATTTTGGAAGAAAGAAAGCTTGAAAATGACCATATTCCCGGACAAGTAGTGGATATTGATAAGGAAGTGATAACAATCGCTTGTGGTAACGGTAGGGATTTGGTTAAATTCAAGAGACTACAACCTTCTGGTAAGCGGATAATGAATCCGATTGAACTGAAAAACGGAAGAATAATAAAAAAAGGTGATATTTTTTCTTCAGAAAATTGAAAGTTACATCTCCTTTTTTTGTTTTTTCAAGGTATCCCAGTTTTCAAATTAACCTTTCAATAAGTAATTTCATAGAAAGATTTTACAAAATTAAAAGATATCTCAACCTATTCTCTTCCAAATGAGAATATAATTTTATTTGACTTCTCAATTTTTCAAAAGTAAAAGGGTGTTTCAACTTGAAGAACAGCACCAGAATTTTGGGAATTGATCCAGGATACGAAATAGTGGGGTATTGTTTCATTGATGTATCAGGTAGTTCCACCAAGTTAGTAGAAGCAGGGACAGTAAGGACAAAGAAAGAAGAGAATTTTCCAAAGCGTTTGTTGAAAATTTATAATGAAATTTCAAACCTTATAGAAAAATATAAACCAAGTGAAATGGCAATCGAAACATTATATTTCTTTAAAAACGCAAAAACAGCTATAGAAGTGGGCGAAGCGCGTGGAATCATATTACTCATTGCTGCAATGAAAAACTTGGGGATTTTTGAATATACCCCATATCAGGTTAAAATAGCAGTTACTGGTTACGGAAAGGCTACGAAAAACCAAGTCCAAGAGATGGTAAAAGTACTGCTTGGATTAAAAAAGAAACTTAAACCTGATGACGTTGCAGATGCAGCAGCAATAGCGATATGTCATGCTAATAGCAGAAAATCGTTGTCTTTGGAGGAATGGTGAGTGATAATAATTGAACCTGATATTAAAAATTTGAGGGTTCTTCTTGAAAATCTCGGTAATTTCAGTAACCTTAGAATATCAGAAGAATTGGAGATCCAGAGAATCGAAATCAAAGATAATGAAATAGTTTTATTAGCAAACGGTGAAACTAACAACATTGAACCTATTGTGAAATGGTTGAGCAAATATTTTGGAATTAATGTGAAGTTATTGAATCATTCTGAAAATGGTGAGAAACCAATTTTTTCTGAATCACCTGCATTGGAAGCCGTGAATTCTTGGAAAAAAATATGCAGAGAAATAAACGGTTCCATTCCGTATTTCAACGGGTCTTTTGAACCAAAGATAAAGGATGAAAATACGATAGTTTTGGAAGTTCCAAATGAGTTCTTGAGGGATCGCTTTGAAATGAAAAAAAATGTGTTCTTGGAGAAAATAGAACGATTAATTTCCAAAAAGATAAATTTGATATTTGAAATTGCTAAAAGCTCATCAGATGATCAAAAAGAAATCGAGAATCATAGTTATAAGTTCGAGAAATCTGTTCCAAATTCTAAGGTTGAGAATAAAGATTTACCATTAGAATCTGAAGTTGAATCTGGAAGTCTCTCCAAACACCCATATATTCCAAATGAGCTCACATCTGGAAAACTTTTAGAAATATATGGAGAAATTTTCAAGATTGAGAAGTTCAGGGATACTTACTATGTGAGCGTTACGGACTTCAAAAATTCCATAACTTGCACGGTTAGAGAAAAAATTTTTGAGGATCTTGGAGTTGATATTGGATCTGGAATCAAAGCAAATGGAACAGTGTTCTATGATTCTTACCGAAAAGAACACTTGCTGAAAGTATCTAAAATTTCAAAGGTTTCCTTAAAGAAAAGGATAGATTCATCCACAGAAAAAAGGGTGGAACTCCATTTGCATACCAAAATGAGTACCATGGATGCTGTGGTGGATATAGATGAGTTGATAAGAACCCTAAAATCTTGGGGGCACGATGCCGTTGCTGTAACTGACCATGGGGTTGCTCAAGCATTCCCAGAGTTATATGATAAAGCGAAGTTAAATGGAATAAAACCGATATTTGGTATGGAAGGATATATGATCGACGATATTTCACCAATAATAAATAATTTACATAAAGACGCCGATCTTGATGAGGTTGATTATGTGGTCTTTGATTTAGAAACCACAGGATTGGATCCTCATGTAAATGAGATAATAGAAATAGGAGCAGTGAAGATAAGCAGCGGAAAGAAAATAGAGGAATTTCACTCGCTTGTGAAACCAGAACATGGTGTTAGTAAAGAGAGTTCTGAAATAACAGGTATAACCATGGAAATGTTAAAAGATAAACCTTCATTGGGTGAAGTCCTTCCAAAATTTTTGGAGTTCATAGATGACTCGGTGTTAGTAGCCCACAATGCTAACTTTGATTATAGATTCATTAGATATTGGATCAAAAAGTTAACAGGTAAAAATTGGGAATGTTGTTATATAGATACATTAGCACTTTCAAAGACTCTACTCAATATGAAGAGTTATAGCCTCGATAAAATTGTTGAAGAACTCGGTCTTGGAGATTTTAAACATCATAGAGCACTGGATGATGCTAAAATGACATCAAAAATATTTTTAGAGTTTGTAAAGAAGTTGAAAACGCGTGGTATAGAGAGATTATCCCAGATAGATAATATGAGAAGAAAAATGGGAGTTAGGAAGAGCTCAAGATATCATGTAACTATTCTTGTGAAGAATAAGTGTGGCCTAAAAAATTTATACGAATTAGTATCAAAATCACATTTGGATTACTTTTATTCCGTCCCAAGAATCCCCAAGAGTCTTTTATCAAACAAGAAAGAAGGGTTACTGCTTGGTACTGCATGTATCAGTGGAGAACTCGCCCATCATTATCTTGAAGGAGCTTCCGTCAAGGAACTCGAAGATATAATAACCCTCTACGATTTTATAGAAATAATGCCCTTGGATGTGGTGGAAGAGAATGATAGAGTTGATCGTGAAAGATTAAAACAAATGTACATAGATTTCTATAAATTTGCCAAACGCTTGAATATACCAGTGATAATGACAGGAGATGTACATTTTCTGAATCCAGAGGATGCCAAGATCAGGGAAATCCTGATGATCGCTCAAGGAAGGAAAAATTATCAACAACCCGCACTATATTTGAGAACTACTGAGGAAATGATGCAGGCTGCGATGGAAATATTTGAGGATGAAAAAATAGCACGCGAGGTTGTGATCGAGAATCCACGAAAACTTGTAAAACAAATAGAAAATATAGAACTCCTCGAAAAAAAACTGCATCCACCGGTAATTGAAGGAGCGGATGAAATAGTAAAAGAAAAAGCACTGAATAAAGCAAAAAAGTTGTATGGTGATCCTTTGCCTGAGATAGTTTCAAAACGCTTGAACAAAGAATTAGATGAAATAATCGGCAATGGTTATGCCGTTTTATATTTGATAGCTCAGAAACTTGTTGAAAAATCAAACAACGATGGATACGTTGTTGGTTCAAGAGGTTCGGTGGGTTCCTCCCTCGTTGCGACAATGCTTGGTATAACTGAAGTCAATCCTCTACCACCACATTATTATTGCCCTAACTGCAACTACACTGAATTCATAACTGATGGTTCCTATGGTTCAGGATACGATCTTCCAAAGAAGAATTGTCCAAGATGTGGAAAGCAATTGAAATCTGATGGACAAGATATACCTTTCGAAGTCTTTATGGGATTCAAAGGTGAAAAAATACCGGATATAGATTTGAACTTTTCGGGAGAGTATCAATCAACTGCACACAAATTCATCGAAAAGCTTTTTGGAAAAGATCATGTATTTAGGGCTGGTACGATAAGTACTATAGCAAGTCGAACTGCATATGGTTTTGTGAAAAAATATGAAGAAGTAACGGGAAGGATTCTTAATCCCACAGAAATCGATAGACTTGTAAGTAAAATAACAGGTGTTAAAAGAACAACAGGGCAACATCCCGGTGGGTTGATGATAGTCCCCAAAAATATGGATGTTCATGATTTTACACCCGTACAGTACCCCGCAAACGACAGAAAGGCAGGAACGATAACTACTCATTTCGATTATAACTCTATACACGATGATTTAGTGAAATTGGATGCACTTGGGCATGATGACCCAACATTCATAAAGATGCTCGGGGATCTCACAGGTATCGATCCAATGACAATCAATATGAATGATAGAGAAACTTTATCAATTTTCTCATCCACAAGAGCTCTTGGAATAAAACCCCAAGCTATAAATTCAAAGGTTGGCACTTTTGGTATTCCAGAGTTTGGAACACAGTTCGTTAGGCAAATGCTTGAAGAAACTAAACCTTCGAGTTTTGCAGACCTTGTCAGGATATCTGGTCTTTCGCATGGAACCGATGTTTGGTTAAACAATGCTCGTGATCTCATAGTTTCAAAGCAAGCAACCTTGAAAGATGTAATAGCTTGCAGAGCCGATATAATGAATTATCTTATACAAAAAGGTGTAGATGAACTCTTGGCATTTAAAATCATGGAAAATGTTAGGAAAGGTAAAGGCCTCACAGAAGAAATGGAGCGTGAGATGTTAAATCACAAGGTACCAGGATGGTTCATAAATTCCTGTAAAAAAATAAAATATCTGTTTCCAAAGGCACACGCTGTTGCCTATGTTAGCATGGCATTCAGAATTGCTTATTTCAAAGTTCATTATCCTTTGGAATTTTATTCCGCTTACTTCACAATAAAAGGCGATGAGTTCAATATGGTAACAGTATTGAACGGAAAAAGGGCTATTAAAGAAAGAATTGCGCAACTTGCAAGTATCCCAAATAAGAATGTCAAGGAGAGGGCAGAAGAAACTAACCTTTATCTCGCTCTTGAGATGATAGAAAGGGGTTTCGGTTTTCTTCCTGTTGATCTGATGCGATCGGACTACAAAGTTTTTAAAATAGAAGGAAATTCTTTGAGGATACCTTTGAGCAAAATTCCAGGACTCGGAGAAAAACTTGCAAGCGCTATAGTTATTGCTAGGAGAGAAAAAGAGTTCACATCTATCGAAGATTTATCCAAGCGTTCCGGTGTCACCAAAGCTAATATTGAAACTATGAAGGCTTTGGGAATATTGAATGGAATGCCTGAGACTGAGCAAATGTCTTTGTTTCATTGAGCTTTCAGTGCATATTCATTCTTCGACTTATTTTCATAGGTTCATCTTTTATTTCCCTTGTATAGTTTTTAATATGTGATTTTTATTTTCCCACCCTTTGCCTTTTATTGGTAATTTATTATCAGTCAAATGTAAAATATGCTAATCAATAAAGTTAATTTACAATTAATTTAACTATACTCGTTTATTATCAAAGGTTTTATTAAGCAACCTTTTTAAAAAATGGGTATTGACAATCATTTTCTGTATGAATATAATATGAATGAAAAGAATCGAGAAATTCCGGAGGTGAAAATATATGAGTGATAAAAAAGAATTCATTGTAGGAATAGACCTTGGAACAACTAACTCAGTTATAGCTTGGGTTAAGCCTGATAAAAGTGTAGAGGTTATACCAAACGCTGAGGGTTCACGGACAACCCCTTCTATAGTTGCCTTCACAAAAACGGGTGAGATCATAGTTGGGGAACCAGCAAAACGTCAAGCAATACTTAATGCTGACAGAACAATCAGATCCATTAAGAGAAAAATGGGAAGCAATTATAAAGTAAAGATCGATGATAAAGAGTATACTCCACAGGAAATAAGTGCTTTTATACTCAAAAAACTCAAAAAAGATGCTGAGGAATATCTTGGGGGAACCATAAAAAGGGCTGTAATAACTGTTCCAGCTTACTTTGAAGATTCGCAAAGACAGGCAACGAAAGATGCAGGAAAGATAGCAGGTTTGGAAGTGATGAGGATTATAAATGAACCAACTGCAGCTGCACTTGCGTATGGACTCGATAAAAAAGATGAAGAAAAGGTATTGGTATATGACCTCGGTGGTGGAACGTTTGACGTATCGCTATTAGAAGTAGGTGGAGGAGTTGTACAAGTTATAGCTACGAGTGGTAACAACCATCTTGGAGGAGATGATTTTGATCAAAGAATCATAGATTGGCTTGCAGAAGAATTCAAAAAAGAACATGGAATAGATTTAAGGGAAGATAAGCAAGCTTTACAAAGACTAAAAGATGCAGCAGAGAGGGCAAAAATAGAACTTTCAAGTAAGCTCGAAACCGAGATAAGTTTGCCATTTATAACCGCCGATGCAACCGGCCCGAAACATTTAGAAACAAAGCTAACTAGAGCAAAATTTGAGTCAATGATAAGAGATCTAATTGAATCAACGAGGAAACCTATAGAGACCGTTTTAAATGATGCAAAACTTTCACCAAATGATATAGACGAGATAATTCTCGTTGGTGGTTCAACAAGAATACCGTTGGTTCAAAACTTTTTGAAAGAGATCTTTGGTAAAGAACCTAACAAGAGTGTCAATCCAGATGAAGCTGTTGCAGTTGGAGCCGCTATTCAGGCTGCTATCCTCGCTGGTGAAATGGGCAAAGATGTTGTGCTTGTTGATGTCACTCCACTTTCACTTGGAGTGGAAGTAAAAGGTGGTCTATTCGAAAAAATAATAGAAAGGAATTCCACAATTCCAACTCGAAAGAGCAAGATATTCACTACAGCGGAAGATGGACAAACCGAAGTTGAAGTGAGAGTCTACCAAGGAGAGAGAGAAATAGCTAAATACAACAGATTACTTGGAAGTTTCAGGTTGACTGGTATTCCACCAGCACCAAGGGGTATTCCACAAATAGAGGTTACGTTCGATATTGATTCAGATGGAATAGTGCATGTTTCTGCTAAGGACCTGGCAACTAATAAAGAACAATCTATGGTGGTTACAGGAAGACAGTCACTCTCCGAAGACGAAATAAAGAGAATGGTAGAGGAAGCACAAAAATATGAAGAAGAAGATAAAAGAAAAAGACAGGAGATTGAAATGAAAAACGAAGCCGATAATCTTGTGTACTCCGTTGAAAAAACTCTCAAAGAGCATGGCGATAAAATACCAGCGGATGTGAAAGGAAAACTTGAGAGCCTGGTGAAAGATTTGAAGAGTGCTATAGAATCAGATAATATTCAAAGAATAAAGATTCTAATGGATGAGTTGAAGACAGAGAGTCAGAAAATAGGACAGTATCTTTACCAAACAGTCGCAGGCCAAGCCGCAGCGGGTGGAGCAGATCAGGGAACAACCGACAAAGACAACTCTAAAAATGATGGTTCTGTAGATGCTGATTATGAAGATCTCAAATAAACAAAAAAGTTGAAAGGAGGGGATACTATGTTACTCGAAAGGAGAAGAAGAGATTATGATGATTTGTTCAGACCATTCAGAGATATTCAAAGAACAATAGACAGGATTTTTGATGAGACATTTAGAAGCTTGGGAAGGGAAGAACTCCTTGAAACGGATTTCATACCAGCAGTGGATGTTTACGAAACAGACAACTCGATCAATCTCGACATAGAACTCCCAGGATTGGATAAAAAGGACGTTAAGGTTAAAGTAGAAGGAAATGTTTTAACGATATCCGGTGAAAAGAAAACCGAACATGAGAAAAAAGACAGAAACTACAGAGTCATAGAAAGAAGTTATGGTAAATTTGAAAGAAGTTTCATGCTCCCAGATATTGTAGATACAAACAAAATAAAGGCAAAATTCGAAAAAGGAATTCTCAAGATAGAACTCCCAAAGAAGGAAGAAGCGAAAGAGAAAGTTGTGGATGTGGAAATCGAATAAAAGGATAATATTGTGGATGGATGTGGGCGGGCTTTTAAGCCCGCCCATGTTTTATTGCAAAGGAGGCTGATGCAAATGTTTAATATGGAAGAATACACAGAAAAAGCTCAACAAATTTTGATGTCCACTCAAGATATACTCATACGTTTCAAACAAAATCAGCTCAGAAGTGAACATATCCTCTTAGCAATCATTGAAGATGGAGAAAATTCGGCCATTGAAATTCTTAAAAAATTGAATGTTGATTTGAACGCTCTGAAACATAAGACTCAGGATCTTGTTAGTGAATACAGCGGAACAACTATGGAGAACAAAATTGCTCAGATATACATAACTCCTGAAGCTAGGCATGCATTTGAAGAAGCTAAGAAAGAACGTAATAGAATGCAAGATAAGAAAATAGGTACTGAACATTTACTCCTTGGGATTTTGAAAATCGAGGAATCGATGGCAGCACGCATTTTAATGCGATTTGGAGTAACTTTAGAAAAGATTTATTCAGCAATAGCTGATCTTAGGAAATCCGGTGAAACGCCGGAAGGAGATAATTTAAATTTCTTAAAAAAATTCACAGTTGATTTAACACAACTGGCAAAAGAGAAAAAACTTACTCCAGTTATAGGTCGCGAGGAAGAAATAAAGAGAGTTATACAAATACTTGGAAGGAAAACAAAGAACAATCCTGTTCTGATCGGAGATCCCGGAGTTGGGAAAACGGCAATTGTGGAAGGATTGGCACAAAGGATTACAGAAGGCAAAATTCCAGAATATATGAAAAACAAAAGAGTACTTGCCCTCGATATGGGAAGACTAATAGCTGGAACGAAGTTTAGAGGAGAATTTGAGGAAAGGTTAAAAGGTGTGATAGATGAAATCAAAAAGCGCGCGGGTGAAGTGATATTGTTCATAGATGAAGTTCATACCGTTGTTGGTACTGGAGCTGCGGAAGGTGCAATGGATGCTGCTAACATGTTAAAACCCGCGCTTGCAAGGGGTGAATTACAATGTGTAGGGGCTACGACTGTTGAAGAATACAGAAAGCACATTGAAAAAGATAAAGCTTTGGAACGTAGATTTCAACCTGTCTATGTTGCTGAACCTTCTATCGAACAATCCATAGAGATTCTGAAAGGTTTAAAGAAGGTTTTTGAAGAACATCACAAAGTTAATATAACCGATAGAGCGATTGAAACCGCTGTGAAATTATCATCGAGGTATATAACCGAGAGATTCTTGCCAGATAAAGCTATAGATTTAATAGACGAAGCAGCCTCGAGGGTGAGATTAGAACAATCATATGTTCCATCAGAGATTGTTGATTTAGAAAAGAAGATTGAGAAACTCAATGAAGAAATAAACGAGCTCGTTACTCTTTCAAGATATGAAGAGGCAGCCCATAAAAAAATGGAACTTGAGAAGTTGAAAGAGGAATACAATAGAAAAATAAAAGATTGGAAAGATCTTGAAAAACAAAAACCTAAAATCGTTGATGAAAATGTTATAGCTGAGATAGTTGAAAAATGGACTGGAATTCCAACAACTAAAATGTTGGAGTCAGAAAAAGAAAAACTGAAAAATCTTGAGAAGTATATACATGAAAAATTTGTTAATCAAGAGAAAGCAGTGAGTTTAATATCCCAAACAATAAGAAGGTCAAGAGCAGGCTTAAAGGATCCCAAAAGACCCCTGGGAACTTTTCTCTTCATAGGTCCAACAGGGGTTGGAAAGACGGAATTGGCCAAAAGATTAGCTGAAGTATTGTTTGGAAGCGAGGATTCGCTCGTTAGGATTGATATGAGTGAATACATAGAAAAACACGCTGTTTCAAAACTAATAGGTGCACCACCAGGGTACGTTGGATACGAAGAAGGAGGACAATTGACTGAGATCATAAGGAGAAGACCATACAGTGTGATACTACTCGATGAAATTGAAAAAGCCCATTCAGATGTTTTCAATATTCTCTTGCAAATAATGGAAGATGGTAGATTAACAGATGGCAAAGGAAATACTGTCAATTTCAGGAATTCGATAATAATAATGACAAGCAATATAGCATCAGAACATATATTACAGATCATAGAGAATGGTTCAGATGATTATCTTAACGAGTTGATAGAAAGAGAACTCAAAAAAACTTTTAAACCAGAATTCTTGAATAGAATCGATGCAATTGTAAGTTTTAAACCTCTGAATTTAGAAGATGTGCAAAAAATCGTATTGGTATTGATTGAAGATCTAAAAGAAAGACTCAGTGAGAATAATATTTATCTTGAAATTACCAAAAAAGCTACTGAGTATCTGGCTAAAAGAGGTTACATACCTGCCTATGGTGCTCGACCACTTAGAAGGGTTATAGAACAAGAAATCGAAGGTCCTTTGGCAGAAATGATTATTGATGAAAAAATAAAGAGTGGCATGAAAGTGATAATAGACTCCGATGAATATGGTATAAATATAAATGTTACCCACGAAGAAAGTGCAAAGGTTTAAGGTGGAATCATGCGACTCGATAGATTTTTGAGTAATTCGAAGGTTGGTAGCAGACGTGAAGTAAAAGCTTTAATAAAATCGAAGAGGGTAAGGGTCAACGATATGGTAATCGTTGACCCTTCCTTCATGGTAACTTTTGAAGATGTTATAGAAATTGATGGGGTGAGAATAAAAGGTCACAGAAATGTTTATATAAAACTTTACAAACCTGTGAATTTTTTGAGCGCCCGGTCAGACAAAAAAAGCAGAACCATTTTTGAATTGATAGACCATAATTACAAGGATGAACTTTCAATAGCTGGAAGACTCGATAAGAATGCTGAAGGATTGCTGATCTTAACGAACGATGGCGAATTATTGCATAGAATAATTTCACCGAAATTTTCGCTTCAAAAAACTTATGAGGTAATCGTAGAAGGAGTCATGGATAGTTACAAAGTTGAAAAGCTCACAAAAGGGTTCGAATTAGATGACGGTTATACTATAAAGCCTATGAAAGTTTATGGATACGAAGAAATTTCTGATAGACTTTACAAAATAAAATTAGGATTATTCGAAGGAAAATTTCACATAATAAAACGAACCTTCAGATCTTTGAATTGTACAGTGAAAAATATAAAAAGATTATCCATAGGTCCAATAAAATTGGATGTGGATATGAATCCAGGAGATTGGAAAGAACTGTCTTTATACGAAATCAAAGATTTGTTCGAAAGATTAAGATTGAATCTCAAAAACAGGAGGATTTTTCTTGAATAATATGAAGACCGAATTGTTTGATTACTATCTTCCACAAGAATTAATAGCACAGAAACCTTTGAAAAACCGCCAAGAATCCAGGTTGTTGGTGATACACAGAAAAACAGAAAAATTGGAACATAAAAGATTCTATCAAATAGGTGATTATCTTGAAAAAGATGATCTGCTCGTTCTGAATAATACCCGTGTTATACCAGCTCGGCTCCTTGGGAGAAAAACAACGGGAGCAAAGATAGAATTTTTATTACTTAACTTTTTGGGGAACAACAAATGGAAAGTTTTGGTGAAACCCGGTGGAAAATTAAAGGTGGGAAATACTGTTGTTTTCTCAAAGAATGATGAGAAACTCGAGGCAACAGTAATTTCACATGAAAAAGATGGAACAAGAATAGTGGAATTCTCAAATTCAAACGAAGAATTATGGCAAAAAATAGAGAAGATCGGTCATGTTCCATTACCACCTTATATTAGGGCAAAAATAGATAATCCCGATAGATATCAAACAGTTTACGCCAAAGAAAAAGGAGCAGTAGCTGCACCGACTGCTGGTCTCCACTTCACTAAGGAATTACTTGAGAAATTGAAAAATAAAGGAGTGAAAATTGCTGAGATAACGCTTCATGTAGGTCTAGGGACTTTTAGACCTATAAAGAGTGAAATCGTCGAAAATCACGACATCCACGGCGAATGGTTCTATGTTCCTCGAAAGACGATCGATTTGATAAAAACAACGAAGGAAAAGGATAAAAAGGTAATAGCTGTGGGTACTACAGTTGTTAGAACACTTGAGACGATAGCAAGGATGGATAAAAAAGATGAATATTCGGGTTGGACTGAGCTTTACATTTATCCACCATTTGAATTCAAAATCGTCGATGCCATGATTACAAACTTTCATCTCCCTAAATCTTCCCTTCTCGTTCTTGTAAGTGCATTTGCGGGAAGAGAGTTAATACTGAAGGCTTATGAAGAAGCTGTAAAAGAAAGGTATAGATTTTTCAGTTTCGGTGATGCAACGCTTATTTTATAAAGTGAGGTGAAAAAATTGAAAGTTGTTGCAACAAACAAAAAAGCGCACACGGATTATGAAATAATCGAGAAAATTGAAGCAGGTTTATCACTTTTGGGTACTGAAGTTAAATCCCTAAGAGAGGGTAGAATAAATCTAAAAGACGCGTATTGCAAATTTAAAAACGGGGAGTTATATCTTGTAAATGCTCATATAAGTCCCTACAAACATTCGAAATATGTAAACCACGATCCTGAACGTCCAAGAAAATTGCTTCTTCACAAAAGAGAGTTAAAACGCCTGCTTGGAAAAGTTTCAGAAAGAGGATTCACTATAATTCCTTTGAAAGTATATTTCAATGAAAAAGGAATAGCAAAGGTCGAAGTGGCACTTGCAAAAGGAAGAAGATCATACGATAAAAGAGAAAAAATAGCTCAGCGCGATCTCGAGAGACGTTTGAGAAGGGAGGAAAAATATTATAACTAAGAAAAAGAGTAAGAACAAAAAGATAATAGTTTATCTGCCACTGAAACCAGAAATTGCCAAAGAGTTAAATCTACCAATAAAATTACCGGTACTTTTAGAGGATTTCCAGAAAATTAGAGAATTGGATAAACTACCCTTGGAGGTAATAATAAGGGGTCTTGAAGCCCAATTCGAGGTTACCCCAAACGATGAGTATTACCGCTCTTACTTAATTTATGTTTATTACGAAGCTTTTAAGAAAAAGCTCAAAGATAAAGAGTATGAAAAGGCAAATGAATTTCTGGAAAAAGCTGGAAGAATTTTGAAAGATCACAGATATCATTTTTACAGGGCCTTGCTCTTGAAAGAACTTGGAGATGTAAAAAACGCAGAGATAGAATTAAAAAGCTCATTGAACATCAAAGAGGATTTCTACCTTGGATATTATGAGTTAGGAAACCTTCTCAAAGAAAAAGCAGAGTATGAGGATGCTATAACCGCTTTTTCAAATTCCATAAGACTCATGCCTAATTTTGTTCTACCCTATTTGAAGATCGCTGATATTTATATGGAAAAAGGCATATTTTCATCTGCAAAAATATTTCTGGAAAAAATTTTGGAGATAGACGAGAATTTCGTTGAAGCGCTTTTAAGGTTGGGAGTTTTGCATAACATAGAACAAAAGTATTCAAAAGCCGCAGAATATTTCAAAAAAGCACTGAATATCTCGCCCCATAGATGGGAAATACGATATAACCTTGCATTTTCTTTATCGAGATGTGATAAACATTTTGAAGCCATAAACGAACTCAAGAAAATCATAAAATCGGGTATTGATGAACCCTATGTATACAATGAGTTAGCACTACTTTATAAAAACGTTGGATTGTATGAAGAAGCCCTGGAAAACATAAAGATAGCAATTGACAAGTCAGAAACTTGGGATTATTTGCTCAATGGTGCAAAAATAGCACTTTTACTCGGAGATTATAAAAATTCTTTGGATCTCGTGATCAGATCAATCGAGATGGTAGAAAATAAGAATCAAGAAATTCTTTCGAAATATTGGCTCTCAAGAATCTATCTTGAGTTTGACGAGTTTGCGAATGCTTTTAATACTATAAAAGACCTAGAGACAACCTCTCTGAAACTCCAAGCTTTGGAAACCTTTCTTGAAAAAGCGGTGAGGGTTTATCCAAATCCTTCCACTTTATTAGATGATTTTCACGGTACCCTTAAGGTGAATTTAAAAAATAACAATGTGGATATCATATCCTTTTCCGAACTCATAAGAGATACCATCACCTTAGATGTAGAAACTCGGAGAAATATAGACTATCTATTAG
>Ga0209834_10000909_pt1 | contig 17372 bp, 18 predicted proteins | sample Mar14236cmmetaG_FD_184134 | JGI IMG/M metagenome (GOLD analysis project Ga0209834, IMG submission 184134) | Marine hydrothermal vent microbial communities from Guaymas Basin, Gulf of California to study Microbial Dark Matter (Phase II) - Marker... ...
GTCGAAGATGACCGAAGCTGGTTGGCCTATGTTTCCACATGCGATGGCTTTCTTTCCCAAACTGGAAAGCACGTGTGCCATCATTTTTGACACAGTTGTCTTCCCATTTGTACCTGTGATGCCAATGACGTGTTTTGGCTTTCTTTTTTTCATGATGATATCTATGTCCGTGAAAATCTTGCTCCTGGGTATCGTCTGAATGATCGGGTGATCTGGCCTAATCGATGGGCTAACAACAACAGCATCACTGTCAGCGATTGCCATAGTGTTGCCATTTTCTTCATATGAGCCGTTTAGATCCAGTATTTCTTGCTTTTCAACGTTACTCAGCGCTCTCATCTCGCTCACAAATATCTCGTGTCCCCAACTGCTCAAATATCTTGCTAAATTTCTGTTGCTGATTCCGTAACCTACAAGAGCGTACTTCACTTTGTTTCCTCCCAGTTTTTCCACTTGGAATATATCCCTTCATTGTGATTCTATCAGAAGAGGGGAAAATGTTATTATTAATAAGGGATTTTTGAGAGGTGGGAATTTTGAGTAAAATACACAGATTGCCGGATCATGTTGTTTCAAGGATAGCCGCAGGAGAGGTTGTCGTCGGTGTGTTTTCTGTCGTCAAAGAACTCATCGAAAATTCGCTCGATGCTGGAGCGACTAAGATCATTGTTGAATTGACAAACGGTGGCAAGAGCGAGATTCGTGTTTCTGACAACGGTGAAGGAATGTCAGAAGATGATGCGCGGGTTTGCTTTGAACCTCATAGCACGAGCAAGATAAGCTCTTTTGAAGATATTTACTCAATCGGGACTTTTGGATTTCGTGGAGAGGCTTTACACTCAATATCCAGGGTAAGCAAGATGAAAATCTCTTCGAAAATCGCTGACGAAGCGTTGGGTACAGAGCTCGAAGTTGTGGCGGGCAGAGTCGTCTACAAACGATCAGTTCAAATGGAAAGGGGAACGTCGATATCAGTTCGTGATATTTTCTTCAACGTTCCAGCAAGAAGGAAATTTTTGAAATCCACAAGCATTGAATCGCGTATGGCAACGGAAATTTTTGAAAGATTCGCCCTTTCACATCCGAATATCAGTTTCCTTCTTCAGCGTGATCAAAGTGTAGTGCACAACTTCGCTCCATCATCACTTCTCGATAGAATAATCAGTATCTATAGCGATTTTTCCAGAGAACATTTGAAAAGCGTCGAAGGTGAATTCAAGAGAATGCACCTCAGTGGGTATATAAGCCTTCCGGGTCGCTGGAGACGCCGCAGAAGTCTTGTTCTCTTTGTGAACAACAGATATGTAACGAATCAGTTGTTGGCAAAAGCCTTGTATGTCGCGTACAGTGAGTTTCTTCACAAAGGAGAACATCCGCTGGCAGTGCTCAATCTTGCTGTGCCGACTGAAGAAATAGATGTGAATATTCATCCTCAGAAGCTCGAAGTAAAGTTTTCAAACGAAGAAAAGGTATTTTCCTTTGTCAGGGATTCGATTAAGAGAGCGCTTAAAACAACGTTTGCAGGACGGCTTTCATTGAGGAGTTATAGATCGGACGTGTCGGGCAGCACTGAACCGCATCCTAAACGCGCGAAATTTCCATCACTCAAAGAAGCATCTTCAGTCGAGCTTTTTTCAGAGACTGTAAAGGTTACCGAGAATTTCAGGGTAGTTGGAATTGTACGCGACAGATACATTCTGGTGGAAACAGATGAGCAGCTTCTCATAGTCGATTACCACGCTGCGCATGAAAGGCTGATTTATGAAAAATTGAAACGGTCGATTTCAAACAACACTCACCAGAAAAGGCTTTTCTTCAATTTAGAGATCAACCTGAATCAGACGGATATAGATTTACTCAGCAAGGCTTCCGTGTTGAAATCCCTGGGCTTTGACTGGATTGTGTCAGAAGACAATAAAGTAAGCTTAACATCAATTCCAAGCTTTCTTTCGCTTGAAGATGCGGAATTATTCTTCAAAGAATCATTGGACGAAGTCAGGATGGTTGACATTGAAGGACTTACTCCTGTGTATCAAAAATTACTTGCTGATATCGCTTGCAAATGTTCTGTTAGAACAGGCGATAGACTTGATGAAGACGAAGCCAAGACGCTCGTCGAGAAAATACTCAAAAGCGGGGTCAGCACGTGTCCTCATGGAAGACCCTTGATTTATGCGGTGAAATATGTCGAGCTTGATAGATTCTTTCAAAGGTAAAATGAATGAGAACGTGAAAATCAGATGGGTGAAAATGTCAGACGCAAGCGCTGTCCTTAATTTCAGAAAGGCTGTTTGTAGGGAAAGCCGCTTTCTGATAACAAAACCAGATGAGGTCGGAAGTTTTGCAGAACAGCGCAGGCACATAGCGCTATATCTCAGTGATCCCAAAAGGATATTCCTGATCGCACACTGGAACAGTGAGAGCGACATTGTAGGTATTGTAACACTGGCGGGATTTCCAAAAAGAAAGATAGCGCACGTAGCGGAGCTCGGGATCAGCGTTCGGAAGGATTACTGGGGAATGGGTATTGGCAGTAGATTGATGTACGAATGTTTGAGAGAAGCAAAAGAAAGGGCTTTCAAAAAAATTCAACTGGAAGTCATGGTAGAGAACAACAGGGCGATTTCTTTATACAAGAAATTTGGTTTCACGGAAGAGGGTTTGAAGAAAAGATCTGTCTTTGACGGAAACACTTACTCTGATCTCTTGCTCATGGGTTTGTGGCTCGGTGATAAGTGATGGTGATATATGATGCGTTTTTTACTTCCTCTGCTGAGCGTAGTCGCGCTGGCTCTTTTTGGCTGGTATCTTGTAGAAAAAGTTGACGAAGATATGAGGCATTTGCAGGATATTTCTATCACTGCGGAGTGTGAAAAGATTACCGCTTTGCTTGAATCGAAAATCAGCTTTTCACCTGAGCAGGATAGTTCTTCCATAAGCGAAGAATATCTCGATCGAGTTTCAAAGCTTGGCGGTTTCTTTCTATATGATCCCAAGCTGAATGAAGTTGTTGTGGGAAAAAGAACAGAGTCTGGCATCGAAATCAAAACCCTTGATATCGAGATCCACGTCCCTAAAGAACTGTTTTTCTTTGTTTTGGATCAGTCTGGAACAATATGCTTCAGCTCGTATCCTGAAGCTAAAGGGAAACCCATTACTGGATTTCTTCTTCTTGAAGATGCGATGGCCTCACCTTTCGATGCGAAACACATGGGAGAGATATCCAGAATCTATGCCACTGAAAGCGCGGCGTATGGATTCACCACCGTTGTTGGTATGAAAACATTTATGAACTCTCCTGCCAAGCTTGTCATTGTTTTTACGGTATTATCAGGATTTTTCATCTTCGTGGTGTCTTGGCTTCTAACAAAGGGACTTCGCGACGAGAGAAGGTTTATAATTGAGATCCTTGAACAGATTCGTAAAGACAACGTACCTGTTGTGAACAAACGCTCGTTGATCGGGCGAAAACTCGAACAATGCCTGAGAGAGTTCGTTCTCTGGTCAAAAGAGAGGTCTGAATTAGTCAAAAAAGCCGTTGAGGACTTGAAGAAAGCCAATGAAGCTATATCCAGGTTGAAGAGAGGTTCACAAGACTCCAATGAAGACTAATATTTCGGCAACAGCCTTATAGAGCGAAGTGGGTATCTCCTGCAGAATATCAAGGGCGAAAAGATCGTGAATTATCTCCGGAGACGAGACAACAGGGATTCCCGCTTTTTGTGCCTTTTCTACGATCAATTCCGCTGTTTTGTTTGATCCTTTCGCTATGACAAACGGCGCGTTGTTTTCCTCAGGATTGTATTTCAAAGCCACCGCCATTTTATCCATATAAACCCTCCCTGATGACACTCCTTTTTGGAGTTATGTATACCTTTGAAAACAGCTTTGATAAACGTTTGTGAAGACTCTGTATTCGCTCAGTGTTAAGGGAATCTCCATCGTACACCACAAATATGGTGTCATTTTCGATCTTGCCATCTAAGGTATTCTCCTTGAGTTTTTCAAACCAACTCACGTAAAAACTTTTGTCTTCATGATCAACAAAAACGTGAACAGGGTGTGTTTCAGACTTGTAACTGCGAAATGAGTGAGGTCGCGCGTTAAAATTCAGCCAGTCTCCAAATGCTTTCAGTTTATCCTCTTCATCTATTTTTTCTTCATCACTGTCCGTACCTTTCAAAATTCCTTTGACTAAGGAGCTTAGGATACCTCTGGGTTCCGCAGTTTCACCAACTGTATAGTACTCGTTCAGTTTGCTAAAGAAGTCTTTGCTCAGCTTTCCGAGACGTGTCTCTACAGCAGTTACTAACATGAGAAGAAATTCGGACTCTGTGGTGTTTCGTGGTGTTCTCAAATGTTTTAGAAAAAACCTCACTTTCTCAAGAGGTGGAAGCCTGTGTTTTGAAAACAGAACAATCTCACCCACAAAGGGAGAAGGATTGCTTTTGTCTTTTGTCAGACGCACAACGACACCGGTATCAGGTGATTTGGTGCGTTTCATCTTCAAAATAGCTTCTCCTTCTTCAGTGGAGAGCTTCACCCACCGTCCGTGCCTCTCTGTTACTACTCCTTCCATGACATCACTCCTAATAACATTATCGCACTTGGTGAAAATATCTTCACATGTTGTGTGAGCTCCATGGAAACAATTTCGACTGAAACTCTCTAATATTTCCGTAATCATGACAATGTAAAATTTATGTGGAGGTTGAGGCGATGCTGTGTCTTGAGAAGGTTTCTCTCAGAAGGCAAGATAAGTATATCCTGAAGGATATAGATATGTGTTTTGAACCAGGAAAGAGATACGTCGTGTTGGGCACAAATGGTGCCGGAAAATCCTCTCTGGCGTACACGATCATGGGGCTTACGGATTACCGGCCAACGGAAGGGCATATTGTTCTTGATGGGACAGACATAACGGACTTCAGTGTTTTTCAGAGAGCTTCACTTGGTATAACCCTTCTTTGGCAGGAACCTGCCAGGTTTCAGGGTTTAACCGTGAGACAGTATCTGAGTCTGGGGGGCAAAATAAGTGTTGAAGAGAAGGAATTGAAAGAAGTACTAAGTGTGGTTGGCCTTTCTCCAAATCTCTATTTGAATAGAATGGTGGATGAGCTTCTCAGTGGAGGCGAAAGGAAAAGAATTGAACTGGCGTCCGTTTTGCTCCTCAAGCCAAAATATGCCATTGTAGATGAACCGGACTCCGGCATTGATATCATGTCTTTGAACATGATTCAAGATGTTATCCAGCTCATACAAGATCGGGGTGGGACACCTATTGTAATAACCCACAGAGAGGAAATAGCCCTTTCTGCTGAAGAGGGGTTTTTGCTTTGCAACGGTTCCATATGGAAAAAAGGGAAAGCTTCAGAACTGATCGAGTACTACAAAGAACGCTGCGACAGGTGTGAACACGCCAATGCCCCAGTTACTGAGGAGGGGGAAAACGAATGAGAATTTCAACGAAACAATCTCGGGAACTTGAGCTTTTGAGCAAGGCGTACGAGAAAAGTGGCCGTAACATCGCAACCCTTCTGGATAAGAACATCGCGTCTTTGATAATAACAGGGAACAAGGTGTTAGGTCTGAACAATGTTACGGGTGTAGAAGTGTTGCCAAAGCAAATCAGTCACGGTGTTGAAGCGGACATAAACATCCAGCCCAACATCGTGCTGAATCGCCCTATTCACATATGCACGGGTTTTCTTGAAAAGCGCGGCATGCAAAAGATTGTTTTCAACATACGGATCGGAGACAACTCATCTGTGAAATTTGTTGCCCATTGCACTTTTCCGTGGGTTGAAGAATTCACTCATGAAGCTCTTTCGAATGTGTGGATCGGCAAGAACGCGAAAATGTCGTACATGGATGAGCATCATCATTCCGAAAGTGGCTCCATAAATTTAAAGACTACGACTAAAGCGTTTGTTAGTAAAGGGGGATACTATTTCAATTCTTTTGTTCTCACAAAAACCCGCGTGGGAGTGCTCAATTTTAATGCAGAGGTTGAGCTCGATGATGACGCTGTGGCCGAAATGGTCACAAAGATAAAGGCTTCTCACAATGACAGAGTAATGGTGCGGGAGAAAATTGATCTTATAGGTAGCCACTCACGAGGGATTGCAAAATCAGTGATTGTTGCATTAGATGAAGCTCAGGCGCGCGTCGTTAATGAGGCGTACGGCAGAGGAGACTACTCGAAGGGCCATATAAAGTGTGAGGAAATAACCAAAGGAAAGCACGTTCAAGTGAGTACTGTTCCTGTGCTCAAAGTTTTCAACGATCTTTCAGAATTAACTCATGAAGCTTCTATAGGAAGAGTAAATGCAAAACAGCTTGAAACGCTCATGAGCAAGGGACTCACTGAAGAAGAAGCAACAAATCTCATTGTGAAGGGACTCGTGAGTTGATTGAAAAGAAATTAAGGTCCAACAGATTATTCTCTGGTAAAATTCTATGTGATGAGAATGGATAGCTGGAGGTGAACTGAATGGATATAAAAGATTACAAGAAATCCGTTGAAACAGCCGCTGAGTTCTTGAGTGAAAGAATTGGATTCAAGCCGAGAGTTGCGATCGTTCTTGGTTCGGGTTTGTCGGGGATAGCACATTCATTGCAAGATCCAGTGACAATTCCCTACAGCGAGATACCGTCATTCCCTGTTTCTACCGCTCCTGGGCACAAGGGTGAGTTGATTTTCGGTAAACTCAATGGAAAAAATACAATGCTTATGAACGGACGGTTCCATTTTTACGAAGGATACACGATGCAGCAGGTCACATTTCCCGTCAGAGTCATGCAGCTCTTGGAGGTAGAAGTCTTGATTGTGACAAATGCCGCTGGCGGTCTGAATCCCACCTTCGAGGTGGCGCGCCCGATGATAATCACGGATCACATCAACTTCATGGGTGATAACCCGTTGCGTGGTCCAAATGTGGAAGAATGGGGTCCGAGATTCCCCGATATGAGCGAACCGTATGATATTCAGCTTAGAGAACTGGCTTTGCAGGTTGCGAAGGAAGATGGAATACCTGTGCATGAGGGAGTCTATGTCGCAGTGGCAGGGCCGAATTTTGAGACGCCTGCTGAACTCAAAATGCTCCGATGGTTTGGTGCCGATGCAGTTGGCATGTCGACTGTGCCCGAAGTGATAGTTGCAAGACATGGTGGGATAAGAGTACTGGGAATCTCAGCGATTTCTGACAGAGCGGTAGCTGATGATTTGAAGCCTTTGACGGCTCAAGAGGTGCTCGAGAACGCTGAAAAAGCCGGTGAAAAAATGGCTAACATCATCTCTAAAGTAGTGGATCGGCTATAAGATTAGAGGTGAAAGGGTTGAGAGTATTCCTTGATAACTGCAGAACTACTGCGGTGATTGATGAAGTTGTTGAAGAAATGAAAAAATATTTAACTGATAAATATTCAAGGCCTGATGGTCTGTATGAAACAGCGCAGGCGGTTCATGAAGATTTAGAGGGGGCGCGATCGTTTTTTGCGCGCTCCATTAATGCGTCGAGTTCCAACGAAATAGTCTTTACTTCCGGAGCAACTGAATCGAATAACCTCGCTCTGCTCGGTGTTGCAAGAGCAAATCAGAGACACGGGAATCACATAGCCATCTCCGCTTTGGAACACGGTTCAGTTATGAGCATAGCAAAGAGGCTTGAGAAAGAAGGATTCGATGTAACAATTGTCCCGGTTAACGAACAGGGAATTCTGGATCTGAACGTCTTTGAAAAATCTCTGAAAGCGTCCACAATTCTTGTCAGCGTGATATCAGTTGGACATTTTGTTGGATCTCTAATGCCATTGAAGGAAATTTCCGAGATACTGAAGCGCCAAAATCATAAGATTTACTTTCACACGGACGCGGCAGAAATGTACGCCAAAATGCCTCTGGATGTCGAAGAGCTGGGCTTGGATCTCGTCAGTGTTAGTGGGCATAAATTTCACGGTCCAAAAGGTGTAGGATTCCTGTATATCAGAAAAGGAACAAAGATAGAACCGATCATGTATGGGGCAGAATCTTTTGACAAAAGAAGGCCCGGTGGGGAAAACGTTCCAGGAATCATGGGAATGAAAAAAGCTGCGGAGATATCTCTTAAAGATATGAAGGATAATTTTTCAAAGCTCAGAGAACTCCAGCGTTATTTCATAGAAAGGGTTGAATCAGAAATAGACGATGTTGTTTTGAATGGACCAAGAGATGATAAAAGAAGCCCGTACAATGTGAATATGAGCTTTTCTTTCATAGAAGGTGAAGCGATAAGCCTCGCTTTGAGCCTTGAAGGTGTCGAAGTAGCTACCGGATCTGCTTGTGCATCTGAGCAACTGAAACCGAACTACGCCATTCTGGCTATAGGTGGTGATCATGAGCGCGCTCACGGTTCGATAAGGTTCACCTTCAGTAGATTCACAACGAAGGAAGAAATCGACTACACCGTGGACAAACTCAAAGGTGTTGTGAAATGGCTTAGAAATATCAGTCCACTGAGTTCGAAGAATTCGGGGAGATGATGAGATGTTGAAGTACACTCAACTGGTGCTGGATCATTTCAAGAATCCCAGAAATCTTGGCAGGATTGAAAATCCAGATGCTGAAGCCACCGAAGGCAGTATCGCGTGCGGTGATATGATGACAGTCTATCTGAAGGTTGATAAAGACAGGATTGTGGATATAAAATTTGAATCTTATGGATGCGCGGCGAACATAGCAACAGCTTCCATGATGACAGAGGTTGTCAAAGGACTTACACTCAGTGAAGCTCGAAATCTTGACTGGAAAGATATTGTGGAGAAACTGGGAGGATTACCGGAAGTGAAGTATCACTGCAGTAACCTTGCGGTTGATACCTTGAGAAAGGCAATTGACAGTTACAACAAAGGTAAGCCAAAAGAAAAGCGAGAGTGATAATATGGAAGTCTATCTTGATCACGCCGCGACGACGAAAGTTTTTGATGAAGTAGCCAAGGCGGTTTCCGATGTTTTCACTGTGAATTATGGTAACGCTTCAAGCCTTCACTCCTTTGGGCAGATCGCGAGGAATGCTTACGAATCTGCAAGAGAGGCAATCGCAAAGATCATCGCTGTGAGTCCACAAGAGATATTCTTCACTTCTGGAGGAACGGAATCTGACAATATCGCGATTCTCGGCTTTTTGAAGAAAAACTTTCCCGATGGTGGTCATTTGATAACAACACAAATCGAGCATCCAGCTGTGCTTGAAGTGATGAAAGAACTGGAAAAGCGCGGATACGATGTGACATATCTTGCTCCTGACTCCGATGGACGTGTTTCACCCAAAGACTTCAAAAAGGCTATACGGAAAGACACGATTCTGGCTTCTATTATGTGGGTTAACAATGAAACAGGTATGGAACAACCTATAGAAGAGATATCAAAAATAGCTAAGGAAAACAGAATAACTTTACACAGCGACGCGGTTCAAGCTGTGGGAAAGCTGAAGATAAACGCCTCTTTGGTAGATATGTTGTCTGCCTCAGGTCACAAGTTTTATGCACCAAAGGGTTGCGGTTTTTTGTACGTGAAAAGCGGTGTACAAATCAGCCCTGTGATGCTTGGAGGTGGGCATGAAAGGGGCTTGCGAAGTGGAACAGAAAATGTTCCAGGAGCCGTTGGCATGGCGACTGCTCTTAAGCTCATATATGACAATTACAGTGATTGGAGAAATAAGATAGAGTCTCTAAAAGAGAGAATCCTTGACAAAATTTATTCTATTCCCAACAGTCACGTCAACGGGCGAGATGCGGTTTTCTCGCACGTAAACGTGTCGTTCAAAGACGTGAGTGGCGAGGCGCTTGCCACAGCTTTGGACTTGAGGGGTATAGCGGTGTCAACGGCATCTGCGTGTTCTTCGCATCATGGCTCTGTTAAGTCCCATGTTCTTCAGGCGATGAGGCTCGATGATTGGATTGTCAATGGAGCAATACGTATTTCACTTGGATATGATAACACTGAAAATGAAATTGATTATTTCTTAGAGGTGCTCGATGAGGAGATTCACAGACTCAGAAACATTTCTCAGGGGTGATCACTTTTAATGTATTCAAAACGATTTAGAGAGCTTTTCATGCATCCAAAGCACGCTGTTGAGATCGATTATACTCATACAGCAGAAGCTATCTACAAGAGACACGATGACAGAGTCAGGATTTTTCTGAGAATTTCCGATTATATCGTGAAAGACGCATCCTTCAAAGCTTCCGGATGTCCTCGTGTTATAGCGGCCTCTGAAGCGTTGTGTCGTCTTTTGATCAATGTGGATGTTGAAACAGCGATGAATCTCAATGAAGAGCACATAAGAGAGGAAATGGATTTTCATGATAAAAACTTCGAATGCGTGAGAACTCCATTAATTGCCTTGAAAAAGGCGCTCTCAGAATTTGCTGAAAGGTGACACTCGTTGTCTGTTCCCTTATTGGGCTTTCTCTTAAGTGCTGCGGCGGGAAGTGCAACCGGCATCGGTGCGGTTCCTTTCTTGTTTCTCAAGAAAAGTATTAGCCAGAGGAGCATAAACTCTGCTCTTGGTTTTGCCGCGGGGGTAATGCTTGCTGCCAGCGCGTTCAGTCTTGTTGTCCCATCAATGGAAATGGGTGGTCCGTGGCGGTTCATCGTGGGTTTCCTGCTTGGGGGAGTGGCGGTCGATCTTGCCGATAGATTCATACCTCATGAACATTTCATAAAAGGTCACGAGGGTCTTGATTCAAAACGTTTGAAAGCCATATGGCTTTTTGTCATTGCCATAACAATTCATAATTTTCCGGAAGGCGTGGCAGTTGGCGTTGGAGCGTTTACTCCAAATTCGTACTCAATAGCACTTGCGATAGGTATACAGAACATACCCGAAGGCATGGCTGTGGCTGCTTCGTTGCTTAACATAGGCTATTCTCCCATCAAAGCCTTTTTTGTTGCTCTTCTCACAGGAATGGTGGAGATCTTGGGTGGTCTTACCGGAGTCATGGTAATGTCAATATCAACAAAAGTTTTGCCTTACATGATGTCCCTCGCCGCTGGAGCCATGATATTTGTAATAAGCGATGAGGTGGTAGCTGAAACTCACACAGGGGGGAATGAGCGGTTGTCCACATATTTCCTGCTCACTGGATTTGCTTTGATGGCGGTTTTGGACCTCGTCATGGGATGACGCTTTTCAGTAGCAGAGCTATTCCCAAAAGTGATCCCAGGACAATCCCAGTAGCGATGTCCCTTTTGATAGCTGATGAAAATTGCTGCGATTCGCTTACCGTAACATATGGCTTGATGGTCTTGTAATGCATCTCTTTGGTTTCAAGGTTTACTTCTATGAGGAAGACAGAGTCACTGTAACAAGAACCTTCAAATAGCACTCTACTGCCCTCTGTGGTGACTTCAGGTCCTCTGTGGTCATGACCACTCAGAATCAGATCCACCTGGGGAAATCGTTTGAGAATTTCCAGATCAAGCTCATGCTGAAGATGGTTCAAGCATATAATGAAATCTACTAAAGGCATCTCATGTAAAGCTCTTTCAAGAGCTTCTAAAGGGTCTGTCGGCATCTTTCCATAGTGTTCGACCTGGTTGGCAAGATGTTGAGAAGTTGTCAAACCTACCACTGCTATTCGTTTTCCCTCTCTTTCGAAGATTCTAAAACTCGGCAAGTTCGGTACATTTGCTCCTATCAAAGCTTTATTGGAAGCTTTGTAATTTTCAAGCCACGCACTGCCAAAATAGAATTCGTGGTTACCCAAAACCATGGCATCGTACTTTGCTGAGCTTAGATATCTCAGTGTTTCGTTTCTGGAGTCGGCGAAGAAAGGAACTTGCACTTTTGAATCGAACAGATCTCCTGCGTCTAAAAACAGGGCATCTTCAAGTTCCATATTTCTGGCAAAATCCCTTATGTTCATCGGACCATAGGCAAAGCCCTGTGGGTCAAAAGAGAACAAATGTTCATGGATATCTGTTGTGAAAATTATTGTCAGTGGACAGCAAACTGCGGTAATCAGAAGGAAAAGAAAAACGACAAACCGCAAGCTTTTCCACCTCCTAAATTCATTGAAGCGATCATACCTACGCGCCAGAGTCTGATCTGAGCTATGAGTTTTGTCGTAATCTCGTAGCTTTTTCCTATGCTAATAATGAAACCAGTATTGATGTACTCATCTGGCAGGATACCATATGTTTCAAAAAGTGAGGCAACACGAACATTTTCATCTTTTCCAAAGGAGAAGCTCAAAGAAAGGTGATTAAAAGCCAGAAAAGGTTTTCTGTCTTGAATGTAAAATTTCACAGTCTGAGGAGAGATAGAGATGCTCGTTTCAAGAGTCGATATAGTGAAGAGCCTGAAGTGTGCGGCAATTTCTTTTTGTCCAAAGTTAACCATTAGGTTGTCTTTCAACCGCACAACTAACTTGCTGCCGCTTTCAGAAGACCAGATGTACGAAGCAGCTTCTCCCACAGGAACATATCCGAATTCAGGTTCTGAAAGCACATTTGCCAAAAGCAAGGACCCGTACAGAATTGAAAAGATTATTACCAGTGTTCTCATGCTTTTCGCCCTTCTGATTTTACCATCTATGATGATAGAATAGTTCTGAAAACTACCACGAATCAGGAGGGCTTATTTATGAACAAGGAAATTGACAGAATAGTCATTTCTCTCAAGGATGAAATGCTTCAGGCGGCATCGAAACTGATACAAATCCGATCAGTGGAAGATCCATCTACTTCGAGTTCTGACAAACCTTTTGGAGAAGGAGTATCTGAAGCACTGGAATTCACACTTCAGCTTGGTAAGAATCTGGGTTTTCAAGTGAAAAATGTTGATGGATACGCCGGTCATATCGAATACGGTGAAACTGGGAAACTCTTCGCAGTGTTGGGACATCTCGATGTTGTTCCAGAAGGTACAGGATGGAGTGTGGAACCTTTTGGAGGAATCGTAAAAGATGGTTTTCTATGGGGGCGCGGTGCCGTAGATGACAAAGGTCCAACTGTAGCAGCGATTTTTGCGTTGAAAGCTGTTCGGGATTCTGGTCTGCCAATCAGCAATCGAGTACGAATTATCCTCGGTACCGATGAGGAATCTGGCTGGAAAGGAATAACTCACTATTTTGAAAAACAAGAGGCGCCAGAGTATGCCGTCACACCAGATGCAAATTTTCCAATCATTCACGCCGAGAAAGGCATAATCAGTTACAAAATCACCACAAAAAGACGTACGCAATGTTGTGGGAAAGTCAGTGTAAGAGAGCTAAGAGCCGGAACTGCTCCAAATGTCGTTCCAGAAGATGCTTATGCCAAATTGGAAGTTCGTGACAATGAAGTCTTACAACAGATAAAACGCTTTTCTCCAGAAAATAAGGCTCGTGTGTCTTTTACAGTGGAAAATGATGTGGTGCAAGTTCGAGTTAAGGGCAAATCGGCACATGGCTCGAAGCCAGAGCACGGAATAAATGCCGCGGCTGCGCTGATTGACCTGCTAAGCCAGTTGGACCTCAACGATAAGGGTTTAAAAGAATTTGTTTCAATTCTCAACTCCAAAGTAGGCTACGAAACAGATGGAAAATCACTGAGGATATCTGGTACAGATTGTGTTGCAGGGCCGCTAACAGTGAATTTGGGAACTGTGGCTATGGATGAAACACAGCTCACCGCAGTGGTGAACATAAGGTATCCTGTCTTTTACTCAGATCAAATGTTGAGCAACCAAATGAAGGAAGCTCTCAAACCTCTTCTTGTTCAGCCCATGGGTCACCTCAAACCCTTGTTCGTCTCACCGGACAGCGAGTTAATAAGGATCCTGAGTGAAGTCTACAGAGATGTCACCGGGCAGGAGGCGACTTTGTTGACAACTGGTGGTGGAACATACGCTCGTGCAGTGCCATGTGGGGTGGCATTTGGTCCAGTGTTTCCTGGAAAAGAGGAAACTGAACATCAACCCGATGAAAGAATTTCTGTAGACGATCTGGTTTTGATGGCTCGCATCTACGCTCAGCTCATCTACAGAATGCTTTCAAGATAGAGGTGATGCGATGCGGCGGTATGTTTTTGTAACACTGCTGATCATCAGCAGTGTCTCGTTTGGTAGTTCTTTGAATTTTGACTCTGACACCGGAGTAAGCTTTAACTTTGACATGGGACAATTCAACATCTTTGTGGGCTACAGATACAGTGGTTTTGACTACTTACTGAACTACAATAGCTGGGGTGTTCACACATTGGGGGGCGTTGATCCTTTCAATCAAGCCGGGTATCTACTTGCCGGTGCGTTTCTGAGCGTTGCCGATTTATATCTCGAGGGTGGGGTTGACCTCTCTGCCATGATGTCATCGCAAGAAACGACTGAGAATTTCATTGAACAGGGAGCTTTGAACTTTTACTTGAAAACTCTGTACAAATTGGAAAAGGTGAAAATGAGTCTTCTTATGAAAAAAACGCTTCTTAACTTCTACACGGACACCAGATACAACTTTACCTTTACTGTTCCACCCATGGATCTTGAACACCTTGGTGTAGCATTAGTGCCTTCTGTTATATTAACAGTTTTAGACGAGCCGCGCGTGGAGTTTGAAATAGGATACACCTTCAGAATGGCTTGGACAAAGTCTCTTCCATCTGCTTTGATAGATCTGAAAGGATTTAAAATAGGGATTTCTGTTGATCTTCCTTTTTGATCATTTTCATGAAATCCTCTTCGGAAATAATTTTTACACCTAACTCTTGAGCTTTGGATAGCTTGGATCCAGGTTTTTTTCCCACAAGCAGATAATCTGTATTTCTTGAAACTGAACTTGTAACAACACCGCCAAGAGATTCTATAAGCTCCTTTGCCTGATTTCGGCTCATGCTCTTCAACACGCCGCTCACGGCAAACCTAAGACCCGATAGATTTCCCTGTTTTGCGCTGTTTTCTGTTTCGAAAAGTCGAACACCGGCTTTTTTGAGCTTGCCGATCACTTCCTGAGTCTTTGGGTTTGAAAAGTATTCAACGACGTTTCGCGCTATCTCCGGTCCAATTCCTTCTATCTTTTGAAGAGTATCAAAATCAGCCTCTGCAAGAGAAAGCAGGTTCTTGAATTTTTCAGCGAGTATCTTAGCGGTTTTCTCACCTACAAGGGGAATTCCAAGACCTGCAATGAGTCTGGATAAGGGTGTGTCTTTTGCCTTTTCTATTTCCTTTAATAAGTTTGAAACCGTCTTGTTTCCAATGCCTGAACCCAATGAAAGTAAAGTGAAAGGGTCTAAGTGAAAGATATCTGCGATATCTGAAACAATCCCCGCGTCCACCATTCTGTTGATGAACTTGCTTCCCATTCCACGTATGTCCAGTGCACCGCGCGAAACAAATGTTTCAATAGCTCTTTTCAGTTTTGCCGGGCAGTGAGGATTCAGGCACCTTAAAGCGACTTCTTCTGAGTGGAGTTTTCCCACCTTTCCTCCACACACAGGACACTTCGACGGCGGTGATATTGTTTTCTCGGTGCCATTTCTTTTGTCCTTTATCACAGAAATGACCTGAGGGATGATTCCACCCGCTTTTTCAACGAAGACCCAATCTCCTATTTTAATATCTTTCTGCGAAATGTAGTCATAGTTGTGCAATGAAGCCCTTTTTACAAGTGTTCCATCTATTTCAGTCGGCTTCAACTCGGCTACAGGTGTCAGGACACCTGTTCTTCCCACCTGAACAGTTATATCAACGATTTGAGTAGTCCCTTGCTCGGAAGGGAATTTAAAAGATATCGCCCATCTTGGAGACTTGCTGGTCTCACCGAGTAGTTTTTGATAATGAAAGTCATTAACCTTTACAACTGTGCCATCTACCCAGTAGTTTAAATTTTTCCTGTTTTCGGACCAGTGTTTCCAGTGCTCTATGGCTTCGTCGATACTCTCACATAGTTTCGAGTGTGGATTCACCTTGAAACCGATAGATTTCAACCACTGTAGTGTTTCCCACTGATTTGAAAGGCCGTATTCGCTCGCATCCACAACGTGATACAAAAATGAATCTAAGCGCCGTTTTGATACGATTTTTGGATCAAGCTGCCTCAGCGTTCCAGCCGTTGCGTTTCTTGGATTTGCAAAGGGCACTTCTCCATTTTCCTGTCTTTCTTTATTAATCCTCTTGAATTCACCCACTGGCATGAAAACTTCTCCTCTGACTTCCACATCTATGCGCTCTTTCAATCTGAGAGGAATGGATCTAACGGTTTTGATATTCTCAGTTATGTCGTCACCTCTTGTTCCGTCTCCTCTACTAATCCCGACTTTTAGAATGCCCTTTTCGTATCTCAAAGCCACTGAAACGCCATCGATTTTGAGTTCCGATACGAACTTCACAGAATGAATACCAAGAGTTTTTTTCACCTTTCTGTCGAAATCTCGTATCTGGCTTTCACTGTAAGTGTTGTCAAGACTCAGCATCGCTTTTGAATGCCTAACGCTCTTGAACTGCTGTATCACAGTACCTCCCACTCTTTGAGTGGGAGAGTTTGGTGTTACAAGAGACGGATACTTTTTCTCAAGCTGAATGAGTTCGTGTACAAGTCTATCGTACTCTTGATCCGATATGACGGGATCCGCAAGAACGTAATATCTGTAGTTGTGATATTCTATTTCTTTTCTGAGTTTTTCCGCTTTTTCGAGCACATCTTTGGGTATGCTCTTGCCGTTCACCGCTATCTACTCCACACAGAATGTGTTCAAGACTCTAACCAGTTCAGCAGCCGCAACTGGCGCGATACTCATGTACTTTTTTTCGAATTCCCGCATGGCATCAGAGCCACTTCTATCAACAATCGTTTTGATTGACATAAAATCCACATCGTTTTCAAGGCAAACTTTCGCCGCCGCGGCTGAGTCCATATCAATACACAGAGCTCCCGTTTCCCTGTATATGTTGTTGGCCAATTTGTCATCTGCAATGAAAGTGTCGGCAGAAGTTATGAGGCCAAACTTTGCGTTTGTTGATTCAGCAATTTTGTGAATCGATTCCTGGGGTGGCTTTATTCTTGATTTCACCGGGATATTTGTGTTCAGATCACATTCAGAGTACTCTGTTCCAGCAACAATGTCTCCAACACGAACATCTGGATCAAGAGCTCCCGCCATTCCAACTAAAAACACACATGAAACCTCAAATTTATCGATCAAAGCCTGCGTTAACATCGCAGTTTCGACCTTGCCGATGCAACCGTGAATCACAACAACCTCATTCCTTCCAATAACCCCTCTGACGATTCTCCTTTTGAGTAATTCGCCGATATCGAGAGTCAGTTGCATTGCCTTCAAAGCGGGTTTTACTTCATGCGGTAAGATGCCCATTATTCCTACCAAAGTACTCACCTCTGAGCATATTTTATCACTT
>Ga0209834_10000912_pt1 | contig 17330 bp, 13 predicted proteins | sample Mar14236cmmetaG_FD_184134 | JGI IMG/M metagenome (GOLD analysis project Ga0209834, IMG submission 184134) | Marine hydrothermal vent microbial communities from Guaymas Basin, Gulf of California to study Microbial Dark Matter (Phase II) - Marker... ...
TGGGCGAAAGAAAAATTTGCTCTCTTAGCCCAGGAAGAATTTGCTTCCAATACAGTAACCTGTGTAAAGAATACTCGAGAGATCAGTGTAGGTGATTTAAACAAAGCTTTAGGTGAAAGAGGTTTTATGATTTCTAATGGTTATGGTAAGTTAAAAGAAAAAACTTTCAGAATAGCTCATATGGCTGAACTTACCCTTGACGATATTAAAGAGCTTCTTTCCAATATAGATGATATTTTAAGATTATAGGAGGTGACAAGATGTCAAAGATATTGGTAACTGATGGAATGGATAAGGAAGCTGTTCAGACCCTAAAGAATATGGGGTATGAAATAGTAGAGCAATTCTTCGGACCTGAAGAATTGAAAAAACAAGTTAAGAATTTTAATGTAATGGTAGTACGTTCAGCTACCAAAGTAAGGAAAGAGATAATAGATTCTGCAGTTGAGACTGGAAATTTAAAATTAATTATTCGGGGTGGGGTAGGGCTAGACAATATAGATGTCTCTTATGCCGAATCAAAAGGGATAAAGGTTAGGAATACTCCTAATGCTAGTAGTCTGGCTGTAGCAGAATTGGCTTTGGGGCATATGTTCTCTCTGGCTCGATTTATTGGAATATCCAATGTTACTATGAGAGAAGGAAAGTGGAATAAAAAGAAATATAAAGGAATTGAAATTTGTGGTAAAACTTTAGGGATCGTCGGCTTTGGAAGGATTGGGCAGGAACTGGCTACAAAAGCCTATGCCTTGGGAATGAAAATTCTCTATAATGATGTGTTAGGTCCAAATAGAGAATTTCCTAAATGCACTTTTGTTACGTTGGATGAACTTTTATCTAAAGCTGATTTTATTTCTTTACATATACCTGGTAATGGAGATAAGTCTCCTTTGATTGGCAAGAAAGAATTTTCCAAGATGAAAGACGGAGCATATCTTATCAATTGTGCCCGGGGGAGTGTGGTAGATGAGCAAGCTCTGTTAGAGGCGTTAAATTCCGGAAAACTTGCGGGAGCGGGATTAGATGTTTTTGTTGAGGAACCAACCAGCAATCTTGATTTAATAAAACACGAAAGAGTGTCAGTAACTCCCCATATCGGAGCTTCTACTAAAGAGGCACAAAAAAGGATTGGCGAAGAGATAGTTTCAATTATTAAAGAAAATTTTTAGATTAAAAGGGGAATTTAAAAATGCCAGTAATCAAACCATTCAAAGCTTTTAGACCTCAATCAAATTTAATAACCAAGGTAGCATCAGCGCCTTATGATGTTCTAAATAGTGAAGAAGCCCGTCAATTGGTCAAAGATAATCCCTATTCCTTTCTCCACGTTAATAAAGCAGAAATAGATTTAGAACTACCCATAGACCATTATGATCAGAGGGTTTACAAAAAAGCCAGAGAGAATCTTAATAGGATGATAAAGGAAAAGATCTATCTGCAAGATAAACAGGAGAGTATCTACATCTATCAACAAATAATGAAAGGAAGAGTCCAGACCGGATTAGTGGTCTGTGCTTCTATTGATGATTATCTTAATGGGAAAATTAAGAAACATGAAAATACCCGAGAAGATAAAGAAAAGGATCGCATAAATCATATTGATTCCACTGGTGCTAATACTGGCCCAGTTTTTCTTGCTTATAAAACAAAAGGGGAAATAAAACAAATGATAAATAGATGGACCAAAGAAAAAGTGCCAGTATATGATTTTACCTCAGATGATGATATTACCCATATCTGCTGGATAGTCGATGATGGACAAACAATTGAACAATTAGTAAGAGCTTTTGCCGAGATTGATTATTTCTATATTGCTGATGGTCACCATCGAGCAGCGGCAGCAACTAAGGTAGGATTAAAAAGAAGAGAACAACTGAAAAAATATACTGGAGAAGAAGAATTTAATTATTTTCTATCAGTAATATTTCCTCATGACGAATTGTATATTATGGACTACAATCGGGTAGTATCTGATTTAGCAGGGAATTCTGAGGAAGAATTCATCCGGAAAATATCTAAAAAATTTACTATAGAAAAGTATAGAGGTAGAGGCCCCTACAGACCTGGAGCAAGACAAACTTTTGGCATGTATTTAGATAACTGCTGGTATAAACTAACTGCCAAACCAGGAACTTTTAATAAAGAAGATGTAGTAAATAGCCTTGATGTATCGATACTACAGAATAATCTTCTTGGTCCTATTTTGGGAATTAAAGATCCTCGGACAGATCAAAGAATAGAATTTATTGGGGGAATCAAGGGGTTAAAAGAATTAGAGAAAAGAGTGCAAGCAGGGATGAAAGTCGCCTTTTCCTTGTATCCCACTTCTATAGAAGAATTAATGGCGGTTGCTGATGCAGGAAGATTAATGCCTCCTAAATCAACCTGGTTTGAACCGAAACTGCGAAGCGGCATCTTTATCCATAAGATATAAATATATATATATTTTTTAAAGGTTTGAATTTGCTAAACAATAATTACATTTTGTTTATTTCATAATTTTTACATTTACGTAATACGCAAATAGAAAAAATTGACAAAGCTTATTATTTATGTTAAAATTCTCCTCAAATTAAATAAATTACAGAAGTGTGCCTAGGGTTCCGTCTAATTAATTTATTAGAGCCTGTGACCGAGCGGTGCAAAGCATTAAATGAATGCTACACTTTTGGGATAAAAGCCTGAAGGAGAGGTTCTGTAGGGAAACATTGCCTGTCATTCAGGCTTTTTATATACTATAAAACTTTGATGAAGTAGCCTGATAAAAATGTATGGTTGTTTGACGAAAAGGACCAGGAATTTAATATGGCTGCTACTCAGACAATGCATAAAGAGTAATTAAAAAAAGGACTATAAAATTAGATGAGGGTATTGTAGAGTTGGTAGCCCAAGAAAAAAACAAAAACAATTTATGATGTATTAAAAGAGGAGCTATACAAAGAAAAGAAACTTGCCAGAAAAGAAGGTTTAGTTTCGATGGCCAGTGTGCCTATGATAGTGAAAGATAAAGTTATAGGTGTGCTTAATATTTATACTACTAGTTCTTATGAAATTTCTAAAGCAGATATTAATCTTTTGGGCATAGTAGCATTAACGAGAAAAACGATCTAAGCATATGTCCGGATGCAAGAAGAGGAAGATATAGGACAAGCAGAGCTTGAATTTTGAGAGCACCACATCTGTAAGAGCTTGGGTGTCTATATAATAAGGCTGAAACTGGTTCACTAAGAGGATTTCCAAGTACGCAGTTTATCTTTAATGAAGATTTATTAGAGGTAAACTGTGATCTTTTGGCCCCAGAGTAGCCTTAGAAGAGGTAATTACCAAGAAGAATGCAAATAACATAAGAGCAAAAATTATAGCTGAAGCTGCTAATGGGCCTACCACTCCGGAAGCAGATGAAATATTGTTCCAAAAGAGAGTTTTTGTAATTCCTGATATTTTAGCTAATGCCGGTGGGGTTATTGTATCTTATTTTGAATGGATACAAGGTCTTTATGGTTATTTCTGGGACGAAGAAAGAGTAAATAGAAGACTAAAAATAGTGGTAAAAGCCTTTAACGAAATATCAAAAGCTGCTCAAAAAGAGAAGATAGATAACCGAACTGCTGCCTATATATATGCTGTATCACAAGTAGCAAGAGCAATGAAAGCACGAGGAATTTGACCCTAATTGATTTATTGCCTGGCGATGATTTGGCAAAAATAATGGAAAAGTTAATTAGGGGAATAGATGGAGGTAAAAGGAGATGGCGAAAGTAGAATTTAGCAAGAGAACTAATCTTATAGAACAGGCGGTTTATAAATTTAATCTTCAAGACGTAGGAGAACCAAATCTTTATCGGGAAATATTTCCTTATACAGAGATACCTAGAATAACCTTTAATCATAGACATGTTCCGATGTTTGTTCCTGAGGAGATCTGGATTACGGATACCACTTTTAGGGATGGGCAGCAGTCCAGGTCTCCCTATAAACCAGATCAGATGGTAAGAGTTTACGATTATCTACATGAACTTGATAATGATTCTGGGCTTATAAGGCAAACAGAATTTTTTATTTATTCCAAAAGTGATAGGGAAGCTGTAGAAAAATGTCAAAGCAAAGGATATAAGTATCCAGAAATTACAACCTGGATAAGGGCAAAAGAAGAGGATTTTAGATTGGCAAAAGAGATGGGGATAAAAGAGACCGGTATTTTAGTCCCTTGTTCTGATTATCATATATTTAAAAAGCTTAATCTTACTCGGAGAAAGGCCGTAGAATTATACCTTTCTATTGTCAAATTAGCTCTGGAAAATGAAGTGATTCCCCGGTGTCATTTTGAAGATATTACTCGAGCTGATTTTTATGGGTTTGTGGTTCCCTTTGCCAATGAGCTTATGAAACTTTCCAGACAAACAAAAATACCTATTAAGATAAGGGCTTGTGATACTTTAGGTTTAGGCGTTTCTTACCCGGGAGCAGCTTTACCGCGTTGTGTGCAGGGCATTATATATGGACTTAGACATTACGCTGAGGTGCCTTCAGAATGGCTCGAGTGGCATGGACACAATGATTTTTATAAAGTCGTAACCAATTCTACTACAGCCTGGCTTTATGGAGCCTCAGCCGTGAATACTTCTCTTTTAGGAATAGGTGAAAGAACGGGCAATTGCCCCTTGGAAGCAATGGTTATTGAATATGCTCAACTTAGAGGGACTTTGAAAAATGTAAAATTAGAAGTAATAACTGATATAGCTAATTATTTCGAGAAAGAGCTTAAATATAAAATTCCATCTCGAACTCCTTTTGTAGGGAAAAATTTTAATAAAACCCGAGCAGGAATTCATGCTGATGGGGTATTAAAGGATGAAGAAATTTATAATATTTTTGATACAGAAAAGTTGTTAAAAAGACCGTTGAAAGTATCAGTTGGTGCACATTCAGGGCTTGCAGGAATTGCTTTTTGGGTAAATAACTATTTTAAGCTTGAAGGTGACAGAAAAGTAGATAAAAGAGACTGGAGAATTCTAAAGATAAAGGAATGTATAGATAGAGAATATGCCAAAGGCAGGGTGACAAGCTTTAGTGATGAGGAACTAAAATCTTTAATAACCTCACTTTTTGGAAGAGAAGCAAAGGGCGAAGGAGAAGCACCTGGTTTTGATTTGGCGGAACCGTAAGAAAATACTACTATTTACTAACGACTAAATAAAGGAGGTCTTAAAATTGCCATTCACAGTGGCCCAGAAAATTATAAGAGAACATTTAAAAAAGGGAAAGATGATTCAAGGCGAGGAGATAACCATAGGTATTGATCAAACACTTACCCAGGACGCTACCGGGACTATGACCTATCTTGAACTTGAGGCTTTAGGCATTGATAAGATAAAGACAAAAAGATCTGTCGCCTACATTGATCACAATACTCTTCAATCAGGGCCAGAAAATGCTGATGATCATCTCTATATCCAGACAGTAGCCAAAAAATATGGAGTATATTTTTCCAGACCAGGTAATGGCATATGTCACCAGGTTCATTTGGAAAGATTTGCAATTCCAGGTGAGACTCTTTTAGGCTCAGATAGTCACACCCCTACAGCTGGAGGAATGGGAATGTTGGCTATAGGAGCAGGAGGGATTGATGTGGCAGTGGCTATGGCTCAGGGAGAATACCATTTTATAATGCCCAAGATAGTGAAGGTAAATTTGATAGGGGAGTTAAATCCCTGGGTTTCAGCAAAAGATATAATATTGGAACTGTTAAGAAGAATATCTGTTAAAGGTGGGGTAGGAAAGATATTTGAATATAATGGGGGAGGGATAAAAAATTTATCTGTTCCCCAAAGAGCAACTATTACTAATATGGGGGCTGAATTGGGAGCATTAACTTCTATATTCCCGAGCGATGAAAGAACTTATGAATTTTTAAGAGCTCAAAAGAGGAGAAAAGATTATACAGAGATCCAAGCTGATGATGGGGCAATTTATGATGAAGAGATAGAAATAAACCTTTCTCAATTAGAACCCTTAGTTGCCTGTCCTCATAGCCCAGATAAGGTAATACCAGTATCTTCTTTAAAAGGGCTTAAAGTTGGTCAAGTAGTTATAGGAAGTTGTACAAATTCTTCTTATAGTGATTTAATGAAAGTAGCGAGAATTCTTCAAGATAAAACCATAGCTGAATATGTTTCTTTGGCAATAGCACCAGGGTCAAAACAAGTTTTGTCTATGCTGGCTAGAAATGGAGCTCTGGCAACATTAATTGAGTCAGGTGCAAGGATTCTTGAATGTGCTTGTGGTCCTTGTATTGGTATGGGTCAATCACCTTCGACAAATGGTGTGTCTTTAAGGACCTTTAATCGCAATTTTGAGGGGAGGTCTGGCACATTTTCAGCAAAAGTCTATTTAGTTAGCCCAGAAGTTGCTGCAGTATCGGCCATTAACGGCTATTTGAGTGATCCAAGGGATTTAGGAGAGCCACCTTTAGTCAAAGAATCAGAGCTCTTCTTGGTGGATGATAATTTAATTATACCACCAGCTAATAATCCTGAGGAAATAGAAATAATAAAGGGTCCGAATATAAAACCATTTCCATTAAGTAAGCCCTTAAACTCAAAGATTCAGGGGAAAGTTTTAATAAAACTGGGGGATAATATTACTACTGACCATATTATGCCATCGAATGCTAAATTACTCCCTTACAGATCAAACATACCTTATCTTTCTAATTATTGTTTGACTCCTTGTGATAAGGATTTTCCCGAAAAAGCAAAGAAGAATAGAGGAGGTTTTATAATTGGAGGCATAAATTATGGGCAAGGTTCAAGTCGAGAACATGCTGCCCTTGTTCCTCTGTACCTGGGGGTAAAAGCAGTTTTGGCAAAGTCATTTTCTAGAATACATTATTCAAATCTCATAAATAATGGAATAATACCTTTAGTATTTGAAAATCCAGAAGATTATGATGATATAAACGAAATGGATGATCTTTTGATAGAAGATACTATTTCCCAGGTTAAGGGTAGAATAATTAAGATTAGAAATATAACTAAAGGCAAAGAATATAGAATGATTTTAGATATTACTTCCCGACAGAGGGAGATGTTGCTGCAGGGAGGTATTTTAAATCTAATAAGATTAAAAGAAAATACAAAAGAGTAATTTAATTGTATAGGAATTTTATTTTTCTTAAACCTTAATTCGTATCTCGTATCTCGTGAAGATAATAGAAGTCAGGATTCAGAATCCAGTATTCAGAATTATTTTAAGAAGTGATAAGAGTATATAAAATTTAATTTAACACTAACGACTATTCACTATTCATAAACGACTAATTTAATGGTAGGAGGCGACTTAATTGACTTATAATATTACTTTGATTCCGGGGGATGGAATTGGTTCGCAAATTATTGAAGCAGCTAAAATGGTTTTAGAGGCAAGCGGAGTAAATATTTACTGGGAAGTTGTAGAAGCTGGACAAAAGGCTATCCAAAAATATGGTACACCTCTTCCTGATTTTGTGATAGATAGTATCAAAAAGAATAGAGTGGCATTAAAAGGACCGGTTACAACACCTGTAGGGACAGGTTTTAGAAGTGTTAATGTAGCATTAAGACAGGCATTAAAATTGTATGCAAATATTAGACCGGTAAAATCGTATAAAGGTATACCCTCTCGATATTCGGATATTGATTTGGTAATAGTTAGGGAGAATACAGAGGGCTTATACGCCGGGATAGAACATATGGTAGGAGAAGATGCTGCTGAAAGTATAAAGATAATAACCAGGAAGGCAAGTGAAAGAATTGCCAAGTTTGCCTTTGAACTGGCTAAAAAAGAAGGAAGGAGAAAGGTTACAGCAGTTCACAAGGCAAATATAATGAAATGTACAGACGGACTTTTCTTAGATTGTGTTAAAAAAGTTTCTCAAGGATACACCGAGATAGTTTTTGAGGATATAATAGTTGATGCGATGAGTATGAAGCTAGTTCAAACACCTCAAGATTATGAGGTTTTAGTTATGCCAAATCTTTATGGAGATATACTCTCCGATTTGGCTGCAGGTTTGGTTGGTGGATTAGGGATAGTCCCCGGAGCTAACATAGGAGAAAAGGAGGCTGTATTTGAGCCAGTGCATGGGTCTGCTCCTGACTTAGATCCCAATATGGCCAATCCGACTGCAACAATTCTTTCCGGGGTAATGATGTTGAAATATTTAGGAGAGAAAGAAGCTGCAGAGAGGGTAGAAAAAGCTGTGGCGAAAATTTTGGAAGAGGGTAAGAATTTAACTCCCGATCTTGGAGGCAGTGCAGGGACAGCAGAGTATACTAACGCGATTATAGATGCTATAGAACAACCTTTATCATAAGAACTAACTTGGTGAAAATTTTTCTAAATTATTTTACGAAAAAAGAAGGATCTATTTCTACTAATTCTAATGCTTTTTTGCTATACTGGGAATAGCCATAATTTAAAAATTGTATAGCATCTCGTGGTCAACGCACAAGTTTTTCTTGACATTTAGAAATAATTGTAGTATAGTTTTCCTTAATAAATAAAAAGTAAAACTCTAGAAGGAAAAGTAGGTTGACTGAATTGCTAAAGAGAGCCAATGGCTGGTGCGAATTGGTAGCATAAGTTAGCCGAATATCTCGCCTTCAATATTTTGGGCACAGGTGAACTTTTAATGGAGTAACTTGTGACGTCTGTAAAGGCGTTATTTATGATAACCGACGAGGATAAGGATAAAAATATTATCTTTATCGAAGTAGGGTGGTACCACGAACAACTTTCGTCCCTATTTTAGTCTTTATAGACTAAGGTAAAGACGAAAGTTGTTTGTTTTTTGGGAGTATGCCTAGGGTTCCGTCTAATTCTCATATAATTAAAATTAGAGCCTGGACCAAGTGGCATAAAACATCAATATTTGAAGTGATTGGTGTTACACCGTGGGTATAAAAGACCCCAGCGGATAGGTCCCTTTTGTTTCAATTAACGAAATGGATTTATTTGTTGGGGTTTTTGTATATAAAAAATGCCTAAGTAATTTATTTTAATTATAAAAGAAAGGAGATGAATAAAATGAAAATGAGTGGCTCAAAAATCGTGATTGAATGTCTTAAAAAGGAGGAAGTAAGAGTGATTTTCGGTGTTCCTGGTGGAGCTATAATGCCTTTATATGATGCTCTTTACAGTGAGCCTTCTATCAGACATATTCTAACCAGACACGAGCAAGGAGCAGCCCATGCTGCTGATGGATATGCTCGAGCTACTGGTAGAGTGGGGGTATGTATGGCTACTTCTGGACCGGGAGCCACTAATCTGGTAACTGGTTTAGCTAATGCTTATCTTGATTCCGTTCCTCTGGTTGCCTTTACTGGGCAAGTTCCTACTAACTTAATCGGAACCGATGCCTTTCAAGAAGTATATATTAGTGGAATTACTTCTTCTGTTACTAAAAACAATTATGTAGTAAGGAGGATAGAAGATTTAGCAAAGATTATTAAGGAAGCTTTTTATATAGCTAAAACAGGTAGACCAGGACCAGTATTAGTAGATTTACCCAAAGATATTCAAGTAGCTGAGACCAATTTTGAGTATCCCAAAAAACTTAGTATGGCAAGTTATAACCCTACTCATAGTGGGCATATTAAACAGATTAAGATGGCAGCACAAAGTATAGAGAAAGCAAAAAGGCCAGTTATTCTTGGAGGAGGAGGAGTAATTATTTCTAATGCCTCTTCTGAATTAAAAAATTTGGCTTTTAAGACCAATACCCCAGTTACTACTACCCTAATGGGTTTAGGTTCTTTTCCGGAAACCCATCCCCTTTCTTTGGGAATGCTAGGTATGCATGGTACCCCTTATGCTAATTATGCTATTAGTGTTGCAGATCTGATTATCGCTTTGGGGGCAAGGTTTGATGATAGAGTTACTGGGAAATTATCTGAATTTGCTTCACAGGCTGAAGTGATTCATATAGATATTGATCCAGCTGAAATCGGCAAAAATATCCAGGTTGATATTCCTATCGTAGGAGATCTTAAAAGAGTGTTAAGGAAGTTAAACGAAATTGTTAAGCAAAAAGAGAATGTAGAATGGTTAAAAAGGATAGAAGATTGGAAAAGAAAGCATCCCTTAACATATGATAATAACGAAGAATTAAAACCGCAATTTATTATAGAAAAAGTTTATGAAATTACCCAAGGCAAGGCAGTGATAGTTACTGATGTTGGTCAGCATCAGATGTGGGCTGCTCAGTATTATCAATATAATGAGCCTCGAACTTTTATCTCTTCTGGGGGATTAGGGACAATGGGATATGGTTTCCCAGCAGCTATCGGGGCCACGATAGGTTGTCCTGAGAAAAGGATAATTTGTATTTCAGGAGATGGTAGTTTTCAGATGAATCTGCAAGAGTTAGCTACGGCGATTGGCCGTAATCTTAATGTTATAGTTATTATTATGAATAATAGTTATCTGGGGATGGTGCGACAGTGGCAGGAATTGTTTTTTGATAAGAGGTATGCAGAAACTACCTTGAAAGGTAATCCTGATTTTGTAAGGCTAGTTGAAGCCTATGGAGGGACCGCGTTTAGAATAAACAAGAAACAAGAATTATATCCTGTATTAGAGAAGGCTCTTTCTTTGAATAAATTTGTTTTAATCGATTGTCTTGTCCCTGAGGAAGAGAATGTCTTTCCTATGGTATCTCCGGGTTCATCTATATCTAAAATGATAGGAGTTGATTAATTATGAGACATACTATCGCAGTATTAGTAAAAGACTATCCTGGTGTTTTGGCTAAAGTAGCAAGTTTATTTACCCGAAGGGGTTTTAATATTGAGAGTCTTGCGGTTGGTCATACGGAAGAAACAGGTATTTCCCGAATGACTATTGTGGTTGAAGGGGATGAAAGAGTTTTAGAGCAGATAACCAAACAACTTAATAAATTAATCGATGTTATTAAAGTGAGAGATATTCGACCTCAAAATTCAGTAGAAAGGGAGTTGGCTTTAATTAAAGTGAATTGTAATTCTCTCCCTGTTCGCTCAGAAGTGATACAAACAGTGGATATCTTTAGGGCCAAGATAGTTGATGTAAATAATCAAATTATGACTATTGAAACTACTGGTACAGAGGATAAAGTGAATGCTTTAATAGAATTGTTAAGGCCTTTTGGTTTAAAGGAGGTGGTTAGGACTGGGAAAATTGCTCTTTCCAGAGGGAGTAAATATATATCTACTTTGAAGAATCAAGCTGAATAGAAATTTTTTTAAAATAGAAAGAGTAAGATAGGTAAAAATAAAATAATTCTATAAATTTAAATTTTTAACAAAATAATGCCAAAAGAAAAGGAGGATTAGAAAGATGGCAAAGATTTATTATGATCAGGATGTGAAAAAAGAATACTTAAAAGAAAAGACTGTAGCAGTTATTGGTTATGGAAGCCAAGGGAGAGGGCAGGCTCTCAATTTGCATGATAGTGGAGTAAAAGTGGTAGTAGGTCTACGCGAAGGGAGTAAGTCATTTAGCTTAGTAGAAAAAGATGGTTTAAAAGCAATGAAAATTTCTGAAGCGGCTAAAGTGGGGGATATTGTTCAAATATTAATTCCGGATGAAGTTCAAGCCAAGGTCTATTATCAAGAGGGAATTGAAGAAAATTTAAGAGAAGGCAAAGTATTAATGTTTTCCCATGGGTTTAATATCCATTTTAACCAGATTGTTCCCCCTCAAAATGTAGATGTAATTATGATAGCTCCTAAAGGACCTGGTCGTCTGGTAAGAGAAATGTATCTTCAAGGTAAAGGTGTTCCTAATTTGATAGCCGTATATCAGGATTACTCCGGTAAAGCCAAAGAAATCGGGTTAGCTTATTCACAAGCCATTGGCGGAACCAGAGCAGGGACAATCGAAACCAGCTTTAAGGAAGAAACTGAAACTGATCTATTTGGCGAACAAACAGTACTTTGTGGAGGTGTAACTGCTTTAATTCAGGCAGGTTTTGATACTTTAGTAGAAGCGGGATATCAACCAGAAATTGCCTATTTTGAATGCCTTAATGAATTAAAATTAATAGTTGATCTAATTTATCAGGGTGGAATTACTTATATGAGAGATAATGTTAGTAATACCGCCGAATACGGAGATTTAAAAGTAGGAAAAAGGATAGTCAATGAAGAAACCCGTAAAGAAATGAAGAAAGTGTTAGAGGAAATACAAAACGGGGAATTTGCCAAAGATTGGATTCTGGAGAATCAAGCAGGGAGACCTTATTATAGGGCAATACGTAACAAAGAGGCAGATTATTTAATTGAAAAGGTTGGGAAAGAACTGCGGAGAATGATGCCCTGGATAGAAAAATAAATTTGTATCTCCTATCAAATTAGTTAGCTGGTTACTTAGTTAATTAGTCTAGGAAAGAGAAGAAGGAATAAAAAGGATTATAAACTGAAAACTGATGACTGAAGAGTGATAACCTGTATTTTTAATGATGAACTGGCTAACCGGATAACTGATAAATCAGTCTAATCGGCCAATCGGTGAATTGATGAATCAATAAACGAGGTGAGGAGATTGAAAAACAGAGTTGCCTTTCAAGGGGAAAGAGGGGCATTTAGTGAGATTGCCGGAATTAAATATTTTGGATCTTCTTTTAAACCTATACTTTGCAAGACTTTTAGGGAAATATTCCAGAAGATAAATAATAAAGAAGCTGATTACGGTATTTTGCCGATAGAAAATTCTCAGACTGGAGGGATAAATGAGGCACATGACCTTTTGTTGCATCAGGAATTATTTGCCATGGGGGAAGTAAAGTTGAAGGTCGAGCACTGTTTGATAACTAAGGAAGAGATGGATTTTAAATTAATTAGAAAAGTATATTCTCATCCTCAGGCTTTGGCTCAATGTGAAGATTTTCTGTCAAAAGAAATGTCGCATTGCCAGATAATTCCAGTATATGATACAGCAGGGAGCGTCAAGATGATTAAGGAGTTAAAGAAAAATAACGTAGCAGCTATTGCTAGTGATTGGGCCGCAAAACTTTATGACTTGAAAGTTTTAAGAAAAGGGATTCAAGATAATAAACATAATTATACTCGTTTTTTAGTATTATCTCCTGAAGTAGCCCCTGACCCTAAAAGTAATAAGACTTCTATTATTTTCGCTGTGTTAAGTAAGCCAGGAGCTCTTTATAAATGTCTTAAGGAGTTTGCGTTAAGAGATATTAATTTAACTCGCTTAGAATCACGACCAAGTAAACAGAAACCTTGGGAGTATATTTTTTATACAGATTTTGAAAAAGGCCTATTTGAACAGAGTGCTAAGGAGGCTTTAGAGGAATTAAAGAAACATACTACTTTTGTTAAAGTAATTGGGACTTATTATTCTAAAACAGACTAGGGATGTTTGTAATTTTTTGCCTTTTAAGAGAAAGAAAAAATGTAATAATTAAATTTATTAAAAAAAGGGGGGGAGAATGATGAAAGATAGAATAATAATTTTTGATACCACTCTTCGAGATGGGGAACAATGTCCAGGGGCATCTCTTAATACCTATGAAAAATTGGAGGTAGCCAAAAATTTAGAGAAACTTAATGTAGATGTAATCGAAGCTGGTTTCCCCATTGCTTCTCCTGGTGATTTTGAAGGAGTAAAATTAATAGCTCGAACCATCAAAGGATGTGCAATTGCCGGTTTGGCTAGAGCTACCAAGAAGGATATCGAAAAAGCCTGGGAAGCAGTGAAATATTCAGATAAACCACGAATTCATACCTTCATTGCCACTTCTCCTATTCATATGAAATATAAACTACGACTTTCTCCAGAACAGGTTTTAGAACAGGCTGGGGAAGCAGTTAAATATGCTGCTAAACTCTGCCCCGAAGTCGAGTTTTCAGCAGAAGATGCTAGCAGGAGCGAAAAAGAGTTTCTTTATAAAATTATTGAGGGAGCCATAAAAGCTGGTGCGACTATAATAAACATACCTGATACAGTGGGATATGCCCAACCAGAGGAATTTGGTAAGTTAATTAGGGATATTAAAGAGAATGTCCCTAATATTAGAAAAGCAGTTATTAGTGTACATTGTCATAATGATTTAGGGTTGGCAGTGGCTAATTCTTTAGAAGCCATAAAAAACGGAGCTGCTCAGGTAGAATGTACTATCAATGGAATTGGAGAGAGGGCTGGTAATGCCTCTTTAGAAGAAATTGTAATGGCTTTAAAGACCAGGAATGATATTTATCATAAAGTTACCCAAATTAATACTTCCCAGATATACCCAATTAGTAGGTTGGTGAGTAAATTAACCGGGTTTACAGTTCAGCCTAATAAAGCCATAGTAGGGAAAAATGCCTTTGCCCACGAAGCAGGAATTCACCAGGATGGTATTTTAAAAGAACGTACTACTTATGAAATTATGACTCCCCAATCAATAGGTCTAGAAAGGAATAGTTTAGTTTTAGGAAAGCATTCAGGAAGGAATGCCTTAAAAAAGAGACTAGAAGAAATAGGTTATAGTTTGGACAAAGCTAAATTAAATGAAGTTTTTGAGAAATTTAAATTATTGGCGGATAAAAAGAAGGAAATTTTTATTGAAGATTTGGAAGCCATTATTTCGGAAGAAGTAATGGGACAGATTTCCGAGACTTTTAAATTAGAGTATTTTCACGTTAACACGGGTAATAAGACTCTACCCACAGCGACAATTAGATTATTATATCAGGACAAACAGCATTTAGAAGATGCGGCTTGCGGAGATGGCCCGGTAGATGCAGCATTTAAGGCAATAGACCGAATTACTAAATTAAAATTAAAATTAATAGATTATAATGTGCAGGCTTTAACTAGGGGAAAAGACGCCCAGGGAGAAGCTATTGTGAAGATAAAGAACGAAAAAGGGAATGTCTTTACCGGTAGAAGCACAAGTACCGATACTTTAGAGGCAAGTATTCAAGCTTATCTTAAGGCAGTAAATAGAATGGTCTATAATTCAGTTTCAGCTACTCATAAAGACTAATACAAAGGAAGTGATTGAAAATGACTAAAAAAATAGAGATAATGGATACTACTTTGCGGGATGGAGAACAGATGAAAGGGGTAAGTTATTCCTCCTCAGAAAAATTGGCTCTTACCCAAATATTGCTGAAAAATGTAAAAGTAGATAGAGTTGAAATTACCAGTGCTAAAGCAAGTAAAGGAGAAGAACAATCGGTAGCTAAGATAATGGAGTGGGCCAAGGAGGCAAAATGTGTACAGAGGATAGAAATTTTGGGTTTTGTAGATAAAGTAGAATCGGTTGATTGGATTCACAATTTAGGTGGAAGGGTTATGAATATACTTGTTAAGGGTTCATTAAATCACTTAACCAAACAGTTAAGGAAGACCAAGGAACAACATCTCAGAGATATAAAAGAAACCATTGAATATGCTAACCAAAAAGGAATTAGCTGTAATATATACTTTGAAGACTGGTCTAATGGGATACTTTATTCAAGAGATTATTTTTATTATCTCCTAGATAATCTTAAGAATGAGAATATAAAACGATTTATGTTGCCTGATACCCTGGGAATTCTTCATCCTTTCCAGGTTTTTCAGATTATCACGGAAATTTTAGCAAAATATCCTTCCCTCCATTTTGATTTTCACGCTCATAATGATTATGGAGTAGCTACTGCAAATACGATAGCAGCAGTAAAGGCTGGAGTAAAAGGTGTACATTGTACGATTAATGGTATGGGGGAACGGGCTGGCAATGCTTCTTTAGATGAAATAGTGATAGGGCTCCATGATTTCTTGAAAATTAAAACAGGAATAGAGGAAGAACAATTATTCAGAGCCAGCAAAGTAGTTGAGTCCTTTACTGGTTATCGGATAGCTTTTAATAAACCCGTCTGTGGTTCTAATGTTTTCACTCAGACAGCAGGAATTCACGCTGATGGTGACAGAAAAGCGAACCTTTACAGTAGCAAACTTTCACCTGAACGATTCAAGCGCAAAAGGCAATATTCTTTGGGTAAATTAAGTGGAAAATCTAATTTAGAATATAATTTAGAAGAGGTAGGGATTAAGCTTAACAAGGAGCAAAAAAAACTTGTTTTAGAGAGAATCGTTGAGCTTGGAGATAAAAAAGAGATTATTACAGAAGGAGATTTGCCCTATATAGTTTCAGATGTTTTGGAAACGCCTCGGAAGAAAGTTTTTATTTTACAATACTGTAATATAATTACTAGTTCAGGTCTGAAACCAACTGCTATAATTAAGCTGTTATATCGAAAAGGGGAAAAAGAAACAGGTATAGAATTAGAAGAAATTGCTCAGGGAGATGGAGGATATGATGCTTTTATGAATGCTATTAGAAAAATAGCCAAAAAAATAGATTATTCCTTACCAACTCTCTTGGATTATACTGTCACTATACCTCCAGGAGGCAAGACGGATGCTTTAGTACAATGTATTATTACTTGGGAGCGGAAAGATGCTAAGACATTCATTACTAAGGGAGTAAATTCCGACCAAGTTTTAGCTGCTGTTGAAGCAACTGAAAAGATGCTAAATATAATTGCTTTACAGAAAAAAGAGGATTTAGGATAAAAGCAATAGTAGCAAGGTAGCTAGGTTGTATATACTAATGAGTAATTTACAGGAAGGTTTTTATGACTACACAAAGAACTTATAAGGAAATCAATAAAAAGATTAAAGAAGGTAAGGCAGTAGTGGTAACTGCCGAAGAAATTATTCCTATAGTCGAGAAAAAAGGTATAGAAAAGGCTGCCGAAGAAATTGATGTGGTTACTACTGGTACCTTTGGGGCGATGTGTTCTTCGGGGGCAATAATTAATTTTGGGCATAGTGACCCTCCTATCAGAATGCAAAAAGTTTGGTTAAATGATGTGGAGGCTTATGCAGGATTAGCCGCAGTGGATGCCTATATAGGGGCTACCCAACTTTCTGAAAGCAAAGGAATGGAATATGGGGGAGCCCACGTAATCGAAGATCTAATTACCGGAAAGAAGATTAAATTAAAAGCTCTGTCTCAGGGAACTGATTGTTATCCACGACGAGAAATAGAGACTTATATAGATAAAGAAAGTATAAATCAAGCAGTTTTATTTAATCCGCGTAATAGTTATCAAAATTATAATGTTGCAATTAATACTTCCGACCGTAAAATATATACTTATATGGGGATTTTGCTCCCCAATATGGGGAATGCCAATTACTGTACTAGTGGCCAATTGAGTCCTTTACTAAATGACCCGAAATTTCTAACTATCGGCATTGGGACTCGTATCTTTTTGGGGGGAGCCCAAGGTTATATTGTTTGGGAAGGGACTCAG
>Ga0209834_10000913_pt1 | contig 17325 bp, 14 predicted proteins | sample Mar14236cmmetaG_FD_184134 | JGI IMG/M metagenome (GOLD analysis project Ga0209834, IMG submission 184134) | Marine hydrothermal vent microbial communities from Guaymas Basin, Gulf of California to study Microbial Dark Matter (Phase II) - Marker... ...
AACCGGCAGCAGTCCAGAGGTATTTTGTCCCAATGGTTATAGGAATATATCCCGCTTCTTTTAACTTCTCACAGGTATTGAGGAACTGATACCAATTAACCGGGATTGTTAATCCGAGTTTTTCAAATATGGATTTTCTGTAATACACACCCCACCAGTACCATGATTGTGGCACAAAATAGATGTGATCTCCGTAAGTGGAAGCGCTTTTGAATGCTCCAGGGAAATATGCCTCGAAGCCGTCTTTGAAGATGTCATCAATGGGTTCAAGCAAACCTTTGCTGGCAAAGTACCTCATTCTTTCACCAGCAAACCATGTTACAACATCAGGTGCACTCGAAGAATTCAGCCAGGTTCTAAGGAGCGTCTTAAAATCTTCATGTGCGAAGGTATTCACAGTAACTTCAATGTCAGGATGATCTGCTTTAAACTGTTCCACCAGCTCCGCAAATACTCTTTTGGGTGCTGGATCTGACATATACGAGTTAATCACGAGTTTCTGTGCCCCCAAAAGCGAAACAGCAATGGAAATAACCAGAAGCACAAACAACACTTTCTTCATACTACCCACCTCCTATGCGCTTTTGCGCAAAATAAGTTCGGGAATAAATTTGATTTTCTCCACAACATCACTCAGAGCCAACGAAAAAGCGGCATTAACCATTTTTGCCTTATCTATACGAACCGTAGTCAAAGCACTTATTTCAGCAAAAAACACGTCATCATAGCCAACGACAGCAACATCTTCTCCTGGAATCGCACCTTTTTCCCTGAGTGCCTTTATCACGCCCAAAGCCATCATGTCGTTATAGCAAAAGAATGCTTCAGGCAACTTGCCAAGCTCGGTAACCGCTTTGTAAGCGCTCTGCCAATTTACAGGCAAGTGTAAAATTCTGTCCGGATCTTTTCCGAAGCCCTGAATAAAACCTTCTGTCCTTCCACGAGTAGTGAACTTTCTGGGATTTCCCATGACTAAAATCACGCTCTCGAATCTTCTGTTGGAGAAATAAGCTCCAACCTTTTTAGCACCTGTTATCTCGTCAATCCAGACCTCTGAAAAATGCCCTTCAGGACAGTGAACACCGAATGAAACTATATTTATGCCCCTTTTTTTATACGCCTCAAGATGTTCAACATTATATCCTTCAGGGGCAATGATAATAGAATCCACACCGCTGTTGTAAAGAGCTCCAAGCGCCCTTTGTTCCTGCTCCAGCTTTCTCTCGGTATCTGTCACAATGACTGTCATGCCCATTCTTTCAGCAAGGTCTTCAATGTCGCCAACCATTTCAGCATAAAAGGGGTTTCGAATATCTGAAACTACCACGCCGATCCTACCCGTTTTTCCAACTCTAAGAGAACGTGCATCAGAATGAGGCTTATACCCGAGCTCTTCTATCGCTTTCATTATTTTTGCTTTTGTCTCCTTGCTTACACCGGGTTTGTTATTGACCACCCTTGAAACAGTCATAAGCGAAGTCCCGGCTTTCCGGGCTACATCTTTCAACGTGGGTCGTTTCATCGTCCACCTCCGTTAACGTTAACAACTTAATTATAATGCGTATTTTAGCATTTTTAAAATCCCAAGTTTACCGTTTATTCGCACTCACATCTGTCGTAGTGTGATTATCCTTAAATAGATGGTTTTTTTGAAGGCGGTTATAAAATTTTAAAAATAATTAAATCCCATGGTATTGTAAATGGCAAAGGTTATCACACAAAAAAGAACCTCCGTTTACAGAGGTTCTCAAAACGCATAATCTCTTCACAAACTCACTCCATTTGGAGTCAAAACGCCCTTTCCAGTATTTCGAGAAGGTCTTCTTTTTTTAGCTCGCCAGGTGTTGTTTCGATAACCCCATACATTGCCTCATATGAAGTATCAACCATCTTCTTGAGCGTCTCTTTCTCAACGCCCAGCGCTGACAACTTTTTATTTAGCCCAAAGCGGTCCTGAAAATCCCTCAGCTTTTCTATCATCATTCGTGCTGCCCTTTTATCGTTATTTTCGTATATTCCAAAAACTTCCCTTCCCACCTGGGCAAGCCTTTCAAAAATCTGATCAAAAATATGTTCAAAAAGGTAGGGCCCTGTTACGCAAAGACCAAGGCCATGAGCGATATTTGGATAATATCCGCTTATTCCATGCTCTATGGCGTGATTGGCTATTACACCCGTTATTGTTTCTGTAATACCCGCTTCAGTGTTAGCCCAGGTTAACTCCGTTCTTGCCTTTATATCGAGCCCGTCTTTATAAGCCAATGGCAAATTGCTGATTATTCGCTTCATAGAGTCAATTGCCAGAAGGTCGGAATAAGGGTTCGCATTTTTGTTGAGAAATGCCTCTATTGAATGATAGAAAGCGTCCATTGAAGTATAGGCAGTTTGATTTTTGGGCAGGGTAAGCATCAATTCAGGGTCAACTAAAGACACTGCCGGAAAAATCGCATTGTACCCTATGCCAACTTTGGTTTTCGTTTCAGGATTCGTTATCACAGCGAAAGGATCAGCTTCTGTTCCAGTGCCATGAGTTGTTGGAATGGCAATTATAGGTAAAGCGCTTTTTGGTTTTTTGCCTCCGCCAACCTTCACATAATTCCAAATTCCGCCTTCATTCAATGAGGCGATCGCGATGCACTTCGCACTGTCTATGGGACTTCCGCCGCCAAGACCTATCACGAACTGAACTCCCTCTTCTTTGGCAATTTCAGCGGCTTCATCTACCTGAATTGTTGTTGGGTTAGGCGTTATTTTGTCATAAACCACAGTTGAAATACCTGCGCTTTTCAGCAAAGACAAAACCCGATCAAGCAGACCTGATTTCTTTGTGCTGTGCCTGCCGGTCACAATCATTGCCTTTGTTCCAAGCTTTTTCGCCTCTTTGGGTAATTTTTGCAGTGCTTTTACCCCAAAGATCAGTTTAGTGGGTAAAAACGCCTTGAAGCTGTACATTTTATCACCTTCCATAAAAAAGCAGCTTGATCAAAACTGCTCTTTGTATTTTTTCCAGTCATTCATAAACCTTTCTATCCCAATATCGGTAAGAGGATGTCTGAACAACGCCTGAAGCGATTTGAAAGGAGTTGTTACGACATGTGCTCCAAGCAGAGCCGCTTCGACGATGTGCATCGGGTGGCGCACGCTGGCCACTATGACTTCTGTATTAAAATCATAGTTGTAAATAATCTGCAGAATCTCTTCGACGATTTTCATGCCTTCGTTGGAAATATCATCCATTCTGCCAACAAAGGGGCTTACATAAGTTGCGCCAGCCTTCATGGCAAGCAAGGCCTGTGAAGGTGAAAAAACGAGGGTTACATTTGTCTTTATGCCTTCTCCGGAAAGGATTTTTACAGCCTTTATACCATCCGGAGTCATGGGAATCTTCACCACGACATATTCGCTGAGTTTTGCAAGCTCTCTGGCTTCGGTGACCATCCCTTCGTAATCTAAAGCGGTAACTTCCGCTGAAACGGGCCCCTTGATAACTTCGCAAATCTCTTTTACCCTATCATGAAATGGAACCCCTTCACGCGCAACAAGTGAGGGGTTTGTCGTAACTCCATCAATGATTCCCCAGTCTGCTGCTGTCTTTATTTCTTCAAGATTCGCCGTATCCAAAAAAATCTTCATTTTCTTCCCTCCACTTCTGTCTATTCCATTCAATTATATTTTTTTTGCACCGCTTCTCCAAACTTCATTGTTCATCGTCCTCGCTTTGTTGAGTGATGATTTCCATAGTTTGCTGGAACTTGACAAGATCGACAGTTGTTTCTTCTAACAAGAGCCTTACACTCCCGTTCTCAAAGGTGTACAATTTATCACCATGAGTGCCTATGAAATGCCTATCATGGCTTATTGCAAGAAAACCCCCGGGAAATTTTTCCAGCAATTCGTCCAGCAATTCCAGCGATTCGATATCAAGATGATTTGTGGGCTCATCAAGAAAAAGGAATTCGGTTTCTCTAAGCATCGACTTGAGGATAGCCGCTCTCATGAGTTCTCCATAGCTCAATGAATCGATCTGCTGTAATGCCTTATCTTTTCTGAAGCCCGCCGCTCCAAGTGCCCGCCTTAACTGCTGCTCGTCATACTTCGAGATCCTTAGGTTATCCAGCAAGCTCCCGGATTTGAAGAAGGCTTTCACGTTCTGAGGAATGTATTCCCACCTGATATTATCGTTTCTGTACAGTTTTCCCCGTGGATTGAGCTTGCCAACAAGGCATTTTATCAATGTTGTCTTTCCGCATCCGTTAGGGCCTATTAGAACAACACGGTCCTTTGTGGATAATTCCAAGCCAACATTTCTAAGAACGTTTCTGTTCCCATATGCGAAATTCAATTCAAAAGCAGAAAGCAACCTTCTGGCTGGCACGCTGTACATGGGTAGTTCTATTTCAATGATTTTTTCCACGAAAGGCTTTTTATCTTTCAATTCTTCAATCATTTTCTGTGACCTCTTTTGAACTGCTTTCGCCCTCTTGGCGAGTTTAGCGGCTTTGTGTCCTATATGCCCTTTATTCATCACCTTATCTGCAAATTTCTTTTGCGCCTCTTTGCTCGCTGACCAGGAAGCTCTTCTGGAGACTTCGAGTTCGAGCTGCTTTATTTTTCTCTGTATCTCTTTTGCCCTTTTTAATCTAGATTCGAAATCGCTCTTTAGGTGTGAAAGCATCAGGGAATAACCCCCGCTAACCGCAAAAGCTGTTCCATTTTTCAGGAAATAGCTTCTATCTGCAACCCTGTCTATTAAAAACCTGTCATGACTTACGAGAAGTATCGAATATTTTCTTGCCTTGAGTTCGAGAATTATCTTTTCAAGCTTTTGGCACATTTGCAAATCGAGATGGTTTGTAGGTTCATCGAGCAAGAAAAGATCGGCTTCGGTTAAAAGCACTCGAAAAATCGCCCATAATCTTTGTTGCCCCATTGAAAAACTCGAAAAAGGGCGAAGCAAATCTTCCTCAACAAAGCCATATTTTAGAATTTCCGATTTGATTTTTGCTTCAAGCTCAAAACCGCCAAGATCATGATATTCGCTTATCATCTCCGGGTAACCTGAAGAATCTACTGAAAGCGAAGATACGACTTTGTACAGCTTCCCTACTTTCGGAAAAGCTTCAAGTAGAAATTCTATGGCGTTCCCTTCAAATGATGGAATTTCCTGAGGAAGAAAGGCGAGTTTTACCGCGTTTCCCAGTGCAATTGTCCCGGAATCCGGTTTCAAGATACCCCTGATAAGATTGAGTAAAGTAGTCTTGCCAGAACCGTTCGCCCCAAGCAGGGCAACGATTTCGCCGGGAAGGATATTCAGATTTACACCTTTAAGCACTTCATTTGCGCCGAATGAAAAGCGAAGTTGTTTTATATGAAGCATAATTCCACCTCCAATGGAAAAATAGATGGCTACTGCCATTTGGATTTTGGTGCTTTTTAGAAGGTGGAATTATCTGCGCATCTTATCACCCTTCGAAAGTGGTTTCAATGAAATTCTATCACAGGTAGCTGCAAGATCTAAAGCTCAGTGCTGCCAATCTTTGTTATGGAGATAAAATACCCCCTTTGTGCGCGTGCATAACTCTGAAACAAAATCCCTGTAAGCTGAACACGACATCAACGTGTTTTGTGGCGTTTGGGCTTTTAGTTGTGTTTCCACTTCTTCGAGCGTTCTCTGAAGCCTCTCAGCCTTTTTCTTATTTTCGGCCGTGGAATCAAAAAGCACGTCCCGGCTTTCTAAAATCTCTACCGCTTCCAGCAACAGTTTTCCCCATGTTATATAATCTTTTAGCCACGGAGAAATCTCCCGAATCAGCTTGTCATCAAGGTTATCCAAGAGCTTCTCTCCCCCGGATAGCATCGTCTGCCCTTCATTTTGAAGAATGGTTAATGCCTTTTCCAAATCTCCGTTTATATAAGCAGCCTTAAAACTTTCCATTACCTCTGTTGGCTTTTCTGATTCAGCTGGGTGCAGTGGACTTTGCATATTATAGAGTGCAAAATGCTCAAAAGCATCAGAGAGCTCCCCGAAAAGCTCCTGAATTGTCTCTTTCCACGCTTTTTCAGGTATATAGTTCCATGGGTCTGAAAAGAATTTCGCTGCACATCCTAAAGCGACTTTCGATGCCTCTGGCTGTATCATAGGGTTGAGAACTATCCCGGCAGAATGGTCTGAAAGTTCGGGTGAGCGTCCCGTGTAAGGGCCAATATGCAGCTCGGGAATCATATAGCTGTCGTTCACAGGGTAGTTATCCCAGTAAAGAGCCTTTCGGCCGGTTGATTCTTCAAAAGCCATGGCATCTGAAACAGGAATAGCTTTTGAACAAACTTGCGGGCCGGTCCACATAATCTTGGCATCGGGATCAAGCTTCCTGGCCAATTCTTTCAAATAAGACGAGTTCGGATTCTTGTGATATTCCGTGGGACAAACAATGAAATTCAGATGTTTTACTTCCATTCGCAGCTTTTCTATAACCCTGTTGGCGAAATGAGCTTGAGCTTCGGCGAGGGTATCAAAGCGTTTCTTATCGGTTTCGTCAAATAGCGCAGGGGGTATATCGTCATAGAAAAGCCCGAAGGTTCCAACACCCAGCTCAGCGAAGCCGAGATACTTGTTCACAATTGCTGAAAGGTCATTCTCGCTTGAATAACTCACCGATAAACCGGGGCTAATCGCAACCGAAACAGCCACACCTGATTCTTCACCGAGATAAACCAGTCTTTTGAAAGCCCTCATGAATTCTTCCGGATAAGGCTCTCGCCATCTAAATCTGTGAAGCTCATCGTCTTTTGGGGCATATATGTATAGATTGTATCCTTGCTCTCCAATGAATTTAATAATCTCTTCCCGCCGTTCCATAGGCCACGGTTTCCCATAAAAACCCTCTACCACGCCAAGAATCTCAAAGGCCATTTTTACCCCTCCGTTTCATGGAGCATTTCGTCAAATACACTATCATAATACTACACCGGATCGCGAAAAGGACATTCCTGAGGTTCAAAGCATTTTAAGGCGCGACAAATGCTGTAAAGAACAACAATAAAAAACATGGGACTTTTAGAACATGTCCCATGTTTTTTCAAAAGCGTTATTATTCTTTCAGCGCGCCACCGGTCATACCAATTATGAAGTACTTATGGAATATCGAGAAAAGTACGATTATTGGAACTAACGCAGTAAAAGCAGCAGCAGAAACCAATGTTATATCCATTCCCTCGTATTGATTTGAAAACAGTGTAAGTCCTACTGTATAAGTAATAATGCGGCTTCCAGCGAGCGTTTTCGCGATAATATAATCTCCAAAAGCATAAACAAATGCGTATATCATCGAGGCAGCCAATCCTGGAGCAGCCAGAGGAAATGTTACTTTCCAGAACGCTTTCATATTAGAACATCCGTCAATATAGGCCGCTTCTTCAAGTTCTTTGGGAATACTTGAAAAATACCCGTTCATAAGCCAGATTATCAACGGCATTGACCCAACAGCATTGATAAGTATCAAAACCCAATATGTATCCAACATGTTTATTGTGGCGAACATGTTGTACAAAGGAATAACTATCGACGCTACCGGGATCATTTGCAATGCAAGAATAGCAACCATTATTGTTCGTTTATACTTAAATTGATACCTTGAAAAAGCATAAGCACCCAATGAGCCCGTAAGAACGGCAATTATTGAAGCAGCCGTTGAAATGAAAATTGTATCCAAATAGTATTTGATCCAATCCGAATTAAACAAAACATATTTGAAATTATCCAACGTTAGATTGGTCGAAAAATAGCTTGGTGGAAACTGGTCAAAGGCATTTTTCGGTTTTAAAGCCGTTAAAAACATAGTGCTGAGCGGGAACAGGCTAAACACTGCCCATGAAATTATGAATCCATACGCTAAAAGCTTAATAATAATCCTTTTTTTTCGATTAGTCATTGTTACCTCTCCTTGGATTCAAATACTTTAAGTAAAAAACAGTGGCAATAAGATTTACAGCAAAGAGGATCATTGAAAGCGCGGCAGCATACCCAATCTCACCATTAACGAATCCTGTGTTATACACATATAGACTCAAAACTTCGCTTGCATGAGCCGGGCCACCGCCTGTAATAACGAGAATCATATCGTATATGTTGAAAGTAATCATTGTAGTCATAACGAGATTGATGAGTATAAACGGGGATAATATCGGAATAGTTATGCGGAAAAATCTTTGAATTGCGTTAGCACCGTCTACTTTGGCGGCTTCGAAAACCGAACCAGGAATACTTTGAAATCCAGCTGATTGCATAAGCATTGAAAAGGCTGTGCCTTTCCAGATGTTTATCACTGAAAGTACAAAAATGACGATAGATGGGTTCGTTAACCAATCTCTTCTATCCATGCCTAGTGCTTTTAAAAAAGCAAAATTCAGTGATAAAGTTGGCAAAAAACCTATATTGGCATCAAGAAAATATATCCATGAGTATGCCGCAACTACACTACATGTAATCCAGGGGATAAGGAAAAGAGCCCTGAAAAGTCCTGAAAATTTAACTATTTTGCTATGCAATATGCTTGCAATAAGCAACCCAAAAGCTACTTGTCCTATTACAGAGATTCCAACATATATCAATGAATTCTTTAATGCATTCCAAAAATTGCTGTCTTGAAAGATATCAGCATAATTACTGAAACCCACAAATTCACCGCTATGCATCATTAAATCAAATAGGCTCATGCTTTTTAAGCTTGTGAAAAAAGACCATGCCAATGGAAAAAGCATGAGTCCAAGTAACATTATAACGGCAGGAGAAAGCAGAATAAATGGAGTAATTTTCTTTCGAATAATCAATGTGTATCTCTCCTTTGCTGTCGTTAAATAAACAGCAGGGTGCCCATTGGGACACCCTACTAATTAAATAATTATTTCAATATCTTGTTTACCTTCGCTGCTGCTTTGTCAAGAACTTCTTTAGCAGACACTTTGTTGTAATTCATGACATATTCCTGAATAGCACTTCTGATTATTTCAGATATCTTTGAATATTCAGGGATAGTGGGTCTGAAATGAGCATGGTTCAAAGCAGTTTTTATCTCATCAGCAAAAGGCATTGAGCTAAGAGTATTCAATGCGCTGTAAATGGTCACAACACCATCTTTTTTGGTGCCGGAATTGTCATTCCAGCCGATAGGTCCTGTGAGGTACCAAAGGAATTCCTTTGCCAGATCAACATTCTTGGAAAATTTGCTGATTGAGAAAAGATATCCGCCTGCAACACATGCACCTGGTTCTCCGCCAGAAGCAGGAGCAGGAATAATTGCAGCGTCAAAAGTGTTGTTAAAGTCTTCCAAAGGCATACCAATATCGTAAATCGTCCATGTACCAAGCCATTCACCATTACCCAAAGAAATAACGAATTTCCCTTTCAAGAAGGATTCGTCATAGACAGCGCCAGAAGATGGGCTCAAAACATCTGCAGGTTCAACCAGGCCATTTTTCAAGAACCAACCGTAGAATTCAAGAGCCCTAACACCCGCTTCGCTATTAAAAGCAGCTTTTTTTCCATCGGGAGTAAGAATGTCTCCACCAGCACTCCAAAGATAGTTATACCATCTTGAATTCGTGTGTTCCGTCGGACCAGCCATGAAACCTACTGGTTTAACCCCTTCAGGAAGTAAATCTTCTTTTTCTTTCACCAACATCGCATATTTCTTAACGTCTTCCCAGGTTTTAATTTCCACGTTTGTGATTCCAAGTTCTTCCATCAGTTTTTTGTTCCAGTAAATCAACCTCAGGTCAGTAGAGAAATAGAATCCCAACGTCTTTCCAGGATCTGCGTACCTCTGGCAAATTTCTCTAAAAGGAGGTAAGAAATTATAATATCCCCAGAGATCATCAATATCAAGTTGCTTAATCATGTTCTTGAATTCTCCTAACCAAATGTGATCAAGCTGCATGATATCTATCGGTTCTCTCCTTGAAAGCCTCATGGCTAACTGGGTTCTGGTTTCATTGTATTCATAGAATGAAGCATCGACTACGATGTTAAGATCGGGATGATTTTCCTGGACCCTTTCCGTAGCCCAGTCAATTATGTCTTTTGTCCAACTCCTAACGACCAATTTCAATGTGACTGTCGGTTTTGCGACTAAAGAAATTGAAACGAGTAATACCAAGCAGATCAAAATTAAAAATTTCTTTGTTCTCATTGCGCCACTCCTCTCAAATGGGGTTGAAGAAATGTTATCGATATCATATTACTATAAAAAATCATCACATAGCAAATCGATATTTTGTCTTTATCACTGATTATTGTGAATTATCATTGGTTATAGAAAATATCTATATTTTTTCGTCCTGTAAGATATGATTCCAAATCCGATATTCTTGGCGAGTATTCTCAAGGGCACTTGTCTTGGGCTATTGAAAAACGTATCGAATTGTATTTTATGCTTCTTGGACTATTATTCAAAGGTGTTGTATAATGTTGTCGATATCATTTCCTCACTAAGTTCATTTAGGCAATAGTATTCTATATTGATGGCTATCAGCCAAATATAAGTATTTGTAAATTACATACATTTCTCTATTCGTGAAAATCAACATGATAATAAGATATTCGCCTATAAGCGTAATTATTCGCTATTAAATGGATATAACTGTAAATAGCACGCATTTGAATTCCTGTGGTGTCAATGCGATAATGATATCGATATCATCGGAGGAGATGCCAATGAAAAAACCCACAATAAAGATTATTGCTAAAGATGCCGGGGTTTCAGAGATGACTGTCTCGAGAGTTATAAACAACCCCGAACTGGTCTCTGAAGCCACAGTAAAAAAAGTGCTGAAGTCAATGGAGAAATATAATTACAAGCCAAAGATGATCGCAAAAATCCTGAAAGGAAGAAAATCAAAGACTGTCGGGTTTCTTATTTCTTCACGCCAGGAATTTTACATCTCTCCCTTTTATGGAGAATGTATCCGATCTGCTGCAACTGCACTCAAGGATTTCTCCTTAAGAACTCTCAGCTTTAATTTATTAGATACTCTGAGCAAATCACTATTTGTGGATTACGCAAACTCGGGTCTTTTAGACGGAATGATAATTTTCGAGGGCACTTTTCAAGAAGATATTACCGAGGTTCTCAGAGTAAACAATATACCTTTTGTATACGTTGGCGAGACATTTCAAGAAAATTCCGACATCGTATCCATCTCCTCTGATAGCTATGAAGGAGCCAGGAAAGGGATGAAATATCTTATAGATACCGGTTCTAAGAATATTTGCTTCGTCACCGGGACCGGTTCTAAACCTTCATATATACACAGAAAACAAGCATATCTTGATGCAATCAGTGAAGCTAATCTTGAGTATCAAAATGTTATAGAAACCGAAAGAAGCATGATGGGCGGTATGTTAGCAGCCGAAAAGTTAATCAAGCAAAAGGAAGAGATCAATGCGGTGTTCTGCTTCTGTGATGTTATAGCCATAGGTGTTATTAAAAGGCTTCAGGAAAGAGGCGTCGCCATCCCAAAAGAGATTAGAGTCCTTGGATTTGATAATATCCCCTTTGCCAAATATACCACCCCTGCCCTCACAACTATTGCACAAGATACGGAAAAAATGGGCATGATTGCTGCAAATTCCTTATTGAAATTGATGTTTAACGAACCATTGGAGAATACAAATATAATTGTTCCAACCGAATTGATTATCAGGGAGAGCACATAGACAAATGTTGAAAAATTTATTGGATTCCGTAGAAGCACTGGTCTTTGACCTGGATGGAGTAATAGCAGATACAGCAAAATTCCACTATGAAGCCTGGAAACATCTTTTGGAAGATCTCGGATTTCAGATTGATCCTAATGAGAGTGAGCAATTAAAGGGAGTAGGTCGAATCCAGGCTCTTGAAACGCTTCTCACAAATAGAGGCATTGATTTCCCTTATTCCAAAAAAGTTGAACTTGCCGAGCGGAAAAATGCTTATTACGTTAAGCTTCTTTCTCTTGTTGACGAAGGTTTCCTTTTGCCAGGAGGAATGGAATTTGTGTCACTGGCTAAAGAAAGAGGCTACAAAACAGCCCTCGCAACAGCGAGCAAAAACGCGCATATTATTCTCAACAAGACCAGGATCTGTTCATATTTCGACGTGATAGTGGATGGGACCATGGTAAAAAGAACAAAACCTGATCCAGAAATATTTTTGCTCACAGCTAAAAGGCTTAAAGCAAAGCCCGAGAAATGCGTTGTCTTTGAAGACGCTTACGCCGGTATTGAAGGGGCGAAAAAAGCTGGTATGAAATGCATAGGAATAGGTAAGCCAGAAGTATTATCAAATGCTGATTTTGTTGTTGATAGCCTTGCAAGCGCCGTGAAAATGTTTGGCAATGAGCATTATTGACCAACCATCAAGTGGTTATAGAGGTGATAGATTTGAAGACAAGCAAAAAGGACTTTCCAAAAGACTTTTATTGGGGCGTAGCAACTTCATCATACCAGGTGGAAGGTGCTGATCTGGAAGACGGGAAAGAGCCTTCAATTTGGACCACTTTTGTAAAACGCAATGGAACCATCGAAGATGGAACAGATGGAATGATAGCGTGTGACCATTACCATAGATGGCAAGAAGACATAGAACTTCTTGCTGACCTTGGGGTTAACGCATATAGATTTTCCATTTCATGGCCCAGAGTATTTCCAAAGGGAACAGACGAGAAAAACCAAAAAGGTATTGATTTTTATAACAAACTAATTGACAAACTGCTCAAAAAAGGGATTACGCCTTTTGTTACCATGTACCATTACGAATTACCGCAAATCCTTCAAGATAAATACAACGGCTGGGAATCAAGAGATATCATTCAAATATTTGGAGATTACGCTGAACAGCTATTCAATGAATTTGGTGATAGGGTCAAGCACTGGATAACTTTGAATCAGCCTTTGAGAATTTCTCACAGAAGTTATATAGATAATAACGCTGCTCCCGGAACAAAAAAATCTGTGCAGTTATCATTCCAGGTTGCCCATCATCTGCTTTTGGCTCATGCTGAAGCTGTAAAGCGTATAAAAAAACTCGATGCAGAGGCAAAGATCGGGATATCCAATTCCACAATTTTCGTCGAACCTGTGAATGAAGATCCAAAAAATATCGCAGCGGCTAGAATGATGGATCAATTTTACAATGAATGGTTCTACAAACCACTTGCAACAGGTGAATATCCTGAAGAATTGCATCATTTCTTGCAAGAAAGAAATTGGGCGCCTGTTATCTTACCCGGCGATATGGAAAAAATCCTCTGTGGCCATGATTTTTGGGGGGTTAATTATTATTCCAGGTCTTTAGCAGTTTTCGACACAACAAAGCCCTTTATGTTTAGCGAAGCGGAACCTGTACTCGAATGCACACCCCAAAAAATGGAAATCTATCCCGAAGGCCTTGTGAGAAGCCTCAAAAAAATTCATGAGAACTATGGAATGAAAGATATCTACATCACAGAAAACGGCTCGGATGATTTTGACATACTAAATAATGGTGAAGTAAAAGACGATGTAAGAGCTGGATATATAGCCAGACATATAGAAGGCTGCTTGAAGGCATTGCAAGAGGGCGTCAATCTAAAAGGTTATTTTGTCTGGTCACTTATGGATAATTTTGAGTGGGTGAAAGGATACACTATCAGATACGGATTAGTGTATATCGATAGAAACAACAATCTTAAACGAATTCCGAAAAAGAGTTTTTATGATTACCAGCGTTTTCTAAACTCTTGACCTTTGTACTCCAGGTTTGCTTCAAATACAATATCATGTTTGCCAGACATTACATACTTTGCTCGAAATGGAGGGTACATCCTTGAACCAAAAAGTATTAACCCCGAAATCCGCATTCTTGCTTTGCTGGTTTGCTTACACACTCGCCTACTTTGGGCGCGTTAATATTTCAGTGGCTATTCCAGTAATGGAAAAAACTCTTGGCTGGTCAAATACACAATTGGGGCTTATAGGTAGCTCTTTTTTTTGGATATATGCGATTGGTCAATTGATAAACGGCTCAATAGGCGATCATGTTTCCCCAAGAAAATTCGTTTTCATCGGGCTCTTTTTCTCGGCGCTATTAAATCTTGCCTTTGGATCTTTAACCCTTCTTCCTATTATGATAGTTATCTGGGGTATCAATGGCTACTTTCAGTCAATGCTTTGGGGTCCCATAGTCAGAACGCTCTCTGATCACATACACCCAAGGCGAAATAACATTGTGGCAGTAGGAATGGCTGCCTCTATGACGGTGGGATATTTGATGGCATGGGGGCTGTCAGGAAAAATCGTTTCTCTGCTTGGTTGGCGCTGGGCTTTCTGGACACCAAGTGTTATTCTCGCTTTATACGCTTTTCTTTGGCTGATAAAGGTTAAATCCGACAAATTTCACAACGCGGTTCATCCAACTAAAAGCAAGCAATCTTTACTTAAAATTACATGGAATGACGGATTATGGTTGATCATGATTGCATCTATTGCTCAAGGTGTCGTCAAAGAAGGTATAAACCTATGGGGCCCAATGCTGTTAATGAAAACCCATGGACTTGACCTCAGTTCCACCGTTGCCTATTCAATATTGATTCCTGCGATTGGATTCTCAGGGGCAATCCTGGCCGGACTGCTCAACAAAAAGCTGAATCATCGCGAAAAGCCAACTATCTTAATAATGCTAATCGCATCAGGCATTACTGTAATGGCCTTCCATATCTTTGGTGCTGGAAGCGCAATTTCTGGAACATTGTTTTTATCTCTGACAGTAGCCCTGTTAAACGGAGCAAATTCAATACTGATGACAATAATTCCTTTGAACTATGTGAAGTATAAACGAGTATCATCAGTTGCCGGACTTCTTGATTTTTCGGCATATGTGGGAGCAGGCCTCTCAGGTATCTTCACCGGGATAATCGCCGATAAATTTGGAATAAGTACTGTGGCGTTTTTGTGGATTGCCTTCTTGATTCTTGGCTCATTAGCATTGTTGGGCAATATGTTTTTTAAACGAATTGCTGCTCACGCGAAAGATCAGCCACAAATGCACTAAATGCTATACTTGAATCGATTCGAGAAATCGAGGAATTATAAGGAGGGGTTGCAATGGATGAAAGGGTATCAAAGCACGCAAAAGTTCTGGTGAACTACTCCCTTGCTTTGAAACCGGGAGAGAAATTCTTTTTGCAAGGCAGTATTGCCACGCTTCCTTTGATAAGAGCCGTTTATCTGGAAGCGCTCAAAGCAGGGGCACTCGTTCAAGTTATGATAGAAGATCCAACTTTGGGTGAAATACGCTTAAAGCACGGAAACGATGAACAACTCGCATATCTTCCAGAGAGCGTGATGGTTGTTGCCAAAACGGCTGATGTCTTTCTTTCTATTTGGGGAAGCACGAATACAAGAAACCTCAGCAACGTTCCCCCGGAAAATTTGAGAAAGAGCGCAGAGGGAAGAAGCGCGCTCACCAGGGTCTTTTTTGAACGCATGGGAAAAGGGGAAATGAAATGGTGTGGAACTTTATTCCCAACCGAAGCTGAGGCCCAGGAAGCCTCCATGTCTCTAAGCGAATACGAGGACTTCGTTTACACAGCCTGCCATCTTGATAGCGATGACCCCATCGCGGAATGGAAGAAAATCCACGACCAGCAGCAAAAATATGTTGATTTCCTGAACACCAAAAAACATCTCAGGATTATTTCTAAAGACACAGACATTGAAATGAGCATAGAAGGGCGAAAATGGATAAACAGCGATGGACATGCCAACTTCCCCTCAGGCGAAGTCTTCACGGGCCCTGTTGAAGATACTGTGAATGGCCATATACGTTTCTCTTTCCCGGGTATCTTCCAGGGGCGTGAAATCGAAGATATAAGGTTGACTTTTGAAAACGGAAAAGTGGTAAAAGCCGAGGCTTCCAAAGGGCAGGATCTCCTCGAAAAGTTGCTCGAGATAAAAGGAGCGCGTTACGTTGGCGAAGTGGCAATGGGAACCAATTACAACATAACTAAATTCACCAAGAACATGCTCTTCGACGAAAAAATCGGTGGCACAGTGCACCTGGCATTGGGAAGATCCTACCCCGAAACAGGCGGAAAAAATGAATCGGACATTCACTGGGATATGCTTTGCGACATGAGAGAAGGCGGAGAAATCTACGCAGATGGTGAATTGATCTACAAAAATGGTAAATTTCTGATTTGAAAATACCGGTATCAATGAAAACCGGCTCGTAAATGCGCGAGCCGGTTTTTTTGTTTCTCATGGCCTTTTACTTAGGCAGGAGTACATATTACATACTTCTCTTTTTTCTCTACGACTTTCCATTGCTCTGACTGATTGATCTTTTTCAACGTATCTTCCCTCTTTTGGTGCCCGTCTTCGAGGATTAACCTGCCTGAAGGTTTGCAAATTCGTTTGAGTTCCGCAAAAAAACTCCTGGGATCATCAACGCGGTGAAACATGTCCAGAGCGTATATAATATCCACCGAACCGTCTTGAATAAAACAATGGTAACCTTTTGCCAGTATCGCTTCCACATTTGGCAGATTTTTCTTAACAACGAGTTTGTTCACCGCCTTTATCGCTAAAGGGTGAATATCCACAGCCAGGACCTTTCCAGTAGGGCCCACCAACCTGGAAGCTTCCAAAATATACCTCCCGGGCCCACAACCGTAATCCACAATAGTCATTCCTGATTTGATTCCAAATTCCTTTAGCTTGTCACTTGTTTTTCTTGAGGATGACTCATTTACAAACCTCATTGAAAAACTCATCAATCTGAACGCCAAATTTGAAATTAATTTTGAATCTTTTCGCATCTCTATTTCCTCCTCTGTATAGTTGCTATACACTCACTATAAAAAAATTAAATCTGATTGATCACTTCCAAAAGACCTCTGAGAAACTCTGCAATTTTTTCCTGATCTTCTTTTGAATAGCTCTCAAGTATAGAGGTTACCTTTTCAGAGAAATTACGATGGTATTTTTCGTGTTCTGTTGCTGCTCTTTTACCCTTTTCAGTGAGTCTTATCGAGATTCTGGAGAGATTATCCGGGCAAGGTTCTTTGACAACCATCCCTTTCTTCTCGAGTTTTTTGACCATTTGAGAAACTGCTCCCCTTGTAACGCCAATTCTTTTAGCAATCGCGGATATGTGAAGCCCCTGGTAATCCCTGATCTTATCTATCATGTGTATCTCACCATAACTGAGGGTCTTGTCTGTACCGTAATTCGATGTTCTTTTGTCTAATTCCTGAAGGGAATGAATAACCTTCAACAAAGTATGAACGATTTCGCTGTTATGTTTTCTCATG
>Ga0209834_10000921_pt1 | contig 17229 bp, 11 predicted proteins | sample Mar14236cmmetaG_FD_184134 | JGI IMG/M metagenome (GOLD analysis project Ga0209834, IMG submission 184134) | Marine hydrothermal vent microbial communities from Guaymas Basin, Gulf of California to study Microbial Dark Matter (Phase II) - Marker... ...
GGTGACTACATCCCCACAATATTATTTTTAGCATCGTTTTTGTAAAAAAAGTTTGTATACTGTTAAAGTTATCATTTGCGCTTTTTTGGTAGTAAAAATCCATTTAAAGCTGCCCGTTTTAGCAAAAACGGCAGCATGTTAGTCACCTTTAGGTGACTTGAGCTTTTAGACAACTGCTTTAGCTTCGCTGACCTTCGGTTCACGCTTTCACGCAAAAGTTTCGCTCCGCGAAACTTTTGCGTGAAAAAGATTTTGCGCGCAAAATCTTTGGCGTGAAAAGCTGTTGGCTGGTTGGTCTCGATATTTCCGCTTTCTTGTACTAGTACAACGAATTACTAAGATAAACGAATTTTAACTATTGATAATTGATTGGAGTTCAAGATTTATCTTGAAATTGGAGTTCATTGATTGGAGTTCAAGATTTATCTTGAAATTGGCGTTCAAGATTTATCTTGATTGGTGGGCAACACCGTTGCCCACAGGTGATAAATGGAGTCCAAACACAGTTGTAAAAGTCAAATTCACAAAGTCAACTTTGTACACCTTGTCGCATTATTGATTGCGTACTAAAAACCATATATACGATAAGGGAATTAGCAGCAATCACTTGAACTAGCCAATTATCCAATTGTTCCAGATCAGTTCGCCTCGTCGTTCTGCCATTTTCTAGCTTTCTACCAGTGCAGTTTGGAAAGTCTGAATTTTCCACATCGCCTCTGGCATTTATTGGAAAAACAGATCAATATAAGGAAGTCCAAAAAAAATAATTATCCCAAATGCAAAAGTTTTTGCACGCAAAAACGAGGGCAGAAAATTCAAGCAGAGGGAATGGTGGGCAACAAAAACACGTTACCCACCCTACAAAACACACTGGGATAATTTATTTTTTGGATATTCCTAAGGCCAAGTTTCTTCACGTATTTGCGGTTTCATCTGTTTAACCTCCAGAATTTTCTGTAAAATGACGTTGGGATCGGTATAATTCCCGATGTCCATGATTAAACGAAGATAGTTTGTCAAGCCTTCACGGAAACATAAAGAAACAAACTCTGCTAATTTATTACCCCGTGCCAGTGGCAAAAGAGGGTAATTTTTTTCGACTAATGCCAGCTGGGGCAAATAATCCGCCGGAAAATATAGGCTTCATAATGATGATAGAAGGCTTTAGTGCTTTCGTCAAAGGGTTCACGGCTTACCACCTATCAGTTTGTCAACAAAAATTTTTTCAACACAGAGATCACAGAGGTCCACAGAGAACCACAGAGAATAAGTCTATGATTTATAATCATATTGTAATACAAAATACTTTATAAATGTATGTGGTTTTTAGTCAGAATTTAAAAACTGATAGGTGGTAAGTATGAAACGGTTTGTGATGTCATGTTTGATACCATTGTGTATGGATTGGTTTGAATGTGACTGGCAACCACTATTTTTCGAGATTATTGAAAATCCAAAATGGTGACCGTTTTTCGTAGAGACGCGATGCTTCGCGTCTCAACACTACCCTGTAATGTCTGATTTTCGTAGAGACGCGATGCTCGCGTCTCTATAATATGACGCGAGCCAAAGACGCGAGCCAAAGACGCGAGCCAAAGACGCGAGCCAAAGACGCGAGCCAAAGACGCGAGCCAAAGACGCGAGCCAAAGACGCGAGCCAAAGACGCGAGCCAGAGACGCGAGCCAAAGACGCGAGCCAGAGACGCGAGCCAGAGACGCGAGGCATCGCGTCTCTACACCTTACTATAATGTATGCCTTCTTTTATCCATCGTTGTATCAATAATTGAGATTGTTCTGGATATTCTTTAGATAAGATTTTGCCCGCTTCCAGAATCTCATCTAGCAATAATGCTTTATCTCGTTGTAAGTCAGCAATGCGTAAATTGAGTACCCCTTTTTGACGTGTGCCTAAAACGTCTCCTGGGCCGCGGATTTCTAAGTCGCGTTGGGCTATGATAAAACCGTCGTGATTGTCGCGGATCGTAGCGAGGCGTGATTTCGTCAGATCGTTTAAGGGGGGTTGGTAGAGCAAAACGCAGTAGCTTTGTAAAGCCCCTCTGCCAACGCGCCCCCGTAATTGATGGAGTTGTGCTAAGCCTAAACGTTCTGGGTTTTCAATGATCATTAAACTGGCGTTAGGCACATCAACACCCACTTCTATCACTGTCGTTGCCACTAATAAATCCAATTCTTGGGCCTGAAATTGGGCCATAATCTGTTCTTTTTCTTTCGCTTTTATGCGCCCATGTATTAGCCCAATCTGGAGATTGGGTAAAGCGTTTTGCAATTGTTCGGCTGTCTCAGTAGCGGCCTGAAATTGCTTGGTTTCGGATTCTTCGATTAAAGTACAAACCCAATAAGCTTGACGGCCGTCGTGTTGACAAACCTGTTGAATACGGGCAATGACTTCATCACGGCGCGTATTAGGAATAATGGCGGTGTTGACGGGGGTACGTCCAGGTGGCAATTCGTCAATGATCGAAGTGTCTAAATCAGCGTAAGCCGTCATCGCTAAAGTGCGCGGAATTGGGGTGGCCGTCATGATCAATTGATGGGGGTAAAGCCCATCTTGAGTGCCTTTGTTACGCAACGCTAAACGTTGATGTACGCCAAAACGGTGTTGTTCATCGACAATGACGAGCCCTAATTTCGCAAATTCAACGTCTTTTTGAAATAGCGCATGGGTGCCGATGACTAATTGCGCTTCGCCAGAAGCCATTTTTTCTAAGGCTTGTTCACGCTTTTTCTTGGTTAAACTACCTGTCAACCAAGCGATTTGAAGTTCTAAGGGTTCTAACCATTGCGAAAAGGTACGCTGATGTTGTTCAGAAAGTAATTCTGTAGGTGCCATCACGGCAACTTGATAGCCGGATTCAATGGCTTGTAAAGCACTGAGGGCAGCCACAATCGTTTTGCCTGAACCCACATCGCCTTGTAAAAGGCGATGCATCGGATGCGTTGCGCGTAAATCAGCCGCAATTTCTTGTGAAACCCGTTGTTGCGCTTCCGTGAGTTTAAAGGGCAATTGTGCTAACAAGCTTTGGGTTAATTCCCCAGCATTATCCAAGTTAGGGGCATTTTGACGACGAGCTTGGAGCTTTAGGGTACGGAAACTGAGATGATGGGCCAGTAATTCTTCAAAAACCAACCGTCGCAGCGCAGGATGTTTGCCATCTCGTAAGGCCTTAATAGACACTTCGGGTGGGGGCTGATGTAAAATCTGCAAAGCCTCTTTTATCGGCAATAAGTTAAATTGTTCTCGTACCGTTTCGGGTAGGTAATCAATAATCTCTTGTTTTTGAAAAATTTGGTCAATAAGAGAATAAAAAACGGTTTGAGTTAAATGACTATTACTAGGATATATTGGAGTAAGATGATCTTCTAATAAAGGATTTGAATCAAAATAATCCAAACATTCATACTGAGGATGCACTAATTCCAAATTCTGATAACCTTGACGCACTTCACCAAAGCAGCGTAGGTGGGTACCAGGTTTTAATTTTTCCCGTTGTGAAGGGTAAAAGTGAAAAAATCGCAGCATGACGGTGTCGGCACCGTCAGAGAGCATACAAATGAGGGAGCGCCGCTTGCCAAATTTCACTTCAGCAGATTGAATAGTGCCTTCAACCAATACACTTTCTCCCACTTTTAACTGGTTTAAAGGCTTAATTTTGGTGCGATCTTCATAGCGCAATGGCAAATGAAATAGCATGTCTTCGAGGCTATGTATGCCGAGACGTGCGAGTTGTTCGGCCACTTGTTTGCCGATACCGTGTAGAGTGGTTACAGGCGTGGTCATTTTACAGTTATCAGTTATCAGTTATCAGTTCCACGCAAAAGTTTTTTGCGCGCAAAAAACTTCTTAAGTGGAAATCAGTTATAATCAATACATTCCTTCCCTTTTGGAAACTTTACCCACTTAGGCATATCCAAAAAATAAATTATCCCATTCGGTTTTGTATTTCACTTAAGAAGTTTTTGCGCGCAAAAACTGTATTTCACGCAGCGAAGTACAGCGAAGCGAACTTCTTAAGTGAAATGTGAAATAAAGTTGCGCGCAACTTCTTAAGTGAAATATGAAATGGCAGGCTCGGATAATTATTTTTATTGGACTCCCTTAATATCTATAGACTTTAACATCAGTAAAACTCAAAACTGGCATGAGCATTGACTGTTCAATATTTCACTTAAGAAGTTGCGCGCAACTTTATTTCACGCTAAAGTTCGCTCCGCGAACTTTAGCGTGAAATGTGAAATATAGTTTTGTTCAAAAATTCAGACGTTCATAGTTTTATAGATTCTTTGCCTTGGGCAACTTGGGCAACTTAAACTGCCTTTCAGGCTTTCACGCTAATGTTTCGCGCGCAAAACTTTTGCCTGAAAAACAGGGCACGATTTATCGCTGCCACCTTCAGAAAAATGTCGAGCGATAAAAACCTGACAGGTTTTCAAAACCTGTCAGGTTTGGGCCAAAATATTTATCTGAACTCCTATATATTGATAAATATTAGAGTTGTTCTTCAATCAGGTTTTTTGCCACCGTAATTGTTTTTATTGGGTATAAAATGAAATCCGAACAAATCTATTTCACGCTTTCAGGCTAAAGTTTCGCGAAGCGAAACTTTAGCCTGAAAAAGTATTTCGCGATAAAAACTTCTTAAGTGAAATTGAATGTTTAGAATTGAAGTCTGCCGTTGAAATGAAAGCCTCACTTTAATTTAAATCATTGTTGAAATGAATAATTAACACACATTTCAAAGCCGTTCACAATTCACACACAAAAATGGGTAAAGCTTAGTTTTGGAAAAGGGGGCAAAGATTTGGGTTAGAAAGACTTCACTAAAATGGCATCCATTTCCACCGCTGCACCTTTAGGCAGGGCTGCAACACCAACTGCTGCCCGTGCTGGGTAAGGGGGCTGAAAATATTCTGCCATGATTTCATTGATTAAGGCAAAATGAGTTAAGTCAGTCAAAAAAATATTCAACTTGACAATATCCGCTAAATCTGAACCCGCTGCATTCGCTACCGCACGTAGATTCTGAAAAACTTGATGAATTTGGGCCCTCATATCGCCTGTGTGCAGTGTCATGGTTTCAGGCACTAAAGGAATTTGCCCTGACAAATAGACAGTCTTATTGACTTTGACTGCTTGTGAATAAATCCCTATTGCTTGCGGAGCATTAGGGGTATTAATGATATCAAAAGACATAATGATGTATTCTCCATGATCGGGAAAAAATGTTTTTTATTGCCCAACAATTTAACAAATTTTGGCTTTTATTAATTTGTTGAGTAAACTTAATAGAATCGTCACAAAACATTGCCTTGTCATCAATGTTAGCATTTTGTTTTAGAAATCAATCACCATAGCTAAGTTATTTAGCCACCTTTGAATCTGAAAATCCGTTTATTTCGCTAATCTGTTGTATTATACTACTCATCATCACACAAGTGCTTTTGCCCCTAACATTATAAACAAACAAATAATAATGTAGGGTGAGTAACGTAGTTGCCCACCTTAAGCTTAAATGGTGGGATCGAGGCAGCCCTAGGGAGCCCTACAAAATACCTGAAAATTTTTGGCAAAAGTACTTATAGCGTTTCCCGATTGAATGAAGTACAAATTTATTTTGCGTTTTCGTTCCAAATTTATTTTGCGGCTTGTTTTCGTTCCAAATTTATTTTGCGGCTTGTTTTCGTTCCAAATTTATTTTCGCGAAGGTAAAGTGAACTGTACGTCATGAGATCGGGAAATGCTATAAAATGCTATAGAACGATTTGTTTGGTTAGTGAGGGAATGGTGGGCAACAAAAACCCCTAGGGAGCCCTACAAATACAATTTATTTTTTGCCTATTCCTAACTATAAATAGCAAAATAATAATTAATATTACCCTTTATAGTTTGTAAATTAACATTTTGATTTTGATAAAGTCAATATATAGTTTGTTCGATAATCACTTGAACATAACGCCCTGTTTTGATAACTGATAACAGAGCCACAACTGAACTGATCAATAGGAAATAAATAAATGGCACGTATTACTGTTGAAGATTGCTTGGAACATACCAATAACCGTTTTGAACTTGTTTTGCTCGCAAGCAAACGCGCCCGTCAACTGGCAATGGGTGCCGCACCTTTAGTGCCGATTGAAAACGATAAACCAACCATATTGGCACTGCGAGAAATCGCAAGCGGCAAAATTACTTATGCCAATTTTGATAAATTCTCTGTTTACCCTACCCATAAATTGGGCTAAAAATATAACACCATTATGTACGCTCCGCTAGAATTGCCACATCACCTATTTTTGGTTAGTGATCTATGTAACTTGCTTGAAACTTATCTTGAGGCTACGCAAGTTAAAGAGGTTTATCGTGCCTATTTATTTAGTGCAGAGGCCCACGATGGGCAAAAGCGGAAGTCTGGTGAACCTTATATTTCTCATCCCCTAGCGGCTACCTATATTTTAGGTCAAATGCACATGGATACTCAAACCCTGTGCGCCGCGCTCTTGCATGATGTCATTGAAGATACCGGCATCACTAAGGACAAATTAGAGAGCGAGTTTGGTGAGCAGGTTGCTGAATTAGTTGATGGCGTTAGTAAACTCTCCTCGGTGCATTTTGAAACCCGTGAACAAGCGCAAGCGGCTAGTTTTCGTAAAATGTTATTGGCCATGAACCGCGATATTCGTGTGATCATTGTTAAACTCGCTGACCGCCTTCACAATCTACGCACCTTAGGCGCGATGAAGCATGCATCACGGCGACGTATTGCTCGCGAAACCTTAGACATTTATGCACCGATTGCTCACCGCTTAGGGATGAATGCGATGCGTATCGAATTGGAAGAACTGAGCTTTGCCGCACTCTATCCGAGACGCTATCAAGTGTTGGTACAACGGATGCAAAAAGTGTCTAAAAAACGTACCGCCATTTCTAAAGACATTCAACAGACTATTGAAAAATGTCTTGTTAAGCGTTCTATCCAGGCACAAGTTCAGCTACGCGATAGACATGCCTACAGCATTTATTACAAAATGCGGGATAAAAAGAAGGCAACCTCAGTTGACAAAAGAAAAACTTTTTCTCAAGTCACCAATGTTTGTGCATTACGCATTATTGTTGATAGCATAGATGCTTGTTATCTTGCGCTTGGCGCTGTACACAGTCTTTATAAACCGAAATGCGATCGTTTTAATGACTATATAGCTATTCCTAAAATCAATGGATATCAATCTCTACATACCGTCTTATTTAGCCATTATAGGTTATTGATTGAAATTCAAATCCGTACTACTGATATGCACGAATTGTCAGAAAGCGGCATCACGGCTTATGGACTAGATCATTTTGACAAGTCAGCCAATCACGAACAAGAGCCCCACCCATCTTGTCAACGTGCCAACGAATGGCTACGTGAACTGCTGAAAATGCAAAAGAGTAGCGATTCTCTCGAATTTTTAGAACATGTTAAAACGGATTTGTTTCCAGAGGAAGTGTATGTTTTTACCCCTCATGGAAAAATCATGCAATTACCCAAAGGGGCAACGCCCATTGATTTTGCTTACGCCATACACAGCGATGTCGGTAATCAGTGTATTGCCGTGAAAATTGACAATCAATATGCCTCCCTTTCCACTTCTTTAGTCAGTGGTCAAACCGTGGAAGTCTTAACTGCAGCTTGGGCACGGCCTAATCCGAATTGGTTAAATTTTGCCGTCAGTGCGCGTGCTCGTAGCTACATTCGGCATTTTTCAAAAAATCTCCAATATGACGAGGCGGTTCTTTTGGGTAAACGTATGCTGAATAAAGAATTAGCCACTTATGCATTATCTGTAGACAAACTGGATAACGAGCAACGTACACAGTTAATTAAAAGTTTTCAAGTTGATAGTTTAGAGACGCTGCTGCACGACATTGGCCTAGGCAACCGTATGGCATTGATAATTGCACGTCAATTTGATCCGAAAACAGACATCACCATCAAAACAGTAACAACAGCGAATGATAAACCTAAACCTTTAATTATAAAAGGGACTGAAGGCCTTTTAGTCAATTTTGCGCGTTGCTGTCGGCCTATTCCAGGGGATGAAATTGTCGGCCTTATCAATACCGGTAGAGGCATTATCATTCATACAGCTACTTGTAAATATGTCACTAAATATCGTCATAGCGTAGAAAAATTACAAGCGGTGGAATGGGAATATGGGATTGAAGGAGAATTTTTAGTTGAGATTCGTGTTGAAGTGCGTGATAAACGGGGGGTTCTAGCCCATATCACCACAGCTATCGCCAACATGGGTTGTAATATCGAAGAAGTTTCTAATGAAAACAGTGAGGGCGGGCATAGTACACTCAAGTTTTGTATATCAGTGCGAAACCGTGAACAACTAGCCGCCATCATGCGGCATCTTCGGCGACTGGAAGACGTGATTCGTATTCAACGAAGCAAGGCCAATTATCAATGAACAGTTATCAGTTACCCGTTTTCAGTTACCCGTTATCAGTTTGTAAAAGTGATTATTTTTCAAGATTCGAGCTTGAAGTTTTTTAACAAAAACTTGAACATCGTAATAGAGTTCACAGAGATAAACGAAGTTCCACAGAACCTTTAAGCCAAATCTCTGTGAAATTCTGTGTTACTCCGTGTTTAATTTTGTCATTGTACCGTTCAGCATAAGGAATTTTATACGCCTGTTAAATCAATAACTTAAAAATATTTTCACTTTTCACGTTATTGACTCTAAATGCAAACTGATCTGTGATAGCTGATAACTAATAACTAATAACTGATAACTGATTTCCACGATTTCTTAGCGATAGTTTCGCTACGTGAAATGTGAATTTCACGCCAAAGTTTTGCGCGCAAAACTTTGGCGTGAAATAATGTTTTTGCGCGCAAAAACATTTGCGTGGAACTGATAACTGACATGTCAACACTGACTGAACTTCAAAAAGAACTTCAACAACTGGCAGATCCCAACCAACAAGCTATTTTGCAACGCTTTTTCAAAACCGGCATAGGCCAATACGGAGAAGGCGATATCTTTCTAGGTATCAAAGTGCCTATACAACGAAAAGTCGCACGAAAATATCAAACCCTATCACTAACCGATATACAAACCCTACTTCAAAGCCAGATTCATGAACACCGAATCACTGCACTCATTTTACTCACCTACCGCTACTTGAAAGCCAGTGATACCCAAAAACAAGCCCTATTCGAGTTTTATCTTCACAACACACAGCATATCAACAATTGGGATTTAGTAGACATTTCCGCTCCCAAGATTGTCGGCGATTACTTGCTAGACAAACCGAGAGAGATACTTTATCAACTCGCTCACTCCACTTCGCTATGGGAAAGAAGAATTGCCATTATTGCCACCATGATATTTATCAAACACAATGATTTTAACGACACACTTGAATTAGCCTACATTTTACTCAACGACAAACATGACTTAATTCATAAAGCCGTCGGCTGGATGCTACGAGAAGTTGGAAAACGCGATCAAAAACGAGAAGAAAGCTTTCTCAAAAAACACCACCAAAAAATGCCTCGCACCATGCTCCGCTACGCTATAGAAAAATTTGATGACCAAAAAAGGCAGTTTTATCTCAAAAAATAAATAATTTTAATGATTAATGCTTAATGACGAGGGCTTCAGCTACTTTTTAAATTTTCACGTTTCAAAGTCACCACAAAGGATATACCCGTCGTACCTCTATTTTTCACGATGACAGAGCCACCTAATAGCGTAAAAATGTTTTGAGCCGTTGAAGGCCCTAAGCCAGGATGTCTGCCTTCAATCACCTTATCCGAGTCAGAAGGGGCTTCAAAAAATTGAGGGAGTTCTTTTTCGGAAATGATTCTACCTGTCGCATGGATACTCACAGAAACCTCGTTTTCAAACGGTGCACAGGACAACTCCACAGTACTGTCATAACGCGAATATTTAATCGCCGTCTTAAGCAATTCTGCTAAAGCATTGGCACACAGTTCTTTTTGATGGCTACTTCGTTCATCATCCGTCACAACCTGCCAAGTCATCATTGAAGAGAGAGAAAAATCTCTGCCCAATTCATCTCCAAATTCCGGGCTGACAACCGTATCTAATGGATTATCATCTAAGAGTTGTCCGCCACAATCTGGTATCGGGCCAATTAACACATGGCGGGATTGGGCAAACCCACGGGTTCGATCAATAGCCAATTCTAAAATAGTACGGACGGCATTGAGCTCAAAGGTGAACATAACCGTTGAAGGATCAATTTGTGTCAAATGAAAAGATTGTTTAACCGTTTCCATCAGATCGTTAGTCTCTTCCCGGCTACCTCTAACAACCTTCTTGAACAAACCACGCAATGAATTTTGAAAATCATAATAAATCAATTTCAGCGCTTCGCCTTTCGCCTTATCCAGCATTCTGAGTCTTTCATTAACCGCCACGAGTTCTTGGGTTTGCTCACGGATCAGTTCTTCCAGCCTCATGTTATACTCTTCAATTTGACGACGATACTCTTCTTCTTTATCACGCAGTTCCTTCCTTTCTAAGCAAGCCGTGATTCTCGCTTTCAATAAAACGCGATTAAAGGGTTTTGTTAAATAGTCATCTGCCCCCATATTGATACAATGGACAGCACTTTCAGTGTCATCAAGGGCCGTGATCATTATGACTGGAATATGGCGCAAGTCGGCATCATCTTTGATATGACTCAACACCTCGTATCCGTCTATTTCTGGCATCATAATATCAAGCAACACCAAATCAATCGGCTGTTTTTTAAGTTTTTCCAAAGCGACAAGCCCCCCTTCTGCCAGAATAGGGTTCTGTCCAAGCATAGAGACTAACTGAAAAAGTCGGTCTCGATTCATTTCAATGTCATCAACAATCAGAACATTATGTGTTTTCATTATCAGTTATCAGTTATCAGTTATCAATTTAACACTAGTGCAGGATCGCTCCAGTTTCAATACCATTGAAAAACAGGGGCAACCACAAGGGATTGCCCCTACAAACCGTTCGTAGGGGCAACCCTTGTGGTTGCCCCTTTTTAGGCAGGCTAGGTGGTCTTATGATTGGAGCGATCCTGCACTAGCCATCTATTTCAACTTATACTCAACGAGGTGATAAACTTAACTTTTTTTTAATTTCAAAATACAGTTTTTGCGCGCAAAAACTTCTTAAGTGAAAATGAGTTTAGGGAAATTGTAGGGTGGGTAACGTGTTTTTGTTGCCCACCAAAAAGTTTTTCACATTTAGCTTCGCGCACCGAAGGCTCACGCAAAAGTTGCACGCAAAAACTTCTTAAGTGAAATGTTATTATTATACACACATAAGCTTAATGATTAATGGTTTTAATGTGATAAATGAAATTGAGTACAACGAATGAAAGTGCCTAAACGAATAAAACAAATAATATCAATGATTTATGAGTTTATAGGCCCATCATTAGTGTAGCACTTTGAAGTGGGCGCATTTCTAAAAAAAGGGTCATTATCAATCTTGGTTGAATTGTACTTACAAAGGCCTGATTTTCGTCCAAATTTATTTTGTGAAAGCCCGATTTTAGTGAAAAATTTATTTTGCGATAGGCCGATTTTAGTGAAAAATTTATCTTGCTTTTGTATTGTTTTGTTATATATTTTATTGCAATTTTGCAACTCAAATTACACGTTTATTGTCTCGGCGATTTTAGTGAAAAATTTATTTTGCGAAGGCGTGATTGAGATTGATAATGACCCTTTTTTTCGGAATGCGCCCCTTTGAAGTTTCGCGTACATCGTCAAGTTTATTTTGAGGGGTAAAATTAGTGTGGTTGGGTTTCACCACATTCTACATAACCCGTCAAAACAAGTTGGACAGTAGAGGGATGGTGGGCAACAAAAACCCGTTACCCACCCGGACAAGAATAGATTGTTTTTTGCCCCAGTTTTTGCACGCAAAAACTTATTTTTTGGATATACCTAAGATTAACTCACATTGACAACTGACAAGAGAATCAAAACATGAATCCTTTATTTTCGATTATCAAAACGCTGTTGTTCAGTTTATTTATGGCCGCAAGTTATGCGGTCCCCCTCCCTCTTTTACACGCACCCTCACTTGATATATCAATAAACGGTTTAGAAGTTACCGCATCGTGGACATCTGTTGAAGGTGCTACAGGATACCAATTATTTTACGCACCTTGTTCTAATATAGACGCTATCAACAACATTGAAATGGGAACTCAAACCCATTACTCGGTGACACTATCAACAGGTGCCGCTTTTTATGTCGCGCTTCAAGCTTATAACCATCAAGGCAACAGCGACTATTCCAATCTCGAACAATTTGGATGTGTGCAAGCGTTTCCCGAAACCGTCGAGACTATACCACCGATGTGCCGTGCCACCCCTCAGGGCATCATCAACTTACCCACTGATGAAATGTACCACAATGAACCCGTAGAATGGTGGTATTGGACAGGGCATTTGCAAACCGCTGAAGGGCGCAGGTTTGGCTTTGAACAAGTCGTCTTTCTCGTGCGAATGCTAGGGCGAACAATGCAAATGGCGCATCATGCCATCACCGACATTGAAAACGGCACCTTTCACTATATCGTCACAACCCAATTTGCCGAACCAGCGCCACAAGTAGCCGGTTTTAACTGGAATATCAAAGGCTTAACGGCTAAAGGTCGTAGTGGTACCGATTATCTCCACGGAGAAGTAGATCATTATGTCATGGATTTAAAACTACAAGCCGCAAAACCCGCCGTCTTCCAACACGGAAACGGTTATACCCAGTATAGCTTTGGTGGCGACACCTATTATTATTCTTATGAAAGAATGGCAGCCGAAGGCACCCTCAAAGTCGGAGAGCAAACCTTCACCGTAACAGGAAATGGCTGGTTTGATCATCAATGGGGCAATTTGACACCCATCATCAATTTAGGCTGGGATTGGTTTGCCATTCAGCTTGATGACAATCGCGAAATCATGTTATTCAACGCCAACACCCCTGACAAAGACAATCAAGAACTATTCGTCGGTGGTTCCTATACCGATGCTCAATGCCAAGTCAGAGAAATACACCCTGATCAAGTTGACATTACCCCATTAGGAGAATGGACAAGTCCCCATACTGATTGTACCTATCCTCAAGGATGGCAAATACAGGTAGGCGAATTGAACCTAACCCTTACCCCCATCATGGCAGATCAAGAATTGACAGGAGGCGGACGAAATTATTGGGAAGGCGCGGCAACCGTCTCAGGTGATGCAACCGGCCAGGCTTATATAGAACTCGCCAACTATTGCCAATAACGTTCCGTTATCCGTTATCCGTTATCAATAACGTAACAGACACACGCTTTGATTTTTTGCCGGTAGGGGCGAACCTGCGTGTTCGCCCATTGGTACCTCATCAACCCATCATTATCAAAACCATGGAATTACAAAAAGCCATCATTCAACTTAATGAAATCCACGCACAGATCACCAAAACAGAATTTTACCGAGGATTTCGCACCATACCCGTCGCCCTCACAGGCATAACCGCATTCCTGGCCGCCCTGATACAGCCCTATTGGATAGCCGCCAATGATCCACCCGCCTTTGTACGCTTTTGGAGCCTTATCGCTACCCTCAATATCATATACATCAGTGTATTTATCGTTTACGATTACCAGTCTCGTCAAACAGAGATAGAACGACAAAAGGCCCGGCATGTCTTAAAGCAATTTAGCCCCACACTCATAGCCGGCGCACTGGTAACAGCCATGATGTACCCCATTCAAGGGGATATTTTATATTGGCTACCCGGCTTATGGAGCCTGATATTTTCATTAGGCCTATTTGCCTGTCAACCTTACTTTCCCAAAAATACCTTTTGGTTAGGGGTTTACTACCTCAGCGCCTCAAGCATACTGTTCATGCAGGTACCCACACATCAAAGCCTACACCCTTGGGGCATGGGCATCGTCTTTGGGCTAGGGCAATTATTAGCCGCAACAATCATATACAGAGAATTGGAGAGCAATCATGGGTAAAAAAACAGAGCCCAAAAAAGGGCGCTATGCTTATCAAGGCATAGAACGCATCATGCACGAAAAAGCGCGTTTAAGTATATTAACCTCCCTACTCACGCGCCCAACCGGATTACGCTTCAGCGAACTAAAACAACTGTGTTCATTGACCGATGGCAATTTAAGCCGTCATCTCAACGTATTAGAAGAGGAAGGGTTAATCGAAGTCGAAAAAAGCTTCAATGGCAAACGGCCACAAACACAATGCCATCTCACCGACACCGGAAGAGAACGATTTTTAGCCTACCTACAAGAATTAGAACAAGTCATACGCGATGCCGCCGCAGCCAGCAAAACGCAGGCACCTAGAAAAACCAAACTCGCCACAGCCACCTAAAATTTTCTGTATTTAGCTTCGCGCACCGAAGGCTCACTTAAGAAGTTTCGCTTCGCTGTACTTCGCTGTGTGAAATGGTGGGTAGCGTGTTTTTGCAGCCCACCACTGCTCACCACATGGATTAGATATTCAAAGCGGATAAATCGTAAAAATATTTATATCGTTCCAGAAACAATTTCTCACCATCATTTAAAAGATGCCTTTGCACAGCAATGATTGCAATTTACCTTGGTTCCAGGTTCAGAAATTTCTGAAATCATCTCCTTGTATCTGGAAGAAAAATGCGATGCCGTCACAACCGATAAGTCGGGATTAGCAGCAAAACGTGCAGGTTTTTATGATCGTGACAACCATGACATTCTTGATATTACCATTTCCAAAGAGCCTTTAACTCCCATTGTGCCGTCTGGAGATGAGCAATGGCTTGATATTGTTAAAATGGTGATGTCTTTTGTTGAATCCTTGTACTTCATTTTCTCAAAAAACGTTAAGCACTTTTAGTCTGAAAAGTAGAATCGGACTTTCAACAACACCAGAAGAGTTGATGAAGTAAGGGGCTATGCTTAGTGTGTTGACTGATTTCCCAGAGTTTGTTAAGTGGTTGAAAGAGGAAGGGGATAATTAAAACGCAATAGACGCAAAGGACGCAAGAGGACGCATGAAAAGTAGGGCTTTTTATGAATGATCACCTTTAGCGCCTTTAGCGTCTTTAGCGTCTTTAGCGTTAAAAATCTCAGTCAATTGATTGTTCACAAAGACACACTTGAAAAAAAACAATCAGACGGCTTGACTTTAAGCGAACAAGAGGAATTGGCTCAGGATAATGAGGCGCTGAAAGTCCAACACGCCAGTGAAGGGGGAACCATTTGGTTGGGGGGTTATCGGCGGTATCGGATTGGCTACCGTCACCGGCCTGACGGGCTTATTGACGTTGTCTGCCTTGGGGGATTCAGTGGTTTACAGGTTGCCAAAAAAAATGCTCTCAATTCAATGATAAAACAGAGCAATCTAGGGCCACATAAAAATGATCTTCAAGACATTTGGTTAGAACATAATGTGTCAAAACAGGGGATCAACGGTATGACTATTCACTTTAGTTTTATTATTAATGACTTAAAAGAGATTAAATGTGGCGCGATTGCACAGTTTTATTATGAAAACAAGCAACCGCTGAAAGATTTTAATAATGCTTACCGTACACCTGAGGGTTATGTCGCCGTTTACAAAGACTTTATACCGCCATCCGAAAGGGCTATTTATCAGGATTTTGTCCTATTTATGCCCTACCAAGAACTGCACATCACACCCCCTTTCTCCATCATTATCAATTTAAATTAGCCGTCGTGATTAGTGATAACTGATTTCCACGCCAATGTTTTTGCGCGCAAAAACATTATTTCACGCGCAAAACTTTTGCGTGGAACTGATTAAAACCAATTCCCTATCAACAAAAAGGCTGACCAAAAATACGGATGTTGATGGGCCGCATACCTTTTATCCGTCAGCATCATGGTTTGCGCCTTTTGCAAGGCTTTTACCTTGGACATCGCATTGTGTTGTAGTTGGCGATAAAATTCAATGATGATAGCCTGGGTGGCGATATCATCGACTTTCCATAAGCTCGCTAATGCACTTTTGACTCCCGCCTTTAAGGCGACACCGGCTAATCCCAACGCGGCACGATCATCACCCACTGCCGTTTCACAAGCACTTAAGGTTAATAATTCCACCGGTTTACCCTTAATAGTGGCCAGCCTCATCATCTGTTCCAGTTTATTCAGACTCAGTTTATCATCATAAGTGAGTATAAACGTCTTATCCAAATTGCCGCTAAATTGTCCATGAGAGGCAATATGCACAATAGAATGCCCCTTTTGAGCCAGTTCAGACTGTAGTGTTGGAATGGTGAACTGTCTATTTAATAACAAGGGTTTATCGGTTGTCTCAAATAGATTTTGTATCATTTCCAATTCAGATTTGGCACACGGTAAACTAGAAAAACCTTGTACCGCTTCAGATAAACCGCCTAATAAGATGGTTTTCTCCTTTTGCCCTAAGGGTTCGGGTTGACTCAGGCATAATCCAGGCGTAATCGCCAGAGCGTATTGCTGAATCAGGAACTGTTGCCCGTCATGCAAGGCCGCAAAGGGTATGGTACGTAATGCCCCATCGGGCACTATAATCAAAGTGTTGATCTGATGCAGGTGAGGAAGCAGGGGTTCAATCAACCAACTGTGAAGGGTTTGAGCTTGCTTCAAAAACGCAGGGCTGGGTTTGGCGATCTTATCAACCGGTATGTCTACGCCAGGCGTACAAGAAGCCTCGAATTGATTATCAGAGCCACCTCTATCGAAATCTTGATAGTAGGGATGTCGGCGCAAGAGCGATAAGACTGAGAGAATCTGTTTCCGCAGGGTTTTGTCACTCACGTTGACTGTCACTTGGATTAAACCGTCGGCGCGATGAAGTAACAACTCTAAACGATCTGAAAGGGGTATGGGATACAAAACGGCGGTTTGTGCATCAAGCAGCTCATCTAAGTGAGTACATTCAGTGACACTAATATTGGGGCACTCATTTTGAAAGTAATTTTGTAATTCGGCTTCTTTGAAAAATTCTATCGTTTTTATCGCTTGCTGTAATAGCTGTTCGCCTTGTCTTTCTGTCGGAGCAGAAGTGGCCTCTTGTAACAACAAATCCGCTAACTCAAAATAAACCGGGGCAATCTCCTCACGAAAGCTTTTGACGATCTTGAAATAGCCCATAGAAACCAGTTTCGTGCGAACCGAGCGCAAATGGGTAATCGCT